>OGZI01000026.1_pt1 | contig 176544 bp, 149 predicted proteins | sample 1576711 | NCBI WGS metagenome assembly OGZI01 (sample SAMEA3541482, study PRJEB24748) | human gut metagenome | biome: human gut; feature: human-associated habitat; material: faeces | place: China | collected 2012
GCATGATTTTCATGAGGTAGTATAGTTTGAACTTTTGATTTGCTCCTTTTGGCATGTGCATTTCTCCTGGTCTTCGCATTTAATGTATTTCTTGTTTGGATTTCACAATATATTGATCGATATAGAATTATGATTAGATCAGGCTGAAGAGATATATCCTATTATCATCTAAAAGATTTATATTTTTTACACAATCTCCTTCTTGCCATTGCTCATAAATTATATCATATCGTCGTCAAAAGCGATAGGAACATAATGTGGCGATTTATCTATACAGTACCAAGAAGTAAAAGTCTATATCTGAATGCTCGAGGCGCATATTGCTATATTTTTGATGTATAAAATCAACAATTTCTTTTTTAAACCTCTTAAATAAATCCGCACATATGTCTTCACCATTCTCATTTAAATTTTCTACCTTCTTTATTTTTTCAACGTAAGAAGTACTCATATTTGTAAAAATTTTATTTTCCTACAACTATTTCTGAGTCGCTTTCATTTACACTATTCTCCTTTTCATCGAACTATTTAGCCTCTTTTTAGTCTCCTATGTTGCATTTTCTTCCATATTCCTCTCGCCATAGCACATGTTTGATCATCAATATGTAAATATTTTTTCAATATATCATTATCTACTAGATTCAACGCATTTTCAATATTATCTTTATCCCTAACAATTTTATCTACTTTGGAAAGCACCTCCCTAATTTTCTCAATCGGGACACAATCTAAAATAGGGACTGAAATATTACCAACTTCTCCCGGTAATATTTCTAATACACCTCCGCCATAACTCCGTCCACAAATTTCTGTAAATGCAAAGGAAATACTATTATAATAGGATAAAACTATCCTTTCAGGCTCAATTCCTTCATTGAATTTTACTCTATGCATGGTATCTGTAGAAACAGCATCACAACAGTTTAGTACAAATTTAGGGTATAAATTATTTCTCCGCAGAAAGAAAGCATCCGGTACCCAAATAGAAGGGATTTGATACCATCTCTCCCTAATTCTACATTTATATCCTATATTTTCTTCATTTTTTTCACCAAACTCAATATATGCCTTTTGTCCCTGACTATACTTTTCAATAGGTACATCTGGAAAATCAATCAGATATGCTGCTTTTCCTTGTTCTGCATTCTCTTTCCAATCTTCCTGCTGAAAATAAATACTATGTGCATGAGAACTTCTTCCAATTAGCGGACGCACTACATTAGTCAAATCATAATTTTCCACTGTTTCTTTATCAACAGAAAAATATTTATTATTCCCTGTTGTAATTCCCACATTTATAATTCCTGTATTAGATAATTTTTGAAATCTAGCATCTTCTCTTATCCGTGAAATCAATTGATTTTCCTGTACAGTAGTAAAATATTTCGTCCATTTTTCATGCACATGACTTAATTTTTGAAAACCATTTGCATTAATATCAAGACTCTCCAAATCATCCAAATTATTAAGTTCTACAATTTTTATTCCTTTCTCTGTGGCTCCCCTTTCTCCAATAAAAACTACTACCTCTTGTTCAATATCTGGAAACACTAATTCTTCAAATGTAAGCAGCGTTATTTTAGACAACTCATTAGCCAAAAATAATCTTAGTTCTTCCGCATATGCAACTTGCAGAATTTCTGCTGGGACTACAAATGCTATTTTCCCATTAGGACTTAACATATGAACACAGGCAACCATAAAGCCAACCCATGTATTAATTAGTTTATTGGCTCTCATACCATGCTGTATTAAAATATCAGCCATTTCTGCTCTTTGTTTCGATTCAAGATATTGATAGCGTATGTATGGAGGATTCCCCAAAATCAAGTCATATTTTTTTACCTCTTTATATTCTTGATAAAATTCGAAGAAGTCACCATTCACTACCCTTATATTAGCCATACTGCTTAGTTTCTTACTCAGTTTTTCCGCTTCATTTTTTTCTATTTCAATAGCCGTCACCTTATTTTGCCGCTTCATAAAGTTTGTTTCAATAAGTGCATCAATAAATACTCCATCTCCACAACTCGGTTCCAATATAGTTGCTATAGATAAATCCGTATTAAAAATTTCCACCATTTTTTCAGCCAATTTAAGTGGGGTATAATAAGCTCCTCTTAATTTTCTTTCTGAACTATTTTCTTTTAATATCATTTTCTTCACCTAAAACTTCAATTTATAAATCTTTGTAATATCACTCACAATCTGCTTTTGCAACTTTTCCTTTTCTTTCTCTATTATGCCGATTGTCGCTTTATCCTTCTTTTTTTCTAATACCGAATTTAACTCATAAATCTTCTTTGTTGCATTTACCACGGCATTATACAATACTTTCTGTTTTTTATCATCAAAATCCAATTCCACAAATGGTATTTTCTTTAACAAATAAGTTCCTCTAGCCGTAAATCCTCCTTCAAAATCACTTCCCATAATCTGAAATAATCTTTCCGTATAGGGATGATTTAACCACGCTTGTATATATGATAAATCATACTTTGTATCCGGCAATTTTGCAATTGCACAATATCCTGCTGTGCCACCAGTTGCAATAAGCATATCATTTTCATCATATGCATACATGGGTTCTTTACTCAAAACTCTAACAATTAATTTAGGTGTATTTACAAATGCTGTTATCGATTGCTTTCTACCATATTGATACCATGTATCTGCCGTTGCATTTTTTACATCTCTACCCTTTCCTCCATTAAGGCATTTAGGAACTAACAGGTCATAACATTCTAACAAATACTGATATGCTCCAGGATATTTTGACTCCATGGTATCACTGTTAATTAAACTACCATCTGAGTTATAGGGGAAAATAATTTGTTTATCAGTTTTTAACACTGAATATGTTCCCATCCCCTTTTCATCTGCCTTGGTGGGTTTAAAGTACGGTTTTAAAATAGTCTTTTCGATATGGTATTCTTTATCAAACTTTCTCACTATTAATTCTTCCGCTGTTTCCGAAATAACTTCTTCTTTGCTAAACCAATACACTGGCTTAGGTCTTTCTGCACTTGTCTGTATTCCGTTAAAAATATCTACCACATCACCTAATGGTTTTCCATTTTCTTCTACCTTGGCAATCATTTTCATGAATTCTATATCAGTAGATAATCTCCAAGGGGCCTCATCTAATACTCTGTTTTCAATTTCTATATTCTTCTGCTCTCCACCTGCCCAAAGATCAGTTAATGACGTGACATTTGTGTATCTAACTTTTTCACATAACTTTTTAGAAATCGTAATAATACAACTATAAATAGTTTTATCAGGAAAAAGTTGTATATCTCCAAAATCATCTAATTTTAAAATATGCTTGGCTAGTAATCTTCTCAGTTCTTGACCAGCACCTATTTTATAAAATTTATTCGGCACGATATAACATATTTCTCCCTCTTCCTTTAATAATTCAAATGCTTTCTCTATAAACAAAAAATACTTATCAAACTGCTTATAGGCACTCTTATATTTTGTTTTATAAATATCAAATTCAAATTCAGTCTCTAATGTATGTATATCTTCTGTTTTTACGTATGGCGGATTTCCGACAATTGCATCAAATTTTTGTCCTTCATTTATTTCGTCCCATTGAAAAGGTTTAATGTCACACAACATTTCAACTGTTATATCTTTGCTTTCCATATCATCTCTTGAAATTAATGAATTTCCATTCTTTATGTTAGAACTTAAATCCGGTAAAATAGGAACACACTCTTTTACAGAAGCCGTTGTCTCATCTTCTATTAACTTTATCAATAAAGAAAATTTGCTTACTTCGACAGCATGAACATCAATATCAACACCATAAATACATTTTGTCAAAATATCTTTTTTATCAGTTAATGGCAATTTCTTTCTCCCATTGTCCAATTCCAATAAGTATTCCGGCTTATATTGTGTGTACCACTCAACACAGTAATCAATAAGAAATTGATATGCTTCCTCCAAAAACACTCCCGAGCCACAAGAAATATCCACTATTTGAAGTTTTTTTATTTCTTCGGGAGTTTTCCCCTGACAAATTGATTCCAAAGTATTTTTTATCATATACTTCACTATTTCTACAGGCGTGGATACAACTGAACGATATTTATACTCCTTTTTCGCTGCCAAAATAACATGATTGTTTTTTACTATAAGACATTCTGTCAAAAAAGTTTCATAAATTTTCCCTAAAATTCCTGGTTCAATAATATTAAACAAATACGGAGTCTGCGGATAATATAGTGAAATAATCATATTAAAAATAATCTCATTATCTAGATTGAAAATAATATTCTCCCCAGCAAACAACTTAGAATTATATTTTTTATCTACTTCCTTAAAAATCTTAGTTAACGCTACCTGCAATTCTTCTTTATTATGCATTGTATCCTTTAATCTTTGATATACTGGTAAATTTCTATCTTCACAAATTCTTAGAAAAATAATTTGGTTAATAAATTCCTGAACTGTATCATTTAAAACATTTACATCTTTGTATAGTTCATATTTCTGGTATAAATATTCTCCAATTTCTAATCTCCACTCATTGATTTGTTTTAAAAACACTTCATCTACTTCTGTCGAATATCTTTCTGTATCACTAAAACTCTCATTTACAAATTTATCATATTCTCCAGAATAAACACTTTCTCTTGATATTAATTTATATATTTCTCCATATTTCTTAAGATAGTCCAGATAATGATATTTTCTATATAAAGATACAGTTACTCTGTCCCCCTCTTGAGGCCTATTTGTAACATCGTAAACCAGCAAGTCTTCAAAGTTCGTCAAAATCGACAATTTATGTTTAGCATTCCACCCATAACGTCTTGCCTGTATTGCCGGAATTGAATCCTCTGTTATGGCAACCGCAGGCTTCTTTGCTTCTACAAAAATCTTTGATACACCATTTAATGTCAATGTATAATCCGGGCGATCCCCACTATTTGAAAATCTTTCTACAACTACTTCTTTATACTGTGGTAACACCCCGTTCTGATTGTGTACATCCCATCCAAAACATTCTAATAGTGGACTAATAAACTCATCCCTGCAATCTTGTTCATTAAATTCTTTGGCGGATCTATAAAACTCTCTATTCTTTTGATATTGAGCTATTAGTCTTGCTAATCTTTCCTCATTCATAATTGCTTCTCCCACTCCAATCCAAAATCACAATGCACTTTTGCCACTTTTGACCCATTCATCTACTTCTGCTAGTTTAAATTTCCATAAGCGTCCAATTTTATGTGCTGGTATGTCTGTTTTTTTAATCCAGTTTCTAATCGTATCCTTTGTTACCCCCAGATACTCTGCTGTTTCTTCTAACCCATACCACTTATCTATTAAATCAGTCATAATAACCTCCTCATTAGTATATATACACATAATAAAATTATCTTTATGTTAACTCATATCTTTTCAAAAAGCAATCATATGTTCTATGATTTAATATGATTAAATAATATTTTTAAAGAAAGAATTAAAAAACATTTTCTCTTAGCATTCTTTTGTTAATATAGAACCTCCCACACACTCGTATATTGTACATTCTCTGCATCCAATTGTGATATGCTACTTAATTGGGATTTCTGTTTTGGGAACGACAACTATGCTACTGTCACGAAGGTTATTTACTCTACAAATCATATTAAATCATTGAATTCCATCTGTCGATAACCGATCCGGTAAATAAGCGTATTTTCAAGCTATACAGCACTCCTGAAAGCGTTATATTTAACTACCTTTGAAGCCACGAAGAAATGGACACAACCATCCAGAACTGGGCCCAGGTGTATAGAGAGTTAAGCATCAAGTACAAGGGATGGCTTTCGGAATAATTTAACATAATCTAAAAACAGGCGGATTTACCACCTGCTATTGACGAGTCTTTTTGTAACTGCTATATATAGATAAAGGGCGAAAGGCCTATTTATCAAGACTTTTGCCCTTCATTATCATAGAAGAATCTTATTTACAGGCTTTTTTTCATAGTCTCGGATATATTTTGCCCCAGGTTTCTTCAAACTTGCTCAATGCAACTACGGCCAGCGCCTCTGTATCCTTATACACCAATTTTAGATCTGCCATAAATGGCCTTATGTCCTTGTAGGAGATAAATTTTGTAGAATATTGGATCTGGTGTACGAGATACAGTGCTAGATTGCTACCAGCGAATATACGCCATAGATGACATCAGCAAATCCGGTCAGCCCCTCTGCACAAACAATCATAATATCTTATACACAGTTATTTTTGATTTCATTCAAAACACCAAGCCAGTACTTTTCGCTTTCATTACCACCGATCAACATGCCAAGAACTTCTCGCATGCTGTTTAATTTCTCGCCAGTCGAAACGTGCGCCGCTATTTTGACGGTTCAGTTGTTTTCCCGTACATAAAAACGAATGACATCCATAAAAGTAATCGCATACTTATGTTCCAACGGCCTATTTTGTCATTCCTTGGCAATTGGCAGATACAGCCTGTCATGTGAGAGATCATCTTTGCTGAAGCGTCTAAACTCTGGGCATCTCAAAGATGGCTGGACATATCTCTGGTCATCATTCCTTTCGCATACATAGACAAGGCCTAATCTTCAATATTGAAAATATCCGTTTGATTTTCTAGACAATCTATAGTTTAAATTCTCCTTTTCTGTCTCTCGGAATATCCAGACTAATTGACCCCATAGAAGAAATGACCGTTTTTTGCTGCATCCATTGCAGTTGTCATCTGTTTCCATGTTCCGATAATCATACTTGGAATAATCCGAATTTTGATCCATTTCAACATCCAGCATCCCTTGCAGAGTATCACCTAACAAATCTTGGAACTTTTTCTGCATATCTTGTTCGCCATTCGGCTGGCAGTATTCCAGTAGACAGGTGATGAACACTTTACGTTCCGATGTCATTTTTCTTTCTCTTATCATAAAAACCTCCTCCTGGTTTAATACTTATTTTAATATCAATCCATGAGGATACATACCACATATCTAGTTTACACAAAATTTATTACAGTCTCTCCGAGTTTATTATCCGTTATTAAACTCACAAAACTAAAGTCTATTATTAACAATTTTATATGAGTGTACTGATTCTGCTTGACTCTATTTCTCTCCAACTGTTTAATTTATATGGCCTATCCAAACCAGTGTTATCAGTTAATTGTTATCACTCTTTATTCTACCGCTATCAATTCCTGTAGACCACTTCATAATTAGCAACCCGAGATTTAGTAGATACACTTTATTGCTTCCCCCCACCTAAACCACTTGTGCTTTTTCTAAAAATAGAATAAAAGAGTATAAGCACTAATAATACTGCAATTCACTCAAATGCGAATGCACCTATCACATATTGAAAAACTCTTTTTTGCTTTTCGTGTATAATTTCAATTTCCTTTCAGCATTTTACTGAACCTTATCCACTTCTCCACAACAACTTATAGTTATATAGCCAAAAATCCTATATACTATTTTTGTAAAAACTCTACAACTTTAGCAAATGATTCATGGTTATTGCAAAGTTCTGCCAAATCAATTTCTTCGATAATTGCATCTATTGATTGCATCAATTTAAGTTTACTAAAATCTGCCACTTCAGGCATAAACCAATCCTCTATGCTATTATTAATTATTGCTAATTCATAGTTATCAGCACCTATCTTTTCGACGATCATTTTTTTGGTTTCTTTTTCATTCCCATCAGAATCAATTACAATTAAGATATTAGATTTGATATTTCTAACCGTTACTGTATCAAAAATAACCGGAACCTTATATTTCCCATCAGCAACTATAATTGTAACCTTTTGATTTAACTTTCGAGCAAGTGCTTGAAGAATTATCTCATCTGTCTTCCCTTCACATATTATTACCTTTTCTGGTAATTTCTTTTCTTCATTTTTATCCTGTACACGTTTTTGCAATTCATCAATAATATAATGCACCTTTTTATCTTGTAAAATATTTTCTAACACATCGCAAAAAGTTTCCTCATCATTAATTATAAAATGATTAAATTTTTCCATCGGAATGGCTATCCTAGCCAATGTCTTTCCTATATTTTTACATATGCCCTCATCAATAATTATTTCAACAGGATATATTGGTGTCATTCTCAATTCAAACAGTCTATCTTAGGCTGCTATAAAAAAGAAAGGTCAAGCCAACATATCGAACATTGTTATTGAATGGGGAGAAGCAAATAAGAAGTATCAAGTTGGAGAAATGGCCAAAGAAGAATATGCCCACGGGAAAAATACTTTCCCGAAAAGCATAGCCATAAACCAAAAGAAAAAAGAAATATAAATCGCATTATATACATGAATATTACAGAAAGTCTTACTAAAATCTTATTTTTCGGACAGAAAAAAACCCCCGTAAGCCTTGCAATTTGTACCGCCCCCCAAAAGTTAGACCTAAAAATCTAACGATTGGAGGTCGGTATTTTTATGGTTAAATATAGCTATGAATTCAAGAAAAAAGTAGTCCTTGCATATTTGAATGGTGAAGGCGGCTATCAATACCTTGCTAAAACTAATGGGATTTCAGATTCGAAATGTCTTAGAGAATGGGTTAATAACTATAACGCTTTTGGTGATGAAGGTCTAATGCGCTCTCGTAAACAAGAAAAATATACTTTTGAAAAGAAGCTTTCTGTTGTAGAATGGTATTTATCAAGTGAAATCTCATATCAAGAGTTAGCTATCGAAGAAGGTAATACAAATCCCAGTATGATTGTTAACTGGGTTAGTCGCTTTCGTGCGGCAGGCCCTGATGCCTTGAGACCTCACAAGAAAGGTCGGAAAAAACTTTGGATAAGCCTAAGATAGATACTAAAATCAAGAACCAGAAGAAAGAATTGTCGATACCAGTGCAGAGCATGTAAAAGAATTAGAGGAGGAACTCCTTAAATTAAGAATCGAGAATGCATTTTTAAAAGAACTGAGGAGACTGCGTTTAGAGGACGAGGCAAAAATGAGAGAACGGCGCTCATCATCAACAGACTCCGAGGAGCGTTCAAACTAAAAGACCTTCTCTCTTATACAGGTATGCCTAAAGCCACATATATGGATTGGCAGAAAAGATTTGATAGGGAAAATCCGGATAAAGAACTCGAAGAAAAGATACTTAAGATCGCAAAAACAACAAAGATTACGGTTATCGTCGAATACTGGGGGAATTAAGAAACCTGGGTTATTGCATTAACAAGAAGAAAGTTCAGCGCATAATGAAAAAACTAGGTTTACAGGTCACTTCCTTTACTCGTAAAAGTCGCAAATATAACTCTTACAAGGGTAGAGTTGGCACTGTTGCACCAAACCGAATACGACGACGCTTTAATACACATATACCTCATCAGAAGATTACAACAGATACTACTGAATTCAAGTATTATGAAGTCGATGCAAAAGGACATATGACAATGCATAAACTATATCTGGATCCATTCATGGATATGTGCAATGGTGAGATACTTAGCTATGGAATTGATGAAACTCCATCTGCGAAAAATGTCTTGGATGTATTAAACAAGGCAATTGAAATAACTTCGGACTGTCCTTATCGTAGAACTTTTCATAGCGATCAAGGCTGGGCTTATCAGATGAAATCCTATTCGCATCGCCTTAGAGAAGCGCGAATATTTCAAAGCATGTCCAGAAAAGGAAACTGCCATGACAACTCTGTGATGGAGAACTTCTTTGGTTTACTCAAACAAGAAATTTATTACGGTGTTGTCTATTATAGTTACGAGGAATTGAAATCAGAAATTGAACGATACATAAAGTATTACAATGAGCAAAGAATTAAGGAGAAACTTGGGTGGATGAGTCCAGTGCAATACAGGCTTAACCTCTTGGCTGCATAAAAATAACGTAGCAGCCATAAAAACTGCTACGCTTAAAAAGTCTAACTTTTTGGGGTCGCATCCATTACTGGCTTGCGGGGGTTTTAATCCTCTACTCGAACTCTATCGTCCCAGGCGGCTTAGAGGTAATATCATACATCACTCGATTCACATGATCTACTTCATTCACAATCCGGCTGGTCACCTTATGCAGCACTTCCCACGGTATCTCCGCGGCCTCCGCCGTCATGAAGTCGATGGTGTTCACCGCTCTGAGGGCCACGGCGTAATCATAGGTTCTCTCATCCCCCATGACGCCGACGCTTCGCATATTCGTAAGTGCGGCGAAGTACTGGCCGACGCTTTTATCCAATCTGGCGTTCGCGATTTCTTCCCGGTAGATCGCGTCTGCGTCCTGCACCATCTTAACTTTTTCTTCCGTTACTTCTCCGACTATGCGGATGCCAAGTCCCGGACCGGGGAACGGCTGGCGGAATACCAGGTGCTTAGGAATGCCAAGTTCCAGTCCGGCTTTCCTTACTTCGTCTTTGAACAGGTCGCGCAGCGGCTCGATGATTTCTTTAAAGTCTACGCAGTCCGGCAGGCCTCCCACGTTGTGGTGGGACTTGATGACTGCGGATTCTCCGCCAAGCCCGCTTTCTACCACATCCGGGTAGATGGTTCCCTGCACCAGGAAGTCTACCGCGCCGATCTTCTTGGCTTCTTCTTCGAATACGCGTATGAACTCTTCCCCGATGATCTTACGTTTTGCCTCCGGCTCGGAGACTCCTGCCAGTTTCTCGTAGAAACGCTGCTGGGCGTTGACACGGATGAAGTTCAGGTCATAATCGCCTTCTGGTCCGAAGACGGCCTCTACCTCGTCTCCTTCATTTTTACGGAGAAGCCCGTGATCTACGAATACGCAGGTCAGCTGGTCTCCTACAGCCTTGGACAGCAGGACTGCTGCCACGGAGGAGTCGACGCCGCCGGACAGGGCGCACAGTACTTTGCCTTTGCCGACTTTCTCCCGGATCTGCCTGATGGATTCTTCCACGAAGGAATCCATCCTCCAGTCCCCAGCGCAGCCGCATACGCCAAGCACGAAGTTGGACAGCATCTTCGTGCCTTCTGCAGTATGGAGCACTTCCGGATGGTACTGGATCGCGTATAATTTCTGCCCCGGGTTCTCGGCCGCGGCCACCGGGCAGTCTGCCGTGTGGGCGGTGATTTCGAATCCCGGCGCCACCTTGGAGATGTAGTCAAAATGGCTCATCCAGCAGATGGTCGGGGATGACACGCCTTCAAAGATTGGCGACTGGGGTTTATCTATGATGACTTCAGTCTTGCCATATTCCCTGACGTCAGCGCTTTCTACCTTGCCGCCCAGTACGTGCATCATCAACTGGGCGCCGTAGCACAGTCCGAGGACTGGTATGCCAAGTTCAAATAATTCTTTCTTATATGTGGGCGAATCTGCCTCGTAGCAGCTGTTGGGCCCTCCGGTCAGGATGATCCCCTTGGGATTCATCTCTTTGATCTTCTCCAGGTCTGTCTTGTAGGAATAGATCTCGCAGTATACGTTGCATTCTCTAACACGTCTTGCTACCAGCTGGTTATACTGCCCACCAAAATCAATGACGATTACTAATTCTCTCTTCACAAGAATTCCTCCTAATTTGTCAATCTCGTACCTATTATATCCAAGTTTCACATATGTCTCTCAAAATCAGGTTCTATTATATGATAGAAGCCCCCTGTTGACAAGGGACTTCTTTTCATTTTACACGATCGCGCTTTTGCGCCAGGTTCCTTTGAAATACCGGATTACAAAGCACAGTGCCCTAAATACCCAGTCGATGACCATTGCCACCCATACACCGAACACGCCCAATCCCATGTATTTGCCCAGCACGTAGCTGAATGCGATACGGAAGATCCACATGGACAGTATGGAGATGTACATGCATGCCTTGGCATCTCCGGACGCACGGAAGGTAGCCGGCAGCGTAAAGGATATGGGCCAGATCAGGATCGCGCTGATTCCATGGAAATGGATGATCTGCTCGGTTGCCCTGGCTGTCACGTCTGACAGATTATAAGCCTTGATGATCAGCGGAAGGATGGAGAAAATGAAGAACACGGTCGCAGCCATGCATACATAGGTGATCACCATCAACTTCCGGTTGTAATATTTCACCTGCTCGTAGTCTCCTGCCCCTACGCATCTTGCGATTACCGTAGTAACTGCCAGGGAAATTGCCATTCCGGGAAGTATCTGGAATAAGGCGATAGCGTTGCCCACGGCATTTGCCGCGATAGCGTAAGTTCCGAATGTGGATACCAGGCTTAATACCAGGATCTTGCCCAATTGGAACATGCTGTTCTCCAGGCCGTTCGGCACGCCGATGCTCAGAATCTTCTTTACCATCTGCCAGTTGAACTTATAGCGGAAGGTGCGCTCGATATGTAGAAGCTGCTTCGGATTGCACAGCAGGGCAATGATGATAACCGCAGCCACCATCCTGGACACCAGGGTGGGGATGGCTACGCCTTCCGTCCCCCTGTGGAAACCGTAGATCAAGATCGCGTTTCCGCCAACATTGATGATATTCATGATGATGGATACTTGCATGGACACCTTGGAATTGCCCATGGCACGGAAGATTGCCGCGCCTCCATTATACAGGGCCATGAACGGGATGGATGCCGTTACGATCATCAGGTAGGTATTGGCATGTCCCATTACGTCAGCCTCGATCTTTCCGAAGATTCCGTGCAGGATGAAGTATTTGCCCGCATAGACCAATAAGGTGATCACAACCGAGCACAGGGTAATGAACCATATCAGCTGGGTAGCCGACTTGCAGGCTTCCTTTTGATTCTTCTGTCCCAGATACTGTCCGGCCACCACCGCTCCGCCGGTTGCAAGGGCGGCAAATACATTGATCAGCAGGACCATGATCTGATCCACCAGCGATACGCCGGAGACGGCTGCCTCGCCAACGCTCGCAATCATAATAGAATCCGCCATGCCAACAAGTACTGCTAGAAGCTGCTCGATGACCAGCGGAATAATTAATGCAAGCAGCGCCTTATTGTCGAATAAGTAGCTGCTTCTGTCAACTCTTTTTTTCATTTTCTTTAACATAATAAAAACTCCTCATCGTACATTATACGACAGGGAGTTTCATTACACAAGCATCAATTTGCTTATGCCGCGACATATTTTTCTATATCCTTCCAGAGGTCATCACATTCTTCTTCATAGACTTTCAACTCAATCTCATTCTGAAAACCGAGATTCATGAGTCCCAGCAGAGATTTCGCGTCGACGATATAACGGCCGCGCTTCATGTCCATGTCATAAGGATATTTCTCGACCTTTCTTACAAATTCTAATATATCGCTTGGATTTTGAAATACAACGATTCTTTTGCTCATAACAATCTCTCCTTTTCGTTATGAACATCTTAGCATAATTTCCCATCCTCTCAAGGTGGAAATTTTTTAAAAAAGTAGAAATTTTTAACGGTTTTTTCCGGTTTTTGCCTGTTTTTGTCCTTAACTGTTCTTCTTCCGGTACTCTGCCGGAAGCATCCCCACTTCATCCTTGAACACTTTGCTCATATACTTGGGATCCGAATATCCAACCATATCCGCGATCTGATTGAGCTTAAGCGTAGACTTTAGCAGCAGTTCCTTCACATTTTCAATGCGGTATTTACGGATCGTCTCGGTAAATGTCCTGCCAGTCTGCTTCTTAAACTGGGTGCTTAGGTATTCTTCGGACACATGCAACTTGGCGGCCACTTCCTCCAGGGTGATGCCCTGGTTATAGTACTCCTGTATATGCTGTATGGCCTTCTGGACCAGCAGGCTTACGCCATCTTCCCCGACGTTTTTCAAGGACAGATTTTCAAAAAATGTAAGAAATGCCTCTTCGATATCCTGCCAGAATATCGCGTCGGATATGGACGTAATCATATTCTGCATAGACACGGATGATTCTAGTTTCCCTGATTCCTTTGCCATATGCAGCAGGCTCATCATATAGCGGCTGCATGCTTCTTTCATATCCTGGGGCGTGCACGCTCCCTCCCTGCAATATTCCCGGAACCGGCGCAGGCAGCTTAAGAACTCTTTTCGGTCGCTATCCGCCACCGCCTCCTTCGTCTGCACCTCGATGTCAATAGGGTACTTGATCGGATAGGTCTGGGTCGCGTCAATCAGCCTTTTGCTGATCAGCGTCCCTCTGTCAAAGAAAAGGTTCCACTCCAGCACGCTATCCATTTCCAGAACTGCTTCCCTTACGTTCAAGAGTCCCTGGCAGTTCCCCCAGACGCAGCTGAGCCGTCCCGATATCTGGCTTCCCAGCATCGGGACCACCGTCTTTTTAAAGTATTCTTTTACTTTATCCTGGTCTTCCAGCTGGTACAGGATGACGACGATCGCGCCCTTTTCCTGAAATTCGATAACGTAGACATGGAATTCATTACTGTGAATGCCTACTTCTTCCATCGTCCGGCGGACGCTCTCATGGTATCGTTCATAATTATCGCTTAATCCAATGCCAAATATGGCGATCTGCTCGTCCCCACGGATTCCATACCGTTCGGTAATCATGTCCGCCAGTTTCCCGTCTTCATCCAGCTGGCCTGTTATGGCGTTCAGAAAGATATATTCCAGGCTGAACAGCTGCTCCTTGCTCTGTTCTTTGGAAATATTCGCCTCTGCCTGTTCCAGGGCCTTCTTCAGTTCCGCGATCTTGATCGGCTTCAGCAGATAGTTCTCGATTCCCAGTTCAATGGCCCTCTGCGCATATGCAAAATCCGAATAGGCGCTCAGGACGATGGCCTTGCACTCTATGCCTTCCTCCCGCACGATGGAGAGCATGGTAAGCCCATCCATATCCGGCATGCGGATGTCCAGGATTACCAGGTCCGGCTTCTCCTGGCGGATCAGTTCCAGTCCTTTTTTGCCGTTCTCTGCCTTTCCTACCAGTTCATAATTCTCGTTAATCTTCTTCAGGATCTTGCTCATGCCTTCCCGGATCGGCGCTTCATCTTCTATTACCGCAATTCTCATTGGCCCTCCTCCTTTCTGCCTTCTGCGTCTGCCTGCCTATGAGGGCTGACTACAGGGATAAACAGATGCACCTTCGTGTACTTTCCCAGCGCGCTCTCAAAATATAGGTCCGCCTGATCTCCATAATATAGGTTCAGCCGCTTTCTCACGTTGATGATTCCCATATGCTCTCCGGAATCTATAGCATCTGCTTCATTTTTGCTGTCATTAAGCCTCTGTAAGACATCTTCCGAAATTCCGCGGCCATTGTCCTTTACGATGATGTGCATCTGGCCTCCTGCTGATCTCATGGTAATCCCCAGTTTCAGCTCGCCTTCTTTCTGCTTCAGGCCGTGCCGGATCGCATTCTCTACGAATGGCTGCAGAAGCAGCTTGTGGATTCTGTATCCATATAGTTCTTCCGGCACCTTTACTTCTACCTGGAGTTCTCTTCCAAGCTTCGCCTTCTGAAGCAGGATGTACATTGCAAGCCAGTGCAGTTCCTGTTCAATCGAAGTCTCTGCCCCTGCATTCTTAACCGTATATCTTAAGATATCCGCTAATGCTCCTAGCATCTCGCTGATTTCGAACTCTCCCAGTTCAATGGCCTTCCAGTTGATGGTATCCAGCGTATTATAAAGGAAATGCGGGTCTATCTGGGCTTCCAGTGCGGATAGTTCCGCGTTTTTCTGCTCCACTACCGCCGCCTTTACCTGCTCGATCAGGCTGTCGATATGGCCCACCATTTCATTGAATCCCGAACTGATCTTGCGCACCTCCACCGTCATATTCTCGGTAACAGGTACCCGCGCCTGGAAATTTCCCCGCTCCGCCTCGCTCATGGCCTCCGCTATCTGGTCGATCTCCTTAAGGTACGGCCTGGTCAAAGAATATGTCAGCGCCATCAGTAGTAGGATCGCGCCCACTGCTATGAATATCCAAAACAGGATCTGCTCTTTTAAAGTCTGATGGTATAGCCTTAGGGACTGGGCATTGCAGATGGTAAATCCACTCATTTCGTTCATCTTCCTGGTGTAGAGGAATTTCTCATCCTTTGCCGCATCCAGTTTCTTTCCAAATTCTCCATCCTTGTATGCTGCTATGATCTTCCCCTTCTGAAGGAGGTAGATGCCGGCGTTCTCCCCAGCATCCAGAACCGGCTCCAGCACATCCGTATTGATGCTTAGAATCACGGTCCCTATGGACTTATGTATATCCCGGTAGTCTACGAATTCCCGGATGATCTGGAACATATAGACCTTATCATTCCCCGACTCTATGGGCTGTCCCATCCCCCGGTACAAGGCTCCCTTTGCCACCTCGGGCGCTCTTATCTTGTCCGCCCAGCTGCTGTTTACGGAGGAGGCTGATAGCCGGTCATAAAAGATGACCTGATTTTCCTCTGTAATAATAGTAATTCCCTCTATTCCATCATTTCGGTTACAGATATGGCTTAATTCATGGCGTATCCTGCTGCTGTTTACTTCCAGGGTATCCTTCTTCTGATTGATATCTTCCACGATTCCAATGATCTCATCATCCGTGCACAAGTCGTACAAAAGCGTATCGTACTTATCCAGTATCATATCCAGGCTCTGGTCCGCCCGGTTCAGATTGTTGTCGATCTGCATCTGCATATTCTCGTTCAGGCTGCTGCGCAGCCTGTATTGGGATATCAGGGCAAACAGGACGATGGGGATTCCGGTTGCCAGTATGAAGATTGGCAGCAGGCGTCTTCTAAGCGTCATCTCTCTTCTCATTGGCCGCCCTCCCTGATCTTCTGTATGCTATCCGCCGCTTCCTCTAATATGATGCGCTCATCTTCCTCGCCGATAATAGACTGCTCAAGGGCAGACACTACCGTTCTCGTAATATCTGGCCATTGATAGGTAAATTCTCTGGTTCTTGCGTAGGAAAGCATTCCGATGAATTTATGCAGAACCGCGTCTTCCTGAAACTGATCATCTAAAATATCCTTTCTGGCCGCCATATAGCCCAAATCATCCATATATCCTGCCATCCTGTCCTTGTCGCTTATGTAGTTCAGGAATTCAATTGCAGCGTCCTTTCCTTTGCCGTCCGTCACTCCGAAGATCTCTCCCCCGAGAACCGTCACCTTATCGGAAATGGACGGGATATCCGTAACATCAAACGCAAGATCGGGATTGATCTTGCGGATATACTCTACCTGCATAGGATTGCCGATCATCATGGCGATATTGCCTTTAGCAAACTGCTGGGCAAGGTCCTTATGGGTCAGGCTGATGCTCTGCCGGCTTACGACGCCATCTTCGGTAAGATCCCGGAACAGTTGGAACGCATAGGCACTCTTACGGGAATTCAGGCAGTCCACATCCCCGCCCATAGACCACAGCACCGGAAGGAACGAATACATGCTCTCTTCACTCTCCAGAGCCGGCTGGGCATACCCATAGACTCCATCTGCTGTCAGCGCCTTTGCCGTATCGTAGAATTCCTGCCACGTAGCCGGCGGATTTAATCCGCGCTTTGCCAGCATTTCTTCATTATAGAATAAAGCGACACAGTTCACTCCAAATGGAAGCCCTTTGATCCGCCCTTCTTCCTCGCATGGCGCCAATGCCTCCGGCAGATAGTCCGCAAGCCCTTCGATCTCATCCGTCAGATCCGCAAAGGGCTGCGTATGCTGGAAGAATTGGAAGTCTGCCGAATCTACCAGCGCAATATCCGGCATGGTTCCCTCATACATGCTAAGCGCAAGTTCCTTTTTAAAATCCGCGTCTGGTATATATCTGGTGGTCACCTCTATCTCATCCTGGGAATGATTGAATTCATCAATCAGATCCCCCAGCACCTTCTGCTGGTATGCCATATCCCAGTAATACCATAGTTCTATCTGCTGCTTCTTACTCCGCTTTATCTCTTCTTCCTTCCCACAGCCGCCAATGCCGGCCGCCGCCAGGGATACTGCCAGCATCGCCGCCAATGCCGCAGACAGGAATCTTATCTTGTCCCTCAAGGCTTTTCCTCCTGTAGTGTTGCTATCACTAATAGTAGTCCCTACATTTTAACATATTGGCCGCCTGCGGACAAATTTTTTCCTGGCATTGCTTCCTCCGCGCTTATAGCAGGGCAGAAAAAAAGAAGGAGATTTGCGCAATCTCCCACTCCTTCTCAGATACTCGGTCCGACTGCATCCTGCCCATGCTGATGCAGATACTTCTCTCTGGTAGCCATGCCCCCGCGGATATGCCGTTCTGACTTATTCATGTCCAACACCTTGCGCGCCTGTGCGGCCAGAGACGGATTGATCTTCAATAAGCGTTCCGTTACATCCTTATGTATGGTAGACTTGCTAACGCCGAACGCCTTGGCTGTCTGCCTTACAGTGGCTTTGTGCTCAATGATATAATATGCTATTTCTACTGCCCTCTCCTCAATATAATCCTTCATATTAATAACCCCTGCATAGTTTGTTTTTTACAATCTATGCAGGGGCTCGGGTGCTTATTCAAGGATTTTGCATTCCGTCACTACTCTTCCGCCGCCGGTTCCCTAGACTCTCTCGCTTCCGCCGCTCCCCGCTTCTTCGCGTAGATCACCTTGCATCCGGTATCCGCGCACTGGTCCATGATCATCTTGGTTTCCTTGGATCTCTGCGCGCCGGCATCCGTAATGATAGAATCAATGTCTCCCATGTTGCATACCACGAACGGGCCACATTTCCCGATCTTGGTATGATCGATCAGCACGAAACACTCGCTGGACCGGCTGATGAGCTGCTGCTTGGCGTCGCTTTCTTCCATCGTCACATCCGTCAGGCCCTGTTCATAGGTAAATCCATGGGATGAGATAAAGCACTTGTTGATGGAAAGATGATCGAGCACATCCGGCAGAAAGGTTCCTACGATAGCCAGCGAACGCTTTCTCAGCATCCCGCCGCACAGAATCACATCCACCGACTTGGAAGACGCGAACTGCAGCGCTACGCTGATGCTGGTCGTCACCACGATGATCTTCCGGTTCTGCAGATAACTGCACATGTGAAGGGTCGTGGTGCTGGGGTCGATGGCAATCACATCCCCGTCCTTTACATAACTGGCAGCCACCCGTGCAATTGCCCGCTTCTCATCGATCTGCTTGTTAAATCGCTCTTCGATCGTCACATCGCAGTATGGGCGAAGAATCGAGGATGTCTTTAATGCTTCTTCCTCCCCGCCTTGTTCTTTTTTATCCACGGCCTTTACGCCGCCATATACCCGCAGTGCATCGCCTGATTTTTCAAGTTGAAGAATATCCCGGTAGATTGTCATCTGCGAGACATTGAAATCCTTGGCCAGCTCATTGATTGTCATGCAATCATTTTTGTTCAGTCTTTCCAGGATTCTCTTCTGCCTCGTATAAGGCAATTCTTTCATTTCTTTCATAGATTATACTCCTTTTCCCTGCACATTAGGTATGATCGGGCTCTCTACTTCCCCTGTCCGTAGTGATTCGCAACAAAGTCCTTCATAAATGCGACTTTATCGTCAGCAATCGGTTCCGGTTTTCCAATGGTACGGGCCGCGGTATAGATCTTAGCCGTCATTTCCAGCACGGTACACACCCGGAAAGCCGTATCCATGTCAGTTCCTACGCAGACAGCCCCGTGATTTGCCATCAGGCATGCCGCGCCATCTCCCAGCGCTTCGATCACGTTCGCCGCCAGTTCATCTGATCCCGGAAGCGCGTATTTTGCACACTTCACCGTGCCCCCCAGAAGCTGTGCTGCCTCATCTATGACGGGAGGAATATCCTCGTGCAGACAGGCAAACACCTGAGAATCCACAGGATGCGTATGAATCACCGCGTTCACATCTTCTCTTGCGTTCATAATACCTATATGCATTCCATATTCAATCGTCGGCTTGCAGGTTCCCTCTACAATTTCCATATCCCTGTTCATCACGACGATGTCTTCCGTCCTTATTATATCATAAGGCATGCCCGATGGGGTCAAATAATATAGTCCGTTCTCCGGATTTCTCACGCTGATATTGCCCCAGGTCTCCACTGTCAGCCCTGAATGCAGCATCTTTTTTCCACACTCAACCAAATACTCTTTATAGTCCATGTTAAATCCTCCATTTTCTTATTTACTTATTTTGCCGGCTCATAACGCTTAACTTTAAGGGATGAGACGACGATTTCCCGAAGCCGGTCATAGGAATACTCGGGATGGAAATACGCAATCTGTACCACTGCGTTTCCAATGGACGCGCATTCCATATCGCAGGCTACCACCGGCATCTGGATCCGGTCGGCGCAGCGCTGGTTGATCATCGCATTCTTAGAGCCTCCGCCTACTATATATACCTCGCCATATGAATCCCCGGTGCATTCTCTCACCGTATCCAGCACCTGGGCATAACTCTCTCCCAGAGATATGTAGGTAGATGCCAGAATCTCCGGCCACTCATGGGTACCGTTTGCTGCTTCCGGATGGATCATGCTTTGAATCTCCCTCACCATCTTCCTAGGGTTGAACAGGCGGTCGTCATTCACATCGAATATCTTCACCTTGCCTGTCCACTGATCCGCGAGGGCTGTGAATGCTCCCCAGTCCATCTGCACTTTTGTCTCTGCCTCATATTCTTCCTTCAGCCGCTGCACAAGGAACATGCCTGCGGAATTGCGAAGGAGAGTGGTTCGCCCAAAAGCGCCTATCTCGTTGGTCAGTTTTGCATTCAATACCTTCTCGTTCACGATCGGTCCGGCGCACTGCGCTCCGATCAGCGCCCATGTTCCCGAACTTACGAAGAGATAGTCCTCTTCCCGGCTCGGAATCGCCATCACCGCGCTGGCCGTATCATGGGACGGCACGCACACGAATGGAATGTCGTAGGAAATTCCCAGTTCTTTAAGAATCTCTTTCTTGATATTCCCTACAAATTTGCCATGCCCGCCGATCTCGCAGAACAGTTCTGGCGACACGCCCGCATAATTGCACTGTTCTTGACTGATCTTTAAGGTGCGCACATCCAGCATCTGGGAGGTGGACAGCTCGCTGGGTTCATTCATCATCCGCCCAGTGAACAGATACACGAAGATATCCGGCACCAGAAGAATCTTCCTTGCCCGCTCCATCGCCCCCGGCATATAGTTCTGCATGCCTTTTAGCATGTACACGCTGTTGATCTTATCACAGAGGATTCCCGTGCGGTAGAACATTTCCCGCTGCTCCTCCTCCGTCTGGGCGCTCATCTGGCCGGCACCGATAGTATTCCGGTAGCAAAGCGCCTCCTGGACAAACTGCTCCTTGTCATCCAGCAAAAGGAAATCAATTCCCCAGGTACAGACGCCCACCGAGTCAATCTTTCCTCTTTCCGCTGCCAAGGCCACGCCCCGCTTCATGGTATTGAAAATCTCCATCATATCCCAATAGAACAGCCCGTCTTTTTCAATAATCCGGTTCGGCTCTTTGAGGATGACCTCGCTTTCCACCTTCCCTCCGTCAAAATGGCAGAGGATCGTCCGGATACTGCTGTTCCCACAGTCAAATGCCAGAAGATTCAATTTTTCTGCCATATCTACGCACACTCCTTTCGTGTGCGGACCGCTACCGAGAAGAGGAGGATCACGCCGTAAAGCGCAATTACGATATAGGAGTTCACACGTAAAATGTTAAGTCCTGTGGCCATGCATTGGAACAATAGGACTGCCCAGAGTATGCCGGACACTTTTCCTTTCCCTCCGTTGGGATCCACGCCGCCAAGCACCGCGATCAGGATCGCTCGCATCAGGTAATTTCCCGCTGCTCCCGCGGACGCGGAATTAAGCCGCGCTGCCATGACGATCGCCGCAATTCCGACGTATATGCCGGACACGACATGCGTCTTGATCAGAAGTGTCATCTCGTTGATTCCGGAATACTGGGCAGACACCTTGTTGGAGCCATACATCTGCAGCCGGATTCCAAAGGATGTCTTCTGCATCACTACAATCAGCACTGCGGATACAATTACAAAAATGATAAACTGAACCGGAATGATCTCAAGCACATATCCGTTTCCGATAAATTTGAAAGAATCCGGGTAGCCGGACAAGGTTCCTCCCTTGGTAATGCCGAGCGCGATTCCAGTCAGCACCATCTGCATGCCCAGGGTCACCAGCATGGCAGGAATCTGGAATTTTGCCACGATCACGCCATTGATCAGCCCTACCAGCATGCAGACCAGCATGCAGATCAGCATTGCCACCAGAACATGGGCTATGCCTGTCTCCCCTTTTTCAGCATGGGCATTCATGTACATGGACATGAGGATGGATGCCAGATTCGCGGATGCGATGATCGACAGGTCGATGCCTCCCACCAGCATAGGCAGCATCATCGCCATCGTGAACAGTCCTATCTCCGGAATCTGCTTCATGATGGATGAGAAGGAATTCGCAGATAGGAAGGATGGATTCAGGACACTGAAGAAGATGACCAGAATCACCATCAGGACGATCAGCATCGTGCTGTCCCCGCCGCGTTTCGCAAGAGACTTTACATCATACTTTTTCATAGTCCTATCCCTCCCTTCTCTTTGCCGATATCATTCTCCAGCCAGTCACGCAGAAACTGATCAGGATGACCGATCCGATGACCAGATCCTTCCAGTAGCTGGATACGCCTACAAGAATCATGCCGTTACTCAGAAGCGCCACCAATATGATGCCAAGCAGCGTGCCTGATACGCTTCCTTTTCCTCCTGAGAGCGATACCCCGCCCAGGACTACCATGGCCAGGACATCCATCTCATTGCCATAAAGCGCCTCAATGGATGCCTGCTGGGAGAGATAACAATTAATCAGCGCTCCGATGGCTGCCATCGCGCCCGCGAATCCATACACAAACATGTGCACCTGCAGCACGCTGATTCCGCACCGTTTTGCCGCCTCCATATTGCCGCCCACGGCGTACACTCTCCGTCCCATTTTTGTCTTTTTAAGAATAAACCAGGCAATTACCATGACTGCCGCAAGCGTTCCCACGGAAACCGCGAATAAAGAGGATTCCACCTTCTTGGAGAACCACTCCGGGAAGCCATGCAGCCGGACGCCGCTGGTCACCTTCATCATCACGCCATAGATCACGTTCATCGTTCCGATCGTAATGATCAACGTAGGGGCCTTCAGCCTGTTTACCAGTACCGCGTTGATAAACCCTAACAAGGTGCCGGTCACGATGGCGATCAGATAGATCATCACAAAGTTGCCGCCTCTGTGGATCATATACAGCGCGGATAGGTACTGGGCCACCGCGCCTACCGCCATGAAGGAAATGTCGATTCCTCCAGAGATGATCACGAACAGGCATCCCACCGCAATCACCCCGTAGGCGGAGTAGTTTGTCATTAAGTCTAAAATATTTCCTAATTGAATAGATTTCCCCTTGGTAGCCGCCGCCAGGCCGATAATCAGCACGACTATGACGCACAGCACCATAAATTCATAACTCTTTGAAATCTTTTTTACTGCTTTATTATTCATCAAGCACCTCCTGGCTAAATTCACTCTCTGTGATGGCGCTGCAATCCAATTCCTTTATGATCTTACCCTTATGCATCACAAGCGCGCGGGGGCAGTTGTAATAGACTTCCGCCGCCTCGTCAGAGATAAGGATGATACTCATTCCTTTCGCCGACAAATCCCGGATCAACTCGTATATCGTGTTTTTGGCAGCAATGTCAATCCCGTTCGTGGGCTGATCAAGAATCAGAACCTCCGGCTCTGTAGACAGCCACTTGGAGATTACGATCTTCTGCTGGTTTCCGCCGGACATGGCTGACGCGTTAATCTCCGGCTTCGCGCTCTTGATATGTAGCTCATCAATCCAGTTTTGAGTGATAGAGGTGCATTTTTTCTTGTCCAGAATCCCTATCTTATTTTTCAGTTTCTGTATAATTGAAATAATCGTATTATTCTCAACGCTCTGGTTCAGCACAAGCCCCTGGAGAAGACGATCCTCCGGGACGTATGCGATCCTGCTTGCGATCGCGTCGCGGTTGCTCTTAAACTTCACTTCCTTGCCATGCAGGAGAATCCTTCCGGAATCCGGCGGATTCATCCCGAAGATGGAACTGGCAAGTTCCGTTCTTCCGGCTCCCAGAAGTCCGATGATCCCAACAATCTCGCCCTTCTTGACTGAGAACGAGACATCCTCATACTGTCTTGCGCGGCTTAAGCGCTCTACCTCCAGTACCGTCTCTTCCTCATGCTTTGTAAATTTCTGCTGATACGTAATCTGCTGCCCGCTGATCAGCTGCGCAAGTTTTTCTTCCTTCACGTCTGTGTTCTCGAATGTAGATATGATGCATCCGTCGCGCATGACCGTGATCCGCTCGGCAATCTCGATAATCTCGTCCAGCTTGTGGCTGACAAACAGAATCGTCAGCCCCTTAGCCTGAAGGCTTTTGATAATCGTAAAGAGCACATTCACTTCTTTACGCGTCAAGGATGAAGTCGGCTCATCCATGATCAGCAGTTTCGCATTGGTCGCCAGCGCCCTGGCAATCGCCACCAGCTGCCGGTCCGCTATGGACAGTTCTTCCACCAGCACATCCAGATCCAGCTGAATCTTCATCCGGTCCAGAACTTCCTGCGCCTTCTTATACATCCTGGACCAGTTCACGCCTTTTACAGCGCTGTCCACGTGCTGGTCAAACGCGATATTTTCCGCCACCGTCAGGTTTGGAAAGATGCTCAAGTCCTGGTATATCACGCGCACGCCTGCCGCCATCGCCTGCCGCGCCAGGCCGCCTGTCGATTTCTTTCCGTCCAGGATAACCTCGCTGCCGGGATCTACGCCAATGACACCGGAGATTACTTTGATCATCGTGGACTTCCCGCATCCATTCTGGCCGATCAGGCAGTGGATCTCCCCTTGATTCAGAGAGAAATCCACGTCCTTAAGTGCATGAACGCCTCCATAATGCTTGTTCACTTTTTTCAGTTCAATTATTTTTTCCATGTCATCCCTCTTTTTGCAAAAAGGAGTGGAAGCGGTGTTCCGCAACCACTCCCTTAGTTCTAGAAAGTGCAGTCTCTGTCTTAGAATCCAAAACTCTCCCAATTGTCTGCCGTGATCGTAATCGGATTGTCAATCCACAGATTCGTTCCATCCAGATCGATGTCTCCCATGTCCGGAATAGAGAAGGAATCGTCGATCTTCTTCCCGTCAAGAATCGTCTTTGCTATGTAGCAGGAAGCATATCCGGAATCAGCCGGATTCCAGAGGAAGCCTGCTTTGATCGCGCCACTCTCAAGATACTGTGATCCTTCGCTTGGAATGATATTTCCAACTACTGTTACATCATCAATCTTATCTTCCTCCGTCAGAGCCTCTGCCGCTCCGATCGGTCCCTGGGAGCCAAAGCCAATAATGCAGTTGAGATCGCTGTAGGTCTTCAGAAGGTCCAGTGTCGTCTCGCGGGCGAGGGCCGCATCTTCTCCACATGCGATTCTGTCCGTGCAAAGACTCATATCCGGATACTTATCGGCAAGGTACTCTTCCACATGGTCTGCCCACGCATTGTGAAGCGGCACAGTAAGGCTTCCAACATAGAGCGCATACTGGCCGGATCCGCCACAGTTCTTAGCTGCTTCCTCGGCAACCAGTTCCGCGAACATATCGTTGATGATCATCTCTACGTCCCAATCTGCACCAGCCTGATCCGGAGATTCGGTTGTGACAACGGTAATACCTTTATCTTGTGCTGACTGAAGTACGCTCTCCAGCACGGTTGCGTCATTCGGCACTACGCAGATGGCATCAACACCTGAATTGATCAAATCCTCAATAATGTTAACCTGCTCCGCCGCATCTGCCGAAGACGGGCCTGTCACATACGCATTTACGCCAAACTCGTCTGCAAATTTCTTCACGCCCTCCTCAAATACACTAAAGTAGTCGATCCCGACAACCTTTACGACAACCGCAATCTCATAGTCGCTGTCGGAACTTTTCTTTGCTTCCTTATCCGTTGACTTCTCTTCTCCGGAGCTGCTGCAGGCCGCAAGGCTTAACAGCATCGTCAAGGCAATCAGCACAGATATAAATTTTTTCATTCTTTTTCCTCCTTTTGTAATTGGCATGTACAACAATCGAATCTTTAGCGCTAACATATCCGTTGCTATCTGTTCTCAGAATACAACATATTTTAACATATGTCAACAAATTTTAACGTAATACATTAACATTTTTTCACATTTTTAATAAAAAGCATTCGTTTTAACATGCCCATTTGTTAAATAATGTTAATCTCTTGATTTTTCTTAACAAAACAGGCATGCTGCCTTTCGCAACATGCCTGTTTCCATAATTTTTTGTTTTAATAATTGGGACGTATCATTTATATATCCAGCGCCGCCATATAGCCTTCCTCGATGGCATTCAGCGCGTTGCCCGGCTTCAGGGCGTCTCCTACATACACGACTTCTTTTACGATGTCTTCCAGCGTGCCTTTTAATTCCAGATTAGCGCGCATGCCCACAGCAGTTACGATCTTATCGAATGGCCCGAGAACCTTCTCTTCTTCTCCTGCCTTCACCGTAATTGTCCGGTCTTCGTTGATGGTCTGTACCGCCGTCCCCGCGTGGATATCCACATGGTTGTCTTCAAAGGACTGCAGCAGGAAGCGTTTCATATTGTCCGGCTCTTCCCCCACGATCTGCGCAAGCATCTCGATGATCGTAACCTGATTGCCGTGGGTCGCAAGGTAATTGGCCGTCTCGCCTCCCACAAGCCCTCCACCGATAACCGCGATATTGCCGTCTGCCTGAATCTTGCCTCTTAGCAGGTCAACCGCGCTGACTACGAATTCCTGATCTTTTCCCGGGAACGGCGGCACGAAAGGATGGCTTCCCGTCGCAACGACTACCGTGTCCGGCTTTTCTTCTTCCACGATCGCTTTTGTCAGTTCCGTCTGATAGCGGACTTCGACTCCCAGCTTCTCCAGCTGGGTCTTCTGCCACACGACAAAGGAAGAGATCTCCCCTTTCCACGGCGGAACAGCAGCCGTCCCGTACATGCCGCCTAAGCGGTCTTCTTTTTCAAATACGGTTACCTTGTGGCCTCTCTTGGCCAGAACGATGGCCGCTTCCGCTCCTGATGGGCCGCCTCCTGCCACGAAGATGTTCTTCTTTACCTGCGCCGGGGTAATCTTTACTTCATCTTCTCTTACCGTCCTTGGATTCAGCGTGCACTGTCCATGGCAGCCACTGTCTATCTTGGACGTACAGCCCTGAAGGCATGCCATGCACTGGATGATGTCTTCAAAGCGACCGCTGAGCGCTTTTTCCGGCATATGAGGATCTGCCAGGGAAGCGCGCCCCATATAGCATGCATCTGCCTTGCCGCTTCGGATGATTCCCTCCGCTACCAGCGGATCATTGACACGCCCCACCGTGGTCACCGGAATCTCTACCACCTTTTTGATCTCCGCCGCATAATCCGCAATCCAGCCATGCCCCATCACTGACGGAGGCACCTGCATATACCAGGTCTCATAGACGCCGACGGACACGTTAAGCGAATGGATCCCCGCTTCTTCCAGCATGATCGCCATGGCCTTGGTATCCTCAATATTGGTTCCGCCCGGCGCGCATTCTTCACCTGAGATCTTATAGTCAATGCCAAAGTCCTCTCCGCACTTCTTACGGATATTTTGGATGATCTCCACAGGAAAGCGCATGCGGTTTACCAGATTGCCGCCATATTTATCGATTCTCTTATTTGAATAGGCAGAAGCAAATTCACAGACAAGATAGCCATGGCCTCCATGAATCTGTACGCCGTCGAATCCGGCCTTCTTCGCCCGAAGCGCGGCATCGCCAAACTTTTCCACCATCTCTTCTACTTCCTGCGTCGTCATCTCGTGAGGCAATGCCTTCTTCACCGGACATGGGATTGCGGACGGCGCCCACACCTGCTGTCCTATGATCCATTCTTCTGTCTGGCGTCCGCCGTGGAATATCTGCGCATAGATCTTGGCTCCTGCCGCATGCACGCGCTCCGTCAGTTCCTTGTGGGACGCAATCTGGTAATCAGCCCACAGGCCCGGCAGATACTGATAGGTCCTTCCGGAAGGATCCACCGCATAATCCTCCGTTACGATCAATCCCCAGCCCCCTTTTGCCTTTTCCTCATGGTACGCAATATATTTTTCAGTTGCCGTACCATCTTCGTTGCAACAGTTCATAACCATCGGGGACACGATGAATCGGTTCTTAATTTCTACCGGTCCGAACTTGATTGGTGTTGCCATCATTTTTAATGCTGCCATATGTATCTTCCTCCTATATCCTATCATAATTGAAAAGTATTTGATTCTATTTGCACTATTTTCTTATTACGCCCTGGCTTCCCGCTCCGCCCGATCCTGGCTTAGCATCTCATCGACGGTCTTCCCCTCTACCTTCGCCAATACCGCATTCGTCAACTTCCTGCATGGCGCAAGGAATACCTGGACAATCGGTCCTGTAAGGAATGCCGTTACCAGCGTTCCGATGCCCAGCACTCCGCCCAGAAGGAATCCCACGACTGTAAACATAATATCCGTCACGATCCGGATCCAGCGGAACTCTATCTTCTTGCGCTTATTGATCGCGTCCGATACGATCAATGAGAACAGGTCATTGGGGCCGCTTCCCGCATCGGTCATGATCACCACTGCTTTTCCCAGCGCGATGATGACGCAGCCGACTACCATGGCCCCAATCCGTATTGCCATCGGCGACTGGGCGCTTAGCTTGCCATCCAGAAGCCACATGTACAGATCGATCTGCCATCCACCGCAAAATGCGCAGATCAGCGTTCCCGGCTTTACATAGCCCTTGGTAAATAACGCCATCAGCACCATCATTACCGTCAGGATGATCACCTGGCAGGTCCCAATGGACAACCCCGCAACATTCGATACGCCCTGGACGAAGATGGTAAAGGTGTCTGTTCCCATCTCGGCAAGCACAAAGAGGACTACGCCAAAATGTGCGATAAACAGCCCAATGATCAGAAGGACCAGCCTGGCTGCCCAGTTTTTCACACTCCTTTTGCTGGCATCTGACGCAAATGTAATTGTGTCGCTCATACTCTCTTCCTCCCTGTCTATTTCTTCTCATCCCAGTCCGGATATAAGATTACCTCCAAAGCGCTGCCGTCTCTCATGGCCTTTAGTCCAATGTCAAAGTCTTTAAGCGCCAGACGGTGGGTAATCAGCTGCTGCAAGTCGATCAATCCGCTTTCCATGAGTTCCACGGTTGCTGGAAGGGTATTCAGCCCGATAAAGCTTCCATAGATCTCTATCTCGTTTCTTACGATCTTGAACTGGTCTACCTCGGGCTTCTTAGAACTATCCATGCCAAAGAGCACGATCCTTCCTTTTGGACGCACGCAGTCCACGGCTTCCTGGATCAGCGTTCCTACAGCCTCGGCTACTACATCGATTCCATGTCCATCCGTCTCTTTCAGGATCTCTTCCACCAGATCTACTTCCTGCGGATTGATGACTCTGTCTGCGCCTGCCTTAAGCGCGTATTCCCCTCTCTTTGGATTTGGCTCGGATACGATGATCTTTCCGGCGCCATTGGCTTTCAGAAGCATCGTAAAATATAATCCGATCGGGCCTGCCCCTAACACCAGCACGCTTTCTCCCGGCAGCAGCCTGATCTTATTGACCGCGCTGACAACGCAGGTGAGCGGTTCCGCGAATATCGCCGTCTCTGCCGGAAGTTCCTGGGATATCTTCACGCACATCTTGCAGGGAGCCACCGCATATTCCCCGAATCCCCCATTGTCTGTAATCCCAAGGACATACACATTCTCGCACATGTTAAAGTTCCCCTTCTTGCACTGGTAGCACTCCCCGCAGAACACATTCGGATCCAGCACCACCCTGTCTCCGGGCTTTATAGTCGTCACCGCGCTGCCTACTTCCTCCACGCGCCCGACAAATTCATGGCCTTGCACGATCCCCTGGTTCGCCGGATAGGATGGCGGCGTTGACAGTATATGTACATCCGTCCCGCAGATGCTGGCAGCCTCGATCTTCATCAGCACGTCATTTGGTCCCTGTATTTTCGGTTTTGGAACCTTCGTATAGGTAGTCTCCCCAACTCCTGAAAACACAATCGCATTCATCATTTCTTCCATTTCTTAATTGTCTCCTTTCAATGCTCGTTAATTGTTTATCATTTGATGTTGTCGTCATTCTATCATACAAATTTTGTATTTTCAATATATTTGTCGTATTTTATGTATGATAAAATCAATATTTGTCTAGTTTAAACATTTAATTTGTATGTTTTTTATTGACTATATACATACAAATTATAGAATTGGCAATTGTTTTTATCGGGAAATTGTTGTATGATAACAGATAGATTAAACAGAAAATGTTTGGAGGTATACTTATGATGCGTTTCAAATATACGCACTTGGCGGCATGGCTGAAAGAACAGATTAAATCAGGGACATATAAGGACGGAGACCGGATTCCCACAGAGATCGAACTGGCGGCGCAATTCGGCGTAAGCAGGGATACGGTCCGCAAGGCCATCTCTGTCCTGGAAAAAGAGTCGCTCCTGCGCAAGATAAAAGGAAGCGGCACTTACGTGCGCACTTCCCTTAAGCCAGCTCCTTCTCCCGTTGGCAGGGATTCCAGGCGCATTGGCATTCTTATGAATGATATTGACAGTTACATCTTTCCCTCCATCGTAAAGGGAATTAACAGCGTATTGAATAAAGAGGGGTATACTTCTGTCATACAGTTTACCAACAACTGCATCTCTCAGGAGTATAATGCCCTGAAGAATTTCCTTGAGGGCGACTTTGCCGGCCTGATCATCGAGCCTACCAAGTCCGCCCTTCCGCAATTAAACTATGACCTCTACCAGAAAATCGCCCACACCAAGCCTGCCGTCTTGATCCATGCGAAGCTTCCTACGCTTCCTCTCTCTTCCATAACCATGGGAGATGAGGCCGGATCCATGAAACTCGCCGAATTCCTGCTGGAAAACGGCCACCGCGATACAGCCATTTTCTGCAAGTCGGATGAACAGACGGGGACCAGCAGGTATCTGGGCTACGTAAAGGCTTATCAGAAGGCCTGCCTGCCCATTATAGACCAGAATATCTTCTGGTTTGCCAGCGAGAATCTTCCGGACGTATTTTCCGATCCATTAGATCCCAAGATTGGAAAAGCACTTACTTCCTGCTCTGCCATCATCTGCCACGATGACCGCCTTGCCCATTCTTTGAGAAAGTACCTGCAATCCCACAGCGAGTATCCTGGGGACATTGTCATCTGCGGCTTTGATAATTCCGAAATCTCGGAAGAGCAGAAGTTTACATCCATCGCACATCCCAAGGAGCAGTTTGGCGAATATGCCGCCATGAGGCTTCTGGAGAAAATAAAATATCCCTCGCTGGATGTCTCCTTTGACTTTAACCCCAAGCTGATCGTTCGGAATATTTAAAAACAAATAATCTGTCTTTCTAATATTTGACGCCTTTCCAGTACAGCGGCGTATACACTTCTGCCTTTTCCGGAAGTTTTACGCCGTCAAGCGCCCATTTCAGGAATTCTTCCACGCCAGTCCGGTCCACGATATATCCGATATGTTCCTTTCCGCCCGGAGCATTGGGATCAATATATTTTTCTACATACTTGTATGTATTCAGGATGATCTTAATGATGCTGTCCTCATCCGCCCATTTGATAAAGTCCTCGCCCATCCTCGGATTCTTCTTGCCCGTGCGGCCCAGGAGCGTCAGGCGGTAATACTTTTCCCTGCTTCTGGTCCATGCCATATCCGGGCAATTCAATACGCACTCGCCGCAGCCGATACACTTCTCCTCGTTTCTCTGGGGACGGAAGTTCACAGTCTTTAAGGCTCCTACCGACTTTCTCGTACAATATCTGACACAGGCGCCGCAGTTTACGCAACGTTCCGGCTCAAACTGGGGCTCCGTCATACCCATGATGCCAAAGTCATGCATGCGCACCTTGGCGCAGTCATTGGGGCATCCGGTAAGCGCGATCTTAAAATGCAGGTCATTGGGGAATATCGCCTTCTCAATGCGCTGCGCAAATGCGGTCGTATCGTAGCACGCATAAGGGCATACCCGGTTGCCCACGCAGGCTGTCACGTTACGTGTCCCAGATGCCGGATATCCGCATCCCGGCTCATCCTGGTTGATATCCAGCCCGTCAATTAATGTCTGAAGTTTTTCGTTTACTTCCGGCATCTTCTCAAAAGGAATCCCCAGAATCTCGAACCCCTGGCGGCTGGTAATATGTACGGTTCCATTTCCATATTCTTCGGCAATCTCCTGAATCTTCCCCAGATATTCCGCCTTCAGATGCCCTCCCGGCACGCGGACGCGGGAAGCGGTGATTCCCCGGACCTTTGTGACACGGAACGCATTTTTCTTTAATTTCTTTGTATTGATATCCATATTCTTTTTCACCTCCCTAATCCAGCAGCGTGCGGCCTTTGGTATAGTTAAATACCGGGCCGTCCAGGCATACATATACGTCGCCGATCTTGCAGTGGCCGCATTTTCCCAGGCCGCAGCACATCTTACGCTCTTGTGAAATCCAGATATTTTCATCCGCAAACCCGATCTTCTTAAGTCCCATCACAGAAAACCGCATCATTGCCGGAGGCCCTACTACGATTGCCGCCGCATCCGCTATATTCTCAAAATGGAGGCCCGGGATGTATTCCGTAACCAGTCCCTCGCGGATCGCAAGGCCATCTTCTTCCGTCACGCCATTTGCCGCATCCACCGTCAAAATCAGGTTGATCTTTTCCTTCCAACGCTTCAGATCCTCATGGAACAGCATGTCTTTGGGAGACTTGAATCCCACGATCAGCGTGAGGCTTCTGCACATATCCGGATTGGACGCAAAGTAGTCTGCCACGCCGCGCACTGGGGACAAGCCGGTTCCTCCGGCTATGATGACGAGTTCCTTGCCTTTATAAAGTTCTATGTCAAATCCATTACCATAAGGGCCGCGCAGGAAAAGCTTATCCCCCACATAGCGTTCGAACACTTCATCGGTCACTTTTCCTACCCTGCGGATCGTCAGATCCACAGTCCCGTCCCCGATCCCGCTTACGGAGATCGGAGCCTCGCCATACTTCGGAATGGACACTTCAAAAAACTGCCCCGGCTTTACGTCGCCATCGTAAGTCATGCGGAATGTATATTCAATGTCTGTATGGCGGATAACTTCCGTAATCTCGGACAGGAACGGTACATATTCATTCTTTATCATGATTCTGACACCTCCTTCATCGCCTGCTCCAATTTATTGATACAGTTGGAGAAAGATATATACTCCGGACATACGTCGTCGCAGCGGCCGCATCCGACGCACATATGATAGCCATTTCTCTGCTTATAATCCAGCACTTTGTGCAGTACTTTGAACCGCATCCGCTCTCCATTCTTCTTACGGTAGCTTCCGCCGCCTGCTACATCCGTATAGCCGTCTACCATGCAGGAGGCCCATACACGTCGGCGCTCGCCTACCCGTCCGTTCTCGGTATAGAACAGGTCCTGCATCGTGAAGCAGGTACATGTCGGACAGACGAAGTTGCAGCGGCCGCAGTTGATACAGCGGCCATTATACTCTTCCCACATGCTGCTCTTAGCCACGTCAATGCTCAAATTCTCCGGAATATGTACATGCGTCTGATTCTCAGATACGAATGGCACTTCCACATCTTTTTCCTTATCAGCAGCCTCCTTAAATAGAACTTCCCATTCTTCCTTCTTGCAGTCTATAAAAAGCATGTCTTCCCTGACATCAATTCCCAGGTCATAGTTGTCAGATTTGTTTGTCCCCATATCCACGCAGAAGCAATTTTCAAAGGATGCCTTACATCCTATAAGGACAAAGCGGATCTTATCCCGGACTCTCTTGTAGTAAAAGTCTTCCGGGCCATTTTCAAGATACATGTCATCCAGACGCTTCACCGCATGCAGATCGCAGCTTCTAAGGAAGATGATCGCTCCTTTCTTTGGCGCGTCCGCCTCCTTGACCGCCTCTTCCGTAAAATAAAACAGCGTCTGGCAGGCCGGAAGCAATGCTTCCTTAAAAGAATACTGAGACTTTTTGTCAAAGACAATCTCGTCTACAGATTCGACTTCCCCATACCGTATACAGTCCGTATCGGAAAAGCAGCCTCCTCCTTCATACAGTCTGGGAGCAAAGATCATATAATCTTTTTTCCAGACTTCCATGACAGAATCAAAGTTCTGCCGGTTCATAAGAAAACCCATGTTCTTCCCTTCTTTCTTCTTGTCTATTTTATTTATCTTTCCTGGAAATGAGATAGTATGGCAAAGCCACGCAGAGGATTCCCCCAGCCATATTTCCCAAAGTAACCACGATAATGTTATAGAAATATCCCGTTATGCTGATTGCTGCCGTTCCCGGGGCAAACAAGGCGATTGTAAGCAGCGTCATATTCGCAACGCTATGCTCGAACCCCGTAGTAATAAATGCGAACAGGCACCAGAACACCATGATCAGCTTGCCGCTGTCAGACTTGCTCCGAAAACCGCACCAGGTCGCAAGACAGACCAGAATGTTGCACAGCATCCCTCTGATGAACAGCGCAGCCAAAGGCACGCTCATCTTCGCGGCCGCCGCATTCGCGATAAACGCTCCGACATCTCCCGTTGCGAACCCGCCGAAGTAAAACAGCGCCGCCAGGATAATCGAGCCAATCCAGTTGCCGATGTAGCAGACGATCCATAGTTTTGCCGCTTGTCCGGCTGTCACCGTGCCTTTGAAAATGCCGGCCGCCATAACCAGGTTATTTCCGGTAAATAGTTCCGCCCCCGCAATTACCACCAGGCTTAAGGCAATGCCAAATGACAGTCCCATCACGATCTTTGCATAGGGCTGGCCATTCAGCAGGCCTCCGATGGTAAAGATCAGCAGGATGCCAAATCCGATGTACGCGCCTGCCAGCATGGCCGAAGCCATGTAGCCTGCTCCATTTTCCTTAAGCAATGTGGACTTTGCCTTTGCAGCATTGGCCGCTGCCATAAATTCTTCCATGTACATTTCTTCTTCCTCCTCACACTTAGATATCCACAATGTAATAGTCTTCTATTTTCTTTATCTTCACACGAAATACCTCTTCCAGAGATCCACGCACGTCTTCCGGCGGTCCCTCCCGGCAGATGCATCCATCCTTCATCACTACAAGATGATCTGCCATTCTCATTGCTTCCGTGATATCATGGGTTACGATCACCACCGCCTTGCCCAAATCGCAGAGCTGCCTTGCCAGATTCCACAGCATCACCTGGCAGTCTATATCCAGATAAGTCGTGGGCTCATCCAAGAATACAGCATCCGTCTGCTGGCACAGCGCCATGGCAATATAGACCTTCTGCTTCTCTCCTCCTGACAATTCCTGCATATTGAAGGATGCCAGGGATGAGATTCTGATCTGCTCCATTGATTCCTCTGCGATCTTCTCATCTGCAGCAGTGTAGCGCCTGGGAAACCGAAGATAGGGAAAACGTCCATGCAGCACCAGCTTGCCTGCGGAAATATTCGGTGCTGCGTGACTTTGCGGCAGGAACGCCACTTTTTTCGCAATCTCCTCAGGCTTCATTCCTTCCAAAGCCCTGTCATCAACCGTCACGCAGCCCTGCGAAGGTCGCACTTGGCCTGCCGCGACTTTTAAAAGCGTGCTTTTTCCACACCCGTTTGGCCCCAATAGTACCGTAATTCTTCCTCTTTCGAAGGTCAGATTTATATTCCTTAACGCCGTTTTCCTTTCATAGCACACCTTAACGTCTCTCAGTTTAAACATGCCGGCACCTCCTTGCGATCAGCCACAGGAAGAATGGACCTCCAAGCATGGAGAGCAGAATCCCCACAGGAATCTCATAGGGCGCAAACAGGCTTCTTGCCAGCACGTCACAGAAGGTAAGGAAAGCCGCGCCTAAGATCGCTGCCGCCGGGATGCTTCTTCCTGCCTCGTTTCCGGCAAACAGGCGAACCACATGGGGGACAATCAGGCCTACGAATCCCAGCAATCCCGAGATGCTGATTGCAGTTCCCGCAAGCGCCGCTGCCAGAACCAGGAAGATCAGCCTTACCCGTTCTGTCGAAAGACCCAGACTTCTGGCCGTCTCCTCGCCCAGTCCCAGGATATCCAGTTCCTTAGCCATCATCCAGGCAAGAATGATGCAGGCAAGAATCGCAAGCCAGGCTGGAGACAGACGCTTCAGCGTTATCCCCGCAAGCCCTCCATTGCGGAACGTGTTGCTGCTTAGCATGGCATCGGGAACCAGCATAATGATCAGGTCGATCCCGGCGCTCAGAAATGCATTTACCGCGACGCCAGCCAGAATCAGCGTCATATGGGACGCCCGAATCTTTCTTGACAATCCATATACCAGCAGCACCGCCAGGAGCGCGCCTATGAAAGCAGTAAGCGGAACAAGCTTAGGCAGCGTCGGAAATAAGGCGAATGCCAGGACGGCTCCAAGTCCGGCTCCGGAATTAACGCCGATAATGTTGGGCCCGGCCAGAGGATTGTTTAGAACCGTCTGGATAAGGATGCCCACCACCGCCAGCGCGCTTCCTGCAAGCACTGCCGCCAAGGTCCTTGGAAGGCGCACATGCCAGAATATCCTTGCGCCCCCAGAGCCTGGGTCTGACAGCATACCGAATAATTCGGATGGCCTTAAGAGCACTGCCCCAACGCACAGGCTCAAAAGGACCGCTGCCACAAGAAGCACGATACAAACGGCAAGGAAACAGGCCGCCTGCTTATTGCTTCTGCTCCCCGCCATAGAGGATGTCCGCAAGCATCTCATAACTCTCCCCCCATCTGTCATTTGGCTTATAGTGGAACAGGTCTTTCGGGAGCACGATATAGCGATCTTCCCTGACCGCGCTAAGCGTTCCCCACGCCGGATTCTCCGTCAGGCTCTTCGCCAGAACGTCCATTGCCGCCTCGTCATCTCCCATAGTCGTTACGAAGATAAAATCCGGATCTTCCTCGATAATCTTCTCTATGCTCAGATCCTCCAGGATGGAATTATCACGGTCCGCGATATTCCTGCATCCCAGATCCTTTAACATGGCTCCGGTCATGTTATTGTCACTATTCTTCGCCTTGGCTCCCGTTCCATATGCACGGATCAGAAGCACATCCGGCCCTTCTTTTCCCTCGCAGGCTTCTATCCGGGCATCCACTTGTGCTTTTACATCCGTTCCATATCTTTCATACAGGTCCGCCCTTCCCGTAATCCGGGTAAAAATATCCAGTACTGACAGATAATCATCAAAGGTCTCTACTTCCAAACACGCGGTAGGTATCCCAGTTTCTTCCAACGTCTCTGCCAGTTTGATATGCCCCTCCAGCGTAGAGGTCAGTATGGCAAAATCCACTCCGGCTCCAAGGATCGTCTCCGCGCTGGGCTCGGACAATCTTCCAGCATTCACGACATCCTCCGGCAGTTTTATGCGCGCCTCTTCCAGCGCGTCCGAGGTCACGCAAGAGGGCTCACCACCGGCCAGCGTCCAGATATGAGCCAGGCTCCCGGACAAGGCCGCTACATTTTCCGGGTTTTGCACGGTCACTTCCTTGCCCCTGTCATCCTGAAAGGATACCTTCCCTGAAGATTCCTCTTTCTTGTCCTTTGCTCCATTGCCACCGTCGGTCTTTGCCTTCACGCTGCCTGCGCATCCCGCCAGCAATAAGGCGGTCAGCATAACCACTGCCGTATAGACATACTTTTTCTTCTTCATGTATCTCACTCCTTGCCCTCCAAGTCTTTGTTATGTAATTAACATACTATAAAAGCATAGAGAAAGGATGTTGCAGACGCAACATCCTCCTAGAATTTTCCATATTTATATATTACCTTAGCAGCCGGAAGGTATTCTTTTCATAGTCGATAAGGCCTGCCTCTTTCATATTGGCGAGTTCCCGGGTCATGGCGCTTCTGTCGGCGCATAGATACTCCGCCAGTTCGATTCTTCCAAGCGGGATTTCAAAATATTTGCTTCCGTTTTTCTGCGCCTGCAAAGACAGGTAAGTAAGGATCTTATCACGCAGCGTTTTTTTGGAGGTCACCTCTACTTTCTCCATCAGCTGCCAATTCTTATCCGCGATCAGCGTCACCATATTCTCGATCAGACGATGGTGGAAAATACAGGACAAGTTGCAGGAATGGAGCACCTTTCGAAATGGCAGGTATAGAACATTCGTATCCTCCGCCGCCAAAAATGTCACGGCGGAATCCGGCCGGCTTCCACAGGCGAAAGTTTCCCCAAACACCTCATTTTGGCGCATGATTGCTAGAATCGTCTTACTTCCCCACAGGTCCTCCTTAATCATGTGTACCTTGCCGGACAGAAGAATCCCCACATACTTTACGGGCTCGTTCGCAAGCGCTATGATGGCCCCCTTCTTGTACTGCTTAACCTTGCCTCCAATGCAGGTCAGCATGGGTTCCATCTCTTCTTCCTTAATTCCTTTAAAAAGCGGCATTTTCTTAAATTCTTCTATGTATTCCTTCATATTTCCACCTCGAAACCGATGTCCTTTTTTAACCACTAATATACATCTTAACAAATCCGTCTCTCCAAATCAATTCATCCTGCAGGAATCTTGCGATTTGCCTGCCAGTTTGAATTGATTCTTAAATAGGGTATGGACCGCACAAGACTGTGCAGTCCATACCCTATTTTTGATACATTTCCACTATGATTTATGTCTCGGTTTTACGTTTTTACTCTTCGTTATAGGCATATTCCAGGAGGTTCTTGATTACATCTTCCGTTACCTGCCCGTCAAATGCGTAGGCCAGGGGATCATGCTCTACCACCGGCAAGGCTTCCATAATCTGTTCCTTGGCAAATCCCTGTTCCTTAAGAGACGGAATCCCCACTTCTTTTACAAAGTTCCTGACCGCCTCTGCTGCCTTCCTTCCAATCTCTTCTGGATCGTCGGAAACAATCTCTGCCCCCATGAGATTTCCCAGCTGCTTCATCTTCTCCGGATAGTACAATGCCTGAAGACGGATTACTGCCGGAGTCAGGATGGCGCAGCATACGCCGTGCGGAATATGGTGGAGGTGTCCCAGCGCGTGAGCACAAGCATGTCCGATATGCACTCCCGACTCATTGAACGCGATTCCTGCCAGATTGCTGGCAAAAGACAGATTCTCTCTCGCCTCTTTGTTGCTGCCGTCGGCCACCGCTACAGGCAGCCACTCCTTGACGATGCGGATTACCTCGTAAGCCAGCAGATCAGAATGCGGCGTATTCTTCTTCTCGGCAAGTGCCTCGTTTGCATGGGACAGTGCGTCAAGTCCGGTAAATGCCGTCACATATGGCGGTACGGTCATGGTCAGTTCCGGGTCTACAATGGCGCAGTCGGCAGAGCATGGAAGCCCGATCTTGGCATCCAGCCTGCTGGATGTCACGACAGCCACAAAGGTGCTCTCCGATCCTGTCCCTGCTGTCGTTGGGACCAGCATCAGAGGCAGCGGATGATTCTCATACTGTTTCTCCCCCGCAAGATAAGAGATGATATCATCCAGGATTCCGATTCCATTTGCAGCCGTAGCAGCGATCGCCTTTGCCGTGTCCAGCACGCTTCCGCCTCCGATGCCGATGATTCCGTCTACCTGATTGTCCGTGACTATTTTGACTGCTTCCTCCACCGTCTCATCCGGGCAGTCGGTCTGCACGCCGCTCCACTGTGTCACCTTTACGTTGTCTCCATCAAGGATTTTTGCTGCCCTGGCGTCAAGGCCTGTCTTTTTCACGCCGTCATCGCAGACCAGAAGGATGTGGGACACGCCCAGTTCTTTTGCCTTCTTGCCGGCCTCTTCGATCGTGCCGCTCCCGAATAATACGGGAGCGATCTGTTTATATTCGCCTTCTTTTAACATGGCATCCACCTCTTTTCCTAGCCTTCATATGCATCCGTCAGGATATCCGTCACATCTTGTTCCGTAACCTCCCCTCCGAATGCCATGCACAGAGGATCTCCATAGAACATCGGCTTGGCAGCCAGTACCTGATCTTTGGAAAGCCCCAGTTCTTTGAAGGTCTTTACGCCGATGGAAGCCGCGAACTTACGGACTGCGTCTGCTGCCTGGGTTCCGATTACTTCCGGGTCATCCGACGTAATCTTGGCTCCCATGATATTTCCTAACTTCTTCATCTTCTCCGGATAGGTCTTTGCCGCAAACTTGATGATGGCTGGCGTCATATTCGCGCAGCATACGCCGTGCGGTATGTGATATAGATGTCCCAGCGCATGAGCCGCGGAATGACCGATATGGACTCCTGATTCATTGAAAGAGATTCCTGCGATGTTGCTGGCGAACGCAAGCCTGTCTCTCGCTTCCATATCCGTTCCATCTTCCACAGCCAGAGGCAGGTTCTCCTTGATCAGCCGGATCGCCTCATAAGCCAGCAAGTCTGAATGCGGCGTATTCGTCTGTTCCGTCAGGGACTCGTTAGCGTGGGAAAGCGCGTCCATTCCAGTAAATGCCGTAATATATGAAGGAACCGTCTTTGTCAGTTCTGAATCCACGATGCCATAGGCAGGAGGAACCGGTAGCCCGATCTTGCAGTCCAGCTTCTCGGAAGTGACAACAGCGACAAATGTGCTTTCAGAGCCTGTACCTGCCGTTGTAGGTATCTCGATCACAGGCAGCGGCTGATTCGCGTAATTCTTCTGTCCGCTCAGATATAAGACGATGTCATCCAGCACCTGATCGTCATTGGGGATTACCGCGGATACTGCTTTGGCTGTATCCAGCACGCTTCCTCCTCCTACGCCGACGACTCCGTCCACGGATCCATTCCTTCCAATAGCCGCAGCGGCCTTTACCGTATCTTCCGGACAGTCCGTCTGAGCCTCTGCCCACACGATAACCTGGATTCCCGCTCCTAAAAGGGCCTTTTTTACCGTTTCCACAGCCCCTGCCGCAAGGACTCCCTCATCGCTGACCAGCAGGACCTTCTTGCATCCAAGATTTCCCACTGCCTCTCCTGCCTGGCCTGCACATCCATTTCCAAATAATATTGGTGCTAATTGCGTATATGTTCCTGATTTTAACATCTTGCTTCCTCCTCTTAATCTAATTCTGCCGCTGCCAGATACCCGGTACGGATCGCATTCTCGATTCTTCCTGCTTTCAGGGCGTCTCCTAAGAATTCCACTTTCTCGAATTCCTTCTCAATCTCTTCTTTTAACTCCGTATTGGATGCTGTTCCAAGAGAAACTACCACTGCGTCGAATTCGTAACTCTCCTGCTCTTTGGTGTCTGTCGTCTCAAATACCGCTTTTGTGCCGTCTAGTTCCACCAGTCGGTGCTTCGGATATAACATTGTACCATAAGAATTGACGCGTCCCAATACATCAATCAGGTTCTGGAAGAAGATACCAGGCCCTATGTCGTCGGCCATCTCGAATACGGATACTTTATTTCCCTGCTCGCACAGCAGTTCTGCAGTCTCTATGCCCGTCATGCCGGAGCCAACCACGCACACGTTCTTATCTTTCAGCGTTACGCTGCCATTTAGGATCTCAACAGGCGTATAAACCTGCTCGCCGTCAATGCCTTTGATCGAGCGGGGCATGATCGGCTTAGATCCTTGGGATACGAACACGGCATAAGGCTCTAATGCCTTCAGTTCTTCCATGGTGGGCGCCGTATTCAGGCGTACCTCCACGCCCAGTTTCTCTAGCTGGTGCTTCTGGTACTCTACCAGCCATCCTGTCTTTTCCTTCTTAGGAGGCTTGGAAGCCAGCACGATCTGACCGCCTGCCTGTTCCTGCTTTTCAAACACTACCGGATTAAATCCACGCATTGCAAGGACTCTGGCTGCTTCCATTCCTGCCGGGCCTGCTCCGATGACCGCCACCGTTCTTCCATTGCCGTCCTTCTTAAGCGTGTCGTCATTATACTGTGATTCCCGGCATCCCTGGAAGTTGATTGCACAGCCCATAGGAACCGGACTTAAGTCCGCCGCCATCAAAGTCTCCATACAGTACAGGCAGGAGATGCATTTGCGGATCTCCTTTTCTCTTCCTTCCCTGGCCTTGACCGCCCAGTCAGGGTCCGCAAAGAAGGTGCGGGCAGAACCGATAAAATCACACTTCTCTTCTTCGAGAACCTGCTCGGCATACTGAGGCTCCCGGATGACGGACGCACCGATCACAGGGATCTGTACCGCCTTCTTGACTGCTTCCGGCCCTTCCATCTTCCAGCCCTGGTCGAAACCTACCGGCTCCCAGGCCACATTCATGGTCTCGTAGATTCCAGCGCTTACATCCAACGCGTCTACGCCCTTTGCTTCCAGATGTTTTGCGATCTCCACGCCGTCCTGAAGATGAAGCCCGCACTCTGGATGTCCCGCATAATCCATATGCTCATCCACGGAATAACGCACAATAATCGGGTAGTCTTCGCCGCATTCCTTCCGGATGCCATCGATAATCTCATCCAGGAACCGCATCCGGTTCTCAAAATTCCCGCCGTACTCATCTGTCCTTAAGTTGGTATAAGGACTTAAGAACTGGCCGATCAGATAGCCATGGGCGCCGTGCAGCTCTACGGCATCTACTCCTGCTTCTTTCAGACGCTTCGCGCCGGATATGAAGAAGCCAGCCAGCTCTTTAATCTCGTCTGTCGTCATCTCATGGGTTGGCTGGTGCACGCACTGGCACTCCGTCTGGCTGGCAGACTTCATGCTCTCTACTCCATTCATTTCCGCAATGCCCTGGCGTCCCGGATGATAGATCTGCACCGCGATGCAAGAGCCATACTTATGTACTTCATCTGCAAGCTGCTTAAGTCCTGGAATATATTTGTCATCATCAACGGACATTTGTCTTAAATTACCTTTTCCTGTTGCAAAATCAACACATGCGCATTCCGTGATCACCAGGCCTACGCCGCCTTTTGCCCTGGCGCCGTAAAAAGCGATGTCTGCCTCTGATACGGTACCGTCTTCATTTGCGATATGATTGCCCATGGCAGTCATGACAATTCTGTTTGGCACCTCCATGGAGCCAATCTTCTTGGCTGAAAATAGTTTCTTATACATGTTGTCATCTCCTAACTTTCTTAATATTATCTGGCATCCGCCTTATTTGCCTTGATTCCCCATCCCAGCATGATCACCGTCAGGACTGCAGCCAGCACCCCTGCTAAGATGAATGCTACAAAGTTGACATTCGATCCATCGCTGAACATTCCTGTCAGCGGATTCACGATGTAAGCGCATACGCACTGTCCAAAGTTCTGCGCACAGGTAACCAGTGAGATTGCCATGCCTACAGAGAACGCGTCTACCGTCTGCCCCGTATAGATCATAACGCCCGGTACGATTACGGATACTGCCATTCCAAGGATCAGGCTGCCAATGTGGCACAGGATCATGCTTCCTGCAAATGCCATGATGAAATAGGATACTGCCAGCATCAGGCATCCGATCGCAACGGAACATTTTCCAGAAGCCTTAACCAGCTTACTGTACAGCAGTCCCATGATCACGCCGCCGATAGCGAAGAATGCCAGCCCCAGGCCAGAGTCCGCTGCTGTCCCAAGTCCCCGCTCTTCTACCAGAAATGACAGGAAGATGGAGTACACCTGAATTGATACAAAGATGCCAAACATAAAGAGCACCCACAGCCAGGTAGCCTTCGTCAGATGTACGGAATGCTTTTCTTTCGCGTCATTCTCCTTCACCGTGACTTTCTGCATTGGCAGAATGAATAAGGTAGCGATCAGCGTCAGGATCGCCAGGATATGTACATAGAATACATAGTTCCACTGGATATCTGCCAGCCATCCCCCTGCGAATACCATGACAGCCACGCCGCCCATCTGGGATGCCTGCAAGGTTCCCTGAACCTTCTGCTGCTCTTCGCCCTGGAAATTATCTGCTACCAGAGCCGTGCTCACAACCTGGGATATGCCCACGCCTACACCCAGAATCGCCCGCATTACTAAGATCAGGGCAAATGACGATGTGATGAATGCTGGCACGATGCCGCCCACTAAGAAGCATGCCGCCCCCACAACCGCGATGATCTTCTTTGGAACAGTCTCCATCAGTTTGCCGACAATGATTGTCGTCGGTATGATTGCAAAACATGGGATCGAAATAAGATTCTGGATCATCGTCTGGGACGCATCCGGGAAATTCGCTCCTATGGTCGCCAATGCGCTGGTGATTCCGATAACCCCCATCATCAGAAGCGCTATGGCATAAATACTAATCTTGATTCTGCCTTTCATTTTGTTGTCCATTTTTTTCTCCTTCCTTAATTCCTCTTTGGGATTCACTATGCTTATATCCTAATGCATTTTTATTGTTAAATCATTATCAAGGATTTTGAAAATAAAATAGTTTTTTTGTGAATGATGAAAAATGCTTTTGCAAAATTGAACAAAAAAACTGGCTATATTTTCAATAAAATGAAATTCTCAAATTCTTCCATTGTCTTTTTATTGTCAAATCAGTATAATGAAGGTTAGTCTAAGGAAGGAGGCTTTACCAATGTCATTATCGCTGAAGGAACTGGTACGACAGCTGGAGCATTATTCGCCGGAAGTGATTCTGGACTGTAATTATCCGATTTCAACCGTCCGGTTCTTTAATAAAGAAGAGATATCTACCGAGCCGGGCATACTTTTAATCGGAAATGCCAAAGATCTGCCTGAGATTCCGCCGGTAGGACAGATCTCATTCCTGGTTGCAGGAACTTCCATTCCGGATTCCTATATGCGGCCGGAAGCAGGCTGCACCCTGGTGTCCGTCTCCGGGACTGCAGACACATTTTCCCTGTGCAACACAGTATGGAAACTGCTGGAGGAGGAGATCCGTACCTCCAAAAGCATATTGAAACTGCTGAAAGTGAAGAAAAGCAAGACGACCCTGCAGGAACTGCTGGACCTGGGATATGAGATCCTTGGCAATCCGCTTCTTCTTGTGGATGTCTCGCTCTGCTTTATCGCCCATGCAGGAGGCAATACCCCTACCCAGGAGCCTTTGTGGGAATGGACGCTGAGCAAGGGATATGTAACCGACCAGTATATCGAGCAGATCCACATGGATATGATGGAAGACCTAAGCGGCGGCTCCAAGGCAGATTTCGTGTGGGAAAAAGGAATCCTGAACCATGATCAACTGGTATACAAGATTAAAGATAACGGAAAGCCAGTCGCCTATTTAAAGGTGCTGGCCCTTAATAAGCCTATATCGGATTCGGATCTGGAGATTGTGGAGGCGTTAGGAAACAGCATCCTTTACTTTCTGCTGGAATCCACCAACACCTACACCCCAAGTTCTCCACTGGCGGAGTCGTTCCTGATCGCCCTGCTGAATGAAAAATTATATGACAAGGACGCCATCGAAGAACGCATCCACCAATTCAACATCAAGCTTTATGACTACATCTCCGTCATTGTCGTAGAACTTACAAAAGAATACATGCAGGACATTAATAAGATCTATGTATTAAAGCGGGTGCTCCAGAACTTTCTGGCAAGGAATACCATCGTATACTATAAAGGATTCCTGGTAGCCATCTTCGATACAAAGACGGATTCCGTCTTCACAGAATCCGACTTCCAGCAGTTCAATGTCCTTCTGGAAAAACAGAACTGCCGGGCCGGCATCAGCTATTCCAGCAAGAACCTGTATTCTCTTCCCGAACAGTTCTCGCAGGCCGTAGCCGCGCTCAATACAGCCTGGAAGCTGCATCGCAAAGAGCGCGTCATTCGCTACTGCGACTATCTTCTGCCGCATATCTTCTTAAACTACGCGGACCGTGGCTCTTTGGATTATCTGATCCATCCGGCCCTCAAGGATATCCTGAAGCTGGATACGGACAAGCAGAAGCTTTTCCTGGAGACCATCCGGGGCTATATTGAAAACGGAACAGAAATGTCCGTGGCTGCCAAGAAAATGTATCTGAACTACAATACGCTAAAGTACCGCGTCAACCGGATCGTGGAGATGACCGGCCTGGATTTTGGCGATTCCCAGACCATCTTCCAGCTTCATCTTTCCTTTATGATCCTGGACATGAAGAATCAGATGATAACCAGCGAAGAGGCGGATTCCTGACATAAAAATATCCTGCGGCATGCCCTAAGGGCAATCTGCCGCAGGATATTATATTTCTTGCTCTATCCGATTCCTCCAAAGAAGATTCCAAGCACGTACACCACCAGGGTAATCCCTACGAATACATACTTCGTCACCGGCTCGAACCATGTTCCGAGAGGCTTTTTCGCCCCGGTCTCCACCTGCTCTCTCGCGAATCCCTTCGGACATACCCAGTAGAAGATGATTCCCGCCAAAAGCGCGCCAAGCGGAATGATGTAGATCGATACCGCATCCATCCACGCGCCTACAGAGTCCCCGCTCTCAATGAAGACTCCCACTCCCGCGGATACCGCCGCGACAATGCCCACCGCCGCCTTCCGGGACAGTTTGAATTGCTGCTGCAATGCTTCGATAGGCGTCTCGAACAGGTTCATCAGCGAAGTCAGCGCCGCAAAAAGCACCGCTACGAAGAAGATTACGGCAAACACCTCGCCAAATGGCATCTGCTGGAACACTGCCGGAAGAGAAATAAACATCAGCGGAGGACCGCTGGCAACGTCCAGTCCGAATGCAAAGACTGCCGGTATCACCACCACGCCCGCCAGAAGCGCGGCACAAGTGTCAAAGAAGGCCACGTTCTTCGCGCAGCTGACGACGTCCACATCTTTCTTTAAGTAACTTCCATATACAATCGTGCCGGATCCTGCCAGCGACAGGGAGAAGAAGGCCTGTCCCAGGGCATATACCCAGGTCTTGATATCCCCCAGCTGCTCCCATTTGGGTACGAACATATAGCGGTAGCCTTCCGCCGCTCCCGGCAAAGTTGCCACGCGAATCAGAAGGATGATGAAGAACAAGAAGAATACGGGCATCATAACCTTGTTCATCTTCTCGATCCCTTTCGTTACTCCTAAGGCCATGACCAGGAAGGTAAGCGCCAGGCCCAGCATCTGCCATCCTACGCTTCCAAAGTCCACCGCCAGCCCTCCAAAATAGGCCCCCATATCTTCGATCTTCGTCAGGCTTCCGGTAACCGCGCTGCTTAGATACTTTAAAAACCATCCCACCACGACAGAATACCCGATGGCAATGCCAAGGGATCCAATCACCGGTATCATCCCGATGGCCTTCCCCCACTTCTTTCCCTTTTCTCCAAACCGCATCCCCATCGCATTGGAAAAGGCCCCCAAAGGCCCTGTCTTCATGCTCCTGCCAAACGCCATCTCCCCGATCACGCCGGAAAATCCCAGCAGGATTACAAATATAAAATACGGGATTAAGAATGCCGCACCGCCGAATTTGCCGGTACGATAAGGAAACATCCAGATGTTTCCCATGCCTACCGCAGATCCGATGCAGGCCACGATAAATCCCAGCCTGGTGCGAAACTCATCTCTCCCTTTTTCATTCCCTCTCGACATCGTCTCTTTCTCCAATCGTTTTGTTCTATTCTACCAAATTTGCGTTCATATGGCTATATTAATTAAAAAAATCCCTGTACAGATGCCAGTGCTCCTGTACAAGGATTATTATCTATTTCATTCCATGCTCTGCAAGATATCGGGCAGTTGCCCTGGCATCCTGCCCCGGCTCGCTGCTATTGGCGTCACATTCTACGGCCAGCTCGATCTTTCTTTTACATCCTTTTAGCAGCTTCAGGATAGGGCCAAAATCAATCTCGCCCTGATCCAGCGCGCAGAATACTCCATTTTCATTAACTCCTTTCAAATGGAAATACTTAATCCTCTCCAGATATTTTTCCGTAATCTGATAAGGATTCCCTCCTCCCAGAAATACATGGCCACAATCCGGACAGAGCCAGACGCCGGTGTGTTCCATGACCCTATCAAGCTGCCCGGGACTTTCTACCAGCGAGCCCATATGCGGATGGAAGCTTGTGGTCAGTCCGATGTCTTCTGCCCTCCTGGAGATCTCATCCAGCGCCTTCCCTAGCTTCCTATAATCCGACTCTTGTATTCCATCCTGCCGGATTGCCCCGCCTCCAAGAACAAGGTGCCTGACTCCTAGTTTCTGCGCAATCCGGGCCGTGCGCATGATCTTTCCGTATTCTTCCTCCAGAATCTCGTCGTAGATAAAATTGGCGGCACTATACACTGCCCGGAACCCCAGCCGGTATTGCTCCAGCAATTCTTTCAGACTATCAATCTTCTCCTCATAGGCCAGCAGATTGCCGTCAAACATCTCAATGCTTTCAAACCCGGCTTCTGCAATCTCTTTTATGGCCGTCTTATCTTCGCCTGTCGCTATATAATAGGCATAGTTTACATTATTTGCCCCACAGCAGTGCGCCGCGACCATTCCCCATGCATTCGTACTATAGGTAACATCCATCCTTTTATCCCTCCTTGCCATCAAGCAGGCGTTCCATATGTTCCGCTATATCCACGCAGTCGCCCAGGATCGCCTGGTCGCACATGGCAAATATAGGGGCCGCCGGGTCGCTGTTTACCGCCACCACGTATTTCGCATTTCGAAGCCCGATGGTATGCTGCAACGCGCCGGATACGCCAAATCCAATATACAATTCTGGCGCAATGGTTTTTCCGGTCTGCCCCACCTGAATATCGAACGGGGCCCAGCCTTCATCCACAACCTTGCGGGTCGCGCCGATAGCTGCCCCCATCTTGACTGCCAGACGCTCTATCTTCTTAAAATTCTCGGCACTGCCCACGCCATAGCCTGCCACGATCACCATATCGGATTCTGCTACGTTCTTATAGGACTTCGGATTTTCCTCCAACGAAGTCCGGCAGGTTCTTTTACTGCCCGGATCTATCGCAATATGCTCTTCTTTGATCACAGCCATTTTCTGATTCACTTCTGTCTCTGCCGCAAACACATTCGGCCTTACGGAAGCCATCTGAGGACGGCATCCCGGACTGATGATCGATGCCATGATATTGCCGCCGTAGGTTGGCCTGATCTGTATCAGATTTCCTTCCTGATCCACATCAAATCCCGTACAGTCAGCGGTAAGCCCAGTTTGAAGCCTGGCAGAAACCCGCGGTGCCAGGTCCCTTCCCGTCTCCGTGGCAGGTATCAGCAGAACTGACGGGCGGTACCTTTGGCAGATTCTAGTAACAATATCCGCATACAGGTCCGTATTATACTCTTTAAGCATCTGGTCTTTTACCAGAATGATCTCATCGCATCCCGCACGCCCCGCTCTCTCCTCTATATCCTCGGGCATCTGGCTGCACAAAAGCAGAGTTTTTTGCTTTTCCCCCAACTTGTCAGCAATACGCCGTCCCTCAGCAATTAATTCCAGTGTGACTTTCTGCACCTTTCCGCTTAGCGGCTCCAGCTCCGCCAGCACGAATATATCATGATAGGTACCGATATCCTCCGCCTTAAGGCTCTCCTCATCTTTTCTTATCGCGCCTGCCGGACATTCATTCGAGCAGGCATTGCACCCCAGGCAGCTGTCCGATACCACAGGCACGCCTTCTTCCATCTTTAACGCTCCAAAAGGACATTTTCTGATACAGATGCCGCATCCGGTACATCTCTCTTTTTCTATCCTGATCATTGTCATTACTCCTTTCCCCGCATACTTAGACTACGTTTCTCTCCACTTCCGGAAGGCTCAGTATCTTATACGCCAAGGACTCTGAAGACCCTCTTATCAATTCTACCTTTTCTTTTGACTCTATGCCTCCGTTAATAATACTCTGAATTCTTTCTCTCGCCGGCAGCCTGTCATCTATTGCCACATAGCATTTCTGCCTGGCATCTGCCATCTGAATCTTTACCACGCGGGTAGGGGAGCCTGTACTTCCTGCACGTCCTGGATCCAGTCCCTTGATTTCCCTTGCGCTTATAACTTTCGGATTTCGGCTGCATGGGTGCGCGGCTCTCGGAGCCGCAATCTGCTTCATGACGCATGCGAGAATCTTCCCCTTTGCTTCATGGTACTCCAGATATCTGCCCACGCTTCTTGCGATATTCCACTGCTCATCTTCCCATTCTACTCCACTTACATATGTAAATTGAGGAATGCCAAGATTCTCCGCAATCACCGGGCCCACCTGTCCGGTACAGCCGTCAATCGCCTCCGCTCCGCATAGGATCAGGTCGTAATCGAGGCCGCTTATGTACTGTGCCAGGATATACCCGGTTGCCAGAGTGTCCGAACCCGCAAATACTCTGTCGCTCAGAAGGATGGCTTCATCCGCCCCCATATCCAGCGCCTGCTGCAATGCCTCCCGCGCCTGTCCCGGCCCCATGGAAACTACCGTGATCCTTCCTCCATAACGTTCTTTCAGGCGAAGAGCCAGCTCCACTCCTGATTCGTCGAAAGGGTTCATAATAGAAGGAACCCCTTCTCTGACCAGATTGTTCGTCTTGCTGTCGATCCTCACTTCATTCGTATCAGGAACCTGTTTGATACATGCTACAATGTTCATCCCACATCCTCCTTATATCTCTCTGCCTGCCAGCTCGGCATCAAATATCACCTGTTCGATGGCTCTTGGCGCGACACAGTCGCCCACTGCCCGCACATCTCTACCTGCTGCTTTCAGTTCTTTGTACAGATCGTTATCCGATCTGCTCTGGGCCGCTATGATAGCCGTGTCAAATCCGCCGATTTCCTTTTCCTCCTGGCTATATACGTTCCTTAGAACAACTGCGTCACCTTTAATCTTCGAGATCGTGTGGGAGGCAATAATCCGGGTGCCCCGCTCATACAGCCTTTGCAGCAGCAATGCGTTATTGGTTCCTTCGATGTCGCATCCAAGGAAGTTGCTGGTGGTAACAACCGTCGTATCAGCCCCCAGGGACGTCACGTAATCAGCCACGCCGCTGGCTTGATAATAGCCAATGTCATCAAATACCAGCACCTTGTCCCCTATCAATTCCAGGTTCTCCATCGCCTGCCTGCAATCGATCACTTTTATACGGGCCTCATCCATCTGAATATAATCAGGAATCAGCGCCTTAGAGCCAGTGGCCGCAATAATCACATCGGGATTTTCCCGTTCCACAAGATCCCGCTCTACTCTCACATTCATATGGATTGCTACATTATATTTTTTTAACTGGTATTTTAAATATCGATAAACCTCCCCTACTTCTGCCCGGTAGGGCATCTTCTCAATCAAAAGGACTTGTCCGCCTAATTTGTCGCTCGCCTCATAGAGAGACACCTCATGTCCCCGCTTGGCAGCAATCTCCGCCGCCTTCATACCACTGATTCCTCCGCCGATGACCATGACTTTTTTACGTATCTCTGCATTCTGAAGCGTCCCAATGCCAAAATATTTTTCCCGGCCTGCCCCCGGATTTTGTACGCATTCCACATCAATGCCGTCATTTCCAATGCATCCTTCATTGCATGCGATACAGTGACGGATATCGTCTACTTCTCCCCGCATCGTCTTATTCGGCGTCTCTGGATCGCAGATCAGCTGGCGGCACATGCCAACCAGATCTGCACAGTCCTCTTCAAGCAGCATCTCTGCCTGAACAGGGTCATTAATTCGCCCAAAGGCAATGACGGGGATGTCCACCGTCTTCTTTAATTCCGCGCTCATATAGAGTGCGAACCCTAAGGGAATGACAGCCGGAGGAATCTCCATGTAGAAGGAACTGAATGATCCTGCATCCGTACTGAGATAATCCACGCCTGCTTCTTCCAGCCGTTTGGCGACTTTCAGCCCGTATTCCATGGAATACCCGCCTTCTATGAATTCATCCACGCACAGGCGGATGCCGATGGGATAATCCGGGCCCACCGCTTCGCGGATGGCCTCAATGATCTCCAGCGGATAGCGCATCCTGTTCTCGAAACTGCCTCCATACTCATCTTCCCTCTTATTGAACAACGGTGAGATAAAGGTCCTAAGAAGCCCGTCGTGGGCAATCTTAAGTTCAACTGCGTCCCAGCCCACGCCCTGCTGCAGGGTTGCTGCCTTGACATAATAATCTTTGATCTGCTCCAGTTCTTCTTTTTCAAGTTCCTTTGTATTAAAGTGGCAGGACGGCTCTGGCATCTGGGAAGGTGCCACAAGAATCTGCGGAGGATTCTTCAGCGTATTATGTCCTCCGTGATTCAGCTGCGTGATGCATTTGCAGCCATACTTATGCACCTCTGCGGCCAGCCTCCTGAAGTTCTCTTTATTCCTGGGATCGCTTCCAACCGGGTACTCGTCGGACATCATGCTGTATGGGTCAACATTCTGACTCACTGTAACTGCTGCCGCTCCTCCTTTCGCCCGCTCCACATAATGCTGGATGTTGCGCTCGGAGAACAGGCCGCAATCCATCCACCCCTCATCAATTGCATAACCGGTAAGATGCGGAAGAAAGATAAACCGATTCTTCAGCTCCATCTTCCCGATCTTGAATGGTGATAATAATTTGGTAAATTTCTGGCTTGCATTTTCCATATCTACTAACCGCACTGTGCCTTTGTCTTGCACAATGCTCTCCTTTCCTTTAATCTTTCGAGAACATTCTCCATACCATGACGGCAATCAGGGTAAGTCCCCATATCAGTGTCTTGGTATATGTATTCAGTACCGGGAACATATTGATCGCTGACGATATAATCTGTACGATGAATATGGCAACTACCACGCTTCGGACCTTCCCGGCGCCTCCTTGTGCATCCACGCCTCCCAGGATTGCGATCATGACGCACTGCAGCGTGTAGGCCTCCCCATAATCCGCTTTCGCGCTGTTGGTTCTGGACATCATAACCATCCCTCCCAACGCTGCCAGGATTCCCCCTATAACAAAAAGCTTAAGCGTATATGATCTCACCTTGATTCCGCTGTATCCAGCAGCCTTTACGTTGGTTCCAAGCATATAGATATTGGCTCCAAACGTGGTGCGTGCCAGGATAAATCCAAGGATCACCGCACAGATTATAAACACCAGGAATGGAACGGGAAGGATTCCCGCTACATTAAGGCCGCCGATCGACGAGTACGCCTCTGGCAGACCGCTGATCGCCTTCCCTTTCGTAAGCGCGATCGATACTCCCTGGAATACCTGGGCGGTTCCGATTGTTGCAAGCATCGCCGGCACATGAAAGTTCGATATCACAACTCCATTAATTAGACCGGCAGCCGCCCCCACGATAACCGCTGCAATGATACCTGCCAGTATCGCCATCTCCCTGCCTTCCTGCGCCCCCGTGCCGCCGGTCATAATAAAAGCGGCGACAATAGATGAGAGGTTTGCAATAGCCACGATTGACAGATCGATTCCTCCCAGAAGCATAGCCAGCATTACTCCAAATGTCATAATCCCGAATTGAGGAAACTGGGTTAGCATAGAAAGGATATTTTCAGAAGTCAGGAACTTGTCCGGCTTCATAAACGCTACAGCCCCAAAGACAAGAACAGCAATGATCAGCAATTGAAAAAATATTTTATCTTTCTGATATAGCAATAACCAATTATTTAAATTTCGTTTACTTTTTTGCATGTTCCACTCCCTCTTCTGTCTACTGATCTTTTCCTTATATTCGCCGCCCGGTAAGAGGTAATTGAAGTCCCGATGACAATAATGATTCCTGTAAATAAAGTCTGCCAATAGCCCGGAACTCCTAGAAGCAGCAGGCTGTTCTCCATTAGCGTCATCAGTCCCATCCCGAGCAGCGTTCCGAGTATGGTTCCTTTTCCACCGCTTAGGCTCGCCCCTCCCAGAACAACAGCGGCGATGACATTCATCTCCATCCCCATCATATTGCCGGGCGGATTATATCTTGCCATGCAGATGCGAATGACTGCCGCGATTCCTGCCAGTACTCCAATATAGCAATAGACAAAGAATTTGATCTTCTTTACCTTTAATCCCATCCTGACTGCCGCATTTTTATTACCGCCCACAGCGTATATCCCTCTTCCCAGCATCGTGTGTCTCAGGATCAGCCAGGTTGCCACAACGATTCCTACCAGAAGAAAAATGGAATAGGGCATGGCCGAAGTGATATTCAACTTCTTGTTCGTTACCTGGAACAGGCTTGCCAGCCCGAACTTGCTCATTCCCTCAGGCAGGACGTTCTGGGATGATGCGTTCAGGATTCCGAGGAGGATTCCCTGGAATACTGACATGGTCCCCAGCGTCACGATCAGCGGCGGCAATTCCAAAATGGCAATAAACAGCCCATTAAGCGCCGCAAGGGCGGCAGACAGTACAGCCACTAGAAGAAAGGCCACAAGGACGCTGCCTTCATACTCCATCCGAAGAAGGATATCAATGCCCACATAGACAGACAGGCTCGCCAACGCCGTAAAAGATACGTCTATTCCCCCTGTAATGACTACCAGAAGCATTCCCATGCAGAAGATGGATGGCACGATCATGGATACGCACAGATCCACCAGATTATTGGCTGTCAGGAATTGCCCGCTCCGGGCCTGTACAAAGAATGCAAAGACCAAAATAATGAATGCCAGATAGAATTCGCTTCTATGCAGTAGTTTTTTTATTAACGTCACTTTTCACCCTCCTTAGACACCAATCATCTCGTCAAGCATTTCTGTCGTCGTGCCATCCGTTTCAAAACTGCCGGCAATTCTGCCGTTTTTTATCACTATGCCTCGATTGGATACCGCCAGGACTTCCGGAAGGTCGTCGGAAATCATCAGGATTCCCATTCCTTCATCCGCCAGTTCCTTCATCACCTGATGAATGTCGTATTTGGATCCGATATCCACGCCTACCGTCGGCCCGTTTAGAATCAGCACGTCCATATTCCGCGCAATCCATTTGCCCAGCACGACTCTCTGCTGATTGCCGCCTGAGAGGGTAGATACCGCATAATCCGGCGACGGGCTTTTTATCTTCATGCGCTTCATGATATCCGTCTTTTCGGCTTCCATCTTCTTTCGGTTTAGAATTCCAAGCCTGCCTGCAAGTTTTTCAATCTTGGAAATGACCAGGTTATCCCCGATGGACTGTTTCATAAACAGCCCCTCCGTTAGCCGGTCCTCGGGTACGTATCCAATTCCCAGCCCTACCGCATCCGTAACTTTGCTGATGCACGCTTTCCTGCCCTTAACCATAATCTCTCCGGAGGATGCCGGCTGAATTCCAAAGAGCGCCAGGGCAAGTTCTGTCCTGCCAGATCCCAGCAGGCCCACCACGCTTAAGATCTCGCCAGGATATAACGTAAACGACACATCCGAAAAGGCACCCTCCGCCGTCAGATGCTTCACTTCAAGCAAAGGCTCTTTCCCTTTTTTTGGGGCTGTAAACTTCACATCCAGAAAACGCCTCCCGGTCATATAATAGGCAAAACTTCGATTATCCAGTTTTTCCGTGCTGCCAGTCAGAACATTCTCTCCGTTCCTGAGAATGGTATATCTGTCGCATATCTCAAATACCTCATCCAGCTTATGGCTTACAAAGAGAATGGACAGTCCCTGCCGCTTCAGCCTAAGGACCGTCTGAAACAGCGTCTTTACTTCCCGTTTTGTAAGCGCCGTGGTCGGCTCGTCCATAATTAGAAGTTTCGCATCGTTGATAAGCGCCCTGCAAATAGCCACCAGCTGCTTGTCTGCCACGGATATTTCTCCTACCTCTTGATCCATATCCAGTTCTACGCCAATCATCTCCATAGCCTTCTGCGCAATTTTCTCAGACTCTTTCCAGTTCATAATCTTCTTATGGGATGAAACCATCGTGCTTATGGAAAGATTCTCTTTCACCGTCAGATTGGGAAACACCGCAAAGTCCTGATAGATCACCTGGACTCCTTCTTCAATTGCCTCCGCTGGCGTGATCTTCTTATATACCTTCCCGTTCAGCTCTATTTCTCCCGAGTCTCTGGTATATACGCCAGAGATAATATTAATCAGCGTCGACTTGCCACATCCATTTTCCCCGGCCAGACAATGCACTTCTCCCTGGCGGATGTCAATGTTCACTTTATTCAGCGCATACACGCCGGAAAAAGTCTTGCAGACTTCCTTTGCCCTCAATACATAATTAGACATAGCCATATCCTTTCTTTCTCCCGCTCCCTCAGGCAGGGGCGCCTGTCCCCATATATCCCCTGCCTTTGGGATAGTTCTCTAGAAGTCATAGTCTTTCAAATTGTCCTTTGTGATCTCAAGGAAGCCGGAACCAACCAGCACTTTATCATTCATGATATTCATGTCCTCATATCCTGCTGCCCCCAGATTGATGCCCTCTTTGATCTCTTCGCCGGAGAGAATCATGTAGGCCAGGTTGGACATGGCATATCCCACTTCGTAAGGATCCCACGCAACAATAGTCTCCATTGTTCCCCGCTCAATATATTCTCCGGCAGCGCTTGGCAATGCCATTCCGCATAAGGATACCTTTCCTACCAGGCCAAGTTCCTCAATTGCCCTTGCCACTCCTGGCACGCACTGGGCTGCCGTCCCGAAGAATCCCTTCAGTTCAGGGTAGGTCTTCAGCATTTCCTTGGCCTTCTCATAAGCAGTCTCCGAGTTGTCCTTGATCTCAATCCTGTCCCCTACCAGTTCCATATCCGGATATTCTTCCTCCTGCCTTGCGATGCCGCCATCTGCCCATTCGTTGTGGGAGCCATTGGTAAGGCTTCCTACCATTACGCAATACTGACCCTTCTCTTCCATCTGGGATGCCAGAGAATCCATGATCGTTGCTCCAAACTGCGCATTGTCAAAGGCCTCCAGGTCATATTCCGTATTCTTCTGCGTGGATGCTTCATGGGTAACCACCACGATTCCGGCATCCTGCGCTTTCTTCAGCACGCTTTCAAGCGCATCAATATCATTCGGGATTACGCAGAGCGCGTCAACGCCGGACGCGATCAGGTCTTCGATAACCTCGATCTGTAATGATGCATCTGCCGACGTCCCGCCCTTCATATAGACGGTACATCCTTTTTCCTTCCCAAACTTTTCACCGCCCTGTGCAATGCACTGGAACCAGTCATTGGTAGTATCTTTAGGGACGATGGCAATCTCATAACTGCCATCCGAAGATTTGGATTTCTTTTCGTCGTCTTTTCCCGCCTCCTTGCTCTTTCCCGTACACGCCGCAAGCGACAGCACCATTGCCAGAATCAAGCCTACACTCAACATTTTTTTCATCATACTTTCTTCCTCCTTTGTATTTTGATAGATTTGCATCTAAATGATGAACTGCTCCATATACCGCTTTGACAGAATAATTGATCTTCTAATGTCTTCGGCGCTTCCTTCAAATGCCCGGTCCTCGATCTCGATACAGGCTGCGCCGTCATAGCCTGTATCCATAAGGGCGCTAATAAATCTTCCCCAGTCAATATCTCCAAGCCCCGGTATCTTGGGCTGCATGTAACTCAAGGGGTAAGCCATGGTTCCCACGTCATCCAGCCTGTCCCTATGAATCTTAATATCCTTGATATGTACATGAAAAATCTTATCCTTAAATTCATAGATCGGCTGGATATAATCCATCATCTGCCAGATAAAATGGGAAGGATCATAATTAATCCCCAGGCAGCTGCTTGGCAGTATCTCAAATACCTCCCGCCATATAGCTGGGGCGCCGAACAAATTCTGTCCGCCAGGCCACTGTTCCTTGCCAAAAAGCATAGGACAATTTTCTATAGCGATCCTTATCTCCCTCTCTTCCGCATATCTAAGCAGCGGCGTCCATATTTTTTTCATGATCTCCAGGTTTTCTTCGATGGTCTTATTGTGATTCCTCCCTATAAACGTCGTCACCATTCCGATTTCCAGTTTCCTGGAGGCATCTATCACCTTCTTAAGATGACTTTCCGCTGCCCTTCTGCTATTCTCGTCTTCATCCAGCACATTGGGATAATAGGCCAGGGAGGATATCTCTACATTTCTAGTTCTGCACAGATCTTTAATCCGTGCGGCCTGCCCGTCATCCAGGTGTTCCACATCAATGTGGGTGACTCCTGCATATCTTCTCTTTGCCCTTCCCTTTGGCCAGCATGCGGCCTCTATGCAGGAAAATCCCTGCTGTGCCGCGAATTCTATCACTTCCTCCAAACTGCTCGTTGGCATTATCGATGTCAAAAGCCCCAATTTCATCCGTTCTTCCCTCCTATGCATGATCCGGCGGTTCTACTTCTACCCACTGCTTTGTCTGCGCGCTTTTCAAGATTGCATCGCAAAGCCTAATCTCCTCCAGGCCGTCCTGGAACGTGGCGTACTGGAAATCTCCTTCTTTACTCAGGCTGTCGTAGAACTGCCTAAACCCCTGCTTGATCGCGTCCGGGAATCCTTCCACATGTCCGCCTGGGAAGCCAATCGCCGCCGCTGCCTTTTCGCACATCAAAGAAGGATCTTTCGTAAGCACTTCATTCGGGCCGTCCCGGTGTCCAATTCCAAGTTCCCCCAATTCTTCCGAGTTCCAGCCAAGGGAGGCACATGTACCGGCCACCAGCAATTCCGTGGTATTCTTCTTCCCTGCAAATACCTGGCTTATGAACACGCTGCCGATTGCGCCATTTTCCAGCTCGACCAGGATTGCAGCCTCATCTTCCGTCGTAACCTCTACTTCTTCAAGTTCTCCCTGGCCTGTCTTTGCAAACGATTCCCCAATGGCAGTTCCTTTTTTTCTGACGGGATAAATGGTATTGAATACAGCGCAGACCTTCTTTATATCCTGTCCGGTTACGAACTGCGCCAGATCCAGCCAATGAGAGCCGATATCCGCAACCGCTCTTATCTTTCCGCCCAGCCTCTCTTCTACCCTCCAGGAGTAGTCCGTCTCATACAGAAGCCAATCCTGGATATACGTGCCATGAACGCTTATAACTCTCCCTATCTCCCCTTCGGACACCATATGCCTCATCTGGATTGCCGCCGGATAAAACCGGTTGTGAAAATTAACGGTTCCATGCACGCCTTTTTCTTTCGCCAGCCTTACCAGCTCCTCAGCCTCTTCGGCTGTGCTTGTAAATGGCTTTTCACATACGACATGAATCCCTTTTTTGATTGCGTGTCTGGCGATCTCGTAGTGGGTATGGTTGGGTGTGCAGATATGCACTACATCCAATTCCAGTTCCTCCATCATCTTGCGAAAATCTGAATAGGCAAACCTGATGTTCAGTCTGTCAGCCTTCTCCCTGGAATTATACGCGTCACATAATGCGACTACCTCCACATCTCCCAGCCTTCTCAATGCCTCGACATGCGCGTTCCCAATAAAACCTCCTCCAATTACCGCAGCCTTCATATTTTTCTCCTTTTTTGTAAATTTTATTATTATTTACGTAAACTTTACATTATTTATATCACAATAATGCTATTTTTGTCAATATTTTCCTTATAATTTTATTTTTCTTGTGTATATTGCACATAAATATTGACTCAGCTTATTTGTTATGCTGTTTTATTTTGTAAATTTTACATTTCTATTTACATTTTCATGAAAAACATATAATATTATAAGTAGGTTAAAATAATTGGAAATATTTGGAGGTTTTATGGGGAAGCAAAAACCAACGATACAGGATGTTGCAGATATGGCTGACGTATCCATCGCAACAGTATCAAGAATCATTAACAATAAAGGAAATATCAAGCCAAGCACTTTAGAAAAAGTAGAACTGGCTATGAAAGAATTAAACTTTATCCCGAAAACATTATCGATGCTCTCAGAAGCGCAGAGCAAGATCATCATGGTATGCGTGCCCAATCTGGATAATCCTTTTAACTCTCCCGTATTGGAAGGGATACACCGCTGCGCCCACGCGAACGGATATCATGTGCTGATCCTGGAGACCCGGGACCGCTATTCAAGAAGCGAAGATTTTGAAGAACTGATAAGGAATAATTCCATCGCAGGAATGGTCATCATGTCCAATATGCCTCAGCAAAAGATTCTGGAGGATCTAAGTTTCCGCTGTCCAACCGTCATGTGTTCGGAATATGCCGAGAATTATGACCGGGTATCTTATGTCAGCATAGATGATTCCGCCGCTTCCAAGAAAGCGGTAGATTACCTGATCTCGACGGGACGCGAAAAAATCAGTCTTATCAACACGAATTTATCCTTTAAATATGCCCGCCACCGGGAAAAGGGATACCGTCAGGCATTAGAGCAAGCCGGGCTTCCTGTCAGGCCCGAATGGATCATTCATCTGTCAACCACAGATTATAAACTGGCTTTTTCCAACATTTATCATATGCTAAGCCAGGCCGACAGGCCAGACGCCATTTTTGCCACTTCAGACGTATATGGGGTTGCGGCCATTAACGCTGCCCACGAACTGGGGCTTCTGGTGCCGGAAGATCTATCTGTCGTTGGATTCGATAATATTGATCTGTCTGTCATGTGCATCCCGCCGCTGACCACGATCGAACAGCCCTGCTTTCAGATCGGGTATCAGTCCTGCGAACTGCTGATTGATAAAATCATCAATCCAGCCTCATCATCCAAGCAGATTCTTTTGAACACAGAATTAATCGTGCGCGGCTCAACGCTGCTTCCTAAAGCAGCGGAATCCTAAGTTGGAACAAAAAAAGAACTGATAAGAGAGCGCTCTTTCGCCTGCCTTCTTATCAGTTCTTTTATTTTCTTTGGCTTACTTGGAAGCAACCTGCACGCAGTGCTCTGTCAGCCATTCTTTCACCATGTTATTCAGTGCAATCTCCTTTAAGTCTTCCTCGGATGCTGCTTCCTTAACTGCTTTGACATCTTCATATCCGTACGCGTCCGCAATCTTCTTCAACTGCTTCTCGTACTCTTTATCATCCATTTTGATCTTTTCTTTGTCCGCGATGGCATCCGTCACCAGCTGCTGCTTAACGCTTGATTTGGCTGCTTCGTCCACCTGGGCCTCGAAATCTTCCACAGAACTTCCCATCTGCTCCTTAAGGAATGTCTCATAGTCTGTCTGATAATACTCCGCTGCCGTTTTATACTGCTCGACCAGGGAATCAGAGATCTCTTTTACCTTCTTCTTCGGATACTTTTTCACCTTTGTATTATCCAGGACTTTCTGCCATACTTCCTGGGTCAGCGTATCCTTGTAAGTAGTCTGGGCATCGTCTTCCAGCTGCTTTTTTACTTCCTTCTTATACTCTTTTACATTCTTTGATTTCTCGGAAACCGTTTTTACGAATTCATCGTTCAGTTCCGGAACCACCTGCTCGCTGATGGACTTCACCGTAATGGTAAATACTACCGGCTTTCCTGCATATTCCGTTTTATTGTAATTATCCGGGAACTTGCCCTCCCAGTCATAGGTATCGCCGATATTATGGTCCACAACGCTGTCCTCAAATCCCTCAATAAACTGGCCGGAACCTATGGTCAGCGGGTAGTCTGTTCCTGATCCGCCTTCAAATTCTACTCCGTCAATCTTTCCTACGAAGTCAATATTCACCGTGTCCCCCGACTTCACCGCCCGGTCAGTGATATCATTAGTGGTCGCATTGGTCTGAAGCGTTGCCTGGATCGCATCTTCCACGTCTTTATCCGTAATCTCATCCGGCTTGCTGACTTTATCAACTTCTACTCCTTTATATTGGGATATTTTCAGGCTGTCTGTTTCCAGACCCTTGCTCCCTTCGCAGCCTGCCAGCATCATGGATGCGGCAAGTATTCCTGTTAATAGCACTACAATTTTCTTCTTCATTTTACACCTCTTATTATACTTTCCGTTAAATCGCACTATTATGTTATAGCACATTTAACAGAACTTTCAAAGCATTTTCACACATATTTCACTCTTTATTAAGAATCTGCCCTGCCGATTACAGCACAGGCGAGAGCAGCCTGCAGAACTGTTCCTTGATTCGGATTAGGAGACTGCGCTGCTCGTACTTCTTCCTTGTTACCAGAGTGCTCTTGGTAATATCGTTCTCAAATGCCTCCATCAGCCTCTCCGTCGTCCTGGCGCTGTAGATCACCGCATTGACTTCAAAATTCAGGCTGAAGCTGCGGATGTCCATATTGGCAGTTCCCATGCAGCTGACCAGTCCATCCACGCACATGCACTTGGCATGGAGGAATCCATTGTCATAAGTGTAGCACCTTGCTCCTGCCTCGATCATCTCGCCCAGATAAGAGTAGGTTGCCCAATATACGAACGGGTGATCCGGCTTGCAGGGAATCATGATACGCACGTCGATTCCAGACTTGGCGGCAATCACCAGGGCATCCGCAATATCATCATCCGGTATGAAATACGGGGTCTGAATATAGATGCTTTTCCTCGCCATATGAATCAGCCTCAGATAATTGTCACGAATCTCCTGGCTTCTGGAATCCGGGCCGCTTGATATGATCTGAATCGGATCGCGTCCGTTCCGGATATACGTCGGAATCTCAAAAAGCCGATCCTCCAGAAACAGATTTTCCTTAGCCGCGTAATTCCAGTCCAGCACGAATCTTACTGCCAGGGAAGTGACTGCCGAGCCTTCGATGCAGATGTGCGTATCCCGCCAATACCCGAACTTCTTATCCTTCCCCACATACTCTCTTCCAATGTTGAATCCGCCCACGAATCCGATTCTTCCGTCTATAACCACGATCTTCCTGTGGTTCCGGTAATTCACGCGTAACTGGAGCTGGCCGAAGATCGCCGGAAAGAATTCCGCCACCTCAATACCTGCCTTCTCAAGGCGCACCCAGTCTGAGTTGCGCATCCCTCTGCAACCCATACTGTCAAACAGCACCCGGACTTCAACTCCCTGTCTCGCCTTCCTGACCAGGACTTCTTCTATCTCCTGCCACAGTTCATCATTCCGGATAATATAATATTGCACATGGATGTAGTTTCTCGCATGCTCCATCTCTGTGAGCAGCGCATTAAACTTCTCCCGTCCATCCGTATAGATTCTGATATCGTTATTATCCGTCAGTACTGCTTCTCCTTCGTTCAGGTTATATAAGATCAGGCTTTTGAACCGCTCAAGTTCTGGATCCCGAAGCCTTAATTTCCTACGATAGATCGATTCCTCCTGCCGCCGGACAGCATATTTGATCTCTCCTTCAATCTCCTTCATCTTGAACATCCGGTCCTTGCGGAAATTCTGCCCCAGCACCAGATACAGCACAAATCCCAGCACCGGTATAAAGTAAAGCAGCAAAAGCCACGCCCACACCGTCGTCGGATTCCTCCGCTGAAAAAATATGATCAGCAGCGCAAATATGATGTTGATAAGAAACAGATGGTCAAGTATCCACCAATATACGGTTCCAATTCCCTCCGTCACAGTATGAAGCATGCTACTCTCCTTAAAAATCTCGTTATTTTATCTATTATACCGTTTCTTGCCGGAAAAGTAACCCCAAAATCTCAAATCTCTTGCACTTGCGTTCAAAGAATGGTACAATGTAGTTCGTGTAAAATAGATTTTTAGGAGGTTCGCCGTGAAGACGTTAACGATTGTATTGCTTGTTATTTTAGTCGTTTTAATCATTGCTTGCATCGTATTGTATTTCTTAGGAAAAAGAGCAGAAAAAAAGCAGGCCGAACAGCAGGAGCAGCTGGCTGCCGTCGCACAGACCGTGTCCATGCTTATCATTGATAAAGGCAAGATGAGGCTTAAAGAAGCCGGGTTCCCAAGCATTGTCGTAGAAGGGACGCCGAAGTATCTGCGCCGCTCTAAGGTTCCTGTAGTAAAAGCCAAGGTAGGGCCAAAGGTAATGACATTGATGTGCGATGCCCAGGTATTCCCGTTAATTCCTGTCAAGAAGGAAGTAAAGGCTACCGTAAGCGGTATTTATATTACTGCGGTCAAAGGATTAAGAGGGCCATTAGAGACTCCTCAGAAGAAGAAAGGCTTCTTCGCAAGATTAAGGAACAAATAAGGACAAGCCACATAAAAAGCATTGGATCTTACCGGTCCAATGCTTTTATATTCATCTCGATGTTGCAGTCTGCCACCATCTCTCCATTGACGTCCAATTCATAATTCACATGGACATCTATGATTTTTTCCTCCGACTTTACCGTCATTTCTTTTGTATGGATCCCCACCAGAAGTTCTCCATACGGCGTCTCATACTCCGTCATATTGATCTTGCCTTTTTCAAAGATCATATGGGTGTTGGCAAGCCCGCTTTTCATAATTTCCAGCTTGCCGTCCTCGGCAATGCGGATCTTATTCTTGATCGTGCCGGGCATCCCTTCCACCACTTCGTCATAGATCACATAATGCTTGCCGTTCTTGAAGTAATATGCCGCAGGCGTAATAACTTCGATCGGTTCATTCTCGTCTTCTTCCGTTACTCCGGCCACGTCGTAATGCAGGCCGGATATGCTAAGTAATACATCCTTTGTCATAGGCTCTCCTAGTATTCTTCAATGTTAATCTGCTTCGTTGCCGCTACATCATATGGCAGGATGGAATTGGCGAACTTCGTAAACTTCTGGGCGGCGTCGCTTACATAGAACTCATAGGTCGCAGGTATGCCTGACTGATTGGCAATGCCGCAGTCATTCAGCGCAGCCTTCAGGTCCATAGCCGTCTCATAGGCGGGATTCACGATATGGATCTCTTCTCCGAAGTAAGCCATGATCTTGGAGCGAAGCAGTGGATAGTGGGTACATCCCAGAATCATCGTGTCAATCTGCGTTGACTTCATATCCGACAGATAGAAATCAATGGCCTCTTCCGTAATCTTGTGCTTTGCAAACCCCTCTTCCACGAGCGGCACGAAGAGCGGGCATGGCTTTCCGATAACGGATGCCTCCGGATTCAGGCTATGTATCACTTTGGTATAAGTCTCGCTCTGTATGGTCGCCTCCGTCCCCACCACGCCGATCTGGCCGTTCCTTGTCTCCTTGACAGCTGCTCTGGCTCCCGGCCCTATCACTCCGATCACCGGTACATCCGTCTCCTTCTGCACCGTGTCGAGTGCAAGGGCGCTTGCCGTATTGCAGGCAATCACGATCGCCTTTACATTCTTCGTCTCCAAAAAGCGAATAATCTGCCTGGAGAACCGGATAATATTATCTCTGGACTTGCTTCCATAGGGAACTCTTGCCGTATCTCCAAAATACACCACATTCTCCATAGGAAGCTGGCGCATGATTTCCCTCGCTACCGTCAGCCCTCCCACACCGGAGTCAAACACTCCTACCGGCGCTGTATTTTCTCTATTATTCTCCACAATTATTATCTCCTTTAAAACCATTCGTAATACTCATTGTAACGTCAATCCCTGCTGTTTTCAAGAGTAATTTCCCCAAAGCGGATCAAAGCGGGATTTATGGGCGTTCTTGTATCGTGACGTTCACGGTATCTCCCGCCTGCTTGCGTATGGCCTTTCTGATATCCTTTCGTATCCTCTCTTTCCAAATAAAATCATAACTATTGTGTATTATAAAAAGGCATTGGATTCTGATTCATCCAATGCCTTTTTTCCTCATAGAGTTCCTATAATGCAAGTTCCTTTGCGATCTCATACTGGTATGCCGGAATTCCCTTCTGCATGCCCAGCGCCTCGTCGATGTCAAAATCAACGTATTCTCCGTGCTTGTATCCAACCACGCGGTTCGTCTTGCCCTGTTCAAGCAGATCCACAGCCAGCGCTCCCATGATGGATGCATAGACTCTGTCCTTGCAGGTCGGACTTCCGCCGCGCTGCATGTGTCCAAGCACTGTTGCCCTTGTCTCCATGCCTGTCGCCTCTTCGATTCTCTTCGCCATGTTCATGGAATCGCCAATGCCTTCTGCATTGATGATGATATAGTTCTTCTTTCCACGCTTCCGGCATTCCTGGATATCGGCAACGATCGCCTCTTCGTTATAATCATGCTCTTCCGGCATCAGGATACGCTCCGCGCCGTTCGCAATTCCGCACCACAGTGCCAGATATCCGGCATCTCTACCCATTACCTCGATGATAGAGCATCTTTCATGGGAAGTAGAAGTGTCGCGTACCTTGTCGATCGCTTCCATTGCCGTATTCACTGCCGTGTCAAATCCAATCGTATATTCTGTACAGGCGATATCAAGATCGATGGTCCCCGGCAAGCCGATTGTGTTGATTCCTAAGTTCGCCAGTTTCTGGGCGCCCTTAAAGGAACCGTCTCCTCCGATCACTACAAGCCCGTCAATTCCATATTTCTTACAGATAGCCGCCGCCTTCTGCTGTCCTTCTTCTGTGCGCATCTCGTCGCAGCGCGCTGTCTGAAGAATCGTGCCGCCGCGCTGGATGGTGTCGGATACATCTCTGGCTGACAGGTCAATAATCTCTTCATTTAAAAGGCCCTGGTATCCTCTCCTGATGCCCCTTACTTTCAGTCCTTTTCCTAATGCCGTCCTGACTACCGCACGAATTGCCGCATTCATTCCCGGCGCGTCCCCGCCGCTTGTCAATACGCCTATCGTACGAATTATTTTCTCTGCCATCTTAATTCCTCCATTGTATTAGCGTTCTTCTTAATTCCTTACTATCCTCGTGCTACATTGTACATGAATTAACGAATGTTTTCAATGGGTTTTTCTATAACTTTTACACAAGATTCCCCCAGATAATTCGTCAATCTGCTTAACAGACGGGCATCCGCGCTTACGCTCCGGCCGGCCCCGAGCCGTTTTACCGCCTTCTCTTTCCGGCAGTAGATGACCACCGCATCCTGTCCGTCAGAGTCCTTGATCAGTTCCAGAAGCTGTGCCTCTTCCGCCAGATATTCTTCTTTACTGCCATACTGAAGCCATAATTCCCGCTTCGTCTGCTCAAAGGGAATCACCGACTCGCAGATCAGCTTGCTGGGGGCATCGTCTTCCTCGGATACCCTCCCCTTTATGAATACTTTGCTGTCCTCATTCAGGTACTGCTGATTTTTCTCATAATCCTTTGGAAACACCACCACTTCGACCGATCCCAGCATGTCTTCCAAGGTCACGAATGCCATTACTTTATTATTCTTCGTATATTTGATGGTCTTGTCGGTGATCATTCCTCCAATAATTTCCCTGGCGCCGTCTAAAACCTTGGTGTGCCCGGTATCTTCTACCAGCTGGAAATCCAGGGTGGTCTTGGATATGCTCTTTCGCCACTTCTCTTCATATTCTTCCATGGGATGGCCGCTAAGATACACGCCCAGCACTTCTTTTTCAAATGCCAGCTTCGTTTCCTTCTCGTACTCTCCCACATCCGGAAGTGGAATGTCAAACTCTGCCTTCTGATTCTCATCCACCATATCGAACAGAGACATCTGTCCGGTCATGGAATATTTTCTTTCCTGGTTGACCTGATCCAGAATCTGCACGTAGATGACCATAAACTGCTTCCTGGTCCCGCCCAGGCTGTCAAATGCGCCTGACTTGATAAAACTTTCGATCGTACGCTTGTTGACTTCTTTACCAGAGAGACGTTCGATGAAATCCTTCATATTCTTGAATTCCCCTCTGGCCTCCCGTTCTGTCAATATCGCCTGGATGACCGGCTTGCCGATGCTCTTGATGGCCGCCAGTCCATAGCGGATATTGCCGTTATCTACGGAGAAGCTCCCCTCTCCCTTGTTAATGTCCGGGGGCAGGATCTCAATTCCCATCTGGCGGCAGGTATAGATATATTCTGATACTTTCCCCGGATTTTCAATGACGGATGTCATAAGGGCCGCCATGAACTCCACCGGATAGTAATACTTCAGCCATGCCGTCTGATAGGATACCACCGCATAGGCGGCCGCATGGGATTTATTAAAAGCATATTTGGCGAAATCAATCATCTCATCATAGATCTTATTGGCCGTCTTTTCATCAATTCCATTGGCGATGCAGCCGGGAACCCCCTCGGCCTCATTGCCGTACACGAAGCTCTGGCGCTCCTTCTTCATGACATCGCCTTTTTTCTTGGACATGGCACGCCGCAGCAGGTCGCTTCGTCCCAGCGTGTATCCTGCCAGATCCCGCACAATCTGCATGACCTGCTCCTGGTAGACGATGCAGCCATAGGTAGGGGCAAGGATCGGCTCAAGCTGAGGGCAGTCATAAGTGATGTTATCCGTATGGTTCTTTCCCTTGATATACTGCGGTATGAAATCCATCGGGCCCGGACGGTATAAGGAGATGCCGGCAATGATATCCTCCAGGTTCTGTGGCTTTAGCTCCTTCATGAAACTCTTCATCCCGCCGCTTTCCAGCTGGAATATGCCATCCGTACGCCCCGTTCCTATGGAGTCCAGCACTGCCTTATCATTATAGTCGATCTGTTCCATATTAATGTCTTTGCCAGAGGAGTGGCTTGCCAGCTTGACCGCGTCCTGGATCACGGTCAGTGTCCGTAGCCCCAGGAAGTCCATCTTAAGCAGCCCCAGTTCTTCCAGCGTAGTCATGGTAAACTGGGTGGTGACAGAGCCGTCAGATCCCAAAGACAGGGGCACATACTCATCGATCGCCTTCTGGCTGATGACTACTCCGGCCGCATGCATGGATGTATGCCTGGGAAGTCCTTCCAGCCTCTTGGACATATCAATCAATTCCCTGACCTGCTCGTCCTCCTGGTACATTCTTTTGAATTCCGGGTTAACCGTCAATGCCCGCTCAAGCGTAATATTCAACTCTGTAGGCACCATTTTCGCAATACCGTCCACGAATGCATAAGGCAGGTCCATAACCCTTCCTACGTCCCTTATAACGCCTCTGGCAGCCATCGTACCAAAGGTGACGATCTGCACCACCCGGTCGGATCCATATTTCTCCACTACATAGTCGATGACCTCCTGCCTGCGCTCGAAGCAGAAGTCCACGTCAATATCGGGCATGGATACGCGTTCCGGGTTCAGGAAACGCTCAAACAGCAGCTGGTACTTGATAGGGTCGATACTGGTAATTCCAAGGGTATACGACACGATGCTGCCCGCCGCCGACCCTCTTCCCGGACCCACCATGATATCATGGTCCCTGGCATATTTGATAAAGTCCCACACGATCAGGAAATAATCCACATATCCCATGGACTTGATTACGGATAATTCGTACTCCAGCCGCTCCTTTAAGGATTCTTCCCCGTCCGGATAACGCTCCTTTAATCCGTCGTAGCATAATTTATTCAGATATTCCCAGGAAGTATAGCCTTCCGGGACATCGTATTTCGGCAGCTTGGTCACGCCGAATTCGATCTCTACATTGCAGCGGTCCGCAATCTTCTGCGTATTCTCAAGAGCCTCCAGGGCATAAGGGAAGAGTGTTTTCATCTCTTCTTCCGACTTGATGTAGTACTGGCCGCCCTCATAACGCATGCGGTCTTCATCCGCCACCTTCTTGCCGGTCTGGATGCACAGGAGGATATCATGGGCCTTCTCATCCTCCGCGTAAGTATAGTGGACGTCATTGGTGGCCACCAGTCCAATCTGCGTCTCCTTTGCCATCCTAAGCAGCGACTGGTTCACCAGTTTTTGTTCCTGGATCCCGTGGTCCTGCAATTCCAGGAAGAAATTTCCTTCCCCGAATATCTCCTGGTATCTTAATGCTGCTGCCTTTCCCTCTTCATACATCCCGCGGACAATATTCTTCTGCACCTCTCCCGCGAGGCAGGCGCTGAGGGCAATGATGCCTTCGTGGAACTCCTTCAGGATCTCCATATCCACACGAGGCTTATAATAATATCCCTCGGTAAATCCCCGGGATACGATCTTCATCAGATTGTGATAGCCCAGATCATTCTCCGCAAGAAGAACCAGATGGTAATACCTGTCGTCCCCGCTTCCCACTGCTTCTTTATCAAACCTGGAGCCTGGCGCCACATAGACCTCGCAGCCCAGGATCGGCTTGATGCCGACGGCCTTGGCAGCCCTGTAAAAATCAATAACGCCGAACATGACGCCATGATCCGTGATCGCTACGCTGTCCATTCCCAGTTCCTTAACTCTGGAAACACATTCTTTTATTTTGTTGGAACCGTCCAGCAGACTATACTCTGTATGGACGTGAAGATGTGCAAAACTCATATCCCTTCCCACTTTCTATCTGTAAACATCGTTGACTGTCCTGTATCTTTATACTATACCAAAAAACCTTGTTTTGGGGAAGTTCCTTTTTCTTACACGCGAATCCCTCCCGGCAGACTGTGCCGGAAGGGATTCGCCTTTAGTTTAAATTCATCATGGCATTGTGAATAAAACTACGCTATTTATTTACTACATGCTCTGGCGCTCCTGCAAGGAATGCCCGCAGGTTTCCGACTGCTATATCCATCAGCCTCTGCCTTGATTCTTTCGGAGCCCATGAGATATGCGGCGTTATCAGGCAGTTTGGCGCCTGAAGCAATGGATTATCCTCTTTGATCGGCTCAGAGGACACCACATCCAGTCCGGCTGCCGCTACTTTTCCGCTCTTCAACGCGTCCGCCAGATCCTGCTCTTCAATCAGCGGTCCTCTGGAGTTGTTCAGGATGATCACGCCGTCCTTCATCTTGGCAATCGTATCTTTATTGATAATCTTCTCAGTCTCTGGGAACAGCGGGCAATGCAGCGCGATAACGTCGGAACATTCCAGCAGTTCATCCAAAGCGGCATATCGGCAGGTATCGGATACCAGTTCCGGGTTCTGGCAGGAATCATATGCCAGCACGCGCATTCCCAGCGCCTGCGCGATCCTTCCCGTAGACTGCCCGATTCTGCCATAACCGATAATTCCCATTGTTTTTTGATCCAGTTCGATCAGAGGATAGTCCCAGAAGCACCAGTCCGGATTCCGGGCCCATTTTCCTTCCCGCACTGCCTTGCTGTGATAGCCGATATGATGGCATATCTCCAGCAGAAGCGCGATCGCGAATTGTCCCACTGCAGCAGTTCCATAGGTAGGAATATTGGAAACCGGGATATTTCTTTCCTTTGCCGCCTCGATGTCCACCACATTATATCCCGTTGCCAGAACGCCGACAAATTCTATATTCCCGCAAGTTTCAAACACTTCTCTGGGCAGAGGCGTCTTATTTGTAAACACTGCCTGCGCGTCCCCGATTCTTCTGATTATTTCCTGGGTGTCCTGGATCGGAGTCCTGTCATATATCTTGCATTCCCCGAATTCCTCAAGCCCTTTCCAGTCCAAGTCTCCCGGATTCAGCGTATAGCCATCTAACACTACGATCTTCATATTGTTTTCCCCCTTATATCTGTGGATTCTCAGGATGAAGCATGGTTGCGATCACCTTGTCAAGCACATCATCCTTCCAAATCTGCTTCCAGTCCTCACGCATTACCAGCCTGTTTCCCAGACCGATGGCAACCTTGCACGCATCAGACACCGGAGGATTTCCCGGTATGTAGCCAAGGAAATTGGCGGACAGGTTATAGATATGTCCTGTCAGGAAAGAGACTGCCGCTTCTTTTGGGATTCCCCTTTTCACAGCCTCCTCTACCGTCTCTGCCATGGCATACAGGCACGTCGCCCCCAGAAGTTCAACCAGCGTTGGTTCCAGGAACGCGATCTGCTCGGATGACATTACATATGCATGCTCTACCGGGGCATACATCTGCTTCGCCACTTCCACGCACTGCGCAAAGCGCTCGTCATCTCCCTGGATCTTGGACATTACGATGTCCTGCCTGCCGCCGCAGCCGCCGAACCTGTCCTGGCGCGCCTCATAGGTATCCTGGTCGATAAAATAAGATGGATGACAAGGATGCGCCACGGCGAACGTACAGTCATCCCGTAATGTCAGTTCCCTGGCAACTGCTGCCGCAGGATCCAGAATAATGAAGCCGGTTCCTGCCTTCAGCTGAGGAACATACTCCGCCGACAGTTTCCCGATCAACGTATCCGGAACCGCAAATACCACTACATCCGACTTCGCCAGCGCCACCTCTACCGGTACCGGCTCAAATCCCCGCTCTTTGATACTTTTTATTCCGGCTTCAGACGCCTCTGCCATAAGCAGTTCAAACTCATCTGGCTTCTTGGCAAGGTTATTACTAGTTCTTGCCCCCATCTTTCCGCCTGCTCCAATTACACTTACTACGATTTTGCTCATCTTTTCTACCTCTTTTCCCTAGTTCCAAGTTATTACAACTGCGCCACCGTCTTTGCGATATCTTCGGGCGCAAACCCATAAGCGTCTGCCAATTCCTTGGCTGGCCCTGACTCTCCAAAAGTAGAAAGGCCGATCCTCTTAACGATCTTGGGATCGTTTTCCGCTGTCAGCCGGCTGATATAGGCCCCCAGCCCGCCATTTACATTGTGGTCTTCCACTGTTACGATCTTCCTGGCTCCTGCTATGGCTTCTAATATCTTGGAAGGGTTCTTTCCATATAATATATTTACATCTCCTACCGTCACGTTGATTCCCTGGCTTTTCAGCAGTTCCGCCGCCAGGAGCACGCGGTCAAGCACGAATCCGCTGGATAGAAGAAGCGCGTCATTCCCATATTCTTTCAATATCCGGATTCCTTCCTCGCCAAAAGGCGTCTCTTTATCATAGACATCCGGCTCCCGTCCGCTTCCTGCCCGTACATAGACCGGCCCGTCAATCTTAGCCGCCATTTTTACCGCATGGTAGGTCTGTGCCGCGTCCGCCGGCGTCAGGATCGTATAATTGGGGATATTGGACAGAATGCCAAGATCCTCGTAGAACTGATGGGTCACGCCCTCTCTTTCTCCTCCCAGCAGGCCGGAGTTGATTCCAACAAACTTTACATTCAGATTTGGATATGCGACAAAGGTCCTCATCTGCTCGCAAGCCCTCATGGTCAGAAATCCCGCATAGGTTCCGACGAATGGGACCAGTCCTGCTGATGCAAGCCCTGCGGCCGCGTCTACCGCTCCCTGCTCAGAGATTCCCGTCTCCACATACTGTTCCGGATGCAGTTTTGCAAACTCCGTGGCACGCATTGCTTTCAATGAGTCCGGTGACACGAACATGATCTTGTCATTCTCGGCAGCCAGATCTATCAATGCCTGCGCGAATGCTTCTCTCGTCCCTTTAAACTCTGCCATTACTGAACACCTCCTAAGATTCTTACTGCCTCTTTATACTGCTCATCTGAAGGAACACCTTTGTGCCATGCATTGTTGTTCTCCATAAATGGGAGTCCCTTTCCTTTTATGCAGTTGCATACGATAACGCTTGGCCGTCCTTTTTCTGCCCTTGCATTGTCAATGGCTTTTCTGATCGCATCAATATCATGGCCGTCAATCTCCTGGGTGTGCCACTGGAATGCAGCGAACCTTTCTGCTATATTGTTGGATCCTATCGTCTCTTCCACAGAACCCCCGCTCTGCCATCCATTTTTGTCCACGAATACAATCATATGATCCAGCTTCTTTGCTGCTGCAAGGTTAATTCCTTCCCAGCAGATTCCCTCCTGGAGTTCTCCATCTCCGGCAATCACAAATACATCGTAATCCTTTTTTCTGTATTTACCGGCAATTGCCATCCCTGCTCCGATAGCGATTCCATTTCCCAGTGATCCGGATGTCATATCGACTCCCGGCGTCTTGTTCATTACCGGATGACCCTGGAACTTGCTGCCCAGCTCCCTGAGCCTGAAGTCATCTACCTTCTCTCCGAAATATCCTCTCTCTGACAGGGCTGCATAATAGATCGGACATGCATGTCCTTTTGACAGGATGAAGCGGTCTCTGTCTTCCCATCCGGGATTCTTTGGATCTATGCGCATCTTATCAAAGAATAATGTCGCCACAATATCCGCGATAGACAGCGCTGGTCCCGGATGTCCGTCCTTTCCTCTGTAGACCATATCAACCGCCACCAGACGGAGACGGTCTGCAGTCGCCTTCAGTTCTTCCCTATTCATAAAGAATTCCTCCTCGTATTCAAGATTATCAAATGTAATTATATACTCCATTTGTTTAACATTGATTGAATCAACATCAAACATCTGATGTTTAATATATATCATATGAGTGTTGTTTTGTCAACATTTTTAGACAAATTAGCAATTAATCGTTTGACGTTATATTAATGCACCGTTATAATGAAATACAGAAACTGTTATTTTTTTACAATACATCCTTATTTTTCTATCTCTAGCCTAAAATTACGGAAAGGAAGTTACATATATGGATAATCTATTTAAAGCCACGAAGAGAGAGTCTGCTGTAGATATTGTCGTAAACAGCATCAAGCAGCTTTTGGCAGATAAGAAGCTGCTCCCGGGTGACAAACTTCCTAATGAATTGGAGATATCCGAAGGGCTTGGCGTAAGCCGCGGCTCTGTGCGCGAGGCAATGAAGATCCTCTCGGCTTTTGGGCTGATTGATATACGCGTCGGAAACGGAACCTATGTCAGCGATTCGCCCAGCAGCGAGCTGCTGGATTCCCTGCTGTTTACATACTTCATCACCAACCCCGATCTCACAAGCCTCTATGAATTCCGGCGTATATTTGAAACCGATATCGTACGCCTTGCGATCGACCACTATGACGAAAACCAGGAACAGCGTAATTCCCTGCGGGAAAATCTCAAGGAACTGGACGCACTGATCCAGGAGGGCGCTGCCCCTGAAAAGATTTTGAAAAATGATATGGACTTCCACCATATTCTCGGCGAAGCCAGCTGCAACGCACTGGCGTCCAGAATATACTATTTTGTCATGGATTCTTTCCGTGCATCCATCTCTCATACCCATAAGCACCAGAATGGGGAGTATGTATACAAGGCACACTCTCAGATCTATCACATCATCGAATCAAAAGCCTATGATGATATCGAGGAATGCATCAAACAAACGATTGATATCTGGTATGACTTGCTCCAAGATTAAAAGAATCCGGCTATCACGCCCCCGAGCGGATGATAGCCGGATTTTTGGTTCCTGCCTTTAGTCCACGTCTAGCCCATAGACCCTGGCAGCGTTTTTATACAGTACCTTTTCAAGTTCTTCTTCCTCTTTTATGACAGAGCGGTATTTTGCCAGTTCCACTGGAATCTGGTATATATTATCAGACGAGAACATAATCTTGTCACAGCCTACCTGCCTGATCATATTCATAACGCCAATCACTCCCACCCAGCTTGGCTCCAGATACACATTCTCATACTTCGCGGCAAGATACGCTGCCTGCTGATGGTGCATCTCCGAACCTGCATGGGCAAGGATGCATGGAACATCAGGAAAACTTCTCAACGCCTTTTCCACGCTCATAGGATCAGAAAATGGAATTCCTGCGCCTGTATGGATCATAAGCGGAACTTTCAGTTCCCTGCACACCTCCCAGACGTGCATGGCGTCTTTCGAGGAAGGATGGCAGGCATGACCGATCGGCGTAATCTTGATGCCTACGAATTTTAGTTCCCGAATGCATCGGACAGCCTCTTTATCATACTCTTCTGGCCTGAAGTGGGGGTTGATAGACGCCATCCCCCAGAACCTTTTCTCTTTGCATTTTGTCATCTCATAGATTCTGTCATGGATCCGTACATGGTCTTCCATATAGATTCTGGGCAGATATGGCTGTATGATTGCTCCATCTACGCCGTTCTTCTTATACGCGTCCAGCAGCTGTTCTTCTGTCTGCTGCTCGTCAAATACGACATCTTCTCCGAGATGCCCGTGAACATCAATAATCATTACTTGCCTCCTGTTTCTTTGCTGCCGGCTCCCAGCAGAAGCACCACGATAATCAGCGCGCCTTTGGCTATATTCTGCGCTCCCACTGAAAAGCCCATGATCTGCATTGCCGTCACGATCAGCCCGAGGAAAAGGCAGCCTGCCAGCGTGCCTGGGACATTGGCCTTTCCTCCGGATATTAGTGTGCCGCCTACGACGATGCTCGCTACGGTCTCTAAGGTATAGTCATCCCCCATTCCCAGGATCGCGTTTCCCACCCTGGCCGCGATCAGCACGCCACCTATGGCAGCCAGAACGCTGCTGAATACATAGGTAAGTATTTCCACCTTATTCACCTTGATTCCCGCAAGTCCTGCCGCTTCTCTATTCTGCCCGATGGTCACCAGCGACTTGCCATAAGAGGTACGATTAAGAAGGAACCAGAACAATACCGCCAATAGTATCACAAGAAAGATGATCAGCTGTACGCCAAATATCCTTGCCTTGATCAGCTTATCCAGCATCGGCGCTGTCCCGAACACGGAAAAGTTCTTATTGATCAGGAGGGCTGCCGTGGTCAGGATATAGTTCATTGCCATGGTGGCGATGATTGCCGGTATCTGGAGATAGATTACCATAAGCCCGTTCAGGATTCCGATCACCGCGGCCACCGCGATCACTGCCAGAATTGCCGGAAGGACATTCTTATCCTCCCCGTCCATAATGCTCATGGATATAAAAGCCATCAGCGTAAGTACGCCCGGGATGGACAAATCAATGGCGCCTCGTCCGGATGTCACTACCAGCATCTGTCCAAAAGACAAGATGACCAGAAAAGAGGCGATATACGCATTGGAAAGGAAACTCTCCACATTCAGCCTGCCGGACGTAAGCCCCATGATCAGCCAGAGCAGAAAGGCGCCTGCTGCCGCCCACAGCCAGTTATTTTCTCGAATATATTTTTTTACCTTTTTCATCACTGCAGCTTCTCCTTTCTAATCAGTCTTAAAGACAATATGATAATCAGGACAAGCCCCTGGATTGTCGCGGTATAATCCGTGCTGACCTTCAGAAGGCCCAGAAGCACGCTGATCATGGTAAGGGAGATGCCTCCGAATACCGCGCCTATATGCGTCACCACGCCTCCGGAGAAGTAGCCGCCCCCGATAATTACGGCTGCCACGGTCAGCATGGTATATGTAGCAGATGCATTAACGTCGGATGCGCCCGTGATCACAGACTGGGCAATTCCCCCCATGGCCGCAAAGGTTCCCGCGATCATGTAGGTGGTCCAGTATGCCTTCGCCTTAGACCATCCGCTGTTGCGCATTGCATTCTCATTGTTTCCAAATCCCCGGAGAGCCGTGCCATATCTGGAGCGGTATATGAATATCGCTGCTACGATAAATAGAACCAGCCATACCAGCACGCCCTGCAGAATTGGGTTGTTGAAGTTAAATATATGGACCATCCATTCCGGAACATGTCCCCCTGGAACGTCCTGCAGCACATATGCGATTCCCGTCCATACAAAAGACATGCCCAAGGTCACGATGATTGGCGGCACATCCCGCAGGTATATCACGAGTCCCATGCAGGAGTATGCAATAATCAGGCCTGCCAGGCACAGAAGCCCAAGGCCGGTGCTCTGATCCAGAATCGTGGCGCAGATGACATTCACAAGCCCCATGAACGCCCCTACTCCCAAGTCGATATGCCCAAGGCCGATGATAAATGTCTGGGCCAAGGCCGCAAACACGAATGGCGCAAAGCCTACCGCCAGAAGTTCAACCCCGAACTTAGAGAAAATAGAAGGAGACATGAACCCGCAGACCATATACAGGACAAGCATGGAAATCAGTGAAAATAAATAAAGCCTGGGTGTCTTGGCCTTCCTTTTCTCCAGGTTGTCCGCCTTCTCCTTATTGTTACGGAAAGCGACTTTAAGCATGGAAGAATGATCAAATTCTTCATGGCTGAACTCCCCGGCAATTGTCCCATTATTCATAACCAGCAGGCGGGTGCAATATTCCAGTTCCGCGTCATCCGAGGTCTTCCAGATGACTAGTTTTCCCGCCTTGGCTGCCTCCCGGAATACTTCGTACAATTCCAGCTTCGTCCCGATATCTACGCCCCGGGTCGGATCATCCAGCAAAATAATATCCGCATCTACAGCCAGCGCCCGGCCAATCAGCACCTTCTGCTGGTTGCCCCCGCTCAGCATCGTGATAAGGTCATCGGTAGACGCGCATTTTGTCTTTAGCCTCTGGTTCCAGTGCGTGACCGCCTGATCTACATTTCCCATGGATATGGGCTTAAACAGCGCAGAATCCGCGATCTTGGAGACAATCATATTGTCTTTGATCGATCCCAGCGGGAAGATGCCTTCCTTCTTCCTGTCTCCGGCAACATAAGCTACTTTTCCACTGATCTGAAGCCCGGGCCTTTTCTTCTTTGCCTGGTAAAAGATCTCCTGGATCAGCTCCAGCTGCCCATTGCCTTCTAATCCGGTAATAGCAACGATCTCTCCGCCGTACATTTCCTTTGTCACATTCTTTAAATGCTTGGAAGAATAATCGTGAAAACTCACCCTGGTATTCTTGTTCAGTTCAGGAGCCAGAAATATCCCTGCCTTCTTCTCAACCGCTCCATCCCCCATACGCTCCACAATATCGTCTTCATCCGTCTCACCTATGGGGCACTGATACTTCTGGGCCCCATTCTGCATAATGTATATATAGTCAGCCAGAAACATGATCTCTTTCAATCTGTGGGATATGTAGATATAGGCAATCTTCTGTTCCCTGGCGCTCTTCTTGATGTAATCCTGCAGCTGTTCCGTCTGTCTTGCCGGAAGAGATGAAGTCGGCTCATCCAGCACCATCATCTTGACATCCGGATCGCTGGTTGCCCTTGCGATCTCCACCATCTGCTGCTGGGCAATGCTTAAAGTCGCAAGTCCTGCCCCTACATCAATTCCGTGATCCGGGAACACCCGGTCAAGCGCCTGCCTGGCCATTTCTCTCGCTTCATCTCTCCACTTTGGGTTCCCTTTTTGAAATCTTTGATACTGCTCAATATAGAAATTTTCGTATACTGTCAGATTCTTGCATAAGGACAGTTCCTGATGCACCACCCGGATTCCCTTTGAACGTGCTGTGGCAGGCGTGTATTTATTCAGATTGATCTCTTCTCCAAGAATCTTAATGCTTCCGGAGTCGCTGCTAATGACTCCCGATAGTATCTTTGTCAGCGTGCTCTTTCCGGCACCATTTCCGCCTACCAGGGCTAGAACCTCGCCCTGGTAGACATTGATGTCCAGATGATTAACGGCTGTTGTAGGGCCATACACCTTCAACAGGTCTTTTCCTTCAAGAAAGATTTCCCTCAAGTCGTTCACCGTCCTTCTATTTAGATGCGTCAATGATATTCTCGATTACGTATTCGTTTGTAAAGTCAGGTGATACGAAGGTTCCGGCCTTCATTCCTTTATATTCGCCTACATTGTCTTTGGTTATATGTGGTACGCTTAACATCATCTCTTCCGGTACATCATATCCGTTGAGGATATCCAGCGCGGTCCAGAACGCAGCCGCGCCGCAGCCTGGCGTGGAGCCCTGGCTGAGAGTCTCATATCCGTCCTGCTCAAGCCACCAGTTAATATATTCCGCCGTGTTATCTCCAATAATGATAGGCATATCTTTGCCGGACTGGTCAAATGCATTTACCGCGCCGATGGCATCGCCGCCGCAGTGGGTAATTACTGCATCCACGTCAGGAAGAGAAGCCATGACCTTTGTCAGTTCTTCCTGGGTCTTTGTTGCACTGGCCTCGCCAATCACTTCCTGCACGATCTTTAGATCAGGATAGTCTTTCATCGCCTCTGTGATGCCGGCATATATTCCCTGGTCAGGAGCAGCGCCTGAGACGCCCCTTACGACTACCACGTTTCCTTTGCCATCCAGCTGCTCTCCAACATAATTCACGCTGTCCTTGCCGATCTGCTCCCAAGGATAGTCCATTGTATATACGCCATCCAAGTCTACGATAGAGTCGAAGGCAACGACTGTAATACCAGCGTCCAAAGCCTTCTGGATCGTACTGTTAAGCGCCGTTGGCGATGCCGCGCATATGCAGATGGCATCCACGCCTTCTAATATAAAGCTGTTAATCTGGGCAATCTGGGAATTCACCGTATTATCCCCATTCTGGATCTCATAGTCAGAGATATATCCTGCTTTTTTGGCTTCCTCGGCTGAATTGGTAAATGCTTCTACCATCTGCTTTCTCCAGGTATTGCCAAAGTATGAATTTGAAAGGCCGATTACATAATCTCCTTTTTTGACCACGGCATCTCCATCCGACTTGGACTCACTGCTTTTTGCCTCGCTTTTGCCGCCATCTTCTGCCTTCTTTTCTCCGCATCCTGCTGCCATGCATGCTACAAGCGTCAGGCACAGTAGAATACTCACGATTTTTTTCTTCATTTTTCTCCTCCTTGAAACAGTCCTTTTCTACTTTGTTCTCTATTGTATATAATTAAACATTTGATGTTTAATGTATATCACATTTTGTATAATCTGTCAATACTTTTCATTTTTCGAGACAAATAATTAGCATTTTTCATATATTTTCGAATTATAAGCAAAATATTGTCATATTTTCAATATAATATTACAATAAATCATTTGACGTTTTATCTTTGTTTATGGTAGATTAATACATATAGATACATCGAAAATAGAAACATCGGAGGTAAACCATGTCCATCTTCTATGAGAAAGCCAGCAAGCGCGAATCTGCAGTTGACATTGTCGTCAATAATATTAAGCAGCTGCTGATCGACCGCCGGCTAAAGCCTGGGGACAAGCTGCCCAGCGAGCTGGAAATATCCGAAGGCCTGGGGGTAAGCCGCGGCTCTGTAAGGGAAGCCATGAAAATACTCTCTGCCTTTGGCCTGATCGATATCCGTGTCGGCAATGGCACTTATGTATGCGAGACTCCGGCAAACAGCATTCTGGATTCCTTTCTGTTCAGTTTTTTTACTGTGAATCCGAATATTGACGACATTTACGAATTCCGCCATATATTCGAGATTAATATTCTGGAATTAATATTGAAGCATTACGATGAGAACCAGCGTGAAAGACGGGCGCTGAAAGATAATCTGGATGAGCTTGGCATGTTGATGAAGTTCGGCGCGTATCCGGAAAAATTAAGGGAAAATGACCTGGAATTCCACCGACTGCTCGGGAAGGCGTCCTGCAACCTGCTGGCGGAACGGATCTATAATTTCGTCATAGACTTTATGGAGCCATCCATCACGGCAACGCATAAGCATCAGCATGGAGGCATTGTCTATAAGGTACACAAGAATATTGTAGATATCATTGAGACAAAGGACGCGGGACGTATCGATGAAGTGATTACCGCCTCTGTAGATACCTGGTCTGTCCTCCAGTCTCCGGAGTAATCTTAAGCATTCATTATTTAAAAAGCAGACAAAAAAACTGCCAATGGATTAATTCTTCCATTGGCAGCAATCATTTCTGCTATCTGCTTATATCATCGTCAAGCCCAGGCCTGTTACTCGCCATTGATCATAAAGTTCACCAGCTTGTCGATATCTTCCTTCTCATATGCAATAATCTCTAACTCCGGAATCTCTCCATTAGAGAAAATATTCGCCATAGACACATACTGGGACAGTTTGGACTTTAAGTTCAGCCTGTCTCCCTCGCCTGTTACTAACTCGACCCTGCCTTTGCACTGGTCAACTACCTTAAAAAACTTATCTACGTCTGTGATGTTCTGTACTTTCATCTTCTACCAATCTCCTTTCCAATTTTCAATCCTTCGCCCCTTATTATAAACTATTTGTTAAGGATTTCAATGCTTTTTTCACGAATTTCTATCTTTCCCTCTTTTAAAAGGCGGCCAATTGCGCGCTTGAACGCGTTCTTGCTTAAGTCAAACTCCTTCTTGATCAGTTCCGGGTCTGCCTTATCGGTAAAAGGCAGGCTTCCGCCATATTCTTCCATCCGCTTCATGATCAAGTCCGCGTCCACATCCATCTGCAGAAATGCCTTCTCCCTCACGCTGAGATCTAATTTTCCGTCCTCTTTTACTTTTACAACCCTTGCTTTTACTCTGTCTCCCACTCTAAGCTTCCCAAAGGCTTCCCTCTTAGGTATCAACGCGGAATAGAGATTGTCCACTGCTACGAATACGCCGAAATTATCGCTTAACTCATAGATGATTCCTTCCACCTGGTCATCCACTTTATAAGGAGAATCCGTACGCAGCCTTTCGTAGACCTTCATGGTGGCGCACAGTCTTTGCGACTTGTCGATATATAGGGCTACCAGGATCTGGTCCCCCTTCTTAAGCGGCGCCGTCTGCTCCCGGAAGGGAAGCAGCAGATCCTTCTCCAGCCCCCAGTCCAGAAATGCGCCAATTCCTCCCGTCGCGGCAACGGTAAGTACTGCCAGTTCTCCCAGCATGATCTTTGGCTCGTTGGTGGTGGCGATCAGCCTGTCCGAAGAATCCTTATACAGGAATACTTCGATCGGATCTCCCACCTCCACGCCTTCCGGCACCTGTTTTTTCGGCAGTAGTACCTTCTCCTGGCTATTCCCCAGGTATACGCCGAATTCCACCTCTTTTACCACCATAAGCGTCTTTTTTGTTCCTAATCCTTCTTCTAATGTCATGCTTTCCTCCTTCTTAAGCCCTTGCCCTTACTTTAGTTCTACGACTGCGTAGGGCTTTCCTGCTTCATCGCACAGTTCCACTACCGTCCGGTCTTTTTCATACGCTGTCCGGGGATAAATGACATCCCCATATACGGCCGATCTCTTGTATTCTACCCGCAGCTGCCGTACTTCCATCCGTTCTTTCAGCACTTCCAAAGCCATCTGCACATACTGACAGTTGTTGACATGTTCATTGGTATCGATATGATATTTCCTTACCGGAAATGCATCCATAGGCTCTGCATCCTTTGGAAGCGCGATCTTCCTGGGCGCATACTCCATCTTGAGAGGCTCCCCTTCTCCGTATGCCTTCGTCTCGTCTTCTCCCGGCTTTGCCGGCCTTCCCTTTTCTATATCCATATAGACCCATACCGAGTTGGCGCAGGCAGTCATCTGCTGCCCTTCATCTTCCATACAGAAGTTACGAAGCCCATAGAGGCCGTTGAATTCGGTAGCCCAGGTGCTGACGCTGATCTCTTCCCCCAGGAAAGGGTATCTGTCGATCACGACCTGCCAGGCGGACAGGATCCACGCCCTTTTATGCTTTGCGAAGTGATCGACTCCCAGTCCCAGCCCTTCCGACTGAAAGGTGCTGCAGTCCTGGAAGTAGTTTACGATTCCTGGAAGCGTGATCCGTTTGGTGTGATCTACCTCGCTGAATCTTACCCTGCTTTTAAATGTATATTGATTATCCCTTTGCACTTGCTACATAACTCCTTTCAATGGTGATAACGCACTGGTATCTTTTATCTGCCATCTGAAGCAGCTTCCGAAGCGTCATCTTCAGTTCATTCTGTTTCTGCGTGCTGTACTCAAAGGGCACCACCATGTCAAAGATCAGATTGATCTGCTCTTTGCCGTCCACCATGCGGAAATCATGGATGGACACGCGTGAGTCCACTGCATCCAATATCTGTTCCACCTGATGCCGCACTTCCAGCACATGCTCGTCCTTCGTCTCCACCGGATCCATATGTATTACCAGGAATATTCCCAGGCGCTTGGCCGCATCCCGCTCAATCCGGTCTATGATCTCGTGGGACACTTCGATGTCCACGTCATTGGGTACCTCCGCGTGGATGGATGCCATGCTCCTTCCTGGCCCGTAATTGTGCACGATCAGGTCATGGCTCCCCACGATTCCCTCATACTTTTCCACGAATCTGCTGATCCTCACATACTCTTCCGGGGCTACTGCCTCGCCGATCAGCGGCTCCAAAGTATCTTTGGCAATGCCGATTCCGGCCCACATTACCACCAGGGATACGCCGATTCCTACGATTCCGTCAATATTGATTCCCGTAATCCTGAAAAATAAAACGGACGCGATGGTGGCGGTCGTCGTCACAACATCTCCCATGGCATCCGTAGCCGTAGCCATCATCACTTTGGAATCAATCTTCTTCCCAAGCTTCTTATTAAACATGCCCATCCACAGTTTCACGCCAATGGACAGCACCAGTATGATGACGGATACTGCCTGGAATTTTAACTCTTCCGGGTTCTGTATCTTGCGGATGGAATCCTTAAAAAATGTAAATCCAACCTGCAGTACCAGAAAGGATACCACAAGCGCCGCTATATATTCAATCCTTCCATGGCCAAAAGGATGCTCCTCATCCGCCGGCTTGCTGGCCATCCTTACCCCCACAAGCCCTACGACGGAAGAGCCGGCGTCCGACAGATTATTGAACGCATCTGCCATGACAGAGACGCTGTGCAGGAAGAATCCTACAGCCCCCTTGACCACAAACAAAAGAACGTTGCAAAAGATGCCCACCACGCTCGCCAATACTCCATAGGCGGTGCGGACAGACACCTTTTCAACGTCTTCGTGGTTCTTAACAAAATGTCTAACTAAAAATTCAGTCATGAAAACTGCCTCCATGTTTCTCCTAATCCTCTTCGGAATCCTCTCCGAAAAAGAACCATTTTATCTTAAAGTCCGAGGTAGCGGTAACCATCTCGTATTCTTCTGCCGTCAGCGCTTCTTTCAGTTCTTCTTTCCCATCATCGCTGACTACGGCACAGGTTGAATTGGTAAAGCACAGATTGGGATACAGGACGCACCACCAGTTATGGCCTTGGGCCTTTCCAAGCTTAATCCTGAGCGCCTCGTAATCTCCTTGCGGAAACAGGATGTCTCCGTAACGCTTATCTGGAAAATAGCAGGTGGTCACTTCCGCCTCCGCCTGATAGGAATATCCTTCCTTTTTGATCACGCGGTCGGCTACCTGCTCCAGTTCCTCCAGATGGGCCTTGGCCCACTCCTTCGTATCCTTTGCATCCGTACTTCCTTCTATCTCTTCATCCATGCTTTCCTTCATATAAGTAATGACTGCGTCCCGCACCTTCAGCTTCACTGCCTGATCCTCGTCGCTGTCGCTGTTGGCCAGCACATGGAAGCGGAATACTTCCTTCGCCAGCGACTCCTGGGTACGCGCGACCTTCGCGTCCACCTGCTTCATGCGGCTTGCGGTAAGAATCAGCGTTGCGGCCAGGGCAATGCAGATTCCAAGTATAACACAGATGATCTGTCTGATTCTATATCTTTCCAAATAATTTTTCTTTCCTTCCATATGTAACGTACCTCCTTCACTGTTATTAGGAGTCTTGACATATGAAAGGCCTTTTATTCAGCTGCTAGTTATGTTTTGCCCGGATCACGTCGATCACCGCCTCTACCTGGTTGTCAATATGCCTGCACATGACCTCCGTGGCCTTCTCTTTCTCGTTATTCTCAATATGACGGATGATCGCCTCATGCTCGGCAATAAGCTGAGGAAACACGCCGTCCCGCTTCAGATACTCTACCCGGTAGCGATACATCTGCTCACGCAGGTTGTTAAGGAGCTGGATCAGCTTCTGGTTATCCGTCGCTGTATAGATAATATCATGGAAACGAACGTCCACTTCCGCGATCTCGGTAATATCGCTGCTCTTTACTACCTGCTGGAACTCCTTTGCCACGCGTTCCAGCTCGCGTATCTCTTCTTTGGTGATCTTCTCGCACGCCAGCTGTACAGACAGTTCTTCCAACGCTCTTCGCACTTCCAGGACGTCTCTTAGGCTCTTCTCTGTAATCTCAGCCACCTCGGCCCCTTTTCTTGGAATCATCAGGACAAGGCCTTCCAACTCCAGCTTGCGGATGGCCTCCCTGATCGGCGTGCGGCTAACTCCCAGCTTATTGGCAAGCTGGATCTCCATAAGCCTCTCGCCCGGCTTTAGCTCGCCTCGCAGGATCGCCTGGCGAAGCGTATTGAACACCACGTCCCGTAGAGGCAGGTACTCATTCATATTCACTTTAAAGTTCGGTTCCATCATTTATTTCCTCCTTGCATTATGTACGCTGGTCACGTACGCCTGCTTCGCTAATTGTAACTCCTTTATCCTGGCAGCGGCCTTCTTGGCCTTCTTCTTGTCTTCGAACAGCCCGAATACAGTGGGGCCGCTTCCGCTCATCATGGCATTTAGCGCGCCTTCCTTGCGCATCACGTTCTTAATCTCTTCGATGACCGGATGTTCCTCTATGGTTACATTTTCCAGCACATTGCCCATGCTCGCGGCTACCTTCTTAATATCCCCATCTTTTAGCCCCTTTATGATTCCATCAATGTCCGGATGTTCAATACTGTCATAAGAATCCAACTTCTCATAAACTAACTTGGTAGAAACGCTGATCGGCGGCTTGGAGAGCAGGACATGGCATTTGGGCATATCCGGAAGGGGCGTCAGGATCTCTCCGATTCCTTCTGCCAGCACGGTTCCCCTCATGATACAATAAGGCACATCGGCTCCCAGCGACACTGCGCGTTCCATCAGGTCTTTCTGTGACAGTCCAAGCGAAAACATACGGTTGATTCCAAATAAGACTGCTGCTGCATTGGAGCTTCCTCCAGCCATCCCGGCAGCCACTGGAATATGCTTATCCAGGGTGATCTTCACTCCCTCCTTGATCTGGAATTCCTCCATCAGCAGGCTGGCCGCCCGATAAGCCAGATTATTCTCATTGACCGGCAGGTAGAACAGGTTGGTGGACAGGCTGATTCCCGGCTCCTTCCTCTTCTCAATGCGAATCTGGTCATAGAGATACACTGTCTGCATTACCATTCGTACGTCATGGTAGCCATTCTCTCTCTTGCCCAATACATCCAGTCCCAGATTTATCTTTCCCAGTGCTTTTAAGTCCAGTTTATCCATATGTTTTCTCCTTGTATCTTGTATACAGTGTACCTACAGTATACTCATATTCTCCTTAAAAATCAATATCTTATCCCCTGGTTTTATCTCCTCTTTTTCCAGTCCGTTTACCTCCATGATTCCTTCTACCGTGGTGCTGTATCTCTTGGCAAGATCCCACAGCGCGTCGCCTTCTCTCACGATGTAGCCGGTAATTCCAGGCCTTCTTTCCACCTCTTCCATATCAATAGGCGCAAACTCCACTTCCTCGATGTTCATGATCCGAACTGGCTTCTTCAAGAAACTGTTAAATGCAAGAACGGCCTTGATCTCAATCTCATCGCTGCCCAGAAGTCCTATAGAGAGCTGCTCCACCGCAGAAGTCAGCCCATAGACCATATCCGCGGAAGTCTCGTTGCCTTCAAGCAGATAGGAAAATGGTATCATTCCCTGCCATGTATCAAAAGGTATGGTATCATCCGCTTTTACATACAAGAAGCTGATGTGCAGCACGCCCTCAATCTGAATCCCATTGTCTGCCGGTTCCGTCCGCTCGATCTGAATTCGTGCGCTGCTGTGGCAGATCTGCAGGATATCATCTTTGATCTCCGGGAGGGAGAGCTGCTCAGTCACCTTGCATTTGGAGTGATTCTGCAGCAGGAGCTGCTCCATCCACTCTTCTGTCACTCTTGGAGTGCACGCCTGCTCCAGGGAATAGATGTCCGACAGGATATCAACCTGCTCTTCTTCATATATGATCAGCCGTACTTCCAGGGTCGCCTCAACTCCGATCAGGCGCATTTCTCCATCCTCATCCATCCGCACGTCGATGTTCACATCCGTAAGTTCCGGATATATCTGGTGATACATATTATCCTGTACTCCATAGCATTCTATACGTCCTTCATATGGAATTGTCTGTTCAATCCAGTCCGTCTTGCCATCCAGAGACTCATAGAAACAGAAAAGCAGCAGTTCGCCCTGAAGTTTCAGTTCGTCCGCCTCAAGCCTCGTATCCAGTTTCCTGCTATTGACCTCCGTCCACAGAAGCGTGCCGATATTCTCCTTCGTTCCGCCGATGGACACCTCTTCCTTAATGCGGTATGTATCCTTTTTCGTGGTGAATACCCGAAGCAGTTCCTTGCTCTCATGCCGCTTATAAAGGGGCGTATCACTGTCAATGTCCGTAGTGATCTCCGCTTCCTTGCGTCCTTCGGAGCAGATGGATATCTCAGCCAGGGTCTTAAGATTTAATTTTCTGGAATGAATGGCCGTGACGGTCAGATCTACGCTTGAGGACTGGATGAACAGATCCCCCACTGGATCTTGCTCCAGATAGATCATCTCTTCAAATGGAATCCGTCCCTCCAGGCAGGACAGGCGTGTCTCCCCCTCATCCGTCACATAAAGCACCTTAAAGTTCAGCTTGCCGGCCACTCGGATATAATTTTCCACAATCTTCATATCCTCAACCGCCAGCGTTCCCTCGCCAAGTATGACTCTCTTCACATCGCTTTTCGCGTCCGGTACATTATAATCGTCATCAATGTAGAACTGGTCCGTGATGGTCTTGCCAGTCCTGTAAGTCTGCATCTGCTTTGTTACATATTCCATATCTGCGCCTCCTACTTAAATACTACTTGTTTATCTGTATACTCCATCTTTATTACCACGTAAGGATAGGTCTTCTTCTTAAGAATCTCCTCTTTTTTTCCGGGCCCTTGAAGGCCGGTCTTTAGGACGACTGAATTCCCGGTCTCATAGCATTGGGAAACTTCCACGCTATAGCCGGTGGTCTTCTTGGTTCCGTATCCTCTGGCTATGTACAGGTATCCTTTATCCCCATAGTTTAGCTTCATCTGACCGCTCTTTTCTTCTTCTATCTGTGTCATGAATTCCTCCGGCACCTCCTCTTTGGAAAGAACCGTAAATTCAATATCCCGTATCTTCTCCGTGTCCAGCTTTCCTGCGGCGCACGCCGTCAGGCCAAGAAGACAAAAGGCCAGCAGCAGTATTCCCCATCGTTTCTTCATAGAATCCCTCATAAGAGCATATTCTCTTTAACATCATACACAGCAATGCTAGGAAAAATACCAAATTTGTAGTATAATGAGGTCTATTCGTATGAAAATAGTATAGAAGGAGGAAACTCATGAAAGATAAAAAAAGACTCTCCGGCATCCTGCTGCATCCGACTTCGCTGCCATCGCCCTATGGGATTGGGGATCTTGGAGAGGCTGCCTACGAATTCGTAGACTTTCTTGCAGCGGCAGGCCAGCATCTCTGGCAGATCCTGCCGCTTACGCACACCGGATATGGAGACTCGCCTTACCAGAGTTTTTCTGCCTTTGCCGGACAGCCCCTCTTGATCAGCCCTTCCGTCTTAAAGCGTCTGGGACTTGTAGGAGATAAGGATCTGGAGGACTGCCCTGCTTCCGATGACGAGCGCGTAGACTATGGAACACTGATCCCCTGGAAGCAGCATATCCTGGAAGCAGCATATCAGGAATTCCTCAGAGATGGCTATGATAATCAGAAACTGAAGGAAGGCTTTTACAGGTTCGTCCAGGAACAAGGCTACTGGCTTAATGACTATGCTCTGTTCATGGCATGCAAGGAACGAAATGAAGGGCGCAGCTGGCTGGAATGGGATGAGCAATACCGCACCCCCACGGAAGACAGAAAAGAGCAGCTTCGAAGCCGCCTGTCACAGGCCATTGGCTTCTACCAATTTACGCAGTTCTTGTTCTTTGATGAATGGATGCGCCTGAAAGAATATGCCAATCAAAAGGATATCCGGATTATCGGGGATATTCCCATATTTGTTTCCATGGACAGCGCAGACGTATGGGCCAGCCAGCATCTCTTCCAGCTGGATTCTGACGGCTATCCCCTCAAGGTGGCCGGGGTCCCGCCGGATTACTTCTCTGCCACCGGACAGCTGTGGGGTAATCCGCTGTATGCCTGGGATGCCCATAAGGAAGAAGGCTTTACCTGGTGGATCTCCAGAATCCGGCACCAGCTGGATGTCCTTGATATCCTCCGGATCGATCATTTCCGCGGGTTTGAGGCCTACTGGTCGGTGGAATACGGGGAGAAGACTGCCATCAACGGGCAATGGGTGCAGGCTCCTGGCTATGAACTCTTTAATGCCATCCAGAATGCCCTGGGAGACGATCTTCCTATTATCGCCGAAGATCTGGGCATCATCACCGATGAGGTCAATGCGCTGCGAGAACATTTCCATTTCCCGGGAATGAAGGTGCTTCAGTTCGCTTTTGATTCCACTTTAGAGAGCAGCTATCTTCCGCATCAGTTTACTTCGCCGGACTGCGTCTGCTACACAGGTACCCACGACAACGACACCACTTCCGGCTGGTACCAGCATCTTCCGGCCGACTGTCAGGAAAAGGTGCGACGCTATACCTGCTGCAAGGACGCGTCGCAGATTGGCCGCTGCCTGATCCGTACCTGCCTTGGGAGCATTGCCCGCTACAGTATCTTTCCGCTGCAGGATCTGCTGGGCTATGGCTCGACGGCCCGCATGAACATTCCTGGCACGGCTTCTGACAATTGGAGCTGGCGCTTTAAAAAGGACGCTTTAAGCCCTGCCCTTGCCGAGGAATTAAAAGAACTTACATTATTATATGGAAGAGGATAGTAAAAGACAGGATGATATCTCCCCGAAGATTCATCCTGTCTCCTTTTTTAAAAATCACATGTATCCCACTCTTCTGGCTTCCAGCCTTCTGGTGGATTGATGTCATGGTAGCGGCCGTCAGCTTGCCGCTTGATCATACGCATCGTCTTGATGTGCCAGATTCCTTTTTCATCCTTGCAGAAATCATTACAGTATACCATCCATGTCTCCACGACTTCGCCGCTTTCCCGATAGACCTGGTGGTCCTCATACTGGAAGATTCCTCTGGCATTTTTCTCGTCCATGAGCCATACGAGAGGCTGATGGCCCATATGCATCGTTGCCAGAGGCGCATTGACCCATTTGGATGTCCTGGCCTGTTCTTCTGGCTTGGTTGATGCCAGATAGCCATTATAGTAGTATTGGAAGTCTTCATCGAACAGTTCCAGACAGAATTCTTCTTTCTTCATATCCATGATCCACCAGTAATAATACTGGGTCTCAATGATCTTCTGAAGCTCGCACAGCCTTTGGGGCGTGTACTCCTGCCTTCTGGCATGCTTCAAGGTATCAATGATCAGTTCCTGATCCTTGTCGCTGCCTGAGATTGCCTTCACTGCCATTTCTTAAGCCTCCTTTTACTCAAACCGCTTTTACAGGCTGTATGCCTTCTCAAATCCTTCCCACATTGCGTAGCTTGCCTGGCGCGCCCTTACGGCATCGCCGATGACATGTACTTCCGGAACGAATTCCTTGAGGGTCTCTGAAAGCGGATCATAATTTCTGGAACCAAGGCCAAAGAGGACATAGTCAAATCCTTCCAGCCATTCCTGCGTTCCATCCTGTCTCTGAACCTTTACTTCATGGTCTGTTACTTCCATGATCTTGGTATTGACGTTGATGTGTACGCCCTTGCTCTTTAACTTGCGGATCAAAGGCTCGCGGTTCGGCGCGCATACGCCGGTAAGGAGCTGCGGAAGCATCTCCACAAGCGTGACATCGATATCTCCGATGCTTGCATCGTATCCTCTGGTATAAGAATTCGGACGTGCATTCTCCAGGACTGTCTCGGCAGTCTCGCAGGCAACCGCGCCTCCTCCCAGCACGCAGACGCGTCCCTTCGGAATCACGAACTTGCCGCGAAGGAAATCATGGGCGGTAAGCACCGGATAATCCTGTGTTCCTTTAATCGGAGGAACCAGCGGCTTCGCGCCTGTAGCAACGATCACCGCTTCCGGCGCCAGCGCCTTGACATCTTCTGCCGTCGCTTCTTTATTGAATTCAAACTTCACGCCTGCTTTCTTCGCGCGATAGTTCAGATGTACCATCCACTGGGTCATCTCCTGCTTGCCAGGAGCCACTACTGCCAGGTTCAGCTGGCCGCCAATTTTGTCGTCAGCCTCCCATACCGTAACATCATGGCCGCGTTCCGCAGCTGTCACGGCAGCCATCATTCCTCCAGGGCCTGCGCCGATAACCAGTACCTTCTTGGACTTCTCGGCAGGCACATCCGGGAATTCATACTCCCGGCCAAGCCTTGGGTTAATATGGCAATGGCACTCAGGCGCTGCCTCAGAACGGCTGATGCAGCTTCCGCCGCAGCTTGCGCATGGAGTGATCTCGTCAAACTGGCCTTCCACTGCCTTCTTGCAAAGGTCCGGATCTGCCAGAAGCGGACGTCCCATAGCCACGCCGTCTACCAGGCCGCGTTCTACGATCTCTGCCGCATAGCGTATATCGTTGATCTTTCCTACTGCGTATACCGGGATGCCCACTACTTTCTTGATCTCAGAAGCTTCATATACATTGACGCCCCTGCTCTTATTCTGGCAAGGAATGATATGTTCCAGGCCTTCATACTGGGTTCCGCCGGATACTTCCAGCATGCTTACGCCGGCAGCCTCGAACTTCGGTGCCAGGTAGAGCATATCTTCAAGGCTGTTGCCTCCTACCATTCTCTCGTCTCCGGAGATACGAAGGAAGATCGGGAAATCAGGGCTCACATTCCTGCGGGCCTCCTCAATCATCTCGATCACGAAACGGGCACGGTTGTCAAGGCTTCCGCCATATTCATCCATGCGCTTGTTGCGAAGCGGTGACAGGAAGGATCCTGGCAGCATATACGCATGCGCGCAGTGCAGGGAGATTGCCCCGCATCCTGCTTCTTCGGCGCGGCGTGCCGCCTGGCCGAACTGCTTAATGATGTCATGGATCTCATCTATGCTGATCGATCTGCTCACGTGGCAGTTTGCATTGGTGTTGGCAGAAGGTCCAAGCGGAGCGATATGCCGGTAGCCGCATACGGATTCCGGACCCGGATGAATGATCTGCGGCACCAGCGTGCTGCCTGCTTCTTTTACTCTGTCAGCAAATTCCTTAAACTGGGGAACCAGTTCATCACGGTCAAGGGCCGTTGTATTTCCCATATAAGGATACTTGCTGTCTATCGTCACCGCGTCGATCATGACGTAGCCTGTGCCTCCCTCGGCGCGGCGGACAAATACGTCCGCCAGCCTCTTGGGCACAGTTCCGTCTGCTGCTTCATAGTCCATGCTCATGGGAGCCATGCCGACACGGTTAGACAGTGTCAGGGATCCGATCTGAAGCGGCGAAAATAATCTGGAATGTTTCATATCCATTTATAATTACCTCTTTTCTTAACTTATTTATGCCTCTTTCTTCTGATAGATTCTTGGCAGCATTCTCACAAGGATGATTCCCACAACGATACATCCAAGTTCAACCAGTGTCAGCGTCTGGATGGATGAGATGGCTGCTTTTACCGTAGCGGCGCCTTCTTCCATGCCGCCTGACGCGTATTTCGCAATATTCGCTGTTACGCCGTTGGCAAACATAGGCACGAACACTGCCACGCCGAATGGTGCCGAGATATCTCTGAACAGGCCATAGGTTCCAGTACCAGAGCCAGCTACTTCGCTGGACAGGCCGGAAAGCGCTACCTTCATGAAGATGGTTGCATTTCCTCCAAGGCCAAATCCAAGGATTCCCAAGGATGCCGCAAAGATAGCGACGGAGGAATCTGCCTTGAACAGATACATCAGCGCACAGCCGATGGCTGTCAGTACCAGAGAGAATGTCAGAACCGTCTTTGGCTCTTTCTTATCTGCAACAGGTCCAATGATAACGGAGCCTAAGGACATTCCTATGTACATGATGGAGATCGCAAAACTTGATATAATGACATTGTCCGGCTGCGTATAGCGTACGAACACGATGACATTGGTCATATTTGCCATCATAAGTCCCTGTGTAAGGAACAGGATCAATACTGGAAGCACGAATTCCTTGCGTGCCATAAACTTGCCGTTCATGATCGGACTCTTCGCTTTCTTTTCTACCATTACCAGGATGAAAAGTGCTACCAGCGCTACTGCCGCTGCTGCGATAAATGCTGTGGAAGACCATCCGATATTCTGTCCGAAGGATGGGATGCACAGGAACAAACTGAAGAATACGACTACCAGGGCTGCGCCCGGCTTGTCAAATCCTGCCATGCTCTTCTTCTCAAATGCAGTCTTCTTGATGGAGAATGTGCAGATCAGGAATACAACGACGCACAGAGCGACGCATACCCACATCATGACTCTCCAGCCAGCTGCATTCATGATCAGGCCGCCACAGGTAGGTCCTACCACGACGGCGCCGCTGGAAATCAGCATATACAGGCCAAAGGCCTTTCCTGTCTCCTCCTGCGGATACTCGGTTACGATATAGGCCATAACGATCGGTGAGATCGCTGCTGTTCCGATACCTACGATAAAACGGGCTGCCAGCATGAATATCAGGGACGTGGCTACGGCTGTCAGCACATTGCCGGCCGCAAAGATCACAATACCCAGAAGCAGCGTCGTCCTGCGTCCCAGCACGTCTCCCAGTTTTCCTAAGATTGGAGCGCATGCGGCGGAAGACATCGCCAGTGCCAGGGAAATCCATGTGGTATTATTATAGTCAATCCCCTGGTCCGCCACGAAGGCCGGGCCGAGAACGGCGGTAAAACCGCCGATCAGGCTCACCAGGAGTGCTGCAATTGCAAAGGGGACAAAACCTTTCTTATAATTTGGATTGGCTACGGTGCTCATACTCTTACTCCTCTTTCTTTCTCATATGTGGAATTACTTCATCCAGTCTATAGCGTTTGATAGTAGTGTCAAGGTCGAATTCATTGACGATGCCCTGCTCATAGAGTTCGTCGATCTTTGCATCGTCATATCCCAGGTCTTTCAGGATATCGCGGTTATCCATACCGAACAGCGGAGCGCCTCTCCAGATTTCGGAAGGATTTCTCTTGAACTTGTTGATCAGTCCAAGGCCTGTGATATGTCCCATCATCGGGTCATCCCACTCCGTAATAGTTCCACGTGCTTTCCAGTGAGGATCGTTCAGGCAGTCTTCCAGCTCGTATACTCTCTGGCATGGAATCTGGTGTGCCTGCATCTCAGCCTCTACTTCTTCCATCGTATGCTCAGATACATACTTCTCCATAGCCTTTTCCATTCTCTGTCCTACAGGAGTATAGATCATCCAGCCTGTGAAGCCTTCCGGGAAGTCCGGGTCTCCGGTTCCAGGTACCGGAAGTCCGATGATCGGGAATCCTCTCTTACATACTTCCGCGCCAGTCATTCCGATAAAGATCGTACGTCCGTCTTTGCAGGTGTAGAAGCTGAACAGGGCAGCCTGCGCATCCTTATTGCCGGTTCTTGGCATCTTCACGCCGTCTGTAGCGTACTGGATCATACGTCCGTCCATGATACGTGCCAGCGCTTCGTACTGCGCAACGTCAACAGATTCGCCCTTTCCGGTAAGAATGGTGCTTACATAGCAGGCAAGCATAGCCCAGCATGTGGTAAGTCCGCATACGAAATCGCTCAGATAAGGATTGATCTTCAGCGCTTCCGTTGTTCCGTTCAGTGACATATAGCCGCTGAATGCCTGGCCTACTGCGTCATAGGATGCACGTGTAACATAAGACGGGTCTCCTGTCTGTCCATATCCGGATACGTGCACGATGGCAATCTTAGGATTTACTTCCCAGATGACTTCATCGGAAAGTCCCAGCCTGTCATACTGTCCGCCTTTGGATGACTCTACCCAGATATCTGCCCATTTGATCAGATCAAGGAAGATCTTTCTTCCTTCTTCAGATTTGATGTCTGCTACCATAGACAGCTGATTACGGTGATTCTGTGGATAGCCGTACCATCCTCTCTGGTTATCAGGTTTCTTTGGTCCTTCAAAATGGATGACCGTTGCTCCGCATTCTGCCAGAAGGCCTCCGCCTAAAGGTCCGGCGATGTTAGATCCGCTGTCAAGTATCTTAAGCCCTGCAAGAGCTCCGAATTTTGGAAAATCTTTTATTCCAGCCATGTTTTTATATCTCCTTTTCTATATCACATATTTTACTTAGTAAAAATTAAAATTATGGTCTGTAAGCCCCGTCTACGCTGACCGTAGTAGCCGTAATGCCGCTTGCCAAGTCAGATGCCAGGAACAGGTATACATTAGCGATCTCTTCCGGCTCAAGCATTCTCTTCATCGGAAGCGCCTTCAGATATCCTTCCATGATCTCCGGAGGATTGCCATTGGTCATATCCGTGTTCACAACTCCAGGAGCCACTCCTACTACACGGATATTCTTGCGGATGATCTCTCTTCCAAGTCCATGGGTGAGTCCGATCACGCTTGCCTTGCTGGCCGGATATCCTACGCCTGAGAGTGATCCGAAGATGCCTGTAACGGATGCCGTGTTGATGATAACGCCCTTTTTGGCATCCTTCATGCACTGGTATGCGCACCATGCGCCGTTGAATACGCCTGTTACATTGATGTCCATAATATGCTTGAACTCTTCTTCAGACACTCTGGAGAATACGTTGTTGCTGGTAATTCCTGCATTGTTGATCATGACATCCAGTCTGCCATATTTCTGTGCTACCTGGCCTACTGCTGCCATAACTGCGTCTCTGGATGTAAGATCCGGCGCGAATCCCAGAACCTCTTCTTCCGGATAAAGTTCTTTTAACTGTGCAAGCGCTGTATCTACTTCTTCCTGCGTCTCTCCGAAGATGGATACTTTTGCGCCATTGTCGATAAATATTTTGGCAGCGGCGAATCCAATACCTCTTGTGCCGCCTGTGATGATCGTAACTTTGTCTTGTACGAGATTCATACTCTTACTCCTGCCTTTCTTTTACAATATTCTTATTTGTGCATGTTCATCGTGATATGGATCTTTGGATCACGCATGAAATGTTCTTCATAGATTCGTACATAGCCTGTTTCAAGGATGTACCACTGGCCGTCTATCTTCTCATATTTGTCTGTATAGAACGCGCCGCCATTGATTCCTACGTCTTTGTACTTGCCGTCCGTAAAGATCAATCTATCTTCCAGATACCATCTGCCCGTAGCCGTAGTCGCGCTGTCAATGGTGATCTCCGGCGTGTGGCCCATATGCATGCTGATCTCTTCTTTTGGCATCGTGCTCTTTAAGTAATCGGTAACTTCCTTCGGGCTATGGAATACCAGTTTCCCGTTGGAATAAGAGGTTACGATATTTGGTGACAGGGTGGTCTCCAGCTCATCCCACATCTTTCCGTCCAGGCAGCGGAAATACTTTCCTTTCAGTTCCTTGATTGCCTCAATATCCTTCATCTCCTGCAATTCTTTTTCTAATGCTTCAACTCTCTCTTCTAATGTCATATGTATCATCCTTTCTATATGTAAGATTGATAAGTTCTGATTTTCTAGATTGCCATTCCTGCGTCATAGCCTTCGCGTGTCGCGATCGTGCAGTCTCTTGCGCCAGCAGCGTCTCCGATCACCTCAACCGGGATTCCAAGTTCTTCGCATCTTGCCTTAAGCCCATCGCTTGGACGTGCCGTAATTCCTGTACAGATAACGGTAGCGTCGCATTCCAGGACTCCCTGCGTCACTTCTTTGGTCTTCTTGTCTGTCATGATGTAGTGAACCTTGCCCTGCTCTAAAGCGGTGACATTTGTTCCGGACATCTTGGCGATCTTGTAATATTTGAATTCCGGGTTCATGAACATTCTGCGAAGCATGCTAAGACCGGTACCTACGCCCTTCCTCTCGATCGCGATTACCTGTGCGCCTCTGGATGCCAGAAGTTCTGCGACTTCCGTACCAACCAGTCCGCATCCGATAACGGCTACACGGCCTGTCGGATTTACTTCCCCTTTCAGTACCTGATACTGGGAGTATACGCTTGGGCTGTCGATTCCCGGAATCTCAGGCAGCGCATAGGTAGAGCCTACTGCGATGATGACATTATCCGGATTGAATTCCTTAATGGTCTCTGCAGTCACTTCGGTATTCAGACGTACTTCGATTCCAAGGCGCTCTACTTCTTTTGCTTCCCATTCTGCAACATCTGCCCAATCCTGCTTCATCGGCGCTACGCCTGCCAGCCTGAACTGTCCTGCAAGCTTGTCGGATGCCTCGAAGATTACCGGGTTATGGCCTCTGGTCTTTAATACTTCCGCAGCGATCATGCCTGCCATTCCGCCTCCTACGATCATGACTTTCTTAGGAGCGTCTGTCTTTGGCATTCCCTGATACTCTAAGCACAATCCTGGATTGTGGGTGCAGGTGATATGCTTCATCTTTGGATTGATGACTGCGTCATAGCATCCCTGGTCACATCCGATACAGTGGCGGATCAGGTCTTCTTTGCCTTCTCTTACTTTGGTGATCCAGTTTGGATCTGCAAGCTGGGCGCGTCCGATGCCTACCAGGTCAAACTTGCCTTCTTCAATGACCTTGTTTGCCATCTCTCCTGTATTGATACGGCCAACTCCCATAACCGGGATATTGATCTGCTTTTTGATGTTGTAAATATTCTCTATGTTGAAGCCATGAGCCAGGTTGAATGGCGGAACTTCATATACGGTTGCGAATGAAGTCGCGTTTCCACGGGAAAGGTCTGCCACATCCACGCCAAGTTCTGCGCACTTATTGATAAATGTAACGATTTCTTCCTCTGTCATGGTCTGTTCCATTAATTCGTCGATGCAGTCTGCACGCATAAAGAATGGCATGTCATCCGGGATATTAGAACGGATTGCCTGAACGACTTCATAACAGAATCTGCAGCGATTCTCAAAACTTCCGCCGTACTCATCCGTACGTTTGTTCATTCCAGGGCTTAAGAACTCGTGAGGCAGATAACTGTGAGCCGCATGGAATTCTACTGCGTCAAATCCAGCCTGAACAGCCATCCTTGCGCCGCGTCCGAATTCTTCTACGATCTCATGAATCCTCTCTACCGTAAGAGTGTCCGGAGTTTCCAGGGTGTTGGTCTCGTCAAAGAACATCTGCGGGCTGAATCCTCCATGCCACAGCTGGATGCCCATCTTGCCGCCTGCTTCATGGACTGCATCCGTCAATTTCTTAAGCTGTTCTACATGATGGTCCGTGTAAAGCCCCATATACATATAAGCGTGAGGCGCCGGACATAATGCTACGCATTCAAATATATTTAACGCGCATCCCGCTTTTGCCCTGGCAACATGGTAGGCTATCATATCCTCGCCTATGTCGTGCTTGTTCTTTGCCATCTTGGTGTTCATTCCAGGCAGGACGATACGGTTTTTAAGTTCCAGTCCTCTGACCTTGAATGGTGAAAAAAGTGCTTCGTAACTCATTTTGTTACTCCTCCTTTATATAATTTGTTTTCTTTGCATTTATAGAATCATACCCCGCGGGCAATACAATCTTCCAGGATCCGCTTCCTGTCGGCCTTTCCATTGTCTCCCCTTCGTATGCTCCTTACGAACTCGAACGTCTTTGGTATCTTATATGGAGTCAGATACTTTCTCAGGAATGTTTTCAGTTCCTCTGCCGGTATCTCTTTCCCTGTCTCAATGACCGCATGGAGCCTTCGCCCCAGATCTTCATCCGGTATCCCTACCACTACAGCGTCCAGGATATCCTTATATCTCAAAAGCGCCGTTTCGACCTCGGTGGCGAACACATTTTCTCCGCCTGATACCAGCATGTCGCTACGCCGGTCAGAAAAGTACAGATAGCCCTGCTCATCCACGTAGCCGATATCCCCTACGCTTCGGAAGCCTCCCTCTTTCACTTCCAGCGGTTCCCAATTGATGTACTCGGTAACCAGATAGGAGGCCGGCGCTGTCATATAGATCTCGCCAATCTCAAAAGGCGCAACTTCCTTGCCATTCTCATCCCGGATAGACACCTTGCTATCGCCCACTGGCCGTCCGATGCTTCCCGGATGCTTCACCCACTCGTCTCCCCGGATGCAGGTAAGGCCGATGCATTCCGTCATGGAATACATCTCATAGATCTTTTCAGGCCCCAGCAGGTCGATCCAGATCTGCTTAAGCCAGGGAGAACAGACGCCCCCTGTATGGCACAGCGCCTTCAGGGATGCAAAGTCTTCTTTTCCGACTCCCTCCAGCTTGGCAAGCCGGTTCATCAGGGTCGGCACCATCTGTATAAATTCAATCTTATATTTCTTAATCATGTTCAGGATATTTCCCGGGCAAAGGTTCCTGGTCAGTACCAGGGTGTTGCCCATGAACAGTCCATTAAACGCCGCGGAGTGAGGCGCGCCATGAAACAGCGGGCCTACCAGCAGCTGGCGCTGCTCAAATCCCATTCCGGACATCAAAGACCAACTTCTGATCGTCTCATCGTCCAGCCCGCATGGAAGGTTCTGACGGATGAACTTCATCTTTCCGCTGGTTCCGCCTGATAAGGATATCATGTTCGGATTGGCCAGACGGTCCGAAGGCATCTCCTTGGATCTTCCTTCCATCGCCTCATATATCTCGTCTGCGCTAAGGCAGAATTTTAATCCTGGAATCTTGCATTCCGCAAAAGCCGCATTCGGGTGGATGGTATCGCAGGCCTCCCTGATCTCGGATTCCGCCGCCTTATAGGACATGGGCATATAGCAGGCGCCCGCCTTCCAGATTGCAAATACCGCAATAATGTGCTCGATGCTGTTCGGAAACATTGTAAGTACGATCGACCCCGGGCCAATCTCATTTTCTATAAGGTACCATGCCAGCTGGCTGGAATAGACGTGCAGCTGATGCCAAGTAATAACGGAACAGTTCTGTTCTTTATCTAAGCAAATGACCGCAGTAGAATCTGGCTTGCATTCCGAAACGTATTCCAACTGTTTTCCCGGCGTGACAAAGTTCGATGTCCCCAAATTAAACTTGTTAAAAAAGTCACGCTTCAACTCCTTGCCCTCCCTCTCACACGCTGATTTTTTGTGCATTTTCTTAATGCTTAATATCTTTTCTTCGTGCTATTTGTACATTTTTTCAACATTTTCTTCTTTTGCTTGATATAACTTTAACATTTTTGCCTGGTACAATATCGGATAATTTCGTGGCATCTTACAATAGTAAAGATTACTTTTTGTTGGTAATATCTAATTGATTAAGGGACAAAATGTGCTATAATACTATCAGATTTATAACTTCTAACATAATTTTCAGACTCGCCTAGTTAAGGAAGGAGCATTACCATGCCAAACACAATAAAATCCAAGCCCATCTGTGGCAGCCCTGTCCATTCTGTCTTTACCGGAAAGGACAAATATCTGCGCCTGCAGAAGCATACCATCAGCGACATCACCCCGCCCATCTGTGAAAATGAGTCCCTTTTCATACTGGTGAATTCCGGATGCGGCACAATTACGATCAATGGCGTAGAGTTCCCATTTGAACAGAGTACCTTCGTCTGGCTTCAGTCGTACCACACGTTCACGATCAAAGCGGATTCCGACGATCCTCTTGAGTTGTCTATCTGCGTGTATGACTATCCGCTCTCTTCCTTTCTGGCGCTCAGGGAACCAAGCCCTGATACGGTGGACGCCATTATGGTCGCCCTCCCCGTTATCCGGCTGGAAGGAGTATATCAGCAAAAGATCCGGGATTTATTCGATGAATTTGAAAAGGAAGATTCCTGCTTCGATCCTGGCAGTTCACTGATAAAGGTCTCCATCCTTGGGCAGTTTGCGTACTTTTTCATCAAGCATGGCATCCATCAAAGCCAGAAAGACCAGGACAAGGACTGGCCTCTTGGATGGCAGGCAACCCTTTATATCGGCTCCCATTTTGCCGAGGACATTACGGCCGAGAGCGTGGCTGAGCGTTTTTCTACCAACGCTTCTACGCTGAACCGGGAACTGCGCAATATCAGCGGTTACAACTTTGCCCACACGCTGAACCGCGTACGGGTGAATATCGCTTCCGGCGCGCTTCTCTACGAAGACATGTCTCTGTCATACGTGGCCGAGCATTCCGGATTTTCCTCGGAAGTAGCCTTCTACCGCATCTTTAAGAAATATACCGGGACGACGCCTCTGGAATATCGCAAGCAGATGCTGGAGAGCGGGGAGAAGGTATACCGCGGCATGATCATGAGCCAGATGCTGATGGATGTGCTGAATCACTCCTATGCAAGTTTTTCATCTCCCATCGACATCAAGGACACCTCCAAGTCCCTCTATCTGTCCGAGAGCGTTATCCGGGAGCTGGTCCAGGAGAAATTCGGCGCGTCCTACAAGGACATCACCGTCCTTACAAGGCTGCGTCATGCTGCAGCCCTTCTGCTTACGACGAATCTTCCGGTGCTGGATGTGGCGGTAAATGTAGGGTTCAACTGCAGCCGCTCCTTTTCCAGGGCCTTTAACAAACTCTATAAGATGACGCCTGGCGAATACCGGAGTCTCTACCGGGGAGGTGAAAACCAATGACAAAGTCCAAAAACTCCATCAATTATCCGCCGCTTTTTGCAAGCGCGAAATACTACTCCAAAGAGGACTTCCAGTTTCCCGTGACTGCCGTAAGCAAGATCGTCACATCGCAGACGGCCTTAAAGAAGAACAGCGGCATCACCCTGCTGTATTTCCGTGACAGTAACGGCAAGATCGTAGTCAACACCCGGGAATATCCGGTAAGCCGGGGCACGCTTATGTGTCTGGGGGCTTACCATTATTTCCAGTTCCTGCCAGAAGACGAACCCATGAAGGTAGAACAGTGCCGCTTCAGTTACGACACCTTCCTATATATGGCAGCCAATCCTTACTACCATTTCTCGGAACTGACCCTGGCTACAGAGCCCCTGACCGCGCATCTGACCGGGGAACTGCGGGATCGCACGGAGAAGGTGGTCGACGCCCTGGTTGAGACGTCCGCACGTCACCGCCAGAAAGGCGGAATGACTGAATTTCTCCTGAGCATGAGGCTGATGGGCTTCCTTCAGAAGACTTTCTTCCGAAAACCTGAGAAATATTAGTTTTGCACTTTACATCTTTCTCCGCATGGAGGATAATTATGCTACGACTAAAATATCTGGATTGAGAGGTTATACAGATGATTAGATTTATAATTGTGGCCCTATTCTTAGGCCTTTATCTGGTTCTTGGAATCCCCGTGCTCGGGGTCGAGTGGCTGATTGGGAAGTTCAATAAGAAGGCCTGCGATTACCAGAGCCTTCGGCTGGTGCAGTGGGCTTTTAAAGTAATGCTCAAGGTATCCGGCGTAGAGGTGACCGTGATCGGGGAAGAAAACATTCCGGATGAGCCGGTACTTTTCATCGGCAATCATAGGAGTTATTTTGATATTCTGCTTACTTACTCCCGCTGCGCCAGGCTGACAGGCTATATTGCCAAAAAGGAGATGCTCAAGTATCCCCTTCTGCGCGACTGGATGAAGCGGCTGTACTGCCTCTTCCTGGACAGGGATAATCCAAAGGAGGGCCTTAAGACCATCCTGACAGCCATTGACTACGTCAAGAAAGGCATATCTATCTGTATCTTTCCGGAGGGCACCAGGAATGACGGCGAGGAACTTAGCATCCTTCCCTTCCACAATGGCTCCTTTAAGATTGCCGAGAAGACTGGATGCGCAATTGTTCCTATGTGCATGAACAATACGATCTCCATCTTCGAGAAGCAGTTTCCGCGGATTAAGAAGACGCATGTAATTCTGGAATATGGAAAGCCGATCTATCCAAACGATCTCGACAAGGAGACACGCAAGCATATCGGGGACTATTGCCAGAATATCATATTAGAGACAATCAAAAAGAACCAGGCGCTTGTATAAGCGCCTGGTTCTTTGCCATCTTGTCCTATTTCTTATCTGTATTCTTCTGGCTCTGGACTTCCATCCATGCCTGCTTCAGTATGTTGGTCTTCATCTTCCAGGTAAGTTTCAAAGGCTTTAACTGCTTTCCTGTCTTGTCCATGATAAAATCATAGAACCCTTCTGAACTCCCAAGCGTGAAATCCCCCTTGGGAATCATATGCATGTCTTCGTTGTTAACATTAATATAATAGTACTTGTTATCCGTATACATGAACGCCACTTCTCCATACTTAACCCGCTGCGGCTCCCCTGCATCCGGATTCTCTATCCGAAACTCGCTCTCTCCAAAGATAAAATGTATCTCGCTCTGGTTCTGATAGTTCTTATCTGCCTTAGCAAGCCTGCGTACGCCGATGGGCTTTCTTGCCAGCGCAAACGCGAATGTCAGGACTGCCAGGATCCCGAATATATAGGTCAGCGCAGATCCCTTTCCCAGATACGCCAGGGTAACGTCGCAGATGCCAAGCATCACGATACGGAAAGTAATATGTGCATTCCTTTCAGCTTCTTTAAATGAGATAAAATCTTTCAGGACTTGCTCTGTATGCTTTGTCCTTACTTCATAAACTGGGGTCATTTCCGACTCCTCCTTATTTTCTTTCATAATTAACACTTGTTCTATTATTATAGTATGAATCGGACTGTTCGACAAGGACTACTTTTTTCTTTTACATTTTACCGTTCAAGTGCTATAATATAACGGAATTTATATTCATATTATAATGCAGTTGGTTACACTGCCAGATAAAAAGGAGTATTAAAGAGAAATGAACAGACAAGATCTAACTTTGCTGACAGACTTGTATGAATTAACAATGATGCAAGGATATTACGCAAAGGGACAGAACGAGAAGGTCATCTTCGATGTATTCTTCCGCCAGAATCCCTGCAACAACGGCTATTCCGTTTGCGCCGGGCTTGATCAGGTCATTGATTATATCAAGAATCTGAACTTTACCTATGAGGACGTTGACTATTTAAGAGGCCTGGGAATCTTCAGCGAAGACTTCCTGCATTACTTGAGCGGGTTCCATTTCAGCGGAGATATCTATGCGATTCCCGAGGGAACGGTAGTCTTTCCGAAAGAGCCGCTTCTGAAGGTAATTGCGCCGATCATGGAAGCACAGCTGGTAGAGACGGCAATTTTGAACATTATCAACCATCAGTCTCTGATCGCCACCAAGACATCCCGCGTGGTATTTGCCGCCAATGGCGATGGTATCATGGAATTTGGGTTAAGAAGGGCGCAGGGGCCGGACGCAGGCCTGTACGGAGCAAGGGCCGCTATGATCGGTGGATGTGTAGGAACCTCTAATGTCCTTGCGGGCAAGCTCTTTGATGTTCCGGTTATGGGAACCCATGCACACAGCTGGATCATGAGTTTTCCGGATGAATATACTGCTTTCAAGACCTATGCGGATATGTATCCGGATAACTGTACTCTTCTGGTAGATACCTATGATACATTAAAGTCTGGAGTCCCAAATGCAATCCGGGTATTCCAGGAGTTTAAAGAGGCTGGAAAGCCATTTAAGAAGTATGGCATCCGCTTAGACAGCGGCGACCTTGCCTATCTTTCCAAAGAAGCCCGCAAGATGCTTGACGAGGCAGGGTTTGCCGATGCATCCATCTGTGCTTCGAATGATCTGGACGAGTACCTGCTCCATGACTTGAAGATGCAGGGCGCTGCCATTGATTCCTGGGGTGTCGGAACAAACCTGATCACTTCCAAGGACTGCCCTTCTTTCGGCGGCGTATACAAGCTTGCCGCCATCCAGTCAGAGGAGGATGACACATTCGAGCCTAAGATAAAGATATCGGAAAATACAGAAAAAATTACCAATCCTGGTAACAAAACCATCTATCGGATATATGATAAAACAACAGGCAAAGTAAAAGCTGACTTGATCTGCTTCGTAGGAGAGACATTTAACACGGATGAGGATATGCTTCTCTTCGATCCCATCGAGACTTGGAAAAAGACGAAGCTCCCGGGCGGCTCTTATACCATGCGCGAGATTCTGGTACCGGTATTCAAGAATGGAGCGTGCATATACAAGTCTCCGTCAGTAATGGAGATCGCCGAATACTGCAGGAATGAAAAGAAGACACTGTGGGATGAGACCAAGCGTCTCTTCTATCCGCATCAAGTATACGTGGATCTATCCCCTAAGCTTTATGAAGTGAAGAAATCCTTGTTGGATCAAATGAGCATGACAGACTAGAAGGAGACTATTTTTTATGAGAATTATTGTATTAGCAGGCGGACTCAGCCCTGAACGCGACGTGTCGCTCATATCAGGCGCCGGGATTTGCAGAACTCTGAGAGAAAAAGGGCACAAGGCATATCTGCTGGATGTGTTCTTCGGATTACCTTATGATCCCGATAAGCTGGAAGAGGTATTCGACCTGCCTGGCGGCGGGCTCGAGATCGCAGATGGCATCAAGACTACCACGCCTGACTTAGAAGCGCTGAAGGCTTCGCGCCCGGACCAGTCCGACTGTTACCTTGGCCCGAATGTTATTGATCTATGCCGTATTGCTGACATAACATTCATGGGGCTTCACGGCTCTGTTGGAGAAAACGGGAAACTCCAGGCAACCTTCGATATTCTTGGAATCAAGTATACAGGACCTAATTCCTTTGGCTGTGCCCTGTCCATGGATAAACTGGTTGCCAAGCAGATCTTCAAGCGTTCCGGCGTGCCTACGCCAAGAGGCACTTCCCTGAACCGTGACACCAAGGATACTCCCCTTGAGAAGCTGGGCTACTACCTGCCGCTTGTCATAAAGCCATGTTCCGGCGGTTCCAGCATCGGGGTATATATCGTTCATACAGAAGAGGAATACCGGGAGGCCATCCGCTGCTCCTTCGATGTAAATCGCGAAGACGAAGTCGTCATCGAGCCTTATATCAAAGGGCGGGAGTATGCCTGCAGCATCGTCGCAGGAAAGGCCCTTCCGCTGATCGAGATCATTCCAAAAGACGGAATCTTCAATTACGAGAATAAGTATCAGGACGGCGGCGCTCAGGAACTCTGTCCTCCAGTATCCCTGGATGATAAGACCCAGGCAAAGATCCAGCGCGCCGGCGAGAAGGCTTTCCGGGTGCTGCACATGGATGTCTATGCCCGCGCCGACTTCATTGTCGATGAGACGGATGGAAAGTTCTACTGTCTGGAAATGAACGGCCTGCCAGGCATGACTCCAGCCAGCTTGATTCCCAAATCAGCCAGAGCCATCGGGGTTGATTATGGCGACCTGTGCGAGTTAATTATTGAAGAATCCATGAAAACACGCTACCAAGACTAGAAACTGTCAGGTCTTTGCCCCTGGGGCAGAGGCCTGGTCGTATTTTCACAAAATAAGGAGGACAAGGAAAATGAAGAACCTTACCCTGGAAAACATTACCAAAGCCTGTAAAGGCGTCTATCACGGAGACGAAAGCAAGCTGGGCATGGAAGTGGAAGGCGTAGTGATCGATAGCCGGAAGGTACAGAAAGGTTATCTGTTCGTCGCAATAGACGGCGAGAATGTCAACGCACATCAGTTCATCCCTGATACTATAGAAAAGGGCGCATTATGCGTCATCTCCCACGAAGACCTGGGAGATACGGATTTCTCTTACATCCTGGTGGAATCCACCGGACAAGCGCTTCTTGATATTGCCAAGCTGTACCGGGATTCTTTTGACATCAAGGTTGTGGGAATTACCGGAAGCGTAGGAAAGACAAGCACCAAAGAGATGATCGCTTCTGTAGTCGCCCAGAAATATCAGGTACACAAGACCATCGGCAACTTCAATAACGAATGGGGGCTTCCTCTCACAATCTTTGAGATGAACGAGGAACATCAGGTAGCCATACTGGAGATGGGCGTCAACCATTTCGGCGAGATGCGCCGCCTCTCTTCGGTTGCCAGCCCGGATATCTGCGTCATTACCAATATCGGCGTTGCACACCTGGAATTCTTTAAGACCCGCGAAGGCATTCTCCAGGAAAAATCGAAGATGATCCAGGATATGAAGGATGGCGGAACGATCATATTAAACGGGGACGATGACCTGCTCTCGCAGGTTGGCCCGATCAAAGGCGCCACTCCTATCCTTTTCGGACTTGGAGAGAATTGCCAGTTCTATGCTGACAATATCCAGCCCCTGGGACTTAGAGGAACCTCCTGCACGATCCATCTGCCGGATGAATCCTCCTTTGAATGCGTCGTTCCACTGCCAGGCGCCCACATGATCTCTAATGCGTTGGCAGGTGCGGCAGTCGGTTATACCCTTCATCTCACTTCCGAAGAGATTAAGGCCGGAATCGAAGGACTTCCCTCCATCCCGGGACGCAACAATATCATCAAGACGGATCGCCTGATCATCCTGGATGACTGCTACAATGCCAATCCGGTATCCATGAAGGCAGCGATCGACGTGCTGGATATGGCCATCGGACGAAAAGTTGCCGTCCTTGGCAACATGGGCGAGCTTGGAAATAACGAGAAAGAACTTCACCGGGAAGTAGGGGAATACGCTGCTGCCCACGGCATCGACCTGGTATGCGGAATCGGCCACCTGGCAAAGGAACTGGTGGACGGCGCCACAAACGGTTCTTCTACCCAGGGACTTTGGTTCGAGAACAAAGCAGACTTCCTGGATGTCATGAAAGATCTCATTAAAGACGGCGACAACGTACTGGTCAAAGCCTCCCATGGCATGGATCTGACACCGATCGTCGAAGCGCTGAAAAATATATAGAACGAAGATACTTAGAACGAAAATATACAGATAAAATATATGGATAAATATATTACAGGAGTACAATTATGAATTATCAGATTCTGGCACTGGATCTGGACGGAACACTTACCAACTCAAGCAAAGAGATATCAGAGCCAACATTAAAGGCATTGATCGAAATACAAGAACAGGGAAAGAAAGTAGTTCTGGCAAGCGGGCGCCCCACCAATGGCGTGGCCCCTCTTGCCGAACTGCTTCACCTTGGAGATTACGGCAGTTACATTCTCTCCTTCAACGGAGGGCGCATTACCAACTGCCAGACCAAAGAAATCATATACAACAAGACGCTTCCGATGGACTGCGCCAAGCCCATCTATGACATGGTCCTGGAATATAAGGATCAGGGGCTGGATCTTGTCACCTATACGCCGGACGCGCTGATCTCGGGCATCTGCCCTAATCAATATACGGAACTGGAATCGCGCATCAACCATATGCCCATTATCCGGGCTGACGACTTCCTTTCTCATATTAAAGAAGCGCCGAACAAGTTCCTGATTACTGGCGATCCTGCTGTCATAAGCAAGATTCAGAAGGAGATCATCGCCCATTTCCGCTCTTATTTAAGCGTATACTGCTCCGATCCATTCTTTCTGGAAATCATGCCTCCTGGCATCGATAAGGCCCATTCGCTTCTCCGCCTTTTGACCAGCAGCGGCCTTACGGCGGACGAGATGATCTGCTGCGGCGACGGATACAACGATATCACCATGATCGAGACGGCCGGACTTGGCGTCGCCATGGCCAATGCACAGCCCGCCGTATTGGAAAAGGCGGATTTTGTCACAAAGTCCAACGACGAAGACGGCGTGCTTCATGTAATCAATCAGTTTATGCGATAAGAAGGCTTGCATCAACGGGCAGTATTCTGCCTGCTGATGCTTTCTTTATCTTCCCCTACAGGCATCTGCAAAGCCACCTGTCCAGCGCCTGCATCTGTTCTTCTGTATGGAAAAAATGCTCTGCCCCTTCCACAATCTCCAGATCACAGGAATATCGTTCTGCAAACTTATATATCGTATCACTCTCGCACATGCTATCCTGACTTCCGTATAGCAGATATGTGGGAACCTTCCATTCTCCTACGGAATGTTCCTTTACATAGCAGTAATAATCCCAGTACATCTTCTGCCCGTCCGGGGACACGATAGTCTGCTCTTTCTTCAGCCGTTCCTGCGTCACGCCAAATCGGGCCATCATATTTTCTATCACGCGCATCATATCCACCACCGGCGATAAAAACAGTGCCTTCTCAATGGGCTCCTTCGGATAAGTCAGAAGGCTGAAAAAAGCGCCCATGCTATTGGCAAACAGGCTGATCTTCTTCCATCTGGATCTTGCATATGCCATGATCACTTTCAGATCCTCCACGCAGTACTGGATCTTGCATGGAGTGGGCTCTTCCTTTCGGTCTCCATGCTCAGGCAGATCAAAACTCAGAACCTGATATCCCCTTGGCAGCGCATGCACAGCAAGATGGCGGATGGGAGCATCCGCTTTATTCGACAAGTTCCCATGTACGGCGATAATCACCCGGTCGGATGCTTCTCCCCATACGACAGCGGGAATCCCCGCATTGTCCCCTATCTTCATCGTCTCTATCTTCATACCTTCCATTTCCATAATGGTTCCTCCTTTAATAATGTATATGCATATAAAATACTTGACTTAGAGCATCTCTAAAAAATAGCCTTCCAAAATAGCAGATAATAACATCATACCAAAAACGAAAAGAAAATGAAATGAAAAACTCACGATAAAAGGCATGGCCCGAATCTTGGGCCATGCCTCTATATTTTATTCCTTCTCCTCCAGGCGCAGCAATATCTCCCCGATATCCCCGTCCACGCATATGGATCTTCCGGCCAGTTCTTCCGGAACATATGCCTCCCCCTGGTTTATGCAGGCATATACCGCATCCGGCCACTGGGCAGCCATTTTCCAGAAACTGAACTTTATGATCCCGGGGGTATTGTATCCCACCCCCAATTCCAGGAACAGCACCCGATTCCTCTTGTGCTCTCGCAAGAACCTGGCGTATCTGTCGGCTGCAAGATGCCAGCCATCATCCTCCACAAAACTCGCATCCGCGCGAAGGTTCATGGACATCGGCCTGCCACAGATAGGGCAATAAGGGATCAGTTCTGATGGAATCCTCATATTTTCCTGCCGCTCTGCCATCTCCCGGATGACAGCCTCGTTGTCATAGGTCTTGTCGTGGCAAGGCTTAGAGCACTGGAATAATCCATAGTCTCCCTGGGTATAGAACAGGCGCTGCTTGTCAATCCCTGCCTTCTGGAAACAGTGATCCACATTGGTAGTCAGAACAAAATAATCCTTTTCCCCGATAACTTCCAGCAGCTGGCGATACACCGGCCTGGGTGCCTCCTGATACCGGTTCAGGAGAATATACCGGCTCCAATAGGCCCAGTATTCTTCCAAAGTCTTATACGGATAGAATCCCCCTGTATACATATCCCGAAATCCGTATTGATCCGCAAAATCCTGAAAGTGCTCATAAAAACGCTCTCCGGAATAAGAAAAGCCCGCTGAGGCCGAAAGCCCTGCCCCCGCCCCAATCACTATGGCATCTGCCCGCCTGATTTCTTTCCTTAACTGGACAGCCGCCTGATCTGCATCTATATATCTTGATGATCTTCTTTTGTCATCTATCATACCTGCCACCTTCTCCTCGCCATTTTTCTATACGTCCATCATAGCAGAGCCATCTCTTCGTGCAAAGTACGCACAATTAAGTGGCATAGTATACAAATGCCTACAGGTTTCCCGGCGGTAACTGCAAGCCGCTCCCGCGCGAACTTAATCCGCCCGTATCGCCCATCTCATCTTCGTCGAACGCGCCCGGCTATTCCGGATGCATTCTTCCTGGGATGGTCGTATAACTTCATTTGCGATTTCCTTATAAATCCCTTCTTTGTAAAACCACTTAAAAGACTTTTTGACCAGTCTGTCCTCCCCGGAATGGAATGTCAGAATTGCCACCCGCCCATTCGGCGCCAGCACCTCCGGGAGTTTCTCCAGAAATGAGTATAAAGCCTCATACTCATTGTTCACGTCAATCCTGAGCGCCTGAAAGGTTCTCTGGCTCGACTTCTTCACTGCCTCCCTGCGTTCCTTCTCCGGAATAAAGGACAAGGCTGCTTCGATTGCCTGGCGCAGCTGGGTAGTTGTCGCGATCTCTTCTCCTCTGCGAAGACGGTCCGTCACTTCCCAGGCTATCTCCTGCGCATATGGCTCATCGGCATTTTCCATAAGCATCCCCTGGAATTCTTCGGCCGATATATCCTTAAGCCTCTGCGCAGCGCTTATGCCCTTCTTGGGATTCATACGCAGATCCAGAGGCCCTTCCGTCTTATAGCTGAATCCCCGGTCAGGATTATCGATCTGCATGGAAGAGACGCCCAGATCAGCCAGCACGAAATCAAATTTCCCCGTCTCTTCCGCTACCTGGTCGATGTCGGCAAAGTTCTGAAGCATCACCGTCAGGATATCCGGCCCATACCCAAGCGTTTGAAGCCTCTCCTTTGTCTTTTCGGATTCAATAGGATCTACATCCAGCGCATATAGATGGCCCTCCGACTGCAGGCATTCCAGCATCTTTTGCGTATGGCCGCCATACCCAAGCGTTGCATCCAGGCCGGTCTGCCCCGGCTGTATCTTGAGGAAATCCAGGATTTCTTTAACGCAGATCGAGAGATGCATTCCTGCAGGCGTGCTTCCCTTCTGTATAACCTTAGAAATGGTATCCGCATACTTCTCCGGCTGAAGCTCCTTATATTTTTCTCTGTAATTCTTGGGATAAGCGCCGGAATAACGTACCCGGCGCTTATGTTTCTTCTCCTGATTCTCCATTCATTCTTCTCCTTAATATTCTCTGGCCCATGCCCATTCATATCCGTATTATAGCATTTCATAAGATTGTTTTCAATCGCGGCAAAAGTGTCGCTTCTTTTGTCTCCCTCCTATTGAATACAGCCAAATCTATGTGATAGAATGAGTATGGCCGTATTATTTACGACGGATCTAATTCCTCTGGAGGTTACATTATGAAACGTGATAAGAAGCATGGAAATGGTCGCTGGTTCATCACAGCATTTTTAATCGTCAATCTTGCTGCCATCCTACTGATAGGAAGGAAAGAATCCTCCTACATCCGTGACAGTTTTTCTTCCCATGCAGAACAGTCCCGCGCTAAGATGGAAGATGTTATGGATAACTATATCCATTCTTTCCAGCTATTCTCCAATATGATGGCAAGGGAAATTAAAAACAATCCAAACCCAGATGATATTTGGGATTATCTAAAGAGCATAGACTCCACCATGCTGGAGATCGAGGGAGATACCTTCGACGGCCTCTATATGTATTACCAGGGCCGCTATCTATACAGTTGGGACACCCCTTATTCCCAGTATGAGGATACCGGATATGTAGCCACGGAGCGCCCGTGGTATAAAGATGCGGTGGCCGGCAAAGGGAAAGTCGTATTTACCCCGCCTTATATGAGTTATGCTAATCATTATATCCTCTCCACCATCTCCCAGCTTCAGCCGGACGGAGAGACTGTATTCGCATATGACATCAAGATGGGAGATATCCAGGAACTTGTCTCTTCCCTGACCGCCTATCCTGATGAGCAGATGATGATATTCGACGATAATGGAACCATACTTGGCAGCACCAATACCAGCTATCTTGGCGGCAGCCTGTACAATTCTCTTGATGAGACCAGGGATGCTTTGAAGGAGACAAAGAAGAACTTAGAGGAGGCCGGGGATATATCAGAAGCTGACAAAGAAAAACTTCAGCAGCAGGCAGATTCCCTTGATGCCTACTATTCCTTCCAGAAGGACTTCCACAAGGACTTCTCGCGGCTAAAGAAACATCCGGAAAAGCCGCTGGCTCTGAAAATCGGCAAGACAAACTACTATGGCTACCTGCTAAAAGGCGATACCTATCATTTCCTGGTACTGGTACCGGTAATGTCCATGCTCCAGTCATCCCTGCAGATATGGCTTCTGCCGCTTCTCATTCTGGAACTGCTGCTGATCTATATCCTCGGACGCATAACCAAAGAGCAGAAAAACAGGGAACTCAGGGCTGCCTATGTCGAGCTGGGACAGACGCAGAAACGCCTGGAACTTGCGCTTACTGCCGCCCAGAAAGCTGCCGCCATCGACGAGCTAACAGGGCTTATGAATTTCCATTCATTTAAGGAAAGCATCACTCACCAGCTTCACTCTATGGAGGAAGATGAGTGCAGCATCCTCATCATGATTGACGGCGACCGCTTTAAGGCTGTCAACGACAATTATGGACATAGTGTGGGGGATGAAGTCATCAAGCTGTGCGCCCAGATGATCATCGGACGTATCCGGACCATCGACCTGGCTTCCAGGCTTCATGGGGATGAATTTGCCATCTTTGTCTCCAAGACCGGCGATTATTCCGTAGCCAAGAGGATTATGGAAGACATCAATAGTACCATCGCCGTCGAGGCCAGGAAACGAAACCTTCCGGTCATCACCATGTCGGCAGGCGCCGTCATTGCCAGACGCACGGACAATTATACCGCTTTGTCCAAGATTGCGGATGATGCCCTATATAAAGCGAAAGAAAGCCACAATGGCGGATTTGCAAGCGCATAAGCAAAGTTCCATTAAAATTGATTGTATACAAATGTTGGCGCTGTAGAAAGATTCGCATGTATCAAATAGATATATAAAGTCATGATCAGGACATAGAACAGGACTACATAAAGCAAAAACTGAATTTTAGGATGTTCCTTGATCTTTGCCGCCAAACTGGTAAATAATTTCATCTAATTTCACCCATCCTTTCCATCCGATGTGGATTGTATCTTCCAGATAATAGTCCTGATCAGATATAGCCGAGAGATCTACCAGTTTCGCATCTTGATACTCTTTCACCGTATCTGATACCTTGCTATAATACGCTGCCAGCCCGTCTTTGGGAAATTTCGTATAGTCATACCATTTGCCATTGACGGGAAGCAGCACGATCATGGGTTCTATCTCTAAATCCTCGCATACATCAAGGAAGCATTTCAGGTCTTTATATTCTGGTGATTCCAGGTAACTTGATGACACGCTGCTGCTCTTCCTCTTTTTAAGCTGTGGCTTTACCTTCCAGTTATAATATTTGTTGGAGATCTGGAACCGGTTGTTGGACGTCATTTTCCTTGCATCCTTTTCTGCGTTTGCATAAGATGCCTCCCAGTCTGGCTCCTTGATCTCAAGCCCTATTTCCTGATCTCTTCTTATTCCATCTACTGCGGACTGGATCAGGACGCTCTGTCTTTGCTTTTCATTCAGAAATGCGTTGTATGCCTTGAATTTTGCAGTTTCTATTGGATTCTTCTCATGCTCGATCAGCAATTTTTTATAAGATATAATTCTGTTCTGCATCGTCCGGTCTGCAGAAAGCAGATTAATCGTTCTGTCTGTGATTTCCCGTTTTGTCTCCTCGGAAAGATTCTTATTTTTCAGCATGTCGATAAACGCGCTTTCAGAGAATCTGGACGCGTACGCCTTCGGCAGAATCCCACGGGGACGGAACCATTGGGGAGATACGAGCAGCACTACTTTCCGGTTCTCCATCGCCGGCTCGATCGCGGCCAGCGTGATCGCATGGGACAGGCTCTGATAATGGCCGGCTCCGAGCAGCATCGGCTGAAATACATTGCCTTTGAACATATTTTGGGGATGGTACGGCGTTCCCTTGCCATGCTCAAGTTCAGAGGATGCCATGATCACAAGGGAATTCTCGTTCAGGTTGCTCTTGACCGCTTCCGGAGCCTGAAACTTCTGCTCCGCTGTCCAAAACCCAAAATCCGGGCTGTGAAACTCTGTCTTCCCGGAAGAATACACATGCATTCCCAGAATTGTAATTCCGGCCATAATAAGAGCTGTAAAAAAAGCCGCTATCTTCTTCATGGAATCAGCTCCTCTGCTTAATCTGGGCCATAATCTTATTCACCGTATTCATATCTTCATGCCCGACCTCGGACGGAGAGATTACGATCCCAAACTCTTCCTCAATGTCCACAAGCAGTTCTGCAAAGGCAAGGGAATCCAGAAGCCCCTCATCGATCAAATCCAGATCGTATTCCTCGCGCACAATATCATCCTCGCAGATTCTTTCCAGCATATCTAATAATTTCTCTTCCATATCTTTTCTTCTCCTTATATTTTTGATTTCAGAGGGTATACGCCATATCCTCTTTCTTACCTTTATAACGTTATATCAGCCTCTAAGAAATTATTTTATAAATCCGGCTACCGTCTCGATCATTCTTCCTGAAAAGATATAGAATCCAAACATTACGAGCTGGAATGTTACAAAACATGAAACAGCCTGATACCATTTTTTCTTTTTGTATTTCTTATAAAACCGGGCCTTTTTCTGATATATCTCTGTGAGTGCAAGCAGTACTCCGTGGTACAGGCCATAGAGCAGATAGGATACCGTCAGCCCGTGCCATGCTCCCATCACGAGCATATTGATAATAAATCCTATCGAAGCGCCCGTCAGCCTGGTCTTAAACCATTTCTTTCGTATCGCCGTCATAATAAATCTTGAGAATATAAAATCCCTGAACCAATGCGACAGCGATATATGCCATCGGTCCCAAAATTCCTTAATGTCTTTGCTGATAAACGGAAGCCGAAAGTTATCCGGCGCCTTGACTCCAAGGATATAGCTTGTCCCCACTGCCATCAAGGAATATCCGGCAAAGTCAAAAAACATATTGAAGCCATAGCAATATACATATCCGATGCCAGCATACCACGTTTCTCCATACGCAACAGCTTCCATCCACTTTGCAAATAAGGCAGCCAGGACAATCTTATATACAAGGCCAAGCATGATCTTCATCAATCCGTCTCCGAGCAGTTCCAGATATTCCTGCCTGGTATAGACCTTTTCATAATCTTCATGGAATCTTCTGCTTCTGTCTATCGGGCCTGAACTGATGGATGGAAAAAAGAGCAGGAAGCTCAAAAACTCCACGGTAGGAACTTCCTCGATGACTCCATCATAGATCTCAATAATCATCTGAACCGCCCGGAATGTAAGGTAGGATATTCCAAGGAACCCCAGGACAGACAGATGGAACAGCCCGCCGATCTTATTGATCAAGAGAGGCGCAATGGAAAGCACCAAAAATATATGGTAGATTCCCGCCTTTCTTCCATATCTCTTCCTTATGGCCAGATAGCCTTTGACAAGGACGATCTGCAGTAATACATAGATCAGAAGATATAAGAACTGCTGCGGCTTGCTCCAGAATACTGCAGTAATAAAAAGCACCGAAAGCAAGAACGCGTAATGTCTCAGCGGCTTTTCCAGTATTCCCAGCACCGCGGCTCCCGACAAGGCTGCAATCAAGTATGTAAAAAAGTTTAAACCCTCAAAGAAACTCATCTTACAGCACCTTGCAGCATTTTTCTGTCAACCTTTCCATTTGCCGTCATTGGGATACTATCCAGAAAACGGATTCTCTTTGGAATCATATATTCCGGCAGGAACTCTTTTAATTCTTCTTTCATTCTGCGCGCCTCCTGACGGCCGTCTTCTACCTTTCGGTCATATACGATATGAGCTGTAAGGCCTGTGATTTTCTCATCTCTTTCATTCGCGGTTACCACCGCGCTTTTTACTCTATCCAGCCGCAGAAGGTTCTGTTCGATATCATCAAGTTCAATCCGGTATCCATGCAGCTTGATCTGGCGGTCGAGCCTCCCGAGATAGTATAGCATCCCGTTCTTCAGATAGCCGGAATCTCCTGTGTGATACCCCCGTAGAACTTCATCGTTTCTTCGGCACATAAAAAATGATTTCCGTGACAGTTCCTCCCTTTGATGATAGCCGGTACTTACTGTATCGCCCATTAGTATGATTTCTCCGGACTCTCCATCAGGCATTGCCTTTCCTTGTTCATCCCATATCTCAATCGCAGATCCCCGTTTTACACGGCCCACTGGAAGAGGGTTCTCATTTACAGCCAGTTCCCGGTCCACTTTCACTTCCGTAAGAGCCACTGTAGATTCCGTCGGCCCATATGTATTCACAATCACTGCCTTGGGGAATCTCTCCTGCAATTGAAGCGCCGTTCTGTTCGTAAGCGTCTCTCCGCAGAATAAAAATGCCCGGAGCGATGGAAGCAATTTCTGTGCAAATTTCTGATCCGCCAGGCATACATCTGCAAAAGATGGCGTAGACACCCACACCTTGACGTCTGAGTCTTCCATAAGCCTGAACATCTTCTGATAATCCCCCTGCACCTCTTTTGTCATCACCCACAGCGTTCCCCCGCAGGCCAGGCATGTATACAGGTCCATAACAGACAGATCAAATGAAAATGGAGCCTGATTAAGAAAGGTACTGCCTCTTTTCTCCTTCGAAGGAATCCCCAGTTCCACTGCCCAGTCAAGGAAATGATTCAGGCATCCCAGCGAGATCTTTACCCCTTTGGGAGTCCCGCTGCTTCCCGATGTAAATATAATGTAGAACGTATCCCCATCCTTGACCCAAGCGTCGGCATCCGGTCCTGCGTCACCCTCCCTGCAAATTGCCTGAATCTGACTCAGGTTTATCGGCTCTGACTCGCCTGCCATAAACTTCGCATTTTCTGGCATCAGCACTACCGGAGGCCTCGCCTCATTGATGATCGCGGCCGCACGCTCCGCCGGCACGCTCACATCAATGGGGCAGTATCCCCTCCCCGCTTTCACGCACGCCAGAAAGCATACGATCATGAACACATTCTTGTGCCCATATACGACAATCAGCTCTTTTGACTTCCCATATGACGCGGTAAGATAGGAAGCCAACGCGTTTGAATATTCCTCCAGCTGACGATAGTTTAACTGCTCCGTCTCAGATACGATTGCCGGCTGCTCGGGTATATTTCTGCTATGTTCCTGTAATCTTTTTAAAATATCCATAAAGCGCTTTCCTTTCTCTTTTGTATTATTGGGACCTCCTATTCGTGATATTTATTATGCCAAGTATAATACATCTTTCAAATCAACTTGTTATATAACCGTCTTATAATTTCAAGATTCTTTTACTTCCTGAATATGTCGTTATAAAGTATACGCTATACAATATGACTGCCAGGCCCGCTGCAAGCAGGATATTCCTTGCCACGTCTCCTGCTGACAAGTATTGGATGTGCCTGTACATGCCTCCCATGATAACCCCGGAATGCACGGCCGCGATTCCAAAGGGCAGTCCGAAGTAAATGACCATCTGCGTCAGAAGAGATCCCTTCATTGCCGAGTCGCCGGCCCCCATCTTATAAAGCAGGGCATATCTTTTCTTATTATCCGCCGACTGGCTTAACTGCTGCAATGCCAGTACCGCGCCTGCGGTCACAAGAAATGTGATGCCAAGATAGCTGCCGATATAAGATGAGATTAATTTGTTTGATATAATCTCTACCTGAACATCCTTCTGACTTACATAGTCAAATTCTTTTATTTTCGCCATATCGTCAACGTATGCATCATAACCCGCTTTTTTGTCCCCGGAAAACATTCCGTTCAGCACGGACATGTAAGGCTCTGATTTCTCAGCAAGTTCCTGCGGGACAATGAGCATGCCCGGATTAATCAATACGTTCCTGTCATTAAGCGTAGCCTTGTATAATCCGCCTTTCTTCATCGTCAGAGGCGTTCCTCCTACTTCTACCGGGCTCTTATGGTGTCTTTCATAGGTCTTTAGCATTTCCCTTGCCTCCGGCATATCGTAGGCAATGGCATATTCATCTTTTCCCAATGTCACAGGTTCTTTGCCTTGTATCGCCGTCACATTATTATAGTCGTCCACCCCGACTACCCAGACTGGGCTCTTTCCCATTACTTTCCGCACATCCGGCTCATCTTTCAGGCTTTCTCCATACAGTTCCTTCATTCGGAGATCTTTCAACTGGTAGAACGTGATTTCCGCGGTCTCCCCCAGAAGAGGCACGACTTTCGAATTCTGCTCCGTAAGGACATTTTTGATTCCCTTCGCCCGAACCTCGTCTTCAGGAAGCCTTCCGTCATAGTATTCCGTAATGCTGACGTCATAGGGCGCAGCCTTATCCTTGATGCTGATGGCGCTCTGCCCCATCCCCATCCCGACCCCCATGATGGAGACGGACATATACATCAGGAAGCATACCACTGCGATCGACGCCCCCGCGCTCTTCATACGGCTTCCCAGCTGATTCACTACGAAAAGGTTCAGCTTGCGGTAGTAAAAACTCTTTCTTTTCTTCAAGAACCCAATCATAACACCGGCAAAGGATAAGAACAGCAAGAGCGTTCCCGCGCCAATGATCACGCTTCCAAGTCCCATGCTCTTAAAGAACTCTTTGCCGGACCATAGGAAGATAACGCCGTATCCTGCGACAATCAGAAGCAGGCCAAAAAGCAGCATCAGCGAACTTCTCTTCTTCCCTTCTGCCATCTCCTCGTTCTTCTTTTCTGCATAGATCAAGTCGATCAGTTTCAGTTTCTTCATTTCTCTTATGTTAAAGAGATGGACAAAGAAAAAGGTTACCCCAAAGAATAATACCGCCGCGATCAATGAGTTTATCGAAAAGACAAAAGTAAATCCCGTAAGCGCAATCCCGGCAATCTTGCCCGTTATCATAGTCAGGGCCTGGGATGCCAGTATGCCCAGAGCGATTCCAGAGATCAGGGATGTCGATCCGATCAGGATGTTCTCTTTCATCAGGATCTTTCGGATATCCTTGTTCTCCATGCCCAGCACCGAATAAATGCCAAATTCTCTTTTCCTTCTCTTCATCATGAATCGATTGGCATACACGACAAGGAAGCCGATTATTCCACAGACAATCACCGATATTCCTACCATCGCCCCCTGGGCCGCAGACAGATAATTCAGCGTGTCGGGAATCTGAAACGCCTCAAACTGGGCACCGATGGAATTAAACATGTAAAAAAGGCAGACTGCAAAGGTCAGGGTGAAAAAATAGATGAAATAATCCTTAGCGCTTTTCTTCACATTTTTGCGGGCCAGCTGGCGAAATACTTTTTTTGACATCTTTCTTTTAAGCCACATGCCCTTTTTCACCTCCTAAAAGCGATACCACCTGCATGATTCTGTCAAAGAATTCCTTTCTTGTATCAGAGCCCCGGATCAGCTCGCTGAAGATCTTTCCGTCCTTTAAAAACAGGATCCTGCGGCAGTGGCTTGCCGTATATGCGTCATGCGTTACCATCAGTATGGTAGCCTTCATACGCTCGTTCAGCATCCCCAGGCTTTCCAAGAACATTCCTGCCGACTTGGAATCCAGCGCTCCGGTAGGCTCATCCGCCAGTATCAGGGATGGCCTCGTTACGATGGCCCTGGCGCATGCAATCCGCTGCCGCTGCCCGCCGGACATCTCATAGGGGTATTTGTCTATGATATCCCGTATCCCCAGCGCCGCTGCTACGTCGTCCACCTTCCGGTCGATTGCTTTGGGCTTTTCACCTATGATAGCCAGCGCCAGAGCGATATTATCTCGCCCGGTCAGCGTATCCAGAAGGTTGAAATCCTGGAAAATAAATCCCAGCTGCTCTCTTCTGAACCTCGCCAGGCTCTTCTCATTCATCTTGGTGACATCCGTTCCATTTACATATATCTGTCCCGCCGTCGCCTGGTCAATGGTCGAGATGCAGTTCAGCAAGGTTGTCTTTCCACTTCCCGATGCCCCCATGATTCCCATATATTCGCCTTCTTCCACCTCAAATCCGATGTGGTTGACTGCTTTTGTGATACTTCCTTTATTTTTATAAAACTTTTCCAGATTTACTACATTCAAAACCGTGCTCATATCTTTCTACTCCTTTCAGACTCTTTGTCGTTGTATTTAGTCTATCACTGTATACATAGAGTTTCTACGCAACTAACTAACAGTAACATTACATTTTTGTTATGTTTATCCACAGAAAATGTGACAAAAATACCGGGAGCCTTTCCGACTCCCGGTTTTCCCTTCCTGCTATTTGTCTTATTCGCTTCTTTCTATACTCTGCCGCCCTACCGGGAAGCGTCCGCCCGCTTGAAGCAAAAGGCTATCTGCGTCCCCTCGCCCTGGCAGGATGATAATTCCATCGAAATCTCCATCTTGTCGCAAAGTTTCCTGCACAGATAAAGGCCCATCCCCGTAGACTGCTTGAAGAGCCGTCCATTTTCCCCTGTGAATCCTTTTTGGAATACCCTTGACACATCCTGCGTGGGAATGCCAATCCCGTTATCCGCTACCGTAAGGACTACCATCCGTCCTTCCTCTTTTCCCTCAAAGGATACATAGGGCTTGCGGCTTTTATCGCAATATTTCACGGAATTGGTAACAATCTGGCTTAAGATGAATTCCATCCATTTGGGATCCGCAAGCACCTCATAATCCAGCTGCTCCAGCCTTGGCATAACGCCTGCGCCAACCATCATCTTCTTGTTCTTACGGATGACATCCATAACCAAAGTCTTTAGTCCCACCGCCTGTATGATATAATCGCCTTCCAGACTGCTGCTCTTGGCATAGTACAGCATCTGCTCTACATATGCTTCTATCTTCCTGGTTTCTTCTTCCAGGCTTGAAGTCAGAGGATTCCTGCTATTCTCTATCAAAAGTTCCTGGACCGCGATCGGCGTCTTGATCTCGTGCACCCAGGTCTGGACATACTCCTTATAGTCTATCAGTTCCTGCTGCTTTTCCGCGATCCTATCATTCATATACTTTCCGCTCTGTTTTACGATCTGGTACATGACTTTGCCATCGTAGAAGCCCGGCTGTTCTATCACCTCGCAGAGATAGGACTTTTCTTCCAGGCCTTCCCATGCCTCGGCCAATTCATCGTAATACTGCTTTCTCCGGAAAAAATCATATGCCAGTGTTCCAAAGAATCCCATCAAATAGATCACTTCCACAACTACTACGATGGGCAGTTCGATTTCCATGAACACAAGGAATACGCCTGACGCAAGGCCTGCAAGAAGCCCAATCCCTATGGCCGCCCCCTTATCGCAGATGTATTCGGATATTTTCATACCATATACCCCATTCCTCTTTTTGTGATCAGGTAATCCTCAAGCCCAAGTTCCGATAGTTTCTTCCGAAGCCGGTTAATATTCACGTTCAGCGTGCTTTCTTCCACGAACTCTTCCATCTCCCAGAGCTGGCAGATGATATCATTCCTGGATATAATGCTCCCGGCGTTTTCCATCAGCAGTTTCAGGATTCCAAGTTCATTTTTGGTAAGGTCTGCCTCCTTTCCCTGGTATGAGATCCTTCCCTTCAGGATATCCAGAGCCAGGCCCTTATGGGTCAGCATCATATTCTGCTTCCTGCCGTACGCCCGATGAAGCACCGTCGCGATATGAGCCTGCAGGATATGCATGTTATATGGCTTCGTAATAAAATCATCCGCCCCGAGATTCAGGCTCATCAGCTCGTCCATATCGCTGTTGGAACTGGTCACCACGATGATCGGAACGTCCATGCGCCTCCTTACTTCCTGGCAGATAAAGAACCCGTCCTGTACCGGAAGGTTCAGATCCAGCAGCACCAGATCAGGCGCCGCTGCCTCGATCTGGCCGGCGACATCCTCGAACTGGTCGATCAGAATACAGGCGTATCCCTTTCTCTCCAAGGCCGTGCTCAGTTCCTCCCTGATCTTCTCTTCATCCTCTACGATCAGAATTCTTTCCATATCCCGCCTCTTTTCCAACAACCTTATTGTTATATGATCTGGCTATTCTCCAGTTTTATCATACGCCTTTATATAGACAAAGTTCTCATTATTCCTATCCATCTCATAATCTGGATAGAGAATGGCATCAATGAATTCCTTGCCCCCAGTTTCCACCGCCGTCAGTTTCATCTCAAGCGCCGCTTCTACGTCACCCACCGTCAGGTCATCCAGGAATACCTGCTCGCCGCTTCTTAGCATATTGGATGGTATCAGCAGCGTGTCTCCCAGGTCTTCGCCATGCTCTTTCTGCTCCTTTAGCTGCGTCACCAAGTCCTGTCCGGTAATCAGTCCGGAGACGGTAATCGTCTCTCCAAAGAAATAATTCTGAATGGCATATACATGAATCGTAAGTCCCGGAAACGCTTCCATCAGCTGCCGGGCGAAATCCCTGACCGTCGGAAATGCCAGTTTTCCTGTGGCAATCGTGATCGTCCGCTTCAGGCTTTCCTTTATTCCCGGATATGCCTCCTTCGCAAGGACTTCTTCCAATTCTTCCTGGAATTCATTGATGAACATACGCATCATGCCCACCCCGTTTTCCAATTGGATATATCCGTCGTACCGCTCTTCTTCGGGGAACGCTCTCTGGGCTGTGATATACCACTCATCGCTGGCATGGATGAAATGAAGGCCATATTCCTCATAATATCTCTGCTGCCGGCTCTCGATCATGTCTATGACCGCGCCCGCCTCCTCTTTGTCGTACAGTTCCAGAGGGAAAAGCCCGTCCCTATACTTGGTGATTCCCGCCGGAACTACGGATACGCTCCTCATAAAGGGAAGATACCGGGACAGATCGTCAATCGTCCGCTCTAGCTCCGGCCCGTCATTTACGTTCTTGCACGCTACCACCTGTCCATTCATCTCGATATGATTCTCATATAAGACATCCAGGAACTGAAGCTTCTCCCCGGCAAACCGGTTGTGCAGCATCTTACAGCGAAGTTCTGGATTGGTGGACTGGATGGATATGTTGATCGGCGCCAGATGCATCTTGACGATGCGCTGGATATCCTCCATCTTCATATTCGTAAGCGTAATATAATTCCCCTGGAGGAATGAAAGCCTGGAATCATCGTCCTTAAAATACAAGGTATCTCGCATGCCTGGCGGCATCTGGTCAATAAAGCAGAAGATGCACTTGTTGCTGCAGGTGCGGTATTCGCTCATCAGACCATTGCCGAATTCCAATCCAAGATCCTCGTCATAGTCCTTGTCAATCTCCAGCAGCCATTCCTCGCCGTCCGCCTTTCGGATCAGCACCTCGATGTATTCATTTTTTATCAGATATCTATAGTCAAATACGTCCTGTATCGAAGTATCGTTAATCGCAAGAAGCACATCCCCGGGCTCGATCTCCATCTCTTCTGCAATGGAATCGGGGTATACTACTTTAATTATATGCTCTGATTTGTTACCTTTCTTATCCACATTCTACCTCTTCTCACAAGTTTCTTGCCAGTTCTTTCTCTATATCTCATAATCTCACATGTCCCTGATTTCTTCAAGGGTTATAGTCTTTTCCTATGTCAACCGATAAATTTTTCATATTTTCCTATCTTAAGATTCTTTGATATTATATGTCCCAACACAGATGAAAGGAATCAATGCTATGAAGACAACCGAACTTTTCCAGAATAAATCCGTCCTGTCCTTTGAAGTATTTCCTCCAAAGCGGACGAATCCTGTTGATACGATCTACAAGGCCATAGACAGTCTGAAAGACCTAGATCCTGATTTTATCAGCGTCACCTACGGCGCGGGCGGCAGCGAGCACTGCAAGGCAACCCTAAAGATTGCCTCCCGGATCAAGAATGAATACGGCATAGAAAGCGTGGCTCATCTGCCCTGCATCAGCCTGACAAAATCCGATGTACGCCGCCAGCTGTCCGATTTCAAGGAGGCAGGCATCGAGAACATCCTGGCTCTTCGCGGCGACGTGCCTTCCGGCGGCTATGTGCCCGGAGACTTCCGCCATGCCAGCGATCTGATCGCCTTTATCATAGAACATGGAGACTTCAATGTCCTGGCTGCCTGCTATCCCGAAGGCCACCTGGAATCCGCGGATATCTTTGATGATATCAGGAACCTGAAGACGAAAGTCGATGCAGGCGCAAGTCATCTGATCACTCAGCTGTTCTTTGACAACCAATATTTCTACCGCTTCCGTGAGCGGGCTTCCCTGGCAGGCATCCAGGTTCCCATCGAAGCAGGGATCATGCCGGTGACCAATAAAAAGCAGATTGAGCGGATGATCTCTCTGTGCGGCGTCACCCTTCCCCACAAGTTCTCAGCCATGATGGAACGCTACGAGCACAATCCGGATGCCATGCGCGACGCGGGCATCGCTTACGCGATAGACCAGATTGTGGATCTGATCACACATGGGGTTGACGGCATCCACCTCTATACCATGAATAACCCGTACATAGCCGCCAGAATCTATGAAGCCATCCACCAGTTGCTGGCTGCATAGCGGCTGTCTTATGACAGAAGAGTGAAGCCATTTTGGGCAATCAGCTTCTTTAGTTCCGCAATATAGCCCCGGGCCATGGAACTTAAGTGGACCTTATTGCCGCAGATAAAGCCAACCCGCATCCACTCGTCCGTCTCCAGTTTCACGGAAACGATATTGTCGCCGTTCAGGTTGCTGTTAAGCACCCCTGAACAGATGGTATATCCATTGAGGCCGATCAGCAGATTGAACAAGGTAGCCCTGTCGCTGACATGAATCGTCTTCTTGTGGGGCGCTGTACTGAGAATCTCTTCGGAAAAATAGAAGGAATTGTAGGTACCCTGCTCAAATGCCAGGAAGGGGTAATCATCCAGATCCTCCAGAGTGACGGATTCCTCCCCTGCAAGAGGATGGGAAGAACTGATGAATACATGGGGACTGGCTTCGAAGAGCGGATGGAATATCAGATGGTTCTCTTTCAAGAGTTTCTGCATGACTCGTTCATTAAAGCCGCTGAAATAGATGATCCCGATCTCGCTTCTGAAGTTCGCCACGTCCTCTATGATCTCATAGGTCCTGGTCTCCCGCAGCGTAAACTCATACTCGTTGGCATCAATGCCGGATATCAGGTTGACGAAAGCATTGACCGCAAAGGCGTAGTGCTGGGTGGATACCGAGCACAGCTGCTTGGAGGGCTTCTTATTCAGATACCGCTGTTCCAGCAGCTGGGTCTGCTCCAGGATCTGCCGGGCATAGGACAGGAATTCCGTACCGTCGGCAGACAGCGTGATGCCCCGGGTTGTCCGGTGGAAGATCTCAATCCCTAGTTCCGTCTCCAATTCCTTCACTGCCGCCGAAAGGCTGGGCTGGGATATGAAGAGCTGCCGCGCCGCTTCCGTGATCGAGCCGCACTCTACGATTTTTATCATATATCTTAACTGCTGTATTGTCATAGTTCTGCGGCTCCCCTATTCCTGATGGCTTTTGATCCACCGAAGCAGATATGGCCTGTCGTTATTGGACTCTTTCTCGAACCACTGGGAGCACAGCACATACTTGACGCCCCGGATATTCAGGGGCTTCGCATAATACCGGACTTTCTCATACTCGCCGTCTGCCCGCGTCAGAAGCGGATACTGAAGGTCAAAGGTACGCTTGCTGTACGCAGCGTCCTGCAGAAGCCTGATTTCTTCCTCGCTGGCTCTTCCCTCTTCCAGCATCCTTCCCAGCACTATCTGGGCAAGTTTTCCCACCTTTAATTCCCGATAGACGCTGTCCTCCTGTTCTTCGCTGGGACGGCCTTCATTGCTTCTTTCCACAGTTTCTGCCGATGCCGTCACGCCTTTTGGCGCTGCCGCTTCATTGTCAAACATTTTGAACATCTGATAGCTGCGTATAAAAAGTTCCGAGGTATCTGAGATTCCATCACTGATCAGCAGGATTGGCTTAAGCACGGAACTTTCGAATTCCTCATTGGCAATGAGCCGCACTTTAAATCCATAGCCCTCCCGGGAAAACAGATCATTTAACTCCTCAATGCACGGAATCAGATCATTTAGAATTCCTTGATTGATCTTCGGCGATGCGAAGATGATCTCCGCAGCCTTTGCTTCCATATATCCATACAGGCTCATGGCTGTCCGGGCGCTTTTGGCTATGACCTTCATCACCGTATCCTCCTTGGTACCGTAATTAAGTCCTGCGCCGTGGAACGCCACATCCACCGCATAGATGCTGTTCTCTCCATTTTGAATGGATATGCCCACAGCGTCGCACTCTCCCTGCTGGATGATCTGTGCAAGAGAACTGTTCTGCTTGAAAATGCTATATCGATATTGGGTATGAAAATGCCCGTCCACAAGCTTCATCAGCCTCTCCAGCTCCTCTTCATGGCGCAGCGTCCATTTGGGCGATACTTTCCAGTTGGTCTGCACCAGCTGGCATTCCTTGACATGGCGAAGCCAGGAATAGAATAATGATTCTCCCATCTCTATCTTCATGAAATCGTTCCTCCTTGGTGCCGCGGGCATCCTGCACGCCCGCGGATATCGTATGGTACAATTATACTTGTTTTGAGACGGAATTGCCAGCTATAAATGCACAAGGCTTAAGCCTTCTTCTACTCTCCCACGATGCAGACCCGGATCAGATTCGTCTTTCCCGGAATTCCAAGCGGCACTCCGCCTGTAAACACGATCTTATCCCCATCTTCTACAAGCCCGTGGCGTTTTGCCGCCTCCATTGCCCGCAGGCACAGAATCTCCGAACTGTATTCCTCCTTGGTATAGAGGGGATAGATTCCCCAGGACATATTGAGCTGGCGGCATACCTTCCGGGAACTGGAGCACCCTCCGATCATGCAGCCCGGACGGTACTTGGAGATCATGCGGGCCGTAAATCCGGTCTCGCTGGCTGCCAGGATGATATTGGCTTTCAGATCCATCGCCGTCATGCAGGTGGCATGGGAGATTGCATTGGTAATATCCGGGTCTTCCGCCCGGTCCCGTTTCTTAAATATCTCATTGTAATTGATATTCTGCTCCATATAAGATGCAACCCTGACCATGGTCTGAAGCGCCCGGACCGGATACTTTCCTGCTGCTGTCTCTCCGGAGAGCATGATGGCGCTGGTCCCCTGATATATCGCATTCGCAATATCGGAGGTTTCCGCCCGGGTGGGTCTTGGATGCTCCATCATGGAGTCCAGCATCTGGGTTGCCGTTATCACCTGCTTTCCAGCACAGTACACCTTCCTGATGATCGTCTGCTGGATGACCGGGACACGCTCCAGCGGAATCTCCACGCCCATATCGCCTCGCGCGATCATGATGCCGTCCGCCGCCTCTATAATCTCATCAATGTGGTCCACCCCTTGCTGATTCTCGATCTTCGCAATAATATTGATGTCCCTGCCGCCATTCTCATCCAGAAGCAGGCGCATCTCGCGGATGTCTTCGGCAGTGCGGGTAAATGAAGCGGCTACAAAGTCAAAGTCCTCCTGAATTCCAAACAGCAGATCCGCCCGGTCCTTTTTGCTGAGAAACTCCATGTTCAGCTCAGTCCCCGGTATATTGACTCCCTTCTGATCAGACAGCTTTCCGCCATTCCTTACCAGGCACGCGATGTCCTCCCCTGAGATTTCCTTCACTTCCATCTCGATCAGCCCGTCATCGATCAATATGGTATCCCCCGGGCTCACATCCTTATAAAGTTCCTTGTAAGTAATTGAGACATAGTCCCTGGTTCCTTCCACATCCCTGGATACCAGCGTAAATATCTGTCCTTCTTCAAGAACCGCCTCTCCCTCTTTAAAACAGCCAATCCGAATCTCCGGTCCCTTGGTATCCAGCATCGCCGCAATGTGCCTGTCATACTTGGTTCTCAATTCCTTTAGCCGGTCCAGCCGCGCCTTCTGCTCCTCATGCGTGCCATGCGAAAAATTAAACCTGGCAACATCCATCCCTTCCTGAATCAGCTGCTCCAGCACGTTCCCCTCATCTGTGGCCGGTCCAAGCGTGCAGACAATCTTCGTTTTTCTCATAAAATACCTTCCTTTCTCATTAAATTATGTTGACAAATGTATCAATATTTTCTGTTTTCCCGATTACCACGATGATATCTCCCTGCTTGAGGCGGTAATCCGGCATAACCTCGATCTCTGTATGGTCTCCGCTTACGATGGCGATGATATTGAGGCGGTATTTGCGACGCATCTGCGTCTCTTCCACCGTACTCCCCAGCAGACTCTCCGGCACCTGCAGCTGGCGGATCTCCACGCTGTTGCACAAAGAGACAAAATCAATAAAACTGTTTGACAGCAGTCTTTTTCCAAGCCGCAGCGCCATATCCCTCTCCGGATATACCACCTCTGCCCCGATCTTTTCCAATACGGCTCCCTGTTCCGGGCTGAACGCCTTCGCGATCACTCTTGGCACTCCCATCTCGATCACGCTCATGGTGATCAATATGCTGACATCCGCTTTCTCGCCGATGCAGATAACGACCACGTCGCAGTTCTGAATGCCGATCTCTTTTAAGGTTTCCGCGCTTAGGTTCTCGGTCACGAAAGCGCATTCCGTGTATTGGCGCATTTCCTTAATCTTACTCTCATCCCGGTCTACCACGATAACCTCTTTTCCGGACTGCGCCAGCATGATTGCCAAGGCCTCTCCAAATCGTCCAAGTCCAATGACTCCATATGCAGTTTCTTCTTTTTTTCTCATATTCATTCACCTCATTGATTAACCTACTGATATTGTTTCTTCTGAATACCGGGCATTCGGTTCTGCCCGGTTCACCCACATAGACAGCAGGGTGAACGCCCCGACTCTTCCCGTAAACATGACCAGGATGATCACAGCCTTCCCTGCCACGCTTAGATCTGGCGTAATTCCGGTAGAGAGCCCCACCGTTCCAAACGCGGAGATCACTTCAAAGAAGAGTTGCATGAAACTGAAATCCGGTTCCAGAATGCACATCAAAAATACCGCAATGCCTACGACCGTGCCAGAAAGAATCGTGATCATAAATGCTTTTGAAACATTCTGCCTGGAGATGCTCCGGTGGAAGGCGTGGACCGTTTTCTTCGTGCACATGCCCCGTATCTCCTGAAATATCACGAAGAAGGTACTGGTCTTGATACCGCCTCCGGTAGAGCCGGGCGACGCGCCGATGAACATCAGCACGCACAGGGTGAATAAGCCCGCATTGGTAAATTGTCCGATCGGGTACGTGGAGAATCCCGCCGTCCTTGCGGAAACACTCTGGAAGAAGGCGCCCAGCCATGTAATATCTTCCGTTGCCTTCAATAAGACCGTTCCCACAGCCAGCAAGGCCAGACTGGTCACGATCACCACTTTCGAGTGCAGGGCCAGCCTGCGAAACCGTCTCTGCTTTAATACGTCCAGAATCACCAGAAAGCCCAGGCCTCCAAAAATGATCAACGTACATGTGGTCAGATTCAGCAGAACGTCATCCTGATAGGGGATCAGGTTCTGCAGCCCTCCCAGGATATCGAATCCTGAGTTGTTAAACGCGGCGATGGAATGGAAGAGACTGATCCCCGCCGCATGCAGCGGCGCGTAATCCTGGCTGAATACCAGGAAGCTAAGAAGCGCCCCTCCTGCCTCAAAGCACAGGGTCATCATGAGTACTGCCTTCACCAGCCTTACGATTCCTTTGTAGGTATCCACATTCAGCGCTTCCTTGACCAGTACCCTGCTCTTAATGCCAACCCGCTTGCCTGCCGCCAGCACCAGGCCTACGCCGATCGATGTGACGCCCAGGCCTCCGACCTGAATCAGGATCGCCACCACCGCCTGACCGAATACGGTAAAATGATCCGCGATATCCGTCGCGATCAGTCCAGTCACGCAGACAGCGCTGGTGGAAGTAAAGAGCGCGTCGATCACAGATACTTCTGCTCCGTCTTTTATGGAAACTGGAAGTAGAAGCAGGAATGCTCCCAGCAGGATTACAAGCGCGAATCCCGATGCAATGAGCCGCCCCGGCGGCTGATTTCTAAAAAATAATTTTATATTCTTCATTTCTTTTTCATCCCTGTCTTCCGTTTTTGAACCTGTTCTTCCCACCATACCCACAGAGGCGCGGCGATGCAGATTGACGAATAGCATCCCGATACCAGCCCCGCAAGAAGCGGAAGGGAGAACTTCGTGATAGATTCCATCTGGTAGACGATCGAGGCAGCCAGAATAATAAATGCACACAAGGTCACGGTAAATGCCGTGTTAATCGACCGCCCCAGAGTTTCCGTCGTGCTAAGATCCACCAGTTCTGCCAGAGTTCCTTTCCTTTTCATCGTATTCCTGTGCTCGCGGATCCGATCATACAATACGATCGTATCATTGATGGAATACCCGATGATCGTCAGCGTCACCGCCACAAACGCATCGTTCAGCGGTATCCGGAATATCCCAAATACGAACAGCACAATGCAGATATCATGCATAAGCGCCAGAACCGCCGTAACCCCGGCTGCCAGTCCCCCAAGCGAAGAGAAGCGCAGGCGGATATATACAATAATAAAAAGAAAAGAAAGTATGATCGCTATGATGGAATTTTTCAGTGCCTTTGCTCCGATATAGGGCTCCACCGCATACGTCTCGGAAGTCTGAAACTGATTATCCTTCCCTTCATTCAGCGTATTGAGTATCTGCTTCTGCTGATCCGGAGACAGCCCGTTCTTTCCCGCCAGCGTCAGTACCAGTTTCTTCTCCCCTGTAGAGGGATCTTCCGATGTCTGGACGCTGACGCTTCTGTCTGCGATATCCTCCACTTTCTGTTGTATCTGTCCGGTATCCGCCTTCCCGGAGTAAGTGTATTTTAAAATGACGCCTCCAGTAAACTGGGTATCCAGCTTCACGCCATTTGCCGCGCTCCATATGGTTCCAGAGACGATGACAGCAATGCTGGCCAGGAAGAAATACCGCTTTGCCTCAGTAAAATGCAGCACCTTCTTATCACGTTTTTTGCAAAACCACTTCTCCCGGTTAAAAAAGCCGTACCGGATTACCGAGTTCAGCATGCTTCTGGACATCCACACGCCTGCCAGCAGATTGATGATCACGCCAGTCAGCAGCGTATATCCGAAGCTTAGCATCGTGCCAGAGCCAAATATCATCAAAATGCCCGCCACGGCCGCCGTCGTGATATTTCCGTCCAGAACAGAAGAAAATGCCCTTTGGTACCCGCTCTTAACCGCCCGTTTCACGGAACTTCCTTTCTTCAATTCTTCGCTGATCCTCTCACTGATAATGATGTTGGCATCTACAGCCATGCCTCCCGACAGGATCAGCCCCGCAATGCCCGGAAGGGTGATCGTATACTGCGGCACCGAGATAGCCAGAATCTGCAGCGCGATCTGAAAGGCCAGCGTCAGGCAGCTGATGATGCCCGGGAGCCGGTACCACGCAACCATGAAGAGACAGATCAGAACCATCGTGATCCCTGCCGCTACCGCCATCGCATTCAGCGCCCGGCCTCCAAGCGTAGGACTGATGGTATTGTAATTCGTCGTCTCCATGGAGAATGGCAGCGCCCCGGAATTAATCTTATCCGCAAGATCCTGGCTCTCCTCCTTGGAGGCCATCCCTGTGATCTCAGCCTTCCCGCCTGTAATCTTCCCATTCACCATCGGATTGGAGATCATCTCCTCATCCATGTAGATTCCCATATTCTGCCCTGCCAGTTCCTCCGTGGCATCGGCAAATTTTTCCGCGCCCTTGCTGGTAAACTCCAGTTCCACGATGTTTCGCTTCTGCTCATCCAGCGCCGCCCGGCTTCTGGCTACATCCGAGCCTTTTACATACACGGTGCCGTCAGGCCCGCGGAACGTTAGCTCTGCCATCTGGCCTAATTCCTGAATAGCGGTTTCCGGGTCAAAGTCCTTTTCATCGGATTTCCATGGGAACCTGACGATAATGTTGCCTGCCTTTTCATCCACCGTCACCTCCCGGTCCAGAATATTCTGGGCATCCAGACGGGTCTCGATGACTTCCCTTGCCATTTCCAGTTCCGCCTTTGTCGGCTTTTCCTTCGTTCCTGCCGGCTCAAATACGGCCTCCACGCCGCCCCGGATATCTATGCCAAAGCGCATATCCCGGATTCCCTTGATGCCGCCCCCACAGCCGAAGACTGCGAGGTACACAAAAAGAAAGATTACCCCAAGAGCAATCCAAATATTTAATTTTTTATTCTTCATTTCTTCCCTGCTTTCTTTCTATAAATATAAGAGTTAGAAAGCAAAGTCCCGTTTCTTCCCGTCTTTTTCTAATCGGATACACAGTTCGCACAAGAATCGTGCCAAAGGAAATAAATAGAATTGCAGATATGACAAAAATGCCCTCTTCTGCCAGATGCATATAGAGAGTAGGATAAATGCGTAAAACCAGACTGGCAGCCTCTGAAGATTCTTGAGGCTCTGGAATATCTGCGAACAGACCGCTTCTGTCTCTTTTTCCGTGCTTATACAGCCTCCGTCTAAGACATGCATGCCATTGCCGTCCGTATAGTCCGCCTGGGATAATGTGCCCCGCCTTTCCTGCCCCAAAGAACTGCCTGCGTCATTATCCGTGTCGTAGAATTGAAGACCGGAAGATAGAAAAATGCCCAAACTTGCAATTAAGATGACTGTAAGAATTACTTTCAGCTTATGCCCCATCTTTCTTCCTCCCTTCCTTCGAATTACCTAAAACATAGCACCAAAACCATTGTATGTCAATATTACTGTTTTGCTTTTCCTATAACCGCAAAAAGGATGGAACATCCAAATGTTCCATCCCTTCTCTTAATTCATACTATTTAAGAAATCTGCCAATGGCTTCCGCCGCCCGCTCTGCATTGGAAAGGAGCGCCGGATGATTCCCTGTAGGAAATACCTGAATCTGCGCGCCGGTTTCTTTCGCAATTGCATCATACTCTTCCAGAAAATCCTTCCTGCACATCTCGTCCTCCTCGCTGCCCATAAGAAGAAGCGGTACCTTTAATTCATTCAACGGCTTAATGAATAACGGCAGTTTCTTTTCAGCGCACTGGATCATGGCTTCTGTGTCCATGTCAACCACGCGCTCCCAGTCGTCTCCCTGACACCACTTGTAGAATCCGACTCCCATCTCGTCCTTCTTGGCGCTTGCCCGTTCTAGGACAAGATTCCTTGCGAAATCATCCGCCAGCGTCCGGCCGTCAAAACTATCCGCCACTACTTTGCCAACCAGGTCTGGCCGCTCCAAGGCCGCATTGATTGCCGCCCACGCGCCTCCGCTGGTTCCCACCAGGCTCACCTTACCCAGTTTAAGATACGCAAGCAGCGCAGTGGTCTGTCTGGCCTCCTCCATCCAGAGATCCGCCGGAAACTTCTCCAGGCGGTCTGATCTCCCATGCCCCAGGAAATCAATGAGAATCACATGGAACCGTTCTTCATATAAGGGCAATAATAATTCAAACATTTTGGAAGATGCAGTATTGCCATGCAAAAATAATACAGGTGCTCCATTTCCTGATTCGGTGTAATAAATCCTTTTTGACTGGTAATAAAAATATGACATCGTTTGCCTCCTAATCATTGGTCTGTCCCTTAGTTCCCTGATCAGCAAGGCGTACGAAACACTAACGCCTTGCTGCTAGTGCTTTTCTGTCCAAATCCCCATGCTCTCTTCCTCCTTCCTGCTATTCTATACTGGTCTGCTGTAAATTATAGTGCCGTCCCCTTTTGGGGAATAAAAAATTTCTGCAGATCCACGCCTTCGTGCTCCAGCAGTTTTACCTTTTTCTCAATCCCGCCTGCATACCCGGTCAGGCTCCCGTTTGCGCCTACAACCCGGTGGCAGGGAATGATGATAGAGATCGGATTGTGGCCGACCGCCCCTCCGACCGCCTGGCCGGACATGCTGCTTTTTCCCATCCTCGCCGCTATCTTTTTCGCGATCTCCCCATAAGTGGTGACCTGCCCATAGGGAATCTCGCAGAGAAGTTCCCATACGCCTCGCTGGAATGCGCTTCCCATCGGCGCAAGCGGCAGTTCGGATATCTTCGGCTTCTTCCCCGCAAAATACCGGTCCAGCCAGTCCTTCGCATTTTCCAGAACCGGGAGGCTTCTATTCTCCACGAATTCTTCTTTGACTTTCCCGCCAAAGTACTTTTGTCCTTCCAGCCACAGGCCTATCAGGGCTTCGCCATCAGCGGCGAGCTTGACACGGCCCAGGGGCGATATGTAGTCTGTTGCATAGTACATGGGGGGCATCCTCCTTTTTGTAGATTTCTATAAAATATCTATATAATATAGCAGACTTTGCATTCTTTATCCGTTCATTAAGATTTAATCACAATTCATATGCACAAGCAATATATCTAACCTATAGAATCTAACCAAATACCTATTGATTGAGAATCTATTCCATTATTTCTTAAAACATCTGCAATATCTTTACCTGCTATTATTAGTATAGGGTGATCATCTTCAACAACTTCTTTATAGGCCTGTTCATGAATATAACTTGTTGTAACCATAATTCCAAATTGTCTATATCTAATTCTTGATATTAGCCTGGACATTTCTTTCACTCCGACAGCATGGTTCTGATTATAACACTTAGCCTCGAGCGCACATTCAACATGCAAGTTGTTCGTCTCAGTTCCTATTCGATATTTCCCCATTGCATCCTTGCCACCATCACGCCATGGCCGCGTCAAATCAAAATCAACAAAATTTTTATCTATTAAACGCATAATTTCTATTGCACATTTTTCAAAGCCGTAAGGATTATTAATATAGTAATCATGAATAAATTGTATCAGTTTCATTTCCTCAACTGTATTGGGAATTTGTTCACTTTTCTTGCGCACCATCGTTACTTTTGGTGCCTTCAATGCTCTAACACCTAATCTCCCTAACTCAATGAAATATCGCCAGCACCTGGGAGCATATTCAATATTCTTTTCATATTCATAAACCAAAGAATTTAACCATTTTTTTGATATTTCCTCATCTCCAGTATCTAATACTGTAAAATACGCTTCGTAATTTTGAAACCTTTGTTGCTTATTCGTTCTCCAAAAAGCAACAAGTTCCCTATCTGGGGGAAGATTATTATTGCCTGGTGCTGCAAGTCCTAAAAATTGTACATCTCTCCCTTCTTCCGCTTTCTTAAAAATCAAAAACGGCGGTATCTTTTTTAAACTTTCGCCATTCTCATTTAACCATGTAAACACAGTTTTCAGAAGCAAATTTCCCTTTTTCCAAGTCTCATGTAGACCTCTTCCCGGTTTTCTATTATCTCCATAATAACGAAAGACACCATTTTCCATATCTAAAAAATCAGGCCATTCAATCTCAGAAAAAGATGTATAAATCACAACATAAGCTGGCATACTTGGATCATCTGCCCTATGTGTAATTCGAAATCCGCCCTGATTCGATGTCCTCGGAAGCAATCTACTAAGCGGATCATCCTTAATATTTCCCTCTGAACCTCCCTTATATATTGCATCAATTATAAGTGGTGCATCTTCTAATTCTTCATACGAAAATATTCTCATATTCCCACAAACTCCTATACATTTTTATAAAATTATATTTATAAATTAAATGCCCATTCTTTCTCTATCTATTTTTGCTTCTAGTATACAAGAAAAAATAATAATTTATAAACTTTTAAAACTTATACTTGAAAAATCCGGAAGTCGAACCTGTACTTAAATTAGTCTCAACTTCCGGTAACCTCAAGTTGCCTATTCCTCTTTTAACTTTAAAGAGAAATTGCGTCATCAGAGTCCATATAATCACAAAATTCATCCGTATTAGAATATGGAAGATCGACATTCATGAAGTCCGCCATACGATATAAGCCCTCATTGATCGCGGCGGCATCCTTAGTTTTTAATGCTTCCTCAATCTCTTCATTAATTTCCTCGAACTGTTCTCTCTGCTTCTTAAAGGTCTCGATAGCAACGATATTGCAAGTCTCAGCCGCTTCATTTATATCTTTGATCCGCTCATCAAATATTTCAATAATCCGATCCCTTCTGTTCTCCGCTTTGGCGCTAAAGATATCCGCTTTATCAAGAACATACATAAATAACGCGGATGCAATGCCTGATATCATTGTCGCAAGAACAACCGACCATGGCTCGCCGATTCCAATCTTATTCAGCAACGACTCGACTGCGACTCCTGATATCGCCAATACGCTGCCTCCAATTATCTTAATGATGGCATCTCCCTTCTGGGCAGGCGTCATCTCTTTTGAGTCCTCGCCAAAAAGTACTTTTGCTGATTGTACGAAAATTTTAATGCCTTCCTTAATGACTTTAAGAATCTGCTTGAACACTCCTACAAATAGGCTTACAATGCCCTCGATCAACGACGATACAAAGCCTTTCACAAATTCCCAGATATTATCCCCCAGGAATCCTTTCGCGTGAGTCAGGACATGATGCTTAACGCGTCCAAAACGTATCTTAAGCGCTTCCATGCCAGAACCTGCTCCAACGCCTTCCTGCAAGCCATTTTTAAAGATATCGCCGATTTCGTAATAGATCGGCTTTACTATAAACAAGATTAGATTGCCGACCGCATAGTCCTTTGCCTGGCTTGCAGCATTCTTCGCAGCCGTGCCGCGAATTTGGCCTGTCTTTTCCTTGCGGAGCTGTTCTTCTATCTCCTGACGCTGTTCCTTCGTCGGTGCCTCGCCGCCATTTTCTTGCTTAAACCTCTCAATCGCGGCCTTCATAGTTTCATTATTGACTTCTCCCCTGCCCATGAGGTTCTTCGCCACAGTTTCATTGGCCTTTGAATCGACGGCCTTCTCGGCACTTTTCTGAAGTTCCAGCATGTTCTTTCTTGTCTGTGCATCCAGTTGCTGTCCATGCTCTTCCATCCATCTGATATACTCTTTATTCGACATCTCCTTTTTTACCTGGTTAATCTCAGCAGAGGTAACGGCAAAGTTGTCTTCGATATTGGCGATTCTTTTTATGTCAGAATCATCAAGCGCATAATTAGACTTGAATTTATCATGTATCTGCTTTAACGGCACAATATGATCCGGCTGAGCCTGTTTTCTATGTGTTTCGTCATTATAACGCTTATTTGGATTATCCTGCCTTAGATAGAGATTATCTTTGCCAGTATAATCGTCATGCAATGTTTTCTCACCTTTAAGTCTATCCCGCTTATACTTATCCATAGCGGCCTTATCTTCAAAACTTTTTTTTCTACTCTCGCCATTATACTGCTGAGTCATATTCGGATTCACATCATCGAATTCTTTTGCATTTTTATACTCTGTATAGCCATTTACATAAGTACCATTATTGGGTTCATTATTATAGGAAAAACGCTCGCACTCCTGCAGGACCCGGGAGGCAGTCAGCCCCTTTTTACGCGCGGCGCGCCCTCCTGCCGTAGCCTCCAGAAGGCCGTCAACCACAGACATAAAGACCGGCTTAAGCACTTCATCTTTCATATTTTCACCAGACTTGAACTGCACGTACACCTCATCGATGACTTCCTGAGAAGACTTCGCATCATAAAGTTCCATCTGCTGTAAAATCTGTGTCGCCTCTAACGGAGATGCCGTTTTTAATCGCCCAACTGCTTCTTTCCTTTGTTCATCCATTCCAAACACCTCCTAGGCTGCCTGATATACTTCGCTCATTTCTTCATACTGCTGTTTTAGATTCGTGCTATAGCAATTGACCTTTTCCTGATCCTCTACAGATGTTATCTGTGCATCGGTCATCGCCTTCAGGATCTTGCTTGCGGTAATAATAGCCTCAACCTCTTTCTGCTGCATCTTAGGCAGCCTTCTTATGCTCATTTCCGTATGTACCAGGTGGTGGGCAAATGACATGCATCTTACATAGAGATAGTTGACTGAATTATCGAGCCTGATCAACAGGTTCTCATATAATTCAATCAGAGAAGCAAAGTAATGCTCCACATTTGCAAGAGACTCTTCAATTGCCCTTAGCTTAACACATTCCGCCTCCATCTTGGCAATTTCCGCCTCTACTTTTCTTTCTTCTTCCTGTACTGCATAGAGCGTTTCTTTTGCTTTCTTTCTAGTGTATATCCCAAAGGTAAATATTGCCTGCATAGAGGTTTTAAACTTATGCTTATTAAAATCAATCTTATAGAGTTGGGATTTTGCTCTCACGCTGTCAAGTGCCAAGGCCTCGGCTATATACGCTTCAACAGAAAAATCTTGCGCTACATTTATATCCTTAATCTTTTCCATCTTCTGGGCCATCTCCAGAAATAATTCTGTCTTTATCTTCTCCTTGCTTTGATTAATTATCGCTACGTGGGATTCTATCTTGTCGGTAAGACTCCCCACATCGGCATCAAATTGCCGTCGTTTCGATCTATACCGTTCCGAGATCTGCTGATACAGTTGATCTGCCTCCTCAAACTTATTTTTCCCACTAAACTTATTCCAAAGGTTTGTCGTTCCGTGTTTAATAGCCCTTCCTGTTTTCTTGATTCCTTTGACAGCCTTACTTCCTCCGGCCTTGACTGCTTTCCATACCTTTCCAACAAAGCCCCCGAAAATTCCCATAACGGCTCCCCCCTTTATCTCTTATTAATATAGTCAAATGCTTCTCCAAGCAGATCGTTAAAATCCTGCGTCCATCGTACCATCTTCTTCACCTCGGAATCTCGGAACCCCCAGTCCGATCCTAACTTTTTAATCCATGTCTCCTCATTAGGATCAATTTCTTCATCTGCGTCAAGAACACCTGCCAGTTCGATAATAATGGCCTTCTTCACCTTTTTTGTACTTGCCTGAAACGCAGTTGCCAGTTTGCTGTACTCTACGTCTTGAATTTCATAATCTGGTAGATTTAATTCCATCCGATAAGTATCAAACACAGCCTGTTCGCTTTCCTTAACCGTACCGTTTACCATCATCGCGATTTTGGCAAGTTCCAAAAAATTCTTTCCTTCCTTTTCATTCAGCAGATTTAAAAACATGCTACTTTCCTCCTTATCCTTTCTTATTGCCCTGTTCATCAAACTGGCTTGTTACAGTCATTACTTTCCCATCGACGGTTACTCTTTCGGTTCTCGTCTTAACCTGTCCATTTGGATAGAATTGTAAGTCTGTAGACACCAGGCCATTTGCATCAAAATTCCGGCTATGAATAATCCTGCCTTGCGCGTCATATTCGACTTCATACGTTTTTTGCCTTCCTTTGCGCATCTCGCTGGAAATCAATTTATTATTCTTATAATGATTAAATACTGTGATGCCAGTTTCCGGATCTCTTATTTCCTCCGTCCTGTCAGGTTCTTTTTTCTCCGAAGCCGCAGCCTGTCCAGCCTGTTGCTGCACAGCCGCAAAATTCCTTATCACATCCGAAAGCGAATTCAGATTTGCAACCTGATCCTGCAGACGATCAAGCCGTGTAAAAATCACTTTTTGATAATTCCCGGCTGTTTTTGAGTAGGTATCTACTTTATCGTTTATAAGAGAGGTCTGGCTGTATTGCTCATTTGCTGAGGCATCAATCGCGCTCTTAATGGTCTCGATTGCCCGCACGCTTGTATCCAGGCTACCCTGAATCGACTCAATCTGCCTTCTTGCCTCATTTGAAAAACGCACGATCTGGTTAAATATTCCATCAGAAGCGCTCTTCGCTTTTTGAGCATCCTCTTCTTGATCATCTAATAACTGTATCATTAATCTGGCAAGTTCATTCTGCATTACAGAGGCTTTATTGCTCAACTCTTCAGCCTTAGCCTCCATATCAGCCTTTCCGCTGGCAGCAGCAGAGCTGATCATGCTTGTAAGCTTAGCTTCTGCATCGCCAATTCTTTCTTCACAGGCCAAGCTGCCATTATTAATGGCTTCCGATATTCCCTCCAGTCTATCTCCAACATACGCAAAGGCCTCGTCAGCTTTGGAAATGATATGTCCCTCTGCCACAGACGCCGTTTTCCTCTGTTCTGTATCAGACTGCTCAATCTTATCCACAATTTGTATTGTACAATTGTTGGTATTATCTACCGAATCGTCTACCTTTTGCTCCAATTCTCCAATCTGACTTTGGATATCTTTCAAATTAGAGGCTTCTTTCTCTCCAATCTCATTTGAATTGCTGATAATGTTTTTTTCTGAAGATATGATTTGCCTCCTGACATCCTCATAAGCCTGCTCATCACCCTCGTTCTTTTCGACAATCTTTGTAACAATGGCGTTTCCTATATCGCTAATGGATTGGACGATACGTTCTGTATCCTGGACTGTGGATGTCTTGACTCCAGCGAGCGTCTGTGCAATATCTGCCGCAAGCGTCGCCGTTGCTTTGTCTGATTCTTCAATCATATTCCGGATCTGCAGCTGGGCCTTTTCCTGATTCGCTCTATTCGCATCATCCCGGCTTTCACTGGCCTTTTGGTTCTTTGCTGCATCTGAGATCATCCGCTCTACTGCTTCTGCTATTGCTGCATCCGTCTGTTTTCCAGCAACTGATACAAGCGTGGCAATTTGTTCCGTACTGCTGCGCGCATTATCTGCCAGATTCCTGGCCTCGTCTTTGATCAGGCTCTGCGTGCTCATAATATTTGATGACAGTTCCTTTGTCTGTGATTCAGCAGCCTCTTCCACTTTTCTCTTGAGGCTTGCATCCGTCAGTTCAATTGCTCCACGAATCTCCGTGATGGCTTTTGCAGTATTTTCATCTATTGACCTCTTAAGGACTTCAGATAACTGTTCTTCCAGTTCATCTATGTGCTTCTGCAGATTATTGATACGATCAAATAGATTTTCTTGCCTGTCCGCCATATAAGCCTTGCATTTTTGTCTGGAATAATTATACATAATCGCGATGTACACCGTTGCCAGGATGATTAAGACAATCATAATAATATTACAGGCCCATAACGGTATCACTATACTTAAGAACCCATAGTCAGCAATTCCCAATACTACAAAAACCGCCGCCACAATATACCAATACCTGGCCCTCTCCTCAAAGAATCGTTTCATCCCATTTTGCATCTTCATTTCCTTCCTCCCTTTATATAACCTGAACGTTATCTCCCTGGCTTCTAAGCCACATATCAATTCCTGTCCCAAACACTTCCGCGCTTAATGTATAGACCCCATCCTCTTCCGAAATAATCTGCGCGGTCGGAAGCCTGTCAAGTATTGAATCCAAATCATTTCCCAGATATCTAAACTTCACTTTTCTAAGAGTTCCGCCATACATAAACTGTACTCGTTTCCGAAATTCCCCTTCTTCAAACCTGCTGCTGTAAGGAATGTGAAAATGTTCGTCCAGCACCTTATATTTTTTGATTCTGTCTAACCTATATATTGTAGGATAAGAATCATTAAGCACCTGGAAATCTTTTCTTACGTCCTTGTCGTCTATAAATGCTGTCAGATAAAAATAGTACTCGGAAAACATAATCGCAACCGGCTTAACCTTTCTGGCCACCGTCTTTTTATCTTTCATACGGTAATACTTTATTTCCAAATAACTACGATTTCGAATTGCCTGTCCTATTTCCCAGATTGTATTGATACATTTGGTCTTATGCCTTGGTTCGACATAGTGATATAACTCATTCTCAAGAAGTTCAGATACCGCTTTCTGATTCGTCATTGGAACACAGCAGTCAACCAGTTTTCCAACAATTTCTTTCATCTCATCCTTTGTAAACGCTCTGCTGTCTAGCAATATCTTGCAAAGCGCCAGTATCTCTCCATTTGTAAGTTTTGATTTGTATGCCTGCTCTAAGCGGTATCCTTTATCGATTCGGTCATAAACTATGCTATTCACGAATCCGGAATGCTCTGCCTGAAGTTCCAGATAATTCCTTATGTCATCAATATCCCGTTGTATACTTCTCTCATTCACATTGTAATTAAGTGCTTCTTCAGCCTTATTTACAATGTTTCCATTCAGGAACTTCGTGTATAGCCCCAAAACACGTTCTATCTTGTTATTCTTTATCTCCTCCACAAACTCACCGTCATTCTTTATTTTTTTTGTATTATATCAAATCAGAAGGACAGAAAATGTCACTCTAAAAGTTATCTTTTATTTAAGAAATAAAAATGCATTGCTCATATTAAAGCAATGCATTCTGTAAGTATCCGTTGGCTACAATTTAACAGTTCCTATAGTTTTACGTCACAGATTTTCATCTGTTTTGCCCTCATATGTGTACTAAAGTTATTGTACGCATTGTGGTGAAAATTGTCAATATTCATATTGTGCATTTTCTACAATTCTAAACCGGGAACTGATAAAAAATCATAATTTTTCAACAACATTTCTTCGTGCCCAAGTCATAACGAGGTCCCCATAAAATACTCCTTCGCTATCCGAATAAAATCCTGTGCATACGCCGACAGATACGCCCCTTTCCGATAGGTGATCATGGTGGTGGCGAACGCTTCGGGATCGTTTAAGGAAAAGCAGACCGGCGGCGTATGAAACGTCATGTTGCGGATATACGTTTCCGGCGCAAAGCAAATCCCCTCATTTTGCTGGACCAGAAGAAGCGCCGCCTGCGTATTACGCGTATAGAACGGTACAGTGGGCGTGATTCCGTGCTTTTTCAGAAGATGCGCGGTGATCGCTCCCGTATTCTGCTCCGGATGATGCAGGATGAACTTCTCGTTATGAAGTTTTGACCAGTCCACAATCGGATATCCGCCTTCCTTTAAAGGATCGCAAGCAGCATCCTCTGCCAGGGGATTGTCCGCCGACACGGCCAGCAGGATCTCTTCCTGCCCCAGCACCTCGTATTCCAGCTTGGGGTTCGGGTCGCCTCCGCTGAAAATGGCAAAGTCGATCCGACCGTCATTTAACAGGCGTTCCTGGATGGCATAAGTCTCCTCCAGAAAATTCAGGCGGATATTTGGATGCAGCTGGCGGAACGCGGGCAGAATCCATGGTATCATGCAGGAACTTCGCATCAGCGGGAATGCCACATTCAGTTCGCCGTCATTCAAGGACCGGAGGTCCTCCAGCTCCTTTTCCCAATTCCGGGTCAGTTCCAGAACGCGGCTGGCATATTCCATGTAACGCCTGCCTGCGTAAGTCGGGATATAGCAATTGTCCACCCGGTTAAAAAGCTTGATTCCCAGTTCCCGCTCAAGCTTGCCCAGGTGCTTGCTCAGCGTCGGCTGGGAGATATACAGTTCCCGGGCCGCCTTCGTCATATTCTGATGCTTGGCTATGCAGAGTACATAGTTCAACTCGTGTATGTTCATAAGTTCCCTCCGGGCTATTCCAAAATGGAATAGGATTGATGATTAACATGAATTAGACTTACCGTTATGGTTATCATACAATGTAAAAAGGAAAGAATCAAGAAAATACAACAGAGTGCGCGCCTTTCTGGACGCACTCCAGAGAAAGGCAGGAACAATCTATATGAAACAGTGGTTGGAAAGACAGTTTAAATTGTCAGAGTTTCATTCAAATGTCAGGACAGAACTTCTGGCCGGCCTGACTACCTTTGTAACAATGGCCTACGTGCTGGCAACAGTACCGAATATGATGGAGTCCGCAGGATTAGACAAGCATGTCATGTTTACCGTGCTGATTCTGCTCGTAATCCTTACGACCTGCGCCATGGCATTCTATACGAACCGTCCATTTGCGCTGGCGCCGGGACTTGGCAGCGTAGGAATCGTAACCGCTATGATCGCCAATGACGGCATTGCACCGGATGTGGCAGCCGGCGTGATCTTTTGGAGCGGCGTATTATTTATCGTAATCTCCTTTTTAGGCCTTCGCGAAGCTGTAGTAAGAGTAATCCCCGTCAGCCTAAAGCATGCCGTAAGTGCCGGTATCGGCCTGTTTATCGCACTGCTGGGCGCAAAAAGCTGTGGCCTGATCGTCGCAAACGAAGCGAAAAAAAGTCTAGGATTCGGCGATCTGACCGCCCCTACGGTGATCGTCGCTGTCATCGGATTCGTAATCTTGCTGGTCCTGAAGACAAGAAGCGTGCCAGGAGATATGATTCTGGCAATCGCCCTCACTACGCTGGTTGGCATCCCATTCGGCGTCACAAAGATGCCGGAGAGCCTGTTTACCATGCCTGCAAATATAGGCGGCCAGTTTTTACATGTTGACTTTCTGGGCGCATTAAACTTTGCCTATATTCCATTTTTGATCGCCTTATTCGTTCCGGACTTTTTCTCCACCTTTGGAACCGTACTTGGCGTTGGGGCGAAGGCTGGATATCTGGATGAAGACGGCAATCTTCCGGGAATCGACAAATGCTTCAAGGTGGATGCTGTGGCTACCAGTTTTGGCGCATTATTCGGCATGCCCAGCATGACGACCTATCTGGAATCTTCTGCTGGCGTGGAGGCAGGCGGCAAGACCGGACTGACCGTCGTGTTTACTTCCATCTTCTTTGGGCTCGCCCTGATCCTCGCGCCGATCGCTCTGATGATCCCATCAGCCGCCACCGCGCCTGTGCTCATGTACATCGGCATCAATATGCTGGGGGCAATGCGGAACATCAAATTCAACGATCTCACCGAAGCCTTCCCGGCTTATGTGTGCATCGTATTCACCATTTTCGGAAATAACATTGCAAACGGCATCTGTGCCGCACTGCCCACCTATGTGATCATGAAGATCTCAGCCGGCAAAATAAAAGAAATCCGTCCGGTCATGTGGATTCTGGTGGCCGTCTGCCTGCTTTACTTTTATTCCATTCTGTAGGAAGGAGGTGCCAAGTGGAGAACGTAGATCTATTAGTCAAGAATACGAAACTGTATAACTCCTATCTGAAAATGTTCACGCCCGCTGATGTGTATATACTGGGGGAAAGGATCTATTTTGTGGATACGGCTCAGGAAGGTAATATCAACGCCAAAAAGGTAATTGACGGCAGCGGATATTACATGCTCCCAGGCTTTATCGATATCCACATGCATATAGAAAGTTCTATGATGACCCCTGCTTCCTTCGGAGAGCGGGCGGCTTCCTGCGGAGTCACTACGCTGGTTTCCGAGCCCCACGAGATCGCGAACGTCATGGGGGTGCAGGGAATCCATGAGATGATCAACGGGGCGAAAGACTCCCCTATTGACATCTATTACGGAATCCCAAGCAGCGTTCCTTCGACCAACGAAGATCTGGAGACCACCGGGGGCGTCATCGGCTTTGATGAGATGAAGCATCTGATGCAGGAAGACGGCGTCGTCTGCGTGGGAGAAGTCATGAACTACCGCCAGATCGTAAAGGGCACTGAGATGGAGATCACCAAATTCCTCCTTTACCTCCGGGAAGAAGATCCCCAAGCAGTCATCGAAGGACATTGTCCCTCTCTGGTGGGCCTGGATCTTGCGAAATTCCTCTATCAGGGGATCGACGGCGACCATACCGAGCACTCCCTGGAAGAGATCCGGCAGCGGTTCGCCAATGGAATGTTTGTGGAAATCCAGGAAAAAATGCTGAAGCCTGAGATACTGGAATACATCACCGAGAACCAGCTCTATGAACACTGCTGCTTCGTCACCGACGACACCATGGCAGACGCGCTGCTGGAAAAAGGCCAGCTCAATTATATCGTAAGAAAAGCGGTCGAAATGGGATTTCCGCTTGCACAGGCCATTTACTGCGCGTCCTATACTCCCGCCAGGCGCATGAACCTGCGAGACCGAGGCGCCCTGGCTCCGGGAAGGAAAGCCGATTTCCAACTGGTGAAAGAAACTAAAATTCATAGGTTTGAGCCAGACGCCGTGTTCAAAGATGGCAAGGAAATCTTCTGGAAAGGGGAGGCCAAACGCACGTTGAGCGCTTACCACTTCCCGGAGGAATTCTACCACTCCGTACATCTGGACAAGATTGAGGCCAAGGATCTGGAACCTGTGGTCTCCACAGATCAGAAGCAAGTGCAGGTCCGCGTGATCGAAGTAGCCGACGGCCGTACGCAGACCAAAGAAAAACTGGTTTCCATGGAAGTGGAAAATAATAGATTGAAATGGCAGGACAGCGGCTGCATGCTGGCTGCCGTGCTGGAACGCCATGGAAAGAACGGCAATATCGGCTATGGCTTTGTAACCGGCGACTGCCTGAAGCAGGGAGCCGTGGCAACCACCTACTATCATGACCACCATAACCTTATGGTAATCGGCTCCAATGTGGACGACATGGTAACTGCTGCCAGACGGCTGATCGAATTACAGGGCGGAATCTGTACCGTAGAGCACGGACACATTTTGGCCGAACTCCCGCTTCCTGTGTGCGGAATCCTGTCCGAACTGCCCGCGGATGACATTGGCCGGATGCTGGGCGGCGTAAAAGAAAGCCTGGAAACGTTGGGATACCGCCATTATAATCCGATCATGTCATTGTGTACATTGGGACTTCCAGTAAGTCCCGCGCTCAAGTTGACGGACTGCGGATTGGTTGATGTTGAAAAAGGAGCGGTGGTGCCGCTGGTTGCAAGGGAATCCGCGGATTGAGCCTCGCTTAGCCTGTCTAAGTATTTATCATAACAGTCACAGCAAAAAAGAGTGTGCTAAGCACACCCTCCGTTCCCCTGCCCTTCAATCCTGAAGGGCAGGGGTTCTTTTATTTTGGCGCTTTGCCCAGTTTTTCAAACATATCTCCGAAGATCCCATCCCTGTATACGAAATTACATACACGGATTTTATGTCTCCTCGGATCGTGCTCCCACCTGACGTCGTCAGTGAGACGTGGCGCCGGTACAAGCAGAGACGGACACCAGCGTGGATTCACCATATAGCCGATCGTGGAGATATCCCAGATAATCCTGGAAGGGGCCATAGCCTGAAATCCTGTATCGTCCAGCGGATAGTCCGGATAGTCATCCGCTTCCTGAAGATAGGTAAGCCGGAATAGGGAAAGCATATTGTCCGCTGCCTGCGGACTCAGCTGGCTGATGACGATGTCAGAAAGATACGTTCCGATCCTGCTTCTTCCCATCAATCTTTCCTTGAGTTCCGCAGCCGTTGTCGTCAGATGAGAGGCTACCGTCATACACGGCATCAATACGAGCGGAACGCCGCAGTCAAATATCAACTGGGAGGCCAATACATCCTGTCCCATATTGAATTCCAGCGTATGAGGCCAGTACATCGGCTGTCCGGACAGCCATACTACCACAATTTTCCGGATGATCTCCGGCTCCATCAGAATTGCCGAAGCAATATTCGTGATCTCCCCAATTGCCACAACATAAAGAATATCTTCGCTTTCCATGGCCCGCTTGACAAGATCTCTTGCGGCATCTGATTCCACAGGCACCCCCTTTTCCTTCATGTACTCTGCCGATCCCCGGAACACTCTGCCATCCGGCGAGCGGTCCAGCATATTGAATATTTTGATAATCTCTTTATAACTTAGTTCCAGCCCTTCTTTCAGGTCGCTGGTCATTGGTACCGTCACCCGTTCTTTCTTGCTCTTTAACTGGCGGTCAAAGAATTCAGAAGAAAAAGGGGCCGCATAAACTGCTTTCAGATCAAGTTTCTCTGGCGACATCAGCGCATAAGCCAGTGCAAACTGATCATCCACCTCATTATAAGTATCCGTATCCAGCACCATTTCCACTTTTCCTGACGGAGGTGCCAGCAGCCTTCTTCTCTCTTCCTCGGTAATTACAGGAAATTCCATCTGTCGTCTCTCCCTTCTCTAATACATTATTAGGACGCTTCAGCCCTTAACGCCGGTTTCTTGTGAAGCAGTTCTTTTAGTCCCTCGACATTGTTTGTAAAAACCATAACAATCAGCAGGAAAATACCAAGGAATATATTCTGGAATGTATCCGGAAATCCAGCGGCGATCAGCCCGATAAAAATCGTATTCAAGGTAAACTGGCTGATAAAGATGCCGATGGTCATATTACACACCGGCTGAAGAACCACCGCGATGATAATTCCCATCAAAGGCTTGAATAAAAGCGCCGCACTCCCAAGATTCGTCTGTGCCCCCATAGAGCCTGACTGGCTGATCGTCAGCACTGCCGATACTGCGGCAAACAGACTTCCAATCACAAAGCACAATACCTTTACTCTCTGTACGTGTATCCCTGCATTTCTGGATACTGCTTCATTGCTCCCGACCGCCCTCATATGATAGCTGAACTTTGTATGATTAAATATAAAATAGAACACAACCGCTGATACGAAAAGTACAATAATAATATATGGCGCAGATCCAAGCGCCGCATATTTATAGTCGATGCTCACAAAACTGAACTTCCCGGAAATATTCTTCCCCATGATCTCAAAAATCATTGTCAAAGCCATCGTAAGAATCAGGGAAGGAATCTTGCAGATCCAGTTCAGGATTCCTGTGAGCGCCGCTACCAGGACGCTTGCCACCAGCGCCCCAATCAGAAGTCCCGCCATCCCGAACCTGGCGGAGGCAATGCCTCCGACAAGTCCGCCGATGATGATCCTGGAACCAATGGTAAAATCGAACAGCCCGCTCATGTAGATAAATGCATAGGCATAGGCCGTGATCGTCGGCACGATTGACTGCAGGAAAATCGTATATACGCAGTTCAGATTATTAAATCTTTTAAAACAGATGATCAGAAAAACTCCATACACAATTACCGGAAGCAATAATGTTTTTCCACATTTCTTCATGATTTCTTTCATATTAATCCCTAATCTTCCATTCCTTCATGTCTTGCAGCAACATCTGCCACTGTAAAGTTCTTCACTATTTCCTTAAATGTATCTTCGTTGATGCTGTCGTCATAATATTTGATCATAGTATCTTTGATCTCTTCCGAAGTAAATACCGCATTTTTGCCAAGGAAGTATTTCAGATATTCATCCGCCTCTTCGCTGGAAGTCAGTTCCAGATAATTTGTTATCAGATTAAATGGCTTGTCCTCTACGATCGGAGTTCCGATCACTCTATTTACAAGAATGACGGTTGACAGTAACGGGTCAATCTGCTGCTGACCGCCGTAAGCGACATGGAACGTGTCGTTTTTCAGATACTCGCCCATAGTAAAGTCAAAATCAATCCTTCCTACCTTTACTTTACCGGCCATTCCATGATCAGACAAGGCCTTTTCGATCGTCGGAAGCGCCGCGTCGCAATAGGTTCCTGCCAGAAGGATGCCGTCCAGTTCCGGATAAGCCGCAATGTAGCTTTCAATTGTTTTTGTCATATCTGTCTGTGCCGCGATTCCATAAGTCGTGTTTAAAAGATTAATGCCTGTCTCTTTTACCCCTTTTTCCACGCCTTTATCTCTTAAGTCAGAAGACGTATCTCCTTTTGCAATATTGATCACGCAGAGGTTGCCGACTCCCTGTCCTGCCATATTCTTTACAATATTATATGCTGCTTCTTCATCTTCCTCATTGCATCCGCCTGCATAATATTCAGAATCATAGACCTCTTTCTTAATCTCCTCATCATTGATCGTCCGGAACATCGTTCCGAAATACACGCCTGCGTCCGAACACATCTGGTTCGCTGTTGCAAGCATGGAATCTGACGCCGGCATCATAATAATTCCGTCCACTCCCCGGCTGATCAGGTCAGACACATTGTTGATCAGGTCATCTGCGGACAGATCGCTTTCCACAACGACAATCTCTCCTCCTGCCGCCTCTACCGCTGCTCTTACATTGTTCTCAATGGATACGAATGTCGGATCCGTAGAGGAAGTCTGCCATGGGAACCCGATCGTAAATGCTTTTGGGTCATCTCCCTTTTTCCCACTGTCAGCCGTCTTCTTTTCACTCTCGCCTTTGCCGGAACATCCCGCTGCCATTCCCATAACCATGGCAAGCGCCAGCACGGCTGCCAATAGCCTCCATCTTTTCTTTTTCATAGTTCTTCTCTCCTTTTCTTTTTATTTTCACAGGATAAGATTCCCTGTAAAATATCTTCTGTATTACTTGATCACTACCGTATTTTTTCTGTCAAATGAGATCACTACCACGACAATCAGGATGATCCCCTGCACAAGCTGCTGGGTAAGCCCGTCAATGCCCATCAGCGACATTCCGTTCTGCATCACAGCCATAGCAATACTTCCGACAATTGCGGCCCGGAACTTTACAGACCATCCTCCCGAAAGAGGCATGCCGCCAAACAGTACCGCCAGAAGTACTTCGAATTCAAAGGCATCCCCGGTCTTTGATGAAGCAGTGCATGTCCTGACAAGGCTGAAGAATCCTGCAAGCCCGCAGAGCAGTCCTGAGATCATGAACGCGGTCATCCTTACTCGTTCAACCGCAACTCCCGACTGCCTTGCCGCATCAGCGGACGCCCCCACCGACCGGCACGCCTTTCCATAAGATGTATAATCAAACAAAATATAAAATACTACCGCAACGATGATAAATACGGTGATCTTAACCGCGCTTCTGTCATATATCCGCTGCGTAAGCGGAATCCCCACCGATCCATTTAGCAGATATGTGGTAAGGCCTCTCGCGATGAATGAGACTGCCAGTGTTCCAATAAAAGATTCTACTTTAAGCCTTGATACAAGCACTCCGTTTAATGAACCGATCAATAGTCCTGTAAAAAGGCATGCCGGAAGTATCCATACGGTATGTATCTCTGCCGAAAAGGCTCCGATGGCGGCCGAGAATCCCAGAATTGCCCCCACAGATAAATCCAGTTCCCCAAGCGACATCAAAAACATGACTCCGACAGAACCCAGTCCAATGCTGAAAAAATTGTTGAAAATATTCATCATATTTCTGGAACTGATCAGCCTTCCCTCTGTCAGCACATGAAATATAATGACTACGAGCAACAGCCCGATAAATGAAAAATAACTGCCCATAAAATTTCTGACACGATTTTTTGCGTAACCCATCTTCATCCTACTGCCTTCCTATATCATTTTTTGTATCAGCTTCGCCTCTGTCAAACCTTCGGATCTTAAAAACTCTCCGGAAAGCCTTCCGTCTTTTAATATAATTATCCTGTCGCTCATCCCGATCAGTTCCGGCAATTCTTCAGAAATCAGAAGAATCGACTTCCCCTCACTTTTTAATTTCTCTATCAGCTGGTAGATCGAGGCTTTCGTTCCAATGTCAATCCCCCGGGTCGGACAGTCTAGAATCATAATCTCTGATCCTTTCCCCATCCACTTGGCCAGGACTACTTTCTGTTTGTTGCCCCCGCTTAAGGTATTGCAGAACTTTTCCACTGACTCTGTCTTCACTTCCATCTCCCCGGACCATTTCTGGGCAAGTTTTTTCTCGCTTCCCCGGCTTATGATTCCTCCTTTAGCCAGATTTTTAAGCGAAGGAAGACAGATATTATCTTTGATACTGCAGATGGTCATCAATGCCTCTCTGTCGCGGTTTTTTGAAAGGTATGCGATTCCATGCTCCACAGACCATCTTGCGCTTTTCACCTTGTTTGCGCCGTTCATCAGCACCTGTCCCTGATCCGGTTTCAGAAGGCCGAACATTGCTTTTCCAAGATCATGCATTCCGCAGTCGCTCAGTCCTCCCACGCCCAGGATTTCTCCTTTGTGCAGCACCACATCGATATCCTTTAAGGACTGGCAGCAAAGATTCTTTGTCTCAAGCGCTGCCTCTTCCTGATAACTTTCTTTCTCATCCTCACGGTAGTAATGCGCAGACATCTCACGGCCGATCATCAGCTGCTTGATTTTTTCCTCCTCGAATTCGTCCTTCGAAAGTTCTGCTGTCAGCACGCCGTCCCTTAAAATGGTCAGGGAATCGCATATTTTCATAATCTCCTCAATATCATGGGAGATAAACAGGACCGCTCCGCCCTGGTCACGGATATTTTGCATCAGCTTATATAGAATTTCTCTACCGTTTACCGTCAGGGCTGTCGTCGTCTCATCTACGATCCACAGTTTCGGCGAGGTATATAACGCTCTGGCCAGCTCGACAAGCTTACGTTCTTCAAATGTCAGAGTATCAATGACTGCGCCTGGATCAATCTCTGTCACGCCGATACTTTCCAGCATCCGTTTTGCTTCCTGATTCATCTTTTTTACATTTAATACGCCAAATTTAACAAAATCAGCTTCTTTTCCAAAAAAGACATTCGCCGCAACCGTGATTTTCCCGACCGTTCCCTGTTCCTGTACCACCATGCTGACGCCTTTATCCATCGCGTCGATGGACCCATTCGGCACATATTTTTCTCCCTCCAGGTACATTGTCCCGCTGTCGGCCTTCTGGATCCCGGCGCAAATGGATGAAAACGTAGATTTGCCGGATCCATTTTCACCGATCAGCCCCTGGATCTCTCCTTTTTTAATTGTGATCGTGACGTTCTTTAATGCCTGGGTACTGCCGAATGATTTGCTGATTCCTTCTCCTTTAAATAAATAATTATTACCCATCCGTATTCCTCACACCTTTATCTTTTTCTTGTATTTATTATAGAATTCTGAAAAAGAATACGCACCGTCACAATCTTCATTTTTTGTTCGTTTTTTGAATATCTTGTCTGTTTTTTATGTCGTTTTCACAAATTTATTGTGCACATTACCCCATCCATCAATGCTCTTCGAAATATTCTCCTTTAAATTTCAGAGTAATCCTTGTCCCCTCATTCTCCCCGCTTTCTATGCGGATACCGTCGCTGCTTCCATACAGATAATAAAGTCTCCGGCCGATATTAGACAGTCCGATCTTTTTGCCTCTTTCTTCCGGCTGGTATATCTCTTCTCTCACAGCCTTCAGCCGGTCTTCGCTCATCCCGATTCCATTGTCGCTTACTCTTAGGATCAGATCCTTTTCGTCCCTTTGAATCTCTATCTCGATTTTCCCGTTCAGTTCTCCGCTCTCCTCATCAATCAGGCCATGAAACAATGCGTTCTCCACAAGCGGCTGAATCATATTCTTTGGGATCTGCTCCGTCATAAGTTCATTTTCAATCTTCCAAGACACTTCCAGATCTCCGTCATACATGTATCTCTCGATGACAAGATACTGTTCCACCACTTTTCTTTCATTGGCTATTGTATCCGTCACCTGGATGTCATTGACTCTCAGCCGGTCCTGAAGAATCGAAATCAGGGCGGAATTTACTTTGATGACATCATTACACCGGCCTCTTCTCGCAAGATAATTGATACTGTTAATCGTATTGTAGATAAAGTGGGGATCTATCTGGCTGATCAGCAGGCTGAATCTGATCTGCTGTTCCTGCCGCTCTTTCTTTGCGAGCAGTTCCAGGCTGTCTTTTAAGTCTACCGTCATCTGATTAAAGGTCCGGCTCAGCATACCGATCTCATCCTCCGGAAACTGCGTAAGCTTACAGTCCAGATTCCCTTTTGCGACCTCTTCCATACTGCCTGAAAGTTCGCTCAAAGGTTTCAGTATATTCCCGATTGCTTTAGACAGTATTCCGAGAGTCACAAGCGTAAACAAAAAGAGTACCGTCATAATCCCAACGACATAAAAGGAAAAAGACATAAAAATAGTCTTGTCCGCGACATAAGAGATGACGCGCCATTTGCTGTTGAGCGAGGTTTTTACAAAACCGGTTCCTCCTGCCACCGCTTCCAGCGTATTCATCTGATCTGATGCCGCCGCCACTACGGCCTGTTTCTCCCATTTCTTATCCCCCACCGATATGAAGATCTTCTTTTCGCTGTCCGCGATCGCCGCATAATCAAGTTGTTTCCCTGCCAGCACCTGAAAATCCCGGATCATGTCATTTAAGTCCATGAATACGGTATAAGTATATTTTTTATTGCCGTAATAAAAGTTCTTAAGATAGGCGGCCGTGTAATGGCTTGTATTATTAATATCCACCTGATATACCTCGGATACTCCTCTTCCATAGGTTGTACTCCGAAGTTTTTTATACCACTTGGATTTCACCAGCTCCCTGTCCTCTTTCTCAACTTTGTTTAGGGAATCCAGCATAACGCCGCTCTCATCTGCAATCAATACACAGCGTACCGTTCCTTCATAACTGATCAGGTTATTCAAATGCAGGGAGGCGACATTTTTCGCCTGTGTAGACGGGATTTCAAAATAGCGCAGAATCTCCTGATTCTGCGCTACAGATAGTGCGAGATTTTCTGTATAATCCTGGACAAAGGCAATCTGCCTGTCGATTGTCTTGATGACCTCCGCATTTGTATCTCCAGCCCCATTTACCGCATCCTGCTCCATCTTCGGAATAAACAGGCCGTAAGAAAGCGCGACGGACGCAAAGAACATCATTACTCCGACAATGATAATGCGTCCTGATATTTTTTCTCTGATCGATTTTTTCATAATCTACAGCCTCCTGTTATCTCTCTGCCAGTTTGTAGGGTAAGTCCCCGTCATTTTATAGAAAATCTGGCTGAAATACTGGCTTGACTGATATCCAACCGCAAGCGAGACTTCGTAAATCTTCAGCTCGCCTTCTTCCAGAAGTTTCTTTGCCTCCTCGATCCTGACTTCTGTAATATAACCTTTTACTGTTTTCTGTGTCTCTTTTTTAAATATCCCGCACAGATGGCCGATACTTAAATGAACACTGTCCGCAATCTCATTGATGGAAAGCGTATTCTCCTGATAATGCTTAAAGATATATTCCATAGCCAGAACAACAGGCCTTGAATATTCCCCCAGCTGCATCTTCTTTTTTCCGGAGATTAAAGTTTCAAACTGACGCTGGAACCACGATCTGATATGCCGGCTGTCCAGCCAATCCGAGAAATTAGAGGCAGTGCTAAAATCCTGTCCCATCTGTTTCGGCAGATGGGCATAATTCTTTTTCAGCAGCATAAATAATTCCCTGGATATCTGTTTCAGGCCATGGTAATCAAGGCTGCCCTCCACCTCTTTGTAGATTACATCCAGATACTGCGCGATCCCATCCATATCTTTGCTGTCAGTCAGATTCTGGATGAGCCCGGTATCTACTGCCGGATTCTTTTGCTCCCCCTTCGTATATGGCAGGGATATCATAGAATAGATTCCGCCGCTGCCAAGCAGATATTTTCTCCGGAAGCATTCCTTTGCGCCGCGGTACAGCCGTTTCAGTTCAGCGATCGTCTGTTTGCGATCCGCCACATATACGGTAAAAGAGTATCCCAGGGCTGTCCTAAGCCTCTGCCTGATTTCTCTGGCATAAGCCTGCACTGTCTCTGTGATTTTTTTCTGGGATACTTCCGGAATATCCAGAATCACCAGCGTCCTCCCTCCCGGCAGATCACTGACCGCAGCCATCTCAGATTCATCCATATACTCCGGTACTGCGATGGATGCGATCTTTTTCCCGGAACAGATCATCTCCTCGGGAACTGTGTCATCCGTAAATACAACCGGCAGATCCTGCTCGATAACGATATACGCATAAGCCTTCCGGTACATCCCGGAATAATCCGCGCCTTCCTCCCCGTCAGGAAGTTCCAGATATTCCAAAAGCTGTTTCGTCTTTAACATATCCCGCAGTTTATTCTGTCTGCTGATATCCTCGAATAATTTCTTCAGAAGCTGCGCAAATGTAACTTCGTCCAACGTGCTTTTTATCACATAATCCTTTACCCCATATTTGATCGCTGTCCTGGCATATGTAAAGTCCTCATATGCTGTCAGTAGAAATATGCACACTTCCGGTGCCGTCTCCCGGAGCTTCCTGATCAGTTCCAGCCCATCCATGAACGGCATCCTCACATCAGTAAAAACAACCTGCGGCAGAAAGGTTTTGAATTTTTCAAGAGCCTGTTTCCCGTTAAAAGCCGTTGCTACAATCTCAAAACCCAGCGCTTCCCAGTCGACCAATGTTTTTAAATCTTCCAGCACCAGTTTTTCATCATCCACAATCATTACCGATATTTTCTTCATACTCATTCTTCTTCCTTTAACCTTGCTGATGGACCGTCTCCATAAACCGGGTGACCAGTTCCCGGTCGACTGGCTGCTTTAGGTCTGCCCCTTTCTTAAATCCACTGCCGATCACCGCTCCGTCAACATAAGGCCACAGTTCCTTCACATTCGCTTCATTCAAGCCGCTTCCAATCAACAACGGTATGGAGAGGTGCTCCTTTACCGCAAGGATACTCTGTACATCCGGCGCTGTTCCAGTGGCGCTTCCGGTAATCACAGCCGCATCTGCCATACTCATCTCCACGTCATGGGCTTTTTCCCAAAGGGTACGGTCCGCCGTAACTGCATGGCTTCCATGCTTCACCTGGAAATCCCCGAATATCATCACATGCTCTGCGCCAACTGCCTTGCGGTACCGCAGAAGCCTTGGGCCGATCGCATCTACATAGCCGCTGTTCGAGATGTACCCATTCGCCAGATTAAACACCCGAACCCAGTCTGCACCACATGCCTTAGCTGCTGCCACCGCCTGGATTCCCCCATTCAGGTGGATGTTAATCCCCAAGGGAACCTCAGGATGTTCCCTGCGGACCGCGCATCCTGCCGCAGTCAGAAATGCCGTAGTCTCCGCACCAATCTGTTCCGGCAGAAGGAACGGCCAGTCAAACTGATTCTCAATCTGCAATCCGTCTACCTTCCCGTCACACAATGCTTCCGCATCCGCAAGCGCGGCCTCAAGAATTTCCTCCCAGGAATCCTTGCACCCCGGACTGCCTGGTAACGCCTTTAAATGTACCATACCTATCACCGGTTTTTTGCTGTTAAATATTTCCGCAAACATAACCCTCTCCATTTCTTCTGCGTACTTTCCCAGTTATTCTTCTGCCGTGCCGGTTACCTGCACCAATACCTGCCGTTCCCTCGGCCCGTCAAACTCATAAAAATACAGGTACTGAGAGCCGCCGAGCACCAATTCATTCTCATGGACAATAAACGTGATCGAATTGCCAAACAATGCGGACTTGATATGTCCCGCGGCATCTGACGGCGGATCGCACTGGTGATGAAAATCCGTCCTGACTGGTACCATCGTCTTCACCGTATCGTTTAAATCCAGAAGCCCCTTCGGATCAATCCCCGAGTAGATCACAAGACCGGCTGTCGTGTGAGGTACGAATACGCAGCAGAGTCCTTCCGACACGCTGCTCTTTTCTACAATATCTTTTACCATGCTGGTAAGGTCCAGCACTCCGTGCTGATCTGATTGAATCTTTAATACTTCCATATTTTCTCCCTATCCTTTATACATTCCATCCTGCAACCGGGCCTGTATATAAAAGGTCAATCACCTTTTTCAGGTTGACATCGTGAGGCGCATCCGGGTCTTTATAGGATAGCCGGGACAGTTCGCAGGCAAAAAGCTGAACAACGACCATTGCGCAGATGCTGCTGCCCCATTCTGTAAGTTCCTTTAAATATGGTGCCACACTGATAAAATTCTCTGAAGCCTTGCCGCAGGGGACATCTCCCACAGCCAACACTCTTGCCCTCTGATCCTTCGCATATTCTGCCACCTGTATTTCCCTGTGGTTGGAGCGGTTATTTGCAATGATGATCACCGCATCGGAACTTTTTACTGAAAATCCATGCAGATGCATGTATTCCTCTGCGTTACAGAATGTCACATGTCCCCGGGAGGTCTCTACGATCTTGGCCGCCCCCACCATCGCCGCACTTCTTGAAGGGCCGCTTCCTACATAGGTATAGCACCGCGCTTCCAGAAAAGCCTGGGCGCCCTGGCGAAGGAGTTCTCTTTCTTCCTTATATATCCGTTCTATCATCTCCGGCACCTGAATCATCAGTTCTTTTTTTAAATGTGCAGCCGTCTTTCCATCAACGGTCCCTCTTTTATCCGCAAGCACAGCAGCCAGCTGATACATCAGCGCAAGGGCGCTTGTTGTCGTCTTTGTCGGAAATGTTCTGGATACTCCTATGGAAGTTGTGAGCAGCACTTCGCTGCTGTCTCTTCCCAGAGGACTGTCCTGATGATTGGTCACGCCAATAGCAATACCCCCATTTTCCAATACGTATTCCAGAGACTTCAGGACATATAAGGATTTTCCAGAGGAACTGAATAGGATCACCAGCGTCTGTCCGTCAGCCTTTGGCTTCTCCAAAAAAAAGTCATAAGCCTCATAACCGTATGCCTCTGTTCCCGCCAGTTTCCGAAACGCCTCTGCCGCAGCCAGACTGATAAAGTAACAGTCGCCGGAACCGACAATATATACTTTCTGTACGTCCCTGTATTTTTCGGCCAGTTTTTCTATCTCGCCTTCCAGTTCAGCCATGCTGTTTCTGACTGCGTCTGCCTGTTCTAATACTTCCTGTGGAAAATAATACTCATTCCAATCTCCCATTTTCTTCCTCCTGTCGTCCTGTCTTTTTCTCATTTTTTTCTTCCAGTTCTTTTTCGTACTCTTCTAGGGCTTCCAGAATCTGCCCTTTCCTTGGCATGTTTCTCGCCCCTGTCTTTGTGACCGCAATTCCGGCAGCCACAGACGCAAAACGCATTGCCTTCTCCACCGAAGCCCCTTCGGCCTCTGCTGCGACAAATGCTGCCATGAATGTATCTCCGGCACCGGTCGTATCCGTCGGACGGTGTTTTGTCGCCGGAATCTGATACCTCTCCACCTCCTTTTCATCCATCCATTTTGATCCTTTTCCTCCGCATTTCACAATATAGCACTGCCCTTTCTTGGGAGAAAGGCCAAGCGCACGCATCTCTGTCTCCCCGGTAAGCACCACGTCGCACAGATCTGCCAGTTCTCTTGTCGCTTTTTTGATCTCTTCCGGAACCTGGTCTGCCGGATAGCAGAGATTCGGATCAAAATACAGCTTTGCCCTGCCCTTCCATCTTCTTGCCGCCAGAATGGCCGACTCCTCCACCGGATGCGCGCCTATGATCACTCCGGTAAAACAAAGCGCATCGGGATTCATCTCTTCTAAAAACAAAAGATCTTCCGGCTCTATGGCTTCAAACGCAGACCCTTTGACCAGTACATAGATTACCCGCTCTCCGTCCTCATCCACCATTATCGGCACTGCCCCGGACTTCAAGCCGGCAGTAACCTTCACATGCTCTGTATTTACTCCGGACTGCTTTAATTCTTCCAGCAAAAATTCTCCGGTTTCATCATCTCCCAGACCGCATACAATGGAAGTATCCATTCCGAGAACCGCAAGTCCTGCCGCAATATTGCCGCCCGTCCCTCCGCTGTTCCTCATAAATGAGGTTCCGAATGTTCTGCCTCCCGTTTCTGGAAATCCCTGTACTTTAGAGATCATGTCCGCAAATACATCCCCAATCACGACCACCTTTTTCGCTCTGTCCACAATTCCCACCTCATTCCTCTCTTCTTCGCATCACGACCGCATGTCTGTAGCGGTCGGATCGGTATATCACTTTGCTGTATTCTACCAGGGTTCCCTCCTGGCTGTAGGATTCCCTCTCAAATGCCAGAAGAGGCGCATTCTCTTCTACATCCAGTGTCTCTGCTTCATATTTGCCTGCCGAGACTGCCCAGATTTCTTCCTTTACTTCTGTCACTGCTATATGATAATGTCTCTTCAGATTCTCATACATGGACTCTCCGTCAAGCAAAAACTCTGCACCTTGCTCTCCCAGGATCTTCCCCGGCAGATAAGAATCATTGATCGACACTGGCTCATCATCCGTGCCCCGCACGCGATAAATGTGTACTGCCTCCTCTCCGGCCCCGATTCCGAGTTTTTTCGCAAGCTTCTCATCTGCCCTTATAATCTCAAAAGACCGCTGAAGTATCTGGGGCTCATATCCATGACTCTTTACGATCTCTGTAAAACTCAGCAGATTTGGATTATTATCGGTCAGTCTTGAATATGCAACCTTTGTTCCTTTGCCCCGGACAATATAGAGATAGCCATCCTGCACCAGCTCGCTGATTGCGCTTCTCACCGTCGTTCTGCTGACTCCATATTCTTCTTCCAGTTTCTTTTCGCAGGGCAGATATTGCCCCCGTTTATAATCTCCGCACTGTATCTTCTTCTTAATATCATCCCGCATCTGCTGATAATATGGCCTGCCTCTTCCCATATAATCCCCCTCTGTATCATGTACTTGGCGCGTCTTTATGACGTCATGATGTCATGTTTTCTTTATTTTATAGTTGAAGCGACAGTTTCACAATGCGGGAATCTGATGATTTTGTTCGTTATCTTCCGGTCTTTGCGTTACTCTTCTCAGATATAACTTAAAAAAGTGGCGTCGGAGTTCTTGCTCCAACACCACTTTTCGTACTCTGAACCGACAACCACTGTTTGTCGAAAAAACCTTTTATTTTAATTTGTTTTCTAACATTTCTTTGATGACTGCAGGCTCGACGATGCCTTTTAATTCGCGCATGCAAGCGCCAAATACAGACTGGATCGCCTTCGCCTTGCCATTCTTATAGTCCGCGACTGCCTGCGCATTATTTTGGATCGCCTCATCAATGACCTTATCAACCACAGCCATATCAATTTTTTTGTCAAAGCCATTCTCCTTACAGTACGCGACAGGATCTACGTCTTCTTTAAGTACAGCCACCAGGATTTTTTTGCCGGATACGCGGTTGATCTCGCCCGCATCTACCATTTTGATGATTGCCGCTAGTTTTTCCGGCGAAATGGATAGTTCATCTATGGTCTTGCCCTCTTTGCGCAAGAGGCCTACGCTCTCTGTGAGAATCCAGGACGCCGCATCTTTGGCGTTACATCCAAGCGCGACAACCCCATCCAGAAGCTGGGAAATATTTTGATTGGCTATGATCATGTCTATTTCTTTTTCCGATATGCCGGCTTCGCTATATTCCACCACCTTATCGTTAATCTCCACCGGCCTGTTCTTCTTAATCTCCTCAATCCACTCATCATCAATAATGATTGGCATCAGGTTGGCATCCGGGAAATAACGATAATCTGCTTCTGTTTCCTTGTTACGCATAGCAAAGGTCTTGCCGCTCGCGTCATCATAGCGTCTTGTTTCCTGAACCAGTTCTTCTAATTCATACTCGATCGCGTCCATATGTCTTTGCGCCTCATAATTGATGGCTTTTTCGATCGCTTCAAAAGAACTCATATTTTTGATTTCTGTCCGGACGCCAAACTCCTGGCTTCCTTCCTCGCGAACCGAAATATTAACATCGCAGCGCATCGCGCCTTCCTCGCATTCAGAGATGCCGCTAAAGCGGAACATGGATTTTAAATTTGTAAGGTATGTGATAACTTCCTCCGCACTTCTAAAGTCAGGCTGGGTTACGATCTCAATAAGCGGTACGCTGGTACGGTTAAAGTCCACATAAGAGTAGCTGCCGCTATGAACCAGCTTTCCCGCATCCTCTTCCATATGGATCTGCTTGATGTGAATGTCGCGGACGCCTGCGGACGTCTTTACCTGTACGCAGCCATTGGTACAGATCGGATGGTTGATCTGGGTGACCTGGTATGCGCAGGGCAGATCCGGATAATAATAGTTTTTCTTGTCAAATGTCGTATATCTGCTGATCTCGCAATTTAACATCAAGCCGGCAAGAACCGCAAGCTCTACCACTCGCTTATTCATTACCGGAAGCATGCCCGGCATGCCGGAACAGGCCGGACATACGCAGTCATTCGGAGTCTTCGCCGCGGCATGGCCCCCGCAGGAGCAGAATATCTTAGATTCGGTTTTTAATTCAACGTGCGTTTCAAGCCCGATTACAACTTCATAATTCATACTTATTCACCTTCCTTTTCAACGGCTCCAGCCATACTTAAAAGAATGCTTTCGCTAAAATGTCCGCCCATTAACTGAACTTTGCGGCTAACCAGGGCAGGAATCCCGATCAGATTTGCCACGGAGGTAAATATGCTTTCTTCATAAACCTTTTCAAAGGCCGCATAAATATCATAACGCTCGTAACTTGTTTTGCTGCAGGCAGGCGTAAGAACCGCATCGTACTCTTTCATGAGCGCCGCAAACTTTTCTGCCACGACACGGCGGATTCTTAACGACTTATCATAACAATCCTTATACCGGTTCTTGGAAAGAACGTCAGAGCCATATAAAATGACTGCCTTCGTAAGGAAGTTAAACCCTTCCGTTCTGGAATTTACATACAGTTCATCAATATTTTTATAGTTCTCTGCACGACGTCCATATTTTACGCCATCAAACCTGGATATATTATTACAGGTTTCCGCGGACATGAGAATCTGCCATGCCGTATTCGCCATCTCAAAAAAGTCGCAAGAAATCTCTTCCACGGTCACGCCCCTGTCCGTGAGTTTTTTGGCAAACGCTCTCACGTTTTCCTGCGTGTCCGCATCTGCGATTTCTAATAATTCTTTGACGATGCAGACACGTTTGCCAGCGATATCCTCGTCTGTATGATATTCATAGGTCTGGGTCCTCAGACTTGTTCCATCTTTATCATCGTGGCCTGCAATCACACCCATCACTTCTTTTACGCCTTGGATGTCAGGCGCGTATACGCCTACCTGCTCGCCAGATGCCGCTGTTGAAATGATTCCATAACGTGACACCGTACCGTAGGTGGGCTTAAGGAAATCTACATTCGCAAGAGCCGCCGCACGTCTCGGCGCGCCATTTACATCCACTCCAAGCGCTGCTTTCACATCGGATTTTGCTACCAGCGCTGCTGCCGCGCCTTCCAGTTTCGTATCCTCCTGCGCATAGTGGGAAAATTCGCCCACCAGATCCAGCCCGAACTCGCCTACATGGCATTTCCCGGATACCAGGTATCCGTTCTTCTCCAGGCGCTCTACTGCCTCAGCGCTGAATAAAGGCTTGAATCCCATCAGAATTTTCGAGCCATACGTTGACTCGGCACCCTTCACAAGAATGCTATCATCCACGGCAATGGTGCCGTTTTCATTTATTTTTGCTGCATAATATTCCATATCATCCACCTCACTTTACAAGTCTTGGAACCTGCCAACTATTTTCGTTGTGCATAGGCGCGCCTTCAAGTAAACTTTCTCTTGTAAACAATTGTTCTCTGACATCCTCACGCAATACATTGTTCATAGGCATTACATGAACCATTTCCTCGACATTTTCCGTATCGACTTGCAAGAGAATCTCTTCTTTTTTCTTCATCCGGTCAAAAATGCCTTGTACTTCCGTGTCTTCTTCCTCTGTAAGGGATATCTGGTTCAACTGCTGCGCATTGGAAAATGTAGAGCGTTTTCCCTTCGCATACTTTCCATCGCCGCTTCCTGCGAAAGCATGTTTTGCCAAAGCGTTGGAATTCCCTAATAGATGGACATCCTCAAGCTGCTGGCTCGTTACTTCGCTCGGCGCGCCAAGCAGCAGATCCTGCGCATTTCCATTTAATGGGAATGCTATGACGTCCAGAATCTTCTCTTCATCCGTAAGAAGCATTACCATACGGTCAACGCCCGGCGCCATGCCCGCATGCGGCGGCGCACCGTATTGGAATGCGGTGTACAATGCATTGAAACGCTCTTTCAGTTCCTGCTCATCATATCCGGCGATTTCAAATGCCTTCTTCATAATATCAATGTCATGATTTCTAACGGCGCCGGATGCCAGCTCGATCCCATTACATACCAGGTCATACTGGTATGCCAGCACTTCTGTAGGATCTTTGCCAAGCAAAGCATCCATACCGCCCTGCGGCATAGAGAATGGGTTATGCGTAAATATAGTCTCTCCCGTCTCCTCATCAATCTCGTACATCGGGAAATCCACAACAAAGCAGAATTCAAACGCGTCATCTCTAATAAGATCTAAGTTTTCCTTTTTCGCCAGCCAGGTACGGATCAAGCCTGCCTTCTTCTCTGTATCATTCTTCTTATCATCACAGATGAAGAACAAGGTCTCTCCCTCTTTGATATTGGTAAGGGAGGTAATCTCCGCTTTCTTTTCATCACTCAGGAATTTTGCGATAGGACCCGCAAATACTCCCTCTTTCAGAGTAATATATCCCAATCCGCCAAGAGCCACTTCATCTGACATCGCGTATTTCAGTGAATCTTCGAAGAATTTCTTCGATTTGCCTCTACAATCAGCCACGATACCACGAACCGGCTTTCCTCTAAATGCAGGGAAGGCCACATCCGCGAAAAATGCGGTTAAATCGCAGATTAATAGCGGATTTCTTAAGTCCGGCTTGTCCGAGCCGTATGTCATCATGGCATCCGCATAAGTGATACGCCTGAAAGGCTTTTCTGTAACCTTCTTATCCGAAAAAGTTACAAATGTATCATAAATCACGTCTTCGCAAATATTCAGGACTTCTTCCTGCGTAGCAAACGCCATCTCAAAGTCCAGCTGATAAAACTCGCCCGGGGAACGGTCTGCTCTCGCATCCTCGTCACGGAAGCAAGGCGCGATCTGAAAATATTTATCAAATCCAGAAACCATCAAAAGCTGCTTAAACTGCTGCGGCGCCTGAGGAAGCGCATAAAACTTGCCCGGATGCTTGCGGCTTGGAACCAGGAAGTCACGAGCGCCTTCAGGAGATGACGCGGTAAGAATCGGCGTCTGGATCTCCAGGAAATCCTTGTCCTCCATCTTGTTCCTTAAATGACGGATAATCTTGGAACGCATCACAAGATTGTCATGATTCTTCGGATTCCGAAGATCAAGATAGCGATACTTAAGGCGTAATTCATCCTTAATATTTCTGGAACTGCTGACATCAAAAGGCAGCATATTTTTTGATTTGCCTAAAACCACAAGCTCGCTTACCACCAACTCGACAATACCTGTTGCGATCTTCTCATTCACCGTGTCCGGGTCACGCTTTTCAACAACCCCTTTTAAAGAGATCACCGTTTCCCGATTCACATTTTTCAATAATTCTTCGTTATGGATTACCGTCTGCGTCACGCCCGTATAATCGCGAATGTCAACAAAGATTACTCCTCCGTGATCACGAATCGCATCTACCCAGCCCGCAAGCTGAACCGTCTGCCCGACATGCTCCTCACGGATATCATTACAGTAAAGAGTCCTATACATCTGATTTCTACCTCCTAAATTAAATTAAAAAATCCCGAGAATACATATCCAATATATAATACGTATTCTCGGGACGAGTATACAAAGTAACCCGCGGTGCCACCCGTTTTGAAGCGAAAGCTTCCTCTTTTAATATCTGATTTTATACTTGATCATTACATGGAGCGTTCCCAAACTTACTACTCTTCTTAAACACGCTTCCAGTCGACGACGTGTTCTCCCTGTTAGAATTTCCCCAAAAGCTGAGTCTCCGTTTTTATACTAGCAAACATTCCTGGCTAAGTCAACCAAAAATATACTTTTCCTAGTGTCTCCAAATCCTAAGCTTTCATACGGCTCTAATCTCTATAAACGAATTCATCGTTGATTTCTCTATTCATAAATTCCTTCAGTTCTTCCCCTTCGTAGCCAAGCGAGCAGCCAACCAGCAATTTTACATAAGTCATCTCAGAAGTCATCGTCCATACCGGTATGGCGCCACACTTCAAAATGATGCCTGTAGATATGTAATTATACGCGTCTCTGTGGCAATGCTCAAGAAATAGCGGGATCGGAGGCTCGCACTCATCACATCGCTTTTTGAGCGACAGAATGGCCTGACTGGTGTACCGCTTCGATTCGTCGTCCTTGTATGGAGTCACCGCCATTGTGCTTGAATGGTAGGTGCCGTGAAGAATCGCCTTGACCCCCTTCATGCAGTAATGCTCATAATCGATCCCAACATAAGGAATGATCCGAAGAACACAAGACGAGAGTTCAAAGTCGTGATACAAGTACATCTTCTCTTCGCCGGAGGATTTCCCCTTAAAAACAGCGTTCTCCTGGCTTACCTCAGCCATATCCGGACTGTAAAAATTCTCAGAACGGTTGGCGCACTGCAGCAGATGAGAACAATAGTGAATATACATACGCTGTGTTTCCCCGGCCCCGTCAGTCTCTGTATTTCTATACACAGCATAAATATTAGGCTCTATCCCATTGACGATCAGTTCAACCGCAGCCTTGAAGTTCGCGTTGCCATTGGCCTCATCGTCATCCGGCGGAAGCTGGCTGGAAACCAGAAACACAGGAATCTTAGTGCCCGCCATCAGAATCGAAAGCAACGCTCCTGTATAAGCAAGAGTGTCCGTACCGTGCAGGATAATAACGCCATCATATTTTGAATAGTCATACGTTCTCATCTTAGAGATAAGGATGTTCCAATTACCAGTAGTCATATTCTCACTCAGAATGTCAAGGGGCTTCTCTTTGTCAAATGATACGCATTCCTCGGAAGCATAGCGGGAACCGGAGGCTCTGAATTTCTTTTCGATCAGCGTATGCGCACGCTCTGCATCAGAGTCTCGCTTGCCTGCCTTGTCGGCGAATGAGCAGATGGTACCTCCGGTGAGGATGATAAGGATGTTGTGGGGTGTTTTCAATTTGATTTTCCTCCTGGTTTTTTGATATTGGTAGGTGATTGGGGTGTATTGGTTTTTGTTTTGGTATCTTTGGTTTTGTCTTGGTAGAAGCATTCTTTTTCTGCTTCTATGATCATTAGGGTTTTTGCTGGCAGTCAAGATAATGTGTTTGTGATTTCATCAGGAAAAAATTAGGCTATACAGTGTAACTAAAATATTATTACCAGAAAAAATGTTTGGTTTTTTAACTTGCCTTCACTACTTGATTCATCAAATTACTTGTAAATGAGAATATTATTTATATTCTCTAAAAACTATAATTAGAGTCAATAGATTGGCTTTGGATATTTTCTTAACTTATCATGATAAACTAATATGTTTTATTAAAATCATCTACGGTATAGGCCTCAAATCCTGTCCAAAGCCTAGTGGTATTTGAATTATTAGGCTTTCAGTATTACCAAAGTTTTCACTTTCGGTGGATAAGAAATTCTATACCTTATAGCAAAAATTTCCACCTTTGTTCTGTTATAAATTACTTGATTTTAGTTTATCTCTCTCTTTCGTTGAAATTCCTCCTCTACAACTTTCTTAATTCTCAAGTATATGTGTTTTATCATACCACCAACAGTTTTTATCCATTTAGGTACCATCGGTACTTTCTCCGAAAAAAAAGCATCTTTAATACAAAAAATATTTATTTGTTCACCATTTATGGAAAACTTTTATCTTATATTAATAAAAAATAATGATAAATTACAATTTCCTTTTTGACCCTTAAGAGATATTTCAAATACAGCCATACCTCTACTTTCCATATGATTCTAGTTTCCGACCACAAATATTTTTCTATTCTATTTTCTTTGTTCATAATAATTATATTATCATCATTTAATTCTATTTTGACCTTGGTAGTTTCTATATCCGAATTCCTTGAAATTTTTGCATAAATTCAACAGACTTTTGCATAATATATTTATAAGGTAGGTGTAATAAAATGAATTCATTAATAGGAATTTCTATACGAGGTAAAACATATTTTTTCTTTAATACTTTTTCTTCAAATCAATTGCTTCTATTAAAACAACTTGTCACCAAATATCGAAAAACAAACTTATTTGCAGAAAAAGATGATGATGAAATTATGAAACAATTTATTATCGATGCGAACATAATTTTAAAATGCTCGTTACACCTTGTAGATATTGAAGAAATATTGATCCTTAAATAATCTCTAGTTCCTCATCGGTAAAATCAAATGCCTCTGTAAGTATCTGTGATGAGAACTTCCTATATTGACTAGAAGCATAAGGAAATGCCTCTTTAGAAAAGTCCACCTTCAAATTCTTTAAATGACTATTATAAAAACCATAATCCTTAATTCCATTTTTTGATAATTGTCTATTATACGCAATAATAAAACCATTCAACGCAATAACAGATATTAATTTAGATGTTGGATTATTCCATGCTTCTTTAAATGTATCCCGGATTGTAGAAAAATATAAATCGATATTTTCTGCACAAAAATCGATATATTTCGTCAATGCTTCCTCGTCTTTTACTAACAGAGCCTCTTTATCACCGTTCCAAAAATCATACAAACTTGTTTTGCCTTCTGCTGGTGTAATTGTTACTAAATAACGCAAAGCAAATTTTATTATAGACGCTACTTTAATCTTTCCTTCATCCAAGGCAGACAGTTCAAATCGATTAAGAAATGTTCTATACCTATTTAATTTTTCCACCACACGCCGTGCAATTCCAATATCTGAAAGCGGATCTTTTATCATTCCAATATGAAGTAGTACATCGGCTGGAACCATTTTCGCATTGGAGTTAATCTCTAAAAAAATTTCGCTTTGAAGTTGCTTACGATCCGCCTCTTTCATACCATCTGGAAAAATTAATCCTGTTACCAACAAATGTAACTGTTTTCTCAGCGGCGCAATTGTTAATTCGTATTTTTCGTTTGCCGGCGCTTCATAATGTGCAAAAATACGATGTTGTCCATCAATTACACAAACGGTATTCATCTCATCAGGTAAAACGAGAGAGCAACGTTGGAAATCTCCTATCATCTCTGCTTTAACAACATTACCTGATTCATCCTCAAATCTCACACTATCTGGCAAAGCAACAATAATATTATTATAGAATGCTGATCCTTTATCAGCCAAAAAAGCTCTGATCTTTTTTATTTTCTCTTTCTCAATCAATCGCTGATATAACCATATTGATTCTTCCCAATTATCTTTTCTAAGCACATAACTAGTCTTTAATAAATTTTCAGCAGACATCATAAAAGAAACAATTCTTACACCATTGCGAATACCAGTAATATCATCTGGATAAATAATAGGTGCCTTAATTACTGTCTTATTTCCTGCGCTTCCACTTGAACCGATCTGATCATTTGTAAGCCCTAAAAATCTAAATAAATCATATCGAGCAGTGTAATATATACATTGTGACATTCTATTAAAATATGCAAGAGTATCTGGCTCCCAAAAAATCACATTAGAATACAAAGATTTTTCATCCTCTGTAAGTTCTAATTGTGCTTGAGAAATATATATATAATAAAGTCTCATTCTATCTATACGATATTTTTCTACAAATTCTTTCTCTTCCGGGAATTTTTCCTGTATCCACGCAATAAAATCTGTCATATTACCTTTTATCTCATTAAATGCCTCACTTTTTTTACGAATATGATTTTTATCTTTTCCCTTACTACATGTATCTTCAGCAATTATTAGAACATTTTCATAAATAAAAAGATAATCCAATTCAACTACACGATATCCAATTTTAAAATGTTTATTAGCCGTAGAAATACTAACAAATCCCATATTCGTAAATGTACTACGTATCTTTTTCCTGAATGCAGTTACATGTCGTTTGCGAAGCTGCTCTTTTTTTTGTGCCTCTGTTATTACTTTTTTCTTCTTTTTCTTATCCACTTTATTTATCATAACAGTTCTCCTCTTGCTCGCACAAACTCTTCTGGTAATTTGGCTACGGCAGAGTTTTTATTAGGTTCAACTACAGGCTTATCCTCTCTTATCTTTACATTTCCATCTGCTGCATCCTTTAATCTACTTACTGAAATATCATAATATTCTTTTTGAATTTCAGCACCTACAAATCTTCGATCCTCTACAATCGCTGCTACCCCTGTTGATCCAGAACCCATAAACGGATCCAGAACCAATCCATTTCGTGCAGTTAAAGCTTTTATTAGTCTTTGTGGAATAGCAACAGGAAATTGACAGGGATGATCTGTTTTTTCTACGTGATTTGCCTTAACATTAGGAATATCCCATACATCTGAAGGATTTTTTCCCAATGGGTTACCACTCAATCGCCCTTTATTCGGACCTTTATATGAGCGTTTCCCAGGATATTTCTGTGGTACTCGTACCTCATCCAAATTGAAAACAGTTTGATCCCCTTTAGTAAACCACATAATAGTTTCGTGTCTTCCACTAAACCTATTTACGCTATTCAACCCATGACCAAATGTCCATATGATTCGGTTTCGTAAAACAAATGGGGATTCTAACTCTTCACTCATACATGTAAAAATATTATATATAATACAATCCAGTGGAATTACACATCTATCAGATACATGATATCCAACCTGCCAGCATACGCTCCCACCTTTTTTTACGACCCTATATAACTCATTAAAAATGTTAACATGCTGTTTTCTAAATTTTTCAATATCATCATGAGGATCTTCATAGGCTTTTCCCATACAATAGGGCGGTGATGTTACTACCAAATCAACCGATTCATCTGGAAGGCTTTTTAACAACTCCAAACAATCCCCATTGTGTAATGTAACTTGATTATATTCTTTATAATTTTTGTATATTTCCATCCATACTCACCAAGTATTTCCTTTGTTCAAACTAATTTCCTATACTCTAAAAGTTGATACATTTAATATCTCTACTGCTAAATATAACAGAAATAACCACTCTACTCAACTAGAATCTATTATAATTTTCCTGTGCCTTGGTTTTCTTTCCCATAAATTTTTTATTTTTTCTAAGAGGCATAACTCTTGTTAAAAAGATTATCTTTTGTCAACAAATGTAGGTTAAGCCCCATGATTTTACTAGACAAAATCTCTTTCCATAGTCACATGGAGTTATCCTATCCTACGTACCAAGAAACTTATCCATCTTTTCTCTCCTAAAACATAATTCCTTTGTATTTAACAATCCCACCTAATAACAGGATTATCACACCAGAATTACAATTGACTCCACTTGCAGTAAAATGAAAGTATTATACTACATAATAAAAATCTTTAATTACCCCATCGCTCCAATCAAAATCTTCCAAATTTAGCTCTCTTGTATAATCCATAATGAAATTTGTACGAAATATTTTTGTCAATAGGTACTTTGGGTTCAATGTTAGAGATACTCTTCTCTCTATATGAAAAATGATAATATGTATTTGCATCTCCATTATCTTCAATTGCAGCAATTACATTACTATCATATAATAACTGCAAAAATTTTTTAGGATCATCTACAAATTCAGGGATATCATCTGCATTGCCCAAGATATAATCTGTAAATTTTTCATATACTGCACTATATTCTTCATATTTAAAATTACTGTCTTTAAAATAATCAAAAAATTTTATAAAATGATTAAAATCATCAACCGAATAATAAAATGACAATTGATCCTTTAGTGAACTCATAAAATATTCTGAATATGCATTTTGAAAATCATCACTTTGATAAATATCCTTTGAGAATTCTATTTCATCTTCTTTACCGTTTTTCAACATATGTTCTTGTAAAATTTTTAATATAACTACTATATCTCTAGGACGGGATAAAGAAATTCTTATAAATTCCATAAATGCTGTATCAAATTCTCGGCTTTGATTTGTAGTTGGAAAAGTCCACGGTAAATATTTTTCCCATAAATCGTCTTCTTCTATTTTCTCTTGTTGATACTCTAATATCCTTTTTGAGACTTTATACAAATTTGAAGTTTTATATTCTTTATAGGTTGTCCTCCAATCTAAAAATACTGCGTTATCTCTTAATTTATTAGTCGCATTCTGAAGATTTAATGCTGAATATATATCTGGTCTCAATAACAAGACAATTTTTAAATGCCCCTTAGAATCTTTAACATTTTGGAATAATTCCGTATTTAATGCCCAGCACGCATCTGCAAGGCCACGAATACATTGAATATAATCGTCATATGGAATAACATTAGGTCTTATATCAATACCATCTATAAAAAGGTTAACATTTTTATTTAACTTTAAGTTCCTAATTGCATCACTAAATTGTTTTTCAATATAAAATAAATTCATTTGAAAGCGTGTCTCAGTAAACTCTAGTGTTGTGCCATTCTTACCAGATATTTCCGAGTATTTGCATATTAATTTTGCTGCCAGCTCTGTTTCATCAACAATTCTTAATGCTGTAATAATCTCTGGCGTAAATGCATTTAAATAATATTCATCTATAGCTTTAACCAGATTATCAAGATTACTTTTATTAAATATTGAAACAACTTTATCATCATCCGTTATATTTTTACTTAATAATAGTAATAATATTACTTTCCATATGCCAACGAAATCAGTCAATTCTAAGTTTTTTTGCTTCTTTATATTGTAAAATTTATCATAATCGGTTGCTGATATATATGATAAAACAGTTTTATTTTCTCTATAGTTATTATTTTTTAGATAAACCGAATATGCCGTTTTGCCTGTGCCTTTCTCTCCAATTAAAAAATATATATTGGGGTTAATAAGCTTTTCAAGAAAATAATTTTTCACAAAAATGTCATTGAACATTTTTTTATTATCTCTACGTGCATAATTCTGAGCATCCGAAAATCCTAAGTTTAATTCACTAATTTTTTTCATTTTTCCCTCCACTATTAATTTTAAAAATATTAATATATTATTTATTTTCAAAACATTCATTTTTCTTACCTCACCTGGGTAATACGAAACAAATTTCAGTTCATCTAAACATAAAAGCACACCTACATATCACCGTCAAAACCGCCAAACCCTTTGATTTACTGGGTTTTCTTCTCCAGCAATACGACGGTTTCAACATGCGGTGAAAGGTGTCTTTTATACTACATAGCAAAAGTATCTCCCCTAATATTACGGGGGTTTTCCATGGATTACACTATATCACCGAGTTACCCCTTCCAGCAGTTTTTCACCCCTTTTCAGAAATTTTTACCCCTACGTAATAGATTTACCACATTCACATTTTGCGTTACGGAACAAGAATCTGCACTTTACTCACCAAGTAATTCTGTCATTCATTTAGAAACCTCCGAACCCTGTTCCCTGCAAGTGGCAATTTCACGACTTCTTCTGTAGCTCCTTACCTCCAAAACCTGTTCCTCACATAACAATCCCCGCTACAATTTTTTTCACGCTGGCACTGCTTTTAAACTCTTTGCCACAAAACAGACATCCTGTTTTTAAAAAGTGAAATGCCATTACCCCATTTCCTACTGTACTCTTCCGAATGGTATATGCGCCTCAATCTCTCAGGGTTGATTTCATTTGGATAGCCGCACTGTATGTATATAGATCACTAGCGCACTTTCTCCATTTTTTCCCATTCTTTGCTCTCATGAAATGTTTTCGTATCTATGTCTTGTGATTTGCAGTAATTATGTACCTTGTCTCTCAAAATGCCTAAGGCTATCGCCATCTTCCTATATCCAACCCCCATCCTTCTGAAGCGCACAATTGTATGTTTCTGTTCTTCTGTCATTTAACATAACTGCTTTTATAGTTTTGTTATCCAGTAATTGCCCTAAATTGCTTTTTTGTCAAGGAGTCTTATTATTAAGATTTTATAGTTCTTACAAATGATTTTTCCATATCCTCCAACTTAGCAACCAATTTCTTGGCCTTATCTAAAATGTCGGTATCGCAATAATATTCAACATATTCATTACATGTATTTTTCATTAACTCATAGCTGTTCATTCTCTTTCTAGGCTTTAACTCGTTATTGAGATACCCTTTATTAAATCTGTAATAATCTGAATTTACAGCCTCATATCCCAATACAATTGCTTGTTCTAAATAATACTGTTTTTCCCCCTTGTCCTTTTCCAAATCACTAATCAAGCAACTAATTAACGAAGATGTTAACGCTGCCTTTGATTTTATTGCATAACCACCATCAAAATATGCTTTTACCGAATATGAATATGCCTCTTTCAATTTAACTGGATCACCGTAAAAAAGTCTGTATATACTTTTTGCTCGTTGTAACCAATAATGTAAACTATCGCTCAAATAGTATTCTAACTTTTCATAAACTTCAAAGATTAGGCGTCCGGCCCCCTTTTTTCCTCCAAATAATTGGTTTAAAGTATCGAAAAGTATTATATCTATATATATTCTATATCGTGTTCTATCATTTTTCACCATTTCAACAATATGAATAATGCAATCTATAATATCCTCTCTATCAATTCTATCTAAAAGTTTCATCAGAACTACTTTACTATTATGAACTAATTTTGTTGTTGAATAATTTGCTCGTTCGTTTATATCAACAGGAACTTCCTCAATTATAAGGGGAAAATGTTTCTTAAATTCTGCCACCTCTAACAAAGGTATATCTAACGCCATAACATCACTCATATAAATTTTATCAGATGCCGTCAATAATAATAGTAAAACTTTTTCATTAAATGATAACGTTTTGGGAAAAATATTTAAATTTGGAATATCTATTTTCTGTTTCTGTGACAGCTTCTCTAGATAATCCATATTAGTATTGTTTGCATAGCGTTTAATCAATCCATAAGTGTTTGCTTTGTCTAAATTCTGCTCTAATTCATGTCCTTCAAAAGTACTTTGTATCTCAACAAAAACAGCCTGTAAAGACTCCATAATAAAGTTATCATTTGAATTAACCGCTATAACCAATTTATTTAAATTCTTTTTTAACAACTCATAACTATTTGCCAGCAATCTATAACATCCACTCGAAATTGAATTGCTATCAAATATAAAATAACTATTATGTTCATTATTTAAAAGCAAATATACTAACTGTTCATCCACAAATGTAGTAGATGGAAAGAAATAAATTGTATTCCTTCTCTGTCTTTCACAAAAACTACATAATAGAAATGTTTTTCCGCTAAAACGTCTGCCTTTAACTATAACACAATTATTGGTTTTTAATTGATTCTCTACTTCTTCAATACAGTTCCTCAAAACATGCATTCCACCTTTACAGAAGGCATTCTGGCTTTCATCAAAAATTGGATTTCCTGCCAAAAGTTTAATTGTATCTACCTTATTATCCATTGCATTCACTGATGGACTTTTAAATTTGTAATTGGCCAAATTTTCTTCTGCCGCTAATCTCCGTACTTCTTTGATTAATTCCCTATAAAAATAGGAGTAATCCTCTACCAAAACAATTGTATTTATTCCGTAATCTTTAAGTCCGACTTCTTCACGAAATGTTGGTTTTTTCTCACGTAATAGAATTTTTAGCGTGCTTGATGTGTGTTCTGCTGTACCATATACATATTTTAAATCTGGTTCATTTAATAAACTACACCCAATAAATATCATATTACTCGTTGAAAAGTCTGCTTTCAAATTATGTAAAAAATCTTTATTTTCTTTAGATGTTATTGACTGCATATATTGCTTATGACTAAATACTATATTTTCATCAGTTAAATATGTAACTTCCGAAAATGCATCTCCATGCAATTTATATAATAATTTAATTGATGTATTCGGTGCATTTAGGTTTTTATAGGGCATAATCGGTTTGAAATAAGTTGTATTTTCAATGGCATCATCAATATTAAGTGTATATGCATAGGGCCAGTTAATTTCTAATAATTCCTTTTGCTGTGTACCAATCTGAACTTCTGTAAAATAATTTTTAAAAAATTCTGTTCTTATCACTTTAGGAACTAATTCTATAAATAATTCCGATGTTTCATTGAAATCAATATCCTTAATATCATCTTCACATATTTTAGGACAATGCTTTATTAATAATTCTTTCATCATTTTTGTTGCACTTTTTCCATCAGGCACAGTACCATTATAAGCACAACTATTCATTGAAAATCCGGCCCCAAAAACAGGAATTATATTTCTTTCACAAATCAACCTTGCTATTGTACTTATACCATTAAACTGAGATAATATATCCATATAGTTGTCTCCATCCATTTTTATTTTAAAATTGGTATTAAATTCTATTCAACACCTTTAATAATCCTACTACTCCCCTTACTTAAATCTTTACAATATTTCACACCGCATAATAATATCTATAATGAAGCTCCGAACACCTTTTACGTTTTTTCATATTTATAGTATCGAAAATTATTTTAATCTAAGGGTTTTGCCAAATTGTATCTCTTATTCAACAAATCCTCATTTTCAAACCATCCGGCGTTATCCCCGTCCCCCTATCTGCGGAAACTTATCCATCTCACCATCCGCAA
>OGZI01000029.1_pt1 | contig 173471 bp, 150 predicted proteins | sample 1576711 | NCBI WGS metagenome assembly OGZI01 (sample SAMEA3541482, study PRJEB24748) | human gut metagenome | biome: human gut; feature: human-associated habitat; material: faeces | place: China | collected 2012
CACGGATGCCAGCTGCGGCATGGTTAGAAATACCGGATTTTGCGGTCAGAATTTGTCGCCGCATGTTTATCTGGAACTTTTAAGTATCTAGTTCTTGTAATATTACTTATTAGACCAAAGCACGGTATGCTTCGTGCGACACCCCCTTTATCTTTATCTCTATACAATGTTTTTCTGCTATGCGTTATACGCCTTCGCCGTCAAACGCCGGGATGAAGCTCTCTTCTGCCGTCTCCCCCTCCTGAATAAATCCCTGCTCTACCCCCAGTCCGATCGCATAATCGACGACCTCCTCATATTCCTCGTCCGTGACTTTCCGGTTCAGCTCCGGGTAGGCGCTGACATTTTCCAACGGCGTATACTGGTTCATGATGCTCAGATATATCTGATTGCCGTAGGTTTCATACAGGTATTTTATCACCGCCTTAGAGTCCCTGGTACAGCCCGGCAGCAGCAGGTGACGCACGATAACGCCCTGTCTCATCAGAAGTCCCTCCTCGATCGGGTCTTCTGCTTCGTCTCCGTCAAACACGGGTCTCGGGCACTGGCGCACCATCTCCGCAACCGCCGCTTTGGCCACATCGGCATAATCCGGAGCGTGTGAATATTTTGCACTGAGCGCAGGACTTATATATTTAAAGTCCGGCAGGTAGATATCCACAAGTCCTTCCAGACTTTTGATCGTATCCGCACTCTCATAACTGCTCGTATTGTAAACGACGGGAAGCCGCAGTCCTTCCTTTTTTGCACGGCGCAATGCCTCCGTAATCTGCGGTGCAAAATGTCCCGGCGTCACCAGATTGATATTATTCGCCCCTTTTTCCTGCAGTTTCAGGAATATTTCTGCCAGACGCTCCTTGGTAATCTCCTTTCCTGCCGTCCCGTTTGCGATGCTGCGGTTCTGGCAGAACACACAATGCAGGGCACAGCCGGAGAAAAATACCGCGCCGGAGCCGCTTTCCCCGGAGATGCAGGGTTCCTCCCAGTAATGAAGCGCCGCACGCGCAACCTTCAGCTGTTCGGTCTGTCCGCAGATGCCGCGCTCTCCGCCCGCACGGTCCACTGCGCAGTTTCTAGGACACAATGTACACATTTTCATCTTTCCGTCCGTCTCTTTCTATCTAAATTCAATCTTGATAATCCCGCGTATTTTGGGTATGATAATGTTTGATTTCCGAAACGACCATTTTCGGAACAATCTGACATTGATATATTTACACATAAGGAGTTCGTTATGAATCAGAAAAATTGTATGGTAGCCCAGTCCGGCGGTCCTACCGTTGCGATCAACGCAAGTCTTGCCGGTGTCATTGACGGCGTGTCCGACTCTTCCATGTACGACACCGTTTACGGCTCGCTCAACGGAATCACCGGTATTTTAAACGATGACCTTCTCAACCTCACGGAGCTTATGGACGGTCATCCGGAATATCTTTCCCGCCTTGCGCAGACACCTGCGATGTACTTAGGCTCCTGCCGCTACAAACTTCCCAATTATCTGGATGATGATTCACCCTATGTCTTCATATTTAAGCAGTTTGAAACTTACCACATTGAAGCGTTTTTCTATATCGGCGGCAACGATTCCATGGACACCGTGTTAAAGCTGTCCGAGTACGGAAAACGCATCGGCAGTTCCGTCCGCATTATCGGCATCCCGAAGACCATCGACAATGATCTCTGCGAGACCGATCACACCCCGGGCTTTGGCTCTGCCGCAAAATACATTGCCTCCTCGCTCTTAGAGATCGCGCACGACACCTTTATCTACGCGGTCAAAAGCGTGACCATTGTCGAGATCATGGGACGCGACGCAGGATGGCTGACCGCTGCCGCAGCACTCGCGCGCAACGGGTACAACACCGCCCCGCACTTAATCTATCTGCCGGAAGTCGCTTTCGACCCGGAGGATTTCCTTTTAGACGTCAAGCGTCTCCTTTTTGAGCGCAACAATGTCATCGTCGCAGTGTCCGAGGGCATCCGCGACGCCTCCGGCAATTACATCAGCGCGTCCGAGCAGTCTGTCGACACGTTCGGTCACAGTCAGTTAAGCGGCGCCGGCAAGACACTTGAGTTCCTTGTCAAGGAAAAGCTTGGTGTCAAGGTGCGTTCCGTGGAAATCAATGTCCTGCAGCGCTGTGCCGCACATCTGGCTTCCCAGACAGACCTGGACGAATCTTTCGCACTCGGCAAAAAAGCCGTCGCACTCTCCGAGGAGGGTGTGACAGCTTCCATGGTCACCATCGAGCGCACTTCAAACGCACCGTATACCGTGGATTACTCCTATGCGGAAATCCGCCAGATCGCCAACGAGGCAAAAAGCGTTCCGAGAGAGTGGATCAACAGTGCCGGCAACGACATCGAACAGCCTCTGCTCGACTATCTTGCTCCGCTGATTCTCGGCGAATCGCAGGTCTCCTATCACAACGGTCTGCCTGTATACATGGATGTGAGCCACCTGTCTAAGCACTAGACAGGTGTTTCCTATTCCCGGAGCAGAATCTCGATAAATTTACCGATCTCGACCCACGCTTTTCTGGATTCCGGCAGCATCTTTGCTGCCATCTGGAAAATGTGGAACATCCCGTCATAGATACTCAGGCGCACTTTTACGCCTTGTCCTCTCGCCTTCGCGGCGACATCCACAGAATCCGACAACAGCATCTCATATGATCCCACCTGTATCAGCATCGGCGGAAATCCTCTGAAATCGCCAAACATCGGTGATATATATTCATCCATCGGGTCGTGGTCTCCCACATAATCCCGATTGTAGATCAGGCTGTCCCTGGTCTTTCCAAACAGGGGATCCCTCTCGTAGTTGGTATCGTAAGACTCCCCGCTTGCCGTCAGATCCGTCCACGGCGACATGGCAATGATTCCGCACGGAAGCTGCCTGCCGTGATTGCTCAGATAGTGGCAGAGTGCCATCGCAAGTCCGCCGCCCGCCGAGTCTCCCGCCACAATGATCTGCTCCGAAAACCATCCCTGCGCAAGCAGCCATTCATACGCGCACACGGCATCCTCGAGCGCCGCCGGATACGGATGCTCCGGCGCCACGCGGTAATCCGGTGTGAGCACGCTCATGCCGTGGCTGACCTCATTGTACAATCCGGCAAACATGCGGTATGCATTGCGCATTGCCCCGACATATCCGCCGCCGTGCAGCTGCAAAATGATTTTGTCGCGGTTCGCATTCTCCTTCGACTCTAAAAGCTCCATGGTAAAATGTTCCATCTCGATCGTCTGCATGGTAAAGCATTCCGGACACTTCCAGGGAGGTTCCGCCGTTCCGATCTGTTTGCGGAGTTCCCCATTTTTTATCTTTTTCCCAATCAGCAAATCATTCGTCGTATGCGCGATCAGGTCTCTCACGACTCTGCCGCGGATACTCGCCTCATTTTCTCTCATTCACTGTACCTCTGTTCTATTCCGCTGTCAGAAAACAGCTGTGCCGCCGGACAGCAAAACAGCCGCGTCAGCGGACATGAAATCTTCGCCGCAGTTCCGTCCTTGCCCTCCGGTCTCCTATGATCAGCGTGCCCAAAAACAGCGCCGCAGAAACTGCAAACGCCAGCAAGGCAAGAAGCGGCGCCGTCACGATCCCCACCGCATACAAGACCAGCGGGACAACGCTGCAGAGAATCATAAAAATCTGCCACATCATGTAGCTCTGCCAGTTGCGCCGGTTGATGCACATCAGAATGAGAATTCCCGCATCCACTAAAAGAATGGCGGATGGAAGCGCATAGTTGACAGACCAGCCGCGGTACCCCACCACGAAGTCAATCGCCACAACCATCAGGATGGCGATCAGCGTCAACACGATGATCTTGCCCTTGTAGCCGGATTTTCCCAATATGGCATAGCGCAGCACCAGATAGCCGTACAACATCGCCAGCCCCGGAATCGCACTCCAGAACATCTCCGAGTCGCTGAGTACATTCAGATAGATCAAAAGCGCCTCCACAAGAATCGCCACGAACAGATAGATGCGGCTAAGCAGCGCCAGACGCCTCGTCATCGTCCGCACATTCGGGTACATGTTCTCCACCTCAACCGTCTTCTCCAGCACCGAATGGCAAAGCGGACAGCGCTCCGTCTCGTCTAATATTTCCACATTACATTGCTTGCATCTACTCATAATTTACTCCATTCGTCTCTATCTCAACCGCAATCCCGTCTGCCGCGATTTTTCTGAAAAAACCTCTCTGCACCGACGTGTCGGTCAGATCATAACTGAAACTGAATACCAGCGTATCCCCGTAGGAACAGATCGTTCCCTTTAAGTGCTGCCCTTTGGACATGGCAAGAAACGCATGGAACATCTCCACATAAGGACGATACTCCTCGCTTACGGAGATATTCCCGATATTTGTCACCGTCGCTGTGTTTGCAAGCGCAGAGGTTGTGTATACATAGCGCATCGCCAGATTTTTCAAAAACAGCGGTACGATACGCGCTGCAAGAAGCTTCTCATTGGAGACATTGTAAGAAAAAAGCTTCTCCAGATTCTCCCGGCTGATCTGGCTGCGCAGGCTCTCACTGACACTCTTTAGCACTTCCTCAAATGTATAGATCTCCTTTGTCGGATGAAATTCTGCCGACACCATCACAAAGAAATTCTTCGTCGTGATCGAATTAAAATAAGGGCGCAGATTGACCGGCACCGCAACACGAACCGGACGTTCGGAAGGCATCCCGTGCATGCACTCCGTGTAGACGCTCCAGACATATACCGCCACCAGATACTCATTGATACTGACTCCGTACGCATGACAGACTTTCTTCAACTCCGGTATCTTCATATAGCCGTGCATGACGCCGAACTCTCCCGGCGGCAGCTTTTCTCCCTTTAAAAGATATGCCCGCTTCGTCTGATACCCCTTCTGGGAGCTGTGCTTGTAATTCTTGAGGAAGCTGTCCTCACGGTTCAACGAGGTATCGCTGTTCAAGGAATCTCCCACCTTCTCGCGCAGCTTCGGATGTGCCAGCCGCAGATACTGATAGGTCAGCTCCTTGAGAAAATTGATACCGCCCATACCGTCGGTGAGCACATGAAATACCTCGAGATTGATGCGGTATTTATAATAAGTTACGCGGAACATATAGCTGTGATTCTTATTCTGCCGGATATAGCGGCACGGAAACGCACTTTCCTCACGCACACGCGGCGCCGGCTTGCCATTTTCCTCAAAATAATACCAGAACACGCCCTGGCGCAGCCGCAGATTAAACCCGTCAAACTTCGGCAGCACCATATCCAGTGCCTGTTGCAGCAAGTCACGGTCCACCAGCTCCGTGAGCGTCACGCTGATGCGGTATACATTGCTCATGCTCTCACCGGCTATCACTGGAAACAAATGCGCCGTATTGTCCAGACGATCCCAGCGGATCTCCCTCTGCGCCTCTCTTGCCCGGCGTTTTTTTCCCTTTACCTGGACAGCTTCCTTCTGCTCTTCGGCCTCTGTTACCTGATTCTTTTTCTTCATATATTAAATGCTCTTTTCCTGTATAGATTCTGTTGCAATTCTGTCTTACCCGTAGTTCCAATCTTATCATACTTCCTATTGTTTGTCCATGACACCCACGCCCGCCATTCTTTCTAAAAATTTCAGACTTTATCTCTTGCATTTTATTCGTTTTTTTTCTAAAATATCTGTGTGGTATTTGGATATACCAGAAAAGAGAGGCTCACATTATGTTGTTTAAGAAATTAAGTGCTCCTTCTTTAAAGGAGCTTTTTGTCGCAGAATTAGAGGGAATGATATTATCCGGAAAGCTTGAGATAGGCGCAAAACTTCCGCCTGAGCGCGAGCTTGCCGAGTCCATGCAGGTATCGCGCGCCGTCGTCAATTCCGGTCTGGACGAGATGGAGAAAAAGGGATTTCTTGTGGTCAAACCACGAATTGGCACCTTCGTTGCCGACTACCGCAAATACGGTACCGCAGACACCCTGGTCTCCATCATGCAGTACAACGGCGGTATGCTTCGCGACAAGGAAGTGCGCTCCATTCTGGAAGTCCGCATCATGTTCATGAACCTTGCCGCCACGCTCGCCATAGACAACGCCGATGACGCGTCCATCGCCGGGCTCGAGCAGTATGTGACCGCCTTAAAGGCATGCGAAGATCCTGAGGAGGCTGCATCGCTGATCTTTGACTTCAGCCACGAGCTTTCCTTCATCGGCGGCAATTCGCTGCTCCCGCTGTTTTTCGCCTCCTTCAAGGATCTGGTGACAAACCTGTGGGTGCGCTTCGCCAGCAAGTACGGCGCAGCGGCGCTCGCTGAGAGCTCGGAGCAGATTTTCATTCATGTGCGGGACCGCGACAAAGACGCCGCCATCCGCTATATCACGGACTCCACCAACGAAAGTATTGACGGCTGCCGCCAGATCTATACGTAGGCACCGCTTCCGGTCAGAATAAATTTTTGACGTGCGAAGTAACAGGTGGGAAGAGAATCATATCTCTCGATTTCAGCTGGAATGCATCTGGAAATTCGGATCAAAAAATGCGGCATTTCCAAACAACCGGTTTTTGCATCTGCGATGATCCGTGTTTTTCCAAGTTTTGAGCACTCCACGGAATGTGTCTGCGGTTTGTCGGACACATTCCGTAGAGTGTCAAAACGTGGAAGAGACACGGAATCCGATGCAAAAATCCGGTCGGAAGAAATGCACGCATTTTTTTCAACGAATGTTCCAGATACATTCCGCCTGAAATCGAAGAGAATGATTTTATCCCCCTATTACTTAGCACGTCAAACCAATCTATGACGTCTTTGCAAACTGGCTGTTATACAGCTTCGCATAGAATCCATTCTTTTCCAGAAGTTCCTCGTGATTTCCCTGCTCAATGATGCTTCCATCCTTCATGACCAGAATGATGTCCGCCTCGCGGATCGTCGAGAGACGGTGTGCCACGATAAAACTGGTGCGTCCCTGCATCATCTTTGCAAACGCATTCTGAATCTTGATCTCGGTACGCGTATCAATCGAGGACGTCGCCTCATCAAGAATCAGCATCGGAGGCAGGCACAGCATGACTCTTGCAATGCATAACAGCTGCTTCTGTCCCTGTGACAGGTTGCCGCCATCCTCTGCGATCACGGTGTCATATCCCTCCGGCAGACGCTTGATAAAGCCGTGTGCATGGGATGCCTTTGCGGCCGCAATGATCTCCTCATCCGTGGCGTCCGGTTTTCCCATCGCAATGTTGTCTCGGATGCTTCCACTCCGAAGCCAGGTCTCCTGCAGCACCATACCGTAGTTGTCCCTGAGGCTCTTGCGCGTCAGCTGCTGCAGCGGAATATCGCTGACTTTGATCGTGCCGCTGTTCACATCATAAAAACGCATCAGCAGATTGATCAGCGTCGTCTTGCCGCATCCGGTCGGTCCCACGATCGCCACGCGCTGTCCCGGCTTCACCGACAGATTAAAGTCCTCAATCAGCTTCTGCTCCGGCACATAGGAAAAATAGACGTGGGAAAGCTCGACCTTACCGTTTGCATGCTCTAAGTCTACCGCGTCCTCGGCATCCGGCACCTCGGCATCCTCCTCGATCAGTTCAATCACTCTGCCCGCACACGCAAGCGCGTTCTGAAGCTCCGTAATGACGCCCGAAATCTCGTTGAACGGCTTCGTATACTGGTTCGCGTAGGACAGAAGACTCGACAGCTGTCCGACACTGATTCCTCCGGCGATCGCCGTAAAAGCTCCGACAACGCCTACCGTCGCGTAGACAAGGCTGTTGACAAAACGCGTCGACGGGTTGGTAATGCTCGAAAAGAAGATCGCCCGCAGAGAATACTTCTGCAGTCTCTCATTGATCTCATCAAACTTCTCGAGTGCCTCATCTTCATGGGAAAATGCCTGCACCACTTTCTGGTTGCCGACCATCTCCTCTATAAACGCGGTCTGCTCTCCTCTTGTCTCCGACTGCAGCTTGAACATGGAAAATGTCTTTTTCGCAATGAAGCTTGCCACAAACAGGGAGACCGGCGTGATGACCACGACCGCCACCGTGATCCGCACGCTGATCGTCAGCATGAAAATCAGTGTTCCGAAGATGGTCACGATACCGGTAAAGAACTGGGTAAATCCCATCAGAAGTCCGTCCGCGAACTGATCGACATCCGCAATGACACGGCTCACAATCTCTCCGTAGGAATGAGCGTCCAGATATTTCAGAGGAAGCTTTTCAATCTTCTCGAACGCCTCCGTCCGGATATCCCGGATCACATTGTAGGTAATTTTATTGTTGCAGGCATTCATCACCCACTGTGCCACTGCCGTCAGTCCGATGATGACCGCCATCTTTCTGAGAATCACAAAGATCCCGGCAAAGTCAACGGCTCCCTTTCCCACGATCCGGTCGACCGCCTGACCGATCAGAATCGGAAGATACAGGGTAAGCGCCACCGTCACCGCCGCGAGAATGATCGATGCTCCCAGGTATCCCCAGTATCGTCTGATGTATCGCAGAACCTTGCGCAGCGTTGATTTTTGATTTTCATTTACCACTTTTTTCATCTTTTCGCCTCTCCCGCCTGCTGTTCTTCTGTCCGCTTAAACTGCGACTCGTAAATCTCGCGGTATACCTCGCAGTCCTTAAGCAGATCCTCGTGTGTTCCAAGTCCTACAATCTCTCCATCGTCCAGCACTACGATCTTGTCCGCCTGCATGATGGACGCCGCACGCTGCGATACGATAAATACCGTCATCTGCCCGTCCATATGTGCGATGGCTTTCCGAAGCGCCGCGTCCGTCGCGAAATCAAGCGCGGATGCGCTGTCGTCCATAATGAGAATCTGCGGCTTCTTCACGAGCGCACGCGCAATCGTAAGGCGCTGTCTCTGTCCACCAGAAAGGTTTCTGCCGCCCTGCTCGATCTCATAGGAAAGTCCGCCTTCCTTGGCATCCACAAACTCCCTTGCCTGTGCAGTCTCAAGCGCCTCATACATCTCCTCGTCCGTGGCGTGCGAATTGCCCCAGCTTAAGTTCTCACGGATGGTTCCCTTAAAGAGAACCGCCTTCTGCAGAACAACACCGACCTTCGCCCTGAGTTCCTCCAATGTATAATCCCGCACATTCTTCCCGTCGACGAGAACCTCTCCTCTGGTCGCATCGTAAAACCGCGGAATCAGATTCACGACCGAAGATTTTCCAGAACCGGTTCCTCCGATAATACCGATGGTCTCTCCGCGTCTGACCGTAAAATCAATGTCGGAGAGCGCTTCCTCCGATGCGCCCGCATAAGTAAGACCAACCTTGGAAAATACGACGGCATTCTCCGCCGGGATTGTCTCTTTTCCTTCCCTGCCTGCTCCATCCGAGGTGAGACTTCCCGTCTCCGCTGCTGGATGCTCCGTGATCGACGATTCCATGTCAAGCACAGTCTCGATACGGTTCATGCAGGCAATGGATTTGTTGATGTTGATAATCAGGTTGGCCAGCTTGATTAACTCCACTAAGATCTGGGACATGTAGCTCACCAGCGCCACAACCTGTCCCTGCGTAATGTTGCCATTGTCCACGCGGATCGCTCCTACCCATACCAGAACGACGATCGCTCCGTTGATGATAATATAGGTAAGCGGATTCATGAGCGCCGAGATCTTGCCGACATAGAGCTGGATCTTTGTCAGCGCCTCATTGTCTTCGTGGAACTGTGCAATCTCATCCTGCTCCTTGTTGAATGCACGGATGACTCTGCTTCCGGTCAGGTTCTCTCTTGTGATGCCCAGCACTTTATCGAGTGCCGCCTGTACTTTTTTGTACAGCGGAATACTGACCAGCATGATGCCAAACACAACCACCGACAGCAGCGGAATGGTCACAACGAACACGAGCGCCGCTTTCACATCAATCGTGAATGCCATGACCATCGCGCCGAACACGATAAACGGCGAACGCAAGAACAGGCGCAGAACGAGGTTCACCCCGTTCTGCACCTGATTAACATCACTTGTCATTCTTGTAATTAACGTCGACGTTCCGACGGTATCCATCTCGGTAAATGACAGCGTCTCAATATGTTCAAACAGAGCATGTCTTAATCCTGTCGCACAGCCAACCGCCGCTTTCGCCGCAAAATACTGCGCCGTGATGGCACAGGTCAGTCCGATCAGCGCCAGGAGAAACAGTACCAGACTCATCTTCATAATATATGGACGATCGGCATTTGCCACCCCGGTATCGATGATTGCCGCCATGACAAGCGGGACAATCAATTCAAATGAAGCTTCCAGAAGCTTAAAAAGCGGTCCTAAAATACTTTCTTTTTTATAGTTTCCCAAATACTGCAATAACTTTTTCATGATACTCCTTCGTGTCCTATGCTTTTAAATCTTTCATTTTCTGAAGTCCGATAATCAGCGCACCGCCGATCACGAAAAACAGGATGTTAAAATCATGAAGCGTCATTGCCGGCTGCGGCACCTCCAACGTGGTCGGTCCCATGACAACCGCGTAGATTGATCCTAACATCAGACCAATGATCAGATAGATCGTCTGTGCCCGGAAATGATCTAACGCCTTGCGGATCAGCTTTACCACACCAAAAATACCGACGAGAACGCCGCATCCGAAAATAAACACCGTCGGAAATGCAGCAAAATTCAGATGAAGAATATCTTTGATGGCGGTCACCACCGGCAGATACAGTCCCATGATTAAAAGAAGCGTCGAGCCCGAAATTCCCGGCAGCACCATCGCACAGATGGCAATCATTCCGGCAAGGAATACAAACAGGGCAAGCCCCGGCGTCAGATGCTCCAGGCTGACACCCTCTCCGCCGCTGCTCGGATTAAAGTAAGTAATCGCGGTCACGATTGAAATGCCAATCAGCACAAACGGAATGGCAGATTTTTTCGCCGTAAGGCAGTTCTTTTCTTCCCTAAAGATAATCGGAATGGCAAAAATAATAAATCCGATAAACAGGGAACTGATCGCATAGATATGAGCGTCAAACACGCTCGCAAGAATCAGGATGGCGAGAATCATTCCACAGACCCAGCCGGTTCCAAGCTTAATCAGGAAGAACAGAGCTGCTTTCTTTTTCTCCCTGCTTCCGGTTATCAGATCGTCGATAGAATCAATAAACTGGTCATAAAAACCCAACAGGAAAGCGACGGTTCCGCCGGATACGCCAGGCACACTGTCTGCCAGCGCCATGCAAAATCCTCTGATAAACTGCACTAAATACATCCTTTATACCTCATTTTTCTGTTATTTTTCTATTTTATTCACTACAGGTCAAAATCTGTCCAACTAGTGGATATACTGCTCCAGCTTGTGCGACTCGTCTAACACACTGTGAAGCAGATCCTTGGTATTTTCCGCATTGCCGAGATTCTTAACACTGAGATCCGCCGCCTGCACAGAAGAAGCTGTAACTTCCTCCGTCGTTGCGGAGAGCTGCATGATGTTCTCCACGATCTGATTGTTCGCCTTGGAGAGGTTGTTTAACATAGTGTCGATCTCACCGATGTCCGTCACAAGCTCATTGACATTCTGGTTCATGGCGCCAAAGCTCTCGGATGCCTGCGCAATCATCTCATCCTGCGCACCCGCCGCCGTCACGGAACGCTCCACCGCATCCGCCGCCGTCTGGGCATTTTCAGACAGCTGCTCTAAAATGTTGGCAATATTCTCCGTCTCCTGCCTGGTCTTCTCCGCCAGCTGACGGATTTCATCCGCAACCACCGCAAAACCTCGTCCCGCCTCGCCTGCTCTCGCACTCTCGATCGATGCGTTGAGCGCCAGAAGGTTGGTCTGACTGGAAATAGAAAAAATGGTATCTGCAATACTTTTGACAGCGCTTGTACGATCCTGGAGTTCTCTCATGGAGGAAGCCACCTCGGAGTTTGTCTGTGCAATAACTGCGGACTGCTTCTTCAGATCATCCATGATTCTGGAACTCTTCTCATTCAGCTCTCCGGACTGCTTCGCCACCTGTACCATCTTCTCTGAACGCTCTAACGTCGTTCCGATGGAGTCCTGAATATTCTGTGTCATCTCCGTCTGCGTCTGGATATTCTCGGCGGTACTCTGTGTACTGTCCGAAATATCCTTCATGGCACCGTTGACTACCTCGGTGGAACTATTCAGTTCATTGACGATATTCATCGCATTCTCTGTTCCCTTGCGCACCTGATCTGCAACCGCAATGATATCGTCCACCATCTGGCGCTGTGCTGCTTCCTTTTCTGTCAGGCTGCCAATCGTATCGCGGTTGAACTGGTACGCCACGGATACTGTCAGATAAACCACTACCATCATAAGTATAATTGCCAGCGTCGCACACCACTGATCCAGTGCATTCTCGCCCTGGTATGTGTGAAGCGCCAGCGTCTTTGACGCCGTCACAAGAAGATTCACCGCCGATACAGCAATCCCGGAAAAGGCGGCGAACTTTTTATCGTAAAACAGAATACATGCAACCAGCGGAATTGCAGCCATAAAACGCACATAATAATTGTCAAACGCCCATCCCATCACAAACGTAATGACAAGCAGCCCGACCGTCGCAATATAGCGGATCTTCGGATCATCTTTTCTCCGCTGATACAACACGAGTGTTCCCGCTGTTGCCAGAATAATCAATACCGCGATCATAACGGTATATCCGACTGTGCGGATTCCTCTGAGGCAGGCAATTCCTACCACACAAAGCACACAGAGATAAAACACGATATATCCGATAACAAGGAAATGATTGGCACGTTTATTCTGTTCCACAGTATCTGCATACAAATGCTTCTGTTCTTTTTTCTCCATAACTTTCACCTTTCTTCTTTCGATAACTCCATATACCATTTCAATATATCATACTTTATCCGGCATGAATAATATTTTTTCAATTTTTATTTCTTTTTTGATGTTTTATCTGTCCCTTTTCCACAGTCTGTGGCAATTTCGCCTCGCAGCATCCACAGGCAGAACAGATTCGGCAGAGCCATCAGGGAATTCAGCAGATCCGATATCCCCCACACAAGCTCCATGGAAAGCACCGCTCCCAGATAAGCGAAAAACATGTACGCCACCTGGTAGACACGCACCCCCTCCTCGCCCCACAGGTAGCGCACCGCGCAGGTTCCGTACACATTCCAGCCGATGATCGTGGCAAACGCGAACAGCGTCAGAGAGATCGAGAGCATCCACTCACCGCCGACGGGCAATTCCCGGAATGCCACAAAACACATATTTTCCGGTGCCACTCCCCGGTATTCCTGCGGATGGCTTACCATGCTGCCGACCGCCGCAATTCCCGTGATCGCACATAATACCACCGTGTCCCAGAACGGTCCTGTCATGGAGATTAACGCCTGCCGCACAGCCGCCTCCTTCGGGCTGTCAGAGGAGGATGCCGCCGTCGCCGCAACCATCGGAATCGAGCCAAGCCCTGCTTCATTGGTGAACAATCCCCGGGAGACTCCTGTCTGGATGCCAAGAAGCAGCGCTCCGCCGGTGCAGCCGCCCGCCACCGCCTTCGGGCAGACGGCGGATGAGAGAATCAGCGCTAACGTCTCCGGCAGCACCGCCCTGTTTCTTCCTATAATATAGAGACAGCCGCCCACATAAAAAGCGCTCATCAGCGGGACGAGCCACATACACACCTTTGCAATCTGGCTGTTTCCCCCGATGATAATAATCCCTGCAAGCACCCCGACCGCCATTCCGACCAGATGCGGCGACACGGTAATCTGATGCTGGAGCGCCGTGCGTATGGAGTATGACTGCACGCTGCTGCCGATGCCAAACGACGCAAACAGCGTAAACACCGCAAACGCCGCTGCCAGTTTTCTTTTTTTCAGACGCCGATCCAAAATATACATCGGTCCGCCGGCAAACGTATTGTCTGCCCTGCGCACCCGGTATCTTATGGAGAGATAACATTCCGCATAGCAGGTCGCTATCCCGAATACCCCGGTCAGCCAGCACCAGAATACCGCTCCTGGTCCGCCGATGGCAATGGCTGTGGAAATTCCCACAATGTTACCCGTACCGATCGTCGCTGCAAGCGCCGTCGCCAGCGCCGAATACGATGTTACCTGATCCTTTTCCTGATTCTTCGTTCCGGTCAGTGACAACCGGATTCCCAACGGGATTTTTTTCTGGATGAAGCCCAGGTGAAATGTGAAATACAGATGTGTTCCGAATAAGAGCGCAAGCATGGGAAATCCCCACAGATATTCCCGCGCCACCGCCACCGCATGCTGCAATAATGCCATAAAAATTCCCCATATACCCTGCATCACAAATATCTGTAAAGTATATGGGGAATCTGTTTTTCCCATGCATTCGATTGTTCTATGCTTCTACCAGATGTGCGATTGCATGTACCAGCTCCTTGATGTCATAGTTGGAAGTATTGATACACAGATCATAGTTGAGACGGTCTCCCCAGGTCTGTCCGGTAAAGAACTGATAGTAACGCGCCCTGCGCTTATCCACGTCTAAAATATGGCGCTTTAATTCCTTGTCCGTAAAGTGTTCGCTCTCCGGCGCGCGCTTCTTGCAGCGTTCCATCTTGTGCTCCATCTCCGCATAGACAAACAGGCGGAACGGATGCTTCTCGCGCAAAATATAATCGGCGCTTCTTCCGACGATGACACAGTCGGACTTCTCCGCAAATTCCTGAATCAGGCGGCTCTGCTCACGGTAGATCGCATTATTCTGCTCCATGATCGGATCAACTCCCATGTAAAAGCTTCTCCCGATCGTAATCGGATACAACGTCGACGGACCGTTCTCCATCACATGCTGCACATAGCCCTCCGCCAGCTTCGTACGGTCTGCAATCTGACTGATGATCTCATTATCGTAATAAGCAATTCCCAGCTCATCGGACAATCTCTTTCCGATCTCACGTCCGCCGCTGCCAAATTCTCGTCCAATCGTTATAATCCTAGACATTGGTATCTCCTTTCCCCTATGTGGGGTTTGTTTTTCTATCTAAAACTATAGCATTTCTTCCTGCGGTTCGCAACTGCAAAAGCTGCCGCCGCAGATAATAGCCGATCCCTGCCGCATCAGCTGCGCCTGTTTGCCTCTCTGACACCTTTTTCTTCCGGGCACTTACTTATTCAGAAAACGGTCCCAGGACGCCGTATTGTGTGTGCCGGACACCGCAAGCACATACTCCTCCTCATCGGGTGCGTCGATCTCAAATATATAATTCTCTCCCTCCTGCTTTAGCGCATAGACACTGCCATCCGCAAAGGAACGGATCGCCTCGTTCCACGCCGCCTGATCGATCACCTCATCCTCGCAGGTCCGCAGCAGCGCGCCGTTGGCATCGTAGACCTTATATCCCTCCCGCACCAGGGACCGGATCACCGGCTCCTCGATCTTTAACACCAGATCGTTCGCGCGCATCTCGCGGATATCCCGGTTGCAGGAATTCTCCGGCAATATCGTCACGTTTGAAAGTGTCATATGGAAAAATCCGCCCGTCACCTGCACATCGGCAATGTAAGCTTCCGCAAAAGAAAAATGTTCCAGTTCATCCGTTGTCGTATATTTCATACTGTTCCTCCGTATCTCTTCCCTGTTATTTCTCCTCTCCTATTATACAGAGCCGTCCCCGTTTTTTCCATAGAAAAAAGTGTGCCAAAAATGCACACTTTTTGCTCTTCTCTTATCCCGCCACATTTTTTCCTGCTTTGTACTCGGAGGGCGTCATATCCATCACCCTGCGGAATACCTTGGAAAAATATTTTTCATCCCGGAATCCCACCTTGTAGGCGATCTCATAGTTCTTCAGATAGTTCTGCCGCAGATAGGTACAGGCGTGGTCGATCCGCACCTCGTTGAGATAATCCACAAACTTCATGCCGACCTGCTTGGAGAACAGATTGGACAGGTAGCTTGCCGTGATGCCGACATGCTCCGCCACCTCCGTGAGCGACAGATCCTCATAATAGTGCTCTTCCAGATAATCCTTCGCGCGCTCGACAATCCGGTTTCTGCCCTCCGGCAGGAGCACCGGTTCTTCCGTCTCCTTGAATTTCTCATCCGCGACGGCGTTTAACTTCTTTAAAATGTCCGAGGAACGGCTCGGCTTTAACAGATAATCCCTGGCTCCCAGCCGGATGGCCTGCTGTGCGTAGCGGAATTCATCGTACCCGCTCAAAATGATCGTGCAGGGAAGTACCCCCGCCCGGTATGCCTCCTGCATCACCTCAATTCCGTCCTTGTGCGGCATCTGGACATCCAGAAGCATGATGTCCGGCTTGTGGCGGTAAATAATATCCAACGCCTCCTGTCCGTTCTTCGCAAGGTAGATCGTCTCATAGCGATCCGTGTGCAGTTTGATATACTTGGCAATTCCGTTGCGGATCATATCCTCGTCATCTGCAATCAGTAATTTCACACACATAGCACTCTTCCTTTCTTATTCCCATGGAATCCGGATCGTCACACAGGTCCCGCGTCCCACGGCACTCTCGATTCTTAAGGTACATCCATCCCCGTACAAAAGCTCCAGGCGCTCTTTTACATTGCGTATCGCATAACGCCCGATCCGCTGTCCGGCATAGCGCTTTGCATCCGGGACTTCCCAGATGTCCTGCAGCTGTTCCTCACTCATGCCGACCCCGTTGTCCTCCACGGTAAACACGATCCATTCCCCCTCGCGCTTCCCGTCTACCCGGATGAGGCAGTCTCCGCCGTCGCGCTCAAACCCGTGCACGACTGCGTTTTCCACAAACGGCTGCAAAATAAGCTTCGGAATCATATGGGACAGGATGGCTTCCTCCATGTGAATCTCGTAATCCAGGTGATCCGAAAACCGCATCTTCTGGATGTGAAGGTATTCCTCCAGCAGCTCCTTTTCATTTCCGATGTCGGTCTGTGCGTTTCCCTGTCCGAGCACATGGCGGAACAGCTGGGAGAGCGAGAGGATGTCCTCCGCGATCTCGTCATTCCCCTCGTTGGTCGCGCGCCAGTACAGCGCGTCGAGCGTATTGTAGAGGAAATGCGGATTGATCTGCGCCTGCAGCGCCCGCAGTTCACTCTCCTTTTCCTGCAGTGTCATGACATAATTGGTGTCGATCAGCTTCTTGATCGCGTCCACCATCTGGTTAAAGCCTGCCGCGACCTCTCCGACCTCTCCGCCGGTCGTCACCGCAACCTTCTGCTCAAAATCCCCTTTTTCAAAGCGTTTCATCGCAACGCCCAATTCCTTTAACGGCTTTGAGACAATATTGGAGACGATCGCAAGAATCGGATAAAGGCCGATCAGGAATCCGAACAGCAGCGCCGCCGGCGCCAGCGCAATCTGGTCCAGGCGCTCCACGACTCCCTCCCTCGCCACGATCTCGCACACGGTGATTCCCATTTTCTCACTCGTACAGCGGTATACTTCATAGCCCTTGCCGCCGTCTTCCGGTTCCTTCCCGTACACGAACGCATACACCTCCGCCGGCAGCGCGCCGGTTCTTATCAGTTCCTCCCCGTTTTCGTTCATCACGACAATTCCCGCCGTATCCGCGGACAATGATTTTTCGCAGAGCTGTATGTATTTTTCCGTCGAAGCGCCGATCGCAAGATAGCCGAGGCGCTCCCGCTTGGCACGGTCATAGATCTCACGGTACAGGACAATTTTGTCCGTGCGGTTCGCCTGGTAAAAATCGCTTGCGCTTTTTCTCACCCGCACAAAAGAATATTTCCCGCGCTTTTCAACCGCGTTCCGGTAACACGCCGTCTGCCGGATTTCCTCGATGGAGCTGATGTACGCGGCGGCGTCCGCACAGCGCAGATAGGGATTTACGCCGTTCTCCGGATAGATCGCAAGGGTCTTGATCTGACCGCTTAAGGCAATCATATCCTGCAGTGTCCGCATCGGCGCCTCATGAACCCACAGCTGCGAATCCCGGTTGAGGGCTTGTGCATCATCCGACGATAAGATTGCCAGAATGTCGTTGTTGATGCAGATATAGGTGCCGAATTCCACCATCCCGTCCAAAAGCGTATCCAGATTACCAGACAGATTCTCCACATCCTTCTGGCACAGTTCCCGCTCTTCTGCCATCGTTCTGTGATAATTGCGCACAAACAGGCAGATACTGATCAACATCAGGATCGGTGTGATGATCGCATAGCTGTAACACACCAGCTTTTTCCGGATGCCGGCATTTTTCAATTTTCCTCTCATCCGCTTCCCTGCCTTTCTTTGTGCGGTTCATGCATAGATCGCTGTATCAGCCTTTTACCGCGCCCATCGCAACACCCTTGGTGATATGCTTGTTGAGCAGAATATACACAATGACTGCCGGTGCCGCCGTGAGCGCCATGACGGCGAACTGTACCGCATAGTTGGAAGAATACTGTCCCGTGAATTCCAGCACGGAAAACGGAAGCGTCTTCCACTTCGGCGTGCTGAGGTACGTGCTCGCCATGATGAATTCGTTCCAGTTATTTAAGAAGGTCATGATCGCCACTGTCGCAATCGACGGTTTTAACATCGGTGTGATAATCTGGAATACGATCCGGTAGATTCCGCAGCCGTCCATGACCGCCGCCTCCTCCATCTCCCACGGAATGGAATCGATAAACCCGGTCATTAAGAACAGTCCCTGCGGGAGTGAAAATGCCACATACGGGATCAACAGTGCCCAGATGGTGTCCGTGAGTCCCAGCGTGTTGTATATTTTATAATTCGGAAGCAGCGTCGCATGGATCGGAATCATCATGCCGAGCAGCAGGATCGTTTTTACAAGCCCGCTTAACTTCCAGCGCATTCTGCGGCATGCATAGGCCGCCATGATAGAGATCAGCAGCACAAAAAATACCGCGAGTCCGTTGATGATGATACTGTTTTTCAAGTACTGCAGAAAATGTCCGTCCACGAAAGCAGTCACATAGTTGCCCCACTGTATCTTTTCCGGAAGGATCAAAAGTCCGTTCGTAAACATTTCCGTGCTGCTCGCAAGTGAAAAGTCAAGCAGCCAGATCAGCGGAAAGATCTGGATCACCGCCACCAGAAGCAACACGATCCACAGCACAATTTTGCCGATGCCTGCATGTGCGGCACCCTTTTTCTGATTTACATTATTTTTCTTCATGCCGCACCCCCTAATCATTTTCCCTGCCCGCAAAGATTCTGTTGAGTCCCACCGTCACGAGAATACAGATGATGATAAATACCACGCCGATGGCATTCCCGTATCCGTACTTAAAGGCTTTAAACGCCTGCTGATACAGATAGTTGGCCGCAAACTGTGTCGCGTCCCCCGGTCCGCCGTTTGTCAGCAGATACACCGTCTCCATCTGCTTTAAGGCGGAGATAATTGCCATCGTGACATTGATCTGAATCACCGGCTTCATCAACGGGAGCGTGATCCGAAGGAAGGTCGTCTTCCAGTCTGCCCCGTCGATCGCCGCCGCCTCATAGAGAACCGGATCGATATTCTTAATTCCTGTATAGTAGATGAGCATGCCCCAGCCGAACCCGTGCCAGATCAGAACAATGAGCACCGACCAGATGGCGTTGTCCGCGGAGAACCAGTTGATTTTCCCCTGATAGCCGAACACCTTAAGCACATTGTTTAACAGTCCGAAATCCGGGTTATATATAAATTTCCACAGATAGGCAATCACTGCCACGGAAATAACATTCGGTATAAAGTAGACACACCGGAAAAAGCCCTCCGCCTTTCCCGATAATTTATCAAGCACCGCGGCAACCACGATTGCAATCGGATGCTGGATGCAGATAAAACCGATTGCCAGAAGCAGCGAGTTGAGCAGCGCCCGGCCAAACGATTTGTCATGCAGCAGCGTCTTATAATTCTCCATTCCGATAAAGGTTGCCTGCCCCATTCCGGAGTAGTCGGTAAAGCCATAGTATACACTCAGACAGATCGGCGCCAGAATCGCAAAGATAAATACGAGCAGACCCGGCAGCACAAGACTGAAGATAATCCGTTTATTGCTATATAATTTCTTCATAAAAGCCCCTTTCCCACGCAGGATGATGCCGCCTGGCGTCATCCCGAGGTAAAAAACGGACCGTCACATATTTTGCAACGGTCCGTCTCTCCCTGTCAGTTATTTACACGCATTTCCCAATGCAGATAAGAAATCATCTGTTGATTCCGTACCGTTTGCAAGACTCTGTATCTCTGTCTCAATCGTTGTTTTGAAATTGGAGGAACCGCAGTCGTTGATCGGTGTTCCAGAAATATTGGTTGCATTGTTCAAAAGATCCATAATCTGCATCTGGAGCCTGGTCTCCTCGCCAGTCAGATAATCGGTCTGATCCTGTGCGGAAAGTCCGACACCGAATTCCCATCCGAGCTTGGATAACTGATCCGGCTGGTACATGTAGTTGAGGAACTTAATTGCCTCGTCCTTTACCTTGGAATCCGCAGATACCGCATATCCGCCGCCGTTCCATGCCGCAAGATCCGTAGCCGTTCCCTTGCCGTCCGCCACTGCCGGCATGACAAATGCGCGGATGTTGTCTCTTACCTCTTCCGGAATGTCCTCATTGAGCGCCATCGAAGTCTCCCAGCTTCCCATGTAGAACATCGCTGCCTGACCGTTGGTAAACAGGTTCTGCGCTGTTCCGTAATCCTGGGAATCAAAACCGGTCTGGAATACTCCTGCCGAAGCGGTGTCTGCCAGAAGCTGTGCCGCCTCCGAGAACAGTGGATCAGAGAAATCGCCGTTTGCAATCGCATCAGAGATTGTGCCTGCCGGGGTCTGTGCAATCCGCACCATCAGATCCTGCATATAGCATGCCAGTACCCAGCCGTCGCCGCCGTCCATGGCTACCGGAACGATGCCCGCCGCATTGATCTGATCAGAAAGTGCTAAAAGATCATCATAGGTCTGCGGTACTTCCCAGCCATTGTCGTCAAACATTTTCTCATTGTAATAAAATACCATGATGTCGGTATTTCTCGGCAGTCCGTACAGCTTGCCGTCCTTCTTGAATCCCTCGAGCGAGCCGGAAACAAAACCGTAGTCGGAGTAATCGCTCTCATTTAACTCTGCCAGAACGCCTGCATCCAGCACCTCATCGAGGAACGAAGGCTGTCCCCAGATGCTGACAACATCCGGCATGCCGTCCATCGCATACGCTTTGAACTTCGTCTTGTAAGATTCCTCGTCGAGCGCTTCCACCTCGATGTTGACGTTTGGATTCTCACTCATGTACTGGTCGATGATCGTCTGCTCCACAAGTCCCTGACCATTCTTGCGGTCCGGCAAGTTGGAGAACAATTTGATTGTTACCTCCTCGCCGTCCGTATCTGCCGCCCCGCTCTCTGCCGCCGCATCAGCCGTCGTGCCGGACGCCTCCGCTGCCGGCGCATCGGTCTGCTCCTCTGTGTTTCCACATCCGGCTGCCATGGATACTAGCATGGATGCTGCAAGAATAGATGCCATCAATTTTTTCTTCATGTCTAAAACCCTCCCAAAAGTTTTATTTTTGTTGACAACAAGATCGTAACATCCTATCCCGTCTGGTAACAGGCACCGAATTTTTAAAATCGTGTATTATTTTTTAATTGCATCTGGATGATAAAAGAATGTGCGATTGCACATTCCCGCGCCGAGCACGGTCGCCTGCGACATATTTCTCCTTCGCGCGAGTGCGCATCCTTCCCGGAGGGTTTTTTATGCAATAGGGAATTTCTTTGAAATTCCCTATTGCATAAAAAAGACACCGTTTCCTCCACCGGGCTTCTGATACTGATTATGCCATATAGCCCCTGTCAGTTCAGTGCCCTAATTTTAGAAAAGGTGTCTTATTTTTAAATTTTATTTTTTAATAAGGGATCCTACTATGCTTCCGGCATGGAAATCTTGTCGAGAATCCCCGTCAGATGCGCGATCGTCACGCCGTAGTTGGTCATCGGAACGCCCTGCTCTCTGGCGCGCTCAATCCGCGACATCACATATTTGCGGTTAAACATGCACGCGCCGCACTGGATGATGAGATCGTAGCCGGAGAGATCTTCCGGGAAGTCCGTCCCGCTCACAATATCCACCGCAAGCGAATCGCCGAAGCGTTTTCTCAACATCCGCGGAATCTTTTCTCTTCCGATGTCCTCCTTCAGCGGCGCATGGGTACAGCACTCCGCGATCAGTACTCTGGAATGGGCGTTCAGCGCGTCGATATGCCCTGCCCCCTCCACATAGTACGGCAGATCTCCCTTATACGCTGCAAACAGCACGGAAAAGGACGTGAGCATGCTCTCCGCCGGTTTGTTTTCATAGACATAGCCAAATACCTGGGAATCCGTAATGATAAGCTTCGGTGCTTTTTTCAATACCGCAAGCGCCGGTATCAGCTGATCGGTCGTCACACTCATAACCAGGCATTTCTTATCGAGAAGTTCGCGCAAAGTCTGCACCTGCGGCAGAATCAGCCTTCCCTTGGGTGCCTGGATGTCCTGCGGCATCACGAGAAGCACCAGATCCTCCCGGTCGACCAGTGTCCCGGTGATGAGGCGGCTGCCGTAATTCTCCGGCAGTTTGCGGATCAATGCTTCTTTTAATGCCTCCATGCCCTCTCCCGTCTTGGCGCTGACCGGATATGCCTCCTCGCCGGTCTTCTCCCGGATGGCGGCTGCCAGTTTATCCACCTGTGCGTCCGACCGGATGTCCGTTTTCCCCACGACGAAAAGTACCGGCGTCCCGTGCTCTTTCAAAAAGCGGTACCAGTGCATTTCTTCCTCATCAAGCGCCGCGTCACCATTCCCCGCCACAAGGAGCAGCGCAATATCCGTCTTTTCCGCTGCGAGACGTGTCTTTTCCATGCGGCTTTTGCCCAGTTCGCTCTCGTCACCAAATCCTGCCGTATCTATGATAATGCACGGGCCGAGCGGATGTACCTCCATCGCCTTGTAGACCGGGTCGGTCGTCGTTCCCGCCACATTGGCGACAATGGATACCTCCTGTCCGGTAAAAGCGTTGATGAGTGCGGATTTCCCGCTGTTTGTTTTTCCAAATATTCCTATGTGCAGACGGCTGCTACCCGGCGTCTCATTCAATGTCACTGCCATAACTTTCTTTTTCCTTCCTGCATACGAATTTCCCCTTGTCCGTATTACATCCATATCCGGCTTCCGGCGGCTGCCCGATCCCAGCATCGCTTCCGGCTATCAGAAGCGGAAGTCTCTCTTTCCCTCAGCAATATCATGAATGTGCTCGTAGGCGGTCTGCTTTACCTTCGGATTCGGAATCTTCTCAAGCTCACGGTCGATCAGCTCCATACCGATCTTTTTCGTCTCCTCGCTCGCATAATCCTCGAGATATTCTTTTAAGGTCATAAGCGCGTTCGGATGACAGCAGTTTAAGATCTGCATATTTTTGCAGAGCGCCATAAAACGGTCACCGGTTCTACCCTCGCGGTAACATGCGGTGCAGAAGCTCGGAATATAGCCCATTTTCATCAGCCAGTTCACGACCTCATCTAAGGTACGCTGATCGCTGACGTCAAACTGCTCGGAATTCTCCTCCTCCGGCTCCGGCTCGGCATAACCGCCGACACTCGTTCTCGATGCACCGCTGATCTGCGATACGCCGAGCGGAAGCACCTTCTCACGCACTGCCTGACTCTCGCGTGTGGAGATGATCATTCCCGTATACGGCACCGAGATGCGGATGAGTGCACAGATCTTTGCAAAAATATCATCGCTGATACCGTTGTCAAAAGCAGTCGGATCAATGTCATCAGCATGTTTGACACGCGGCACGCTGATCGTGTGCGGTCCGACGCCGTGCACGGCTTCCAGATGCTCCGCATGCATCAGAAGTCCGGCAAATTCATAGCGGTACATCTCCAGTCCGAACAGCACGCCGAGTCCGACATCATCGATGCCGCCCTCCATCGCACGGTCCATTGCCTCCGTGTGGTACGCGTAATCATGCTTCGGTCCGGTCGGATGCAGGTTCTCATAGCTCTCCTTGTGGTAGGTCTCCTGAAACAGGATGTAGGTTCCGATTCCGGCTTCTTTTAACTTGCAGTAGTTCTCGACCGTCGTCGCCGCAATATTGACGTTGACACGGCGGATGGCTCCATTTTTGTGCTTGATGCTGTAGATCGTCTGAATACACTCCAGAATATATTCGATCGGATTGTTCACCGGATCTTCGCCGGCCTCGATTGCCAGACGCTTGTGCCCCATGTCCTGAAGCGCCGTGACTTCCTTCACGATTTCCTCCTGTGTCAGCTTCTTTCTGGCAATGTGCTTGTTTTTCAGATGATACGGGCAGTATACACAGCCGTTCACACAGTAGTTGGAAAGATACAGCGGTGCAAACAGCACGATACGGTTGCCGTAAAAGTCTTTCTTGATCTGCTGCGCCAGCGCATAGACTTCCTCGATTTTTTCCGGAATCTGACAGGCGAGCAGCACCGATGCCTCTCTGTGATTTAAGCCCTTGCGCTCTCCCGCTTTTGCGATGATCGCGTCGATCAGTTCCACATTGTCCTTGTTCGCATCCGCGTAGGCAAGCGTCTCCCGGATCTCCTCATCGTTGATAAATTCCTCTGCTTTTAATGATTTTGCGTCATACTTGTACATAATTTTTCCTTTCTTTCCGGTCAGTTCATGCTTCCCGGTCAGTGTTTTTATTTTAAACCGCAGGACGGTAATCCCCGCGGTCGGTAACCACTTCATAGCCGATGCTCTCCATCCGCCTCTGCATGCAGAAACGACATTCTGCCGCCTCATCCCCCGTACAGATCTTATTGTCGTAAAGCTTATATTTTTCCCGCACGGAAACCGGCGAGAGATTCGGCATCACCACATTGGCGCCGGAGAGAATTCCCATTTCCCTTCCCTGCGGGTGGATCGTGCCGAGCGCCGTCGTCGCCGGAAGCAGCACATGCGGATTCATCAGCCGCAGGACGGAAAGCAGCCGCAGGGTCATCTCCAACGTCCCCGCAGTCTCCCCGCCAAACGGCGTGTCCTTCTGCGGAATGAACGGTCCGATTCCCACCATGGCAGGCGCGAGTTCCTTAATAAACACCAGGTCTTCATACAGCGTCTCCGTGGTCTGATACGGTGATCCCACCATAAAGCCGCATCCGGTCTGATAACCGATCTCCTTTAGGTCCCGCAGACAGCGCATCCGGTTTTTAAGAGACATTTCCTCCGGGTGCAGCTTCCCGTAGTGCACCGCATCCGCCGTCTCGTGCCTGAGCAGATACCGGTCTGCGCCGGCGTCAAAATATGCCTGATAGCTCGCTCTTTCTTTTTCCCCGATCGAGAGTGTCACTGCACAGTCCGGGTATGCCCGCTTGATGGCAGACACCAGACCGCAGATCCTTTCATCCGTAAAATAGGGGTCTTCTCCGCCCTGCAGCACAAAGGTGCGGAATCCAAGCTCATACCCCGCCGCGCAGCAGGAGAGGATCTGCTCCTTCGTGAGCCGGTAGCGCTCGGCACATGCATTGCCCCTGCGGATACCGCAGTAATAACAGTCATTTTTGCAGTAGTTGGTGAACTCGATCAGCCCGCGGATATAGATCTGTTTTCCGTAAACCGCCTGTGCCGCCGTTCTAGCCTCAGCCTTAAGCCTCTCAACTGCCTCTGTATCTTCTGTTGCAAGCAGACAATCCAGTTCCTCCGCCGACAGCATCTGCTCCGTCTTCAGGCGCTCTATGATTTTTTCCTCGTGTGTCATATAAATCTCCATTCCGCAGACGCTTATACATTGGAATAGACGGTCTTTGCCGTGATTCCCGCAAGCCGTCCGATCTTCCCCGACAGTGCATTGATGACATCCTGCGGTGCATCGATGGCAACGCTGATAATGTGAACATTTTTTTCCCGGTAAGGGATTCCCATTCTGCCGATGATATGGCTGCCGTATTCGTGCAGCAGATGATTGAGCTGCTCCACGGACTCGGTGCTCTCCACAATGATACCGATAAGTGCAATTCTTGTCTCCATATTTTCTCCTACTGAAAAAGAATCCTGCCTGCGGGATTCTCCGCGCGGGAGCGGTTCGCAAAGCGATATTTTCCTTACCGCGAACTGCGCATCCTCGCGGAGCGTTTTTTATTTCATAGGAAGGTTCCACTTTCACACATGAATGTATCACGGTATTTCCTATGAAAATAAAAAAACCGTATCTGAAATCTCCTCTCAGATACGGCACTCGCTGGAAATACACGGCAGAACCTGCCCTACAGGGCATGGAATATTCCGCCGGTATCCTATCTACAGCATCTGTTCCGCACGCGCAGACCAGATGCAGACACTTTCATGACCGCCATATCTTCCGCCGCAAGCACTGCTTTTGGCGTCAGAGACTTTTGTTAAGGCAAGACAGCAAGAACGTATCTCACTGCAATGCTGTTTCAGCGTATCATGAAGTCTGTTCCCGTTCAAGATCTTTCGTTGTATTTTTTGTGAAACAATTCACAATCTTTTCTTTTCCGGTGGATCAGAAACCGGTTACACGGATAGGTCCAGAGCATCGGAATCAGCATTCCGATCACCTTGATTACCATGTCGCACAAATTCCCCGTCCAGCCGTTTTCCCTTGCCCAGGTCGTCATCGCCGATCCGATCCAGCCGTTCGCAAAGATTGTGAACAGTACCATGACCGCATAGAGTGCCATGCTGACCGCCGGATTGGCGTCCGCCTTAAAAGTAATCTTGCGGTTCAATTTCTCCGGTATTGACATCCGGCACCGACGGCGGTTCCAGAAAAATATCCCCGGCACCGCAGGTTTCTCCCAACTTATAATATTCGTTCTTATGTGTCCGATAGGCGCGCACCGCACCTTTTTCCCCGCGGTCGACACGCTTTAACACCTCATAATATTCGCGCATCGGGATATGCTGAAATACGATGGACGGCACATACATTCCGTTTTTCTCCCGAAGGTCTTCCCGCTGCTTGCGGTACCACGCAATGATCTTCGGATCAAATGCCTCGTAGCCGCCCTCCCTGGCATCCGTTCCGCTGTCAAATAGATACAGTTCAAACACATCCCTCCCGCTTCCGTCGGATGCCTCGATGGGAATGGCACAGGTTCCGCCCCCGTCAATCCCTTCTGCCTGCTCTCCGATGCAGTTCGGAAGTCTTTTGTAAATATGATAGAACTGATCCTGATTAGAAATTCCAACCTGGCAGTCATGATTGCCAAATGTCACTGCAAACGGAATGCCACGCTTTGTCACCGGCTCTAATAATTTTCCAATCGTCTGTGCTACCTCCCGCTCCAGCTCCTCTCCTTTTCCCTTGTAAGTCACACCATAGCCCTTGATCTGATCACCAGTGTAGACGACAAGATCCGGCTGCTCCTCCAGAACAGCCCGCTCCATCAGCGCGATCGTGTCTTTCGATATTGCGGGAATTTCCTGCATATCTGTAATCTGCATGATTTTAAAAGTACCGTCTTTTTGAAATCTCAATTTCATCCTTATTCTCCGTGATGTAAAAAAGGGAGACTGCGCCCCTGCATGTCTCCCTTGACCTTTTCTTAGTTATCTTCCCCAAAATGCTGTTCCAGATCTGCCGATAACGATGAAATCTCATCGATTTCAGCCGAAATGCTGCGGATGGAATCATTCTGCGACGTGATTGTGTCCGTGATATTCTGGATGGTTGCAGAATTTTCCTCTGAGGTTGCCACCAGCGTCTCGATCTCCTGCTGGATATTTCCAAAGTGTTCCTTCACATGTTCAATGATCTTATATTCTTCATCGACAATCTGGCTCGCCTCATCCGTCGCATCATTGATGTTACTAAAATAATCCATCAATCCGCCGACCAGCTCCACACTCGCGGAAGCAGCATCGGTGCCCGCCGTGATTTCTTTTGAGATCTGCCCGGTCGTATCCGTCAGCCAGGTCAAAATCTCCTGAATGTTGTTCGCCGCCTTGGCACTCTCCTCCGACAGCGCGCGGATCTCATCTGCAACCACCGCAAATCCTCTTCCGTGTTCTCCCGCACGCGCCGCCTCAATAGATGCATTTAACGACAACAGATTCGTCTGGGATGCAATGGAATTGATCTCTCCGAGAATCGATGTGATCCGGTTCATCTCGGTAAGCAGCGAATCGGTCGATTTGCGCGCGGAATCGACGGTCTCCTCCATGGAAAGAATGGAACTCTTTGCCGTCTGTATCGCTCCGTTTCCTTTTTCTACCGCACTCTGCACCTTCTGAAATCCCTGATCCAGAGAAACTGCCAGTTCATGGTTCCGGTTAATCTCCGTTGTTGCCGCATTAATTTTATCCATCACGCTGACAGTTGCATTAGCAGTATCCTCAACCACCTGCCCCATCTGCGATGCCGCCGATTTCACGCTGGCGCTGCCGTCCGCAAGCGCATGCACTGAACTCATACTCTTGTGGATCGTGGTGTTCAGATTCGCTGAAATCGTATTGGCGACTTTCGCATTGTTCTGAACGATGGAAAGCGTCTCTTCCGTTTTCTTCACAACACCCGCACCGCGCTTCGTCGCAAAATAAAGCAGGATCGCTGTTACGATAAACAAAAATATACGCGTCACGACCCCCGCCATCGTGTATTCAATTCCCGCGATGGTCTCGGGGCTGAAAGCCATGAATACGACCGAAATAACGGCAAACGGCACTGCGAAATAGATGATAACCGACTCCATAAAATAGGAAGTTGTCATCGCTAAAAGTACAAAATTCGCCAGATACGGAATCGAATTGCCACCATATACCCACGAATACAACAGCGTACCGATCGCCGGCGGAAATACAAGAATCAGCACTTTTTTCGCATCGTCAATCGGAAGGTAACATCCAATCGTAGAAATAATTCCCGCAACTACCAGAATTGCAATTCCACGGATTGCAAGCACGGTAAATCCGTATCCCATCAAAGAAACAAGGCTAAGTGCAACGACTGAGCACCAGACAATAATCAAATTCCGCTTGTGTAATTTTTCCATATCATGTTCCCTTCTAAAGAAAACCTATCATCATGTGCGCGTCTATTATATCATCTTTTTGCGCTGCTTTCTGCGCACAATATGAACTCGTCAGAGTTCATTATACCGCAAGATCAGATCAAGAACAATATTGTAACTTCAGGCTTTTTCGGTAAATCCTGAGGTTGACACGATGTTTTCGGTAAATTCTGGGACAGACAACAGTTTCTGCAACCCCAAGGCGGCGTGATCTTTTCTTCTTTTTCGGGTCTAACGTGGCGTTTTCCTTCTTCCAGACCCGATCATGGCTTGCTTTTCGGTGTTATGTAAACTTCTTTCTCTCGCTCTCGGGTCTAGCGCGCGAAAAATGGACTCTCGGACCCGACTTTTCTTCCTTCCCGGGTCCAGCGCGGTCTTTTCTTTCTCTCAGACCCGACCATGGCTTGTTTTTCGGTGTTATGTAAACTTCTTTCTCTCTCGCTCGGGTCCAGCGCGCGAAAAATGGGCTCTCGGACCCGACTTTTCCCATTTTTCGGGTCTAGCGCATGGAAAATGGGCTCTCGGACCCGGCTTGTCTCATTTTTCGGGTCTAACGTGGCATTTTCCTTCTCTTAGACCCAACTATGGCTTGTTTTTCGGCGTTATGCAAACTTTTTTTTCTCATGCTCGGGTCCAGCGCGCGAAAAATGGGCTCTCGGACCCGACTTTTCCAATTTTTCGGGTCTAGCGCACGAAAAATGGGCTCCCAGACCCGGCTTTTCTTCCTTCCCAAGTCCAGCGCACGAAAATCAGGCTCCCAGCCCCAACTTTTCTTCCTCCCCGCATCCAGCGCACGAAAATCAGTCACACAGCCCGTCCAAAGCTCGTTTTCCGTCATTATGTAAACCTTTTTTTCACGCGCCACGCATTACAACGTTCCAAACGAATACCCCTGCGTCTGCGCCGCATCGATCAGATCTCCCAGCACCGCCGCATTTGTTGCCGACTCCGCATGCAGCAGATAGATGGCTCCCGAGTGCATCTTATTTTTCATCCTCTGCAGGCTTTCCGCCTGATCCGGCTGGTTGTCCACATCGTAATCCAGATAGGCAAAACTCCAGAACACGCTCTCGTATCCGCAGTTATTTACAACGGCGAGCGACTGCTCACTGAACTTTCCCGCAGGATAGCGGAACAGATTCATCTCATATCCAAAGGTATCTTTGATATACTGGTGGTTTCCCATGACCTCTTCCTGCTGCTGTTCCACTGTCAGCGAAGGGATACCCGCCGACGGGTGCGTCACACTGTGATTGCCGACTACATGCCCCTCGTCAATCATGCGCTGCACCAGTGCCGGTTCCGCCTTTGCATAAGGCTCCGTAACAAAAAAAACGGCATGCACGCCCTTTTCCTTAAGCGTATCCAGAATGGATTCCGTGTAACCGTATTCATATCCCTCATCAAAGGTCAGATAGATGGTCTTTGTGTTCTCTCCGATGAAAAGCGCATGGTAATCCCCGTACTTCTGCTGCGCACTGACCGCATCGTTCGGGCGGTTGTCCGCATCGGTGTGGCTTCCCAGTCCCCAGCTCTGCACGGTGGTATCCAGCCCGTCAAGCGCAATCGTCTGCACCGCCGCATTCCCGCTGGCAGCGCTCTGTCCGTCTCCGGTGCCATTTCCCGTTCCATCCAAGTTCTGACCGTCTCCAGTGCCGTTTCCTGTTCCGTCCGCACTCTGTCCGTCTCCGGTGCCGCTTCCCGCTTCGCCTGTGCCCTGACCATTTCCATCTGTAACCTTGTCCGCACGGTATGTCTTCGCCGTTGCAAGCACTGCGTCACCGATGGCGGCAGCGTACGCATCCAGCTTTTCATCGAAAAGCTGGTTATCGGATGCATCGTTGATAAATCCCATCTCGACAATGCAGGACGGCATGTCCGAATGTACATTGATATAATAATTGGAGGATTCCCCAGTCTGGGTTCCCTTTTTCACGCCACGGTTTCTCTGGATTCCCGCCGTATCCAGCGCTTCCATAATGTGGTTTGCGAGGGCATCCGTCTCCTCCGAACCACTCGCCGAGATCCAGGTCTCTACGCCGTTACCCTCGCCGTCATTGCGGTGCAGCGACAGCATATAATCCGCACCGCTCTGATTGGCAATCCCGCACCGCTCTGACAGGCGCAAAAACGTGTCATCCGACCTCGTCATAACCACTTTTACATTTTTATCAGCCAAATAAGCTGCCACAGCCTGTGCCAGCTTTAAATTATCATCCTTCTCATAACGCCCCTTATAATCGGAGCCGTTGTCTTTTCCGCCATGTCCGGCATCCACGCACACGATCAGGGGATTCTCCTCTGTTTTCGTCTCCTCCGACCAAATTACCTCTCCCTCAATCTCCTGCGTTGCAGACTGCGTTCCCTGCATCAGGGACAGCCCCCGTCCCAACAGTTCAAACCCTGCGATCACGAGCAGCATTTTCACAATACTGTACTGTATACATACCAGATTCCGGATTCGTCTTTTCTGTCTCTTTGTTACATTCACATCACTTCACTCCTTGGATTCCTACGATTCTATTTTAGTCCTCTTTCCGTGAAAACGCGAATGAATCTTTATGAAGAATTTCTTAATATGAATCCGTCCGGATTCATCGTTCTAAAGTAAAAACTGTGCCAGAGCGTAATTGCTCACATCCTGCCCGCGTTCCGTCAGATAAATCCTCCCCGCGCGTTTTTCGAGCAGTCCTTCCTCCGTAAGATGCAGCAGCACCTCCTGATACACTGCCTCAATCTGTGTTCCAAACGTCTGTGCAAAACGCTCCCTGGAAATTCCCTCCATCATGCGGAGTCCTAAAAACATAAACTCTTCCATCTGCCCTTTTCGTGTAATGCGCTCTGCCGAAGCATGCAGATTCGTGGCCGGAAGCTGTTCCACCCTGCCGGATGCGCCGCTCCCCTGGCTATCCGTTATCTCATTCTCCCAGATACCCTCACGAATATGTCTGGTTTCTTCCAGATACACATACAATTCCCGCGTGTTGCTGTAGCGGATATTCTCCATCAGAGACGACGCGCCAAGCCCCAGTCCCAGATAATTCTCCCGCTCCCAGTAGCCGATATTGTGCCGGCACGCATAACCCGGTTTTGCAAAATTAGAAACCTCATAGTGCACATATCCCGCTTCCGCAAGCACCTGCTCGGTCAGCTTGGTCATCCGGTACACTTCATCCTCCGTCGGCAGCGCCACCGTCTGCATTCCCGCCTGCTGCTTGACCGCGTCAAACTTATACAGATCGTAAAATGGCGTCCCCTTCTCAATGATCAGGGAATAGGCGGAAATATGCTCCGGTTTCAGCCGCAGAAGCTGCTGCAGGGTGCGGGCAAAACTCTCTGCCGTCTGTCCCGGAAGAGAACTCATAATATCCACATTGACATTGTCGAATCCGTTTTTGCGCGCCAGCTCGTAAGTCTTCAGGAACTGGTCAAACGTGTGAATCCGCCCGAGAATCTTTAATTCCTCATCCACAGCCGACTGCAGTCCGATGCTGATCCGGTTGATTCCCGCATTCCGGTAGACGGCAAACTTGTGATCGGTGACGGTTCCCGGATTGCACTCAATGGATATTTCCACATCCGACGCCAGACGAAACGACCGGCGCACCGCCGACATGATCTGTGCCATCCACTCCTCTGTGAGCCACGATGGCGTGCCGCCGCCGATATAGACCGTCGATACCAGGTAGTCGCTGCAATGCGGTCCGTAATACGCAATCTCCCGGAGCAGCGCCTCCACGTAGACCGCCTGCGTTGCCTCGTCCGCCGCAAAGGAAAGGAAATCACAATACTGGCATTTTTTGACGCAAAACGGAATATGAATGTACAATTCCATTGTTTTCTGACTCACTCCACATACCGCTCCTTTCCCAAAAATATTCCTGACACTGCCATCACTGACGCTGCATTTTCCGATCTGTTCCTTTAATCTTCATCCAGCTTCAAGACGCTCATAAATGCCTCCTGCGGAATCTCTACATTTCCGACCTGACGCATGCGCTTCTTGCCTTCCTTCTGCTTCTCTAAAAGCTTCTTCTTACGTGAGATATCACCGCCGTAGCATTTTGCAAGCACATCCTTGCGCAGCGCCTTGACTGTCTCACGGGCAATCACCTTGCCGCCGACTGCCGCCTGAATCGGAATCTCAAACAGATGTCTCGGAATCTCTTCCTTTAACTTCTCGCACATCTTTCTGCCCCTGTCGTAAGCGCTGTCCTTAAAGACGATGAACGAGAGCGCATCCACCTGCTCCTTGTTAATCAGGATGTCCAGCTTCACAAGCTCGGAACGCTCATAACCCTTCAGCTCATAGTCGAAGGAAGCGTATCCTCTCGAGCGCGACTTTAAGGCATCAAAGAAATCGTAGATAATCTCATTGAGCGGCAGATCATACTTGATGAGCGCACGGGTCTCCTCCAGATACTCCATACCGTTGTATACACCGCGCCGTTCCTGGCAAATCGTCATAATCGCGCCGACATACTCGCTCGTCACCATGATCTCCGCCGAAACGACCGGTTCCTCCATATACTCGATCTCGGACGGATCCGGCAGATTGGACGGGTTCGTCAGATCGATCACCTCTCCGTTCGTCTTGTGCACCTTATAGATAACGCCCGGTGCCGTCGTCACGAGATCCAGATGAAACTCTCTCTCCAGACGCTCCTGCACGATCTCCAGATGAAGCAGTCCTAAGAAACCGCAGCGGAATCCGAAGCCCAGCGCCAGCGACGTCTCCGGTTCATACTGCAGCGACGCATCGTTGATCTGCAGCTTCTCCAACGCATCGCGCAGATCCGGATATTTGGCACTGTCCGCCGGATACATGCCGCAGTATACCATCGGATTGACTTTTTTATAACCCGGAAGCGGCTCCTCACACGGATGTGCGGCGTTCGTCACCGTATCACCCACGCGGGTATCCCGCACATTTTTGATGCTCGCACAGATGTAGCCGACCATGCCGGCAGACAGTTCGTCACACGGAATGAACTGCCCTGCTCCAAAGTAACCGACCTCGGTAACTTCGGACTGCGCCCCGGTCGCCATCATAAGGATCGGATCGCCGACCCGCACCGTGCCCTCCTTAATCCGGCAGAACACGATGACGCCCTTGTAGGAATCATAGAGTGCGTCAAAGATCAGCGCCTGAAGCGGCGCTTTTGGATCACCGGCCGGCGCCGGAATCTTCTGTACGATCTGCTCTAACACCTGATCGACATTGAGTCCTGTCTTTGCGGAAATGCGCGGCGCATCCTCCGCCTCGATTCCGATGACGTCCTCGATCTCCTTTACAACCTCATCCGGCTGCGCGCTCGGCAGGTCGACCTTGTTGATGACCGGCATTACATCCAGATCATGGTCTAACGCAAGATACACATTCGCAAGGGTCTGTGCCTCCACGCCCTGCGCCGCATCCACGACCAGAATCGCACCGTCGCATGCCGCAAGGCTTCTCGATACCTCGTAGTTAAAATCGACATGTCCCGGAGTATCGATCAGATTGAAAATGTACTCCTCGCCGTCGTTCGCCTTGTAGATAATGCGGACCGCCTGCGACTTGATCGTAATTCCGCGCTCTCTCTCCAGATCCATGTTATCTAACACCTGCGCCTGCATTTCCCTGCTGGTCAAGGTTCCTGTTTTTTCTATAATACGATCGGCAAGTGTAGATTTACCGTGATCGATATGTGCTATGATACAAAAATTTCTGATTTTACTCTGGTCAATCGACATTCATTTCCTCCTGCCCGGTGCGCATCACTTCTGCCCTCCGGCAGCCACGCGCATCACTTATCTGCAATATTATAAGGGATAAAACCGGAAAACGTCAAGGGAATCGCGGTTCGCAAAAACCACGCAATTTATTTGCAAACCGCGCATATATGAGCAAAATTTCACAATTTTACACTGGATTTTTCCCCAGAATATGATATGATATCAACGTCGATATTTATCGGCATGGGTTTTGGTGAATAAACCGAGAAAACCCCCTTCTTAAGCGAAGAACCCTTGCTACGGTGGCTGCAAACACCATAACAGGGGTTCTTCTTATTTTATGTATCATATGATAACTCAGATATCTTTTCCAAAGTCAAGACCGCTCTTCTCGCGCTTCTCTTCCTGCAGTGCAACCAGATCCGCCAGTGTGATATGATCCACGACATCGCTGATCGCCTGGTTCAGCCGCTTCCACACCTCCACGGTAACGCAATCCACTTCGCGTTCGCAGCTTCCTTCCTCCTCCACGCAGGCAACCGGCGCAAGCGATCCCTCCGTCAGACGCAAAATATCGCCAACCGTGTATTCCTCCGGTGCTTTCCGCAGCGAATAACCGCCCTGCGGTCCTCTGGTGCTCCGCACATAACCTGCCTTGTTCAATACGGATATGATCTGCTCAAGATATTTGTCTGAGATCTGCTGTCTTTCCGCAATATCTTTAATGCGCACAATGTTGTTCTCACCGTTCATCGCCAGATCCAGCATCAGGCGCAGCGCATATCTGCCTTTTGTAGAAATTTTCATATTCGTTCACACTAACACCTTTCCTGCTTCTGCCAGTCCAGAAGATCCTGCAATGTCACGTGATCGACCACGTCCCGGATCGCCTTATCGACTTTTTCCCAGAGCATGATCGTCGCGCATTTCTGCTGTTTGGGGCAGGGATTCTCGGCGGTTGCAAGGCACTCGACCGGCGCGAGCGATCCCTCCGTCAGACGCAGAATATCACCGATCACATATTCGTCCAACGGCTTCGTCAGACGGTAGCCGCCCTGAAATCCCCGGCTGCTGGAAACATAGCCCGCCTTGTTCAGAATGGAAATGATCTGCTCTGTATATTTGACGGAAATCTCCTGTCTCGTTGCCATCTCCTTTACCGACACCGGATGCTCCGTGCCGTTGACCGCCAGATCGTACAGTATGTGGATCGCATAGCGTCCCTTTGTCGTAATTTTCATGCTATCGGGCCCCTTTCATCCTGCTGGCTTCACCGAACAGCTCTTCAAAATCCTCTTTTAAGAAGCGGTGATAAAACGCATGTCCCTCGTCGAACTTGACGCAGTACAGATAAGAATCCGGATTGCCGTCCTCAAAGTAGCACACGTCATCAAATTCATCGCTTTTGATCTCAATGATACGAGCACTCTTAGAATAGTGCCGGAACAGCTCCCACACCTGCTCTCTCGTCACATCATGTCTGCCGAAGCAGTCAATCAGATCCTTTAAGAACGGATGCGCCACACCGTGCGCATGCACATACTCTGCACCTGCTGCCGGAATGAGAAAACAGATTCTCCCGCCGCTCGCCCCAGATACTGCCACTTCACCGAGGGTATCCGCCGCATATGCGCCAAATCCCTCCAACGCCGCAAGAACCGCCGGCTTGGAGCGGTCAGACAGCTTTAACACATGTCCGATTGACGACGACGGTGAATAGAACCGGATCGTCTCACGCTCATAGCCGAGCTTTAGCTGTTCCTCTAAGATCATGTCGCATAAATATTCTTTTAATGCCGTATAGTCCGCTTCATCCTGCCGATTCATTCTTAGTAATCTTCCTCTTCCAGACCTTCGCTGATATCGTTCTTCGGCTTCTCAAGACCTTCGATCTTGATGTTATGCTTCTCTGCGTAATCCCAGAGTGCCGCATGAATTGCCTCCTCTGCGAGAAGAGAACAGTGTACCTTTACAGGAGGAAGTCCGTCAAGCGCCTCCATAACTGCCTTGTTCGTGATCTGCAGCGCCTCGTAAATGGTCTTGCCCTTTACAAGCTCCGTTGCCATACTGCTGGTTGCCACAGCAGCGCCGCAGCCGAATGTCTTGAACTTGCAGTCACGGATAACCTGGTTCTCATCAATATCGAGATACATACGCATGATATCGCCGCACTTTGCATTTCCGACGGTGCCGACACCGCTTGCGTCCTCAATCTCTCCTACATTTCTCGGGTGCTGAAAATGATCCATAACCTTTTCACTATACATAACATATACCTGCTTTCTTTTTTATATTATTTGTTTTTCTTGATGAAATCCTCGTACAGCGGGGACATCTCTCTTAAGTGGTTCACAATCTCTTTTAAGTTGTCAACGACGTAGTCCGCATCCTCCATCGTGATCTGGTCGCTGATGGTCAGACGCAGAGAACCGTGTGCGATCTCATGCGGCAGTCCGATTGCCAGAAGTACATGGGACGGATCCAGGGAACCGGATGTACAGGCAGAACCGCTGGATGCGCAGATTCCCTTGGAATCCAGAAGAATCAGCATGGACTCTCCCTCTACGAACTGGAAGCTGAAGTTCACGTTGTTCGGCAGACGCTTCACACGGTCTCCGTTTAACTTTGCATACGGAATCTCCTTCTCGATGCGCTCGATCAAATGATCTCTGACTTTGATCTCCTCCGCAGTGCGCTCCTTCATGTTGGCCGTAGCGATCTCTGCTGCCTTTGCAAGACCGATGATACCGGTTACGTTCTCGGTACCTGCTCTTCTGTGGCGCTCCTGTGCTCCGCCGTGGATGAAGGATTTGATCTTCACACCTTTTCTGATATATAAGAAACCGATTCCCTTCGGTCCGTTGATCTTGTGACCGCTGGTGCTCATCATATCGATATTCATTGCCTCGACATCGATCGGCACCTGTGTGTATGCCTGTACTGCATCTGTGTGGAACAGTACGCCATGCTCATGTGCGATCTTACCGATCTCAGCAATCGGCTCGATGGTTCCGATCTCGTTGTTCGCGAACATCACGGAGATTAAGATGGTGTCCGGACGGATGGCTGCAGTAAGCTCGTCCAGCTTTACAAGACCGTTCTCATCCACATCCAGATAAGTGATCTCGAAGCCTTTCGTCTCCAGATACTCACAGGTGTGAAGAATCGCATGATGCTCGATCTTCGTCGTGATGATATGCTTTCCTTTGGACGCGTAGGCATCTGCCGTTGCCTTTAATGCCCAGTTGTCGGACTCGGAACCGCCTGCGGTAAAATAGATATTCTCCGGCGTGGTGTTGATGGTCTTCGCAATGACCTCTCTGGCATCCGTGATTGCTTTCTTATTCTCAGAAGAAATGCTGTATATGCTGGATGGATTACCGAACTTCTCTGTAAAGTACGGAAGCATTGCATCAAGCACTTCCGGTTTGACCGGTGTGGTAGCTGCGTTATCCATGTAAATAAGTTTCTTTTCCATATTCTCGTACCATTTCCTTTTTTTATTTCATATCATACCCATATGATATGAATTATACTAGTATCTTTTTTTTTATTTGTCAACAGCAAAAATACCTGCGGGAGGTATTGTACTTCATTATATACAATTTAACGCCCGGCAGATTGCTCTGCCGGGCGTTCCCTGTAAATTTCCTAATCACTGTTCATAAATCGCGTCAAACACGCCGCCGTCCGCGAAATGCTTTGCCGACGCCTCACTCCATCCGCCAAAATGTGCAATATCTGTGAGTGCAATATCATCCACGATCCATTTTCCGTCTGCCGGAAGTTCTGTGATGACACGCTCCCCAGCCGTACTTACATAATCTGCATAGACCTCCTGATCCAGCGGCCGGTAGAAATTCTCCGCCTCGAGCTTCTGTGCCTCTGTGGAATACAGATACTCTAAATACTCTGTGGCAACATCTCTTGTGCCCCGGTCATCGACTACCTCGTCCACGAGTGCCACGGTCGGCTGGCAAAGAATCGATACGGAAGGAACCACGATCTCATACTCGCCCGGATGCTCCTCCAACGACAAAAATGCTTCATTCTCCCACGCAATCAGGACATCGCCCTGTCCGTTCTCCGCAAATGTGGTCGTTGCGCCGCGCGCCCCCGAATCCAGCACCAGCACATTGTGATAAAGCGTTTTCATATTCTCGGTAATCTCTTCCTCACTCTGTCCCTGACTCTCAAAATAGTACCATGCCGCCAGATAATTCCAACGTGCACCGCCGGACGTCTTCAGATTCGGGGTGATGACGCCCACATCCTCCCGGAGCAGATCATCCCAGTCCTCAATGGACTTTGGATTGCCTTTCCGCACCAGAAAAACAATCGTTGAGGTGTACGTAGAACTCTCCTGTTCAAACTCATCTGCAAAGCCGTCCTCGATCAGTCCCGCATCCGCGACCACCTGCACATCCCCCTCCAGTGCCAGCGTGACCACATCTGCTTCCAGACCGTTTGCAACCTCAAGTGCCTGCTTGCCGGAGCCGCCATGTGACTGGATGACCGACACATCCTGTCCGATCTGCTCCTTCCAGTGTTCCGCAAACAGCGCATTGTACGCCTCGTACAGCTCTCTGGTCGGATCGTACGAAACATTCGTAATCTCCACTTTCTTTGCATCCGCAGTATCTGCTGCCGTCTGCCCGCAGCCGCCCAGGATTCCCACTGCAAGGGATACTGTGAGAAATGCTGCCATGACTTTTCTGCCGTTTCTGTTCTTTTTTTCCATACACTACCTCTTTTCCTATAGAGAAAGAAGGCTCAAAGACGCAGTTCCCTGTGCTTTGAACCTTCCGTTATACGGTCAGTTCTTACTTTGTCTCGCCGCCCTCTACCACAAGCGTATCCTCGTAGTCACTGCCGTAAGTGTCAGCCAGTGTTGCCTCGTAATCTGCGTGGAAGAAATTCTCCTCGCCGAGTGCCTTGATCTCCTCATTGATCCAGTCTAATACGGTCGTGTTGCCCTTGCTGACTGCCGGCGCAATTGTATCTGTGCTTCCAAGCTCCGGTATACCTACGGTATAGCCCGGGTTCTGAAGAGCAAATGCAATAACCTCTGTGTTATCGTTTGCCCATGCAACACCGTTTCCGTTCTCAAGCGCTGTCTTTGCTGCCGCATAGGAATCATATTTCTGTAAGGTCAGATCCGGATAGTTCTCGGTCAGGTAGGTCTCTGCTGTTGTACCGGAAATCACGATCACCGGATCATCCGCTGTCAGATCATCCAGACTCTCAACCACTGCAGAATCCGGAGAAATCACACCGAGGGATACGTTCATGTACGGGAGTGCAAAATCAACTTCCTCCTCGCGCTCCGGTGTCACGGTAAAGTTAGCCAGAATGACATCTACTTTTCCGGTCTGTAAATACTCAATACGGCTTGCGGCCTCGGTGGAAACGAAGTTCACATCCACGCCGAGATCCTCTGCCAGACGGTTTGCAAAGTAGACATCATATCCCTGATACTCTCCGTTCTCATCCACATAGCCAAATGGATTCTTGTCGGAAAATACACCGATGTTGATTGTGCCGCTCTCCTTGATCTCGTCTAAGGTGCGGTATACCACATCTGCGGATGCATCGCCTGCGGCTGCCTGTGTATCTGCGGTAACTCCTGTCTGCGCATCACTGCTGCTCTCCGCTGCATCTGTATTGCCACAGCCTGCCAGCATTGCTCCAGTTAATGTCAGTGCTGTAAACAGTGCCAGTCTCTTCGTTAATCTTTCTTTTTTCATAATATTGTCCTCTCTTTCTATTCCAAACTTCCATCGAAGCTTCAGAATCAACCTTTTGTGCCGCTCTCTAGTCGCGGACTGCCTCAAATTCAAATGTGTGCAGAAACTTTTTCGCACGCTCTGTCGTCGGATGGGTAAAAAATTCATCCGGCTTTCCTTCTTCCACAATCTCTCCCTGGTCAATAAAGACCACACGGTCTGCAACCGCCCTTGCAAAGGACATCTCGTGTGTGACGATCACCATAGTGCTTCCTGTCTTAGCAAGCTCTAACATCGTATCCAGTACCTCGCGCACCATCTCCGGATCAAGCGCTGCGGTCACCTCATCGAACAGCATAATCTCGGGGTGCATCATCAGTGCACGCACGATCGCAACACGCTGCTTCTGACCGCCGGAAAGCTGTCTCGGAAAACTGTCACACTTGTCGAGAAGCCCTACTTTTTCCAGAAGCTGTTTTGCCTCGGAAACGGCATCCTCCCTGCTTCTCTTCTGCACCTTAAGCGGCGCCAGGATCACATTTTCCAGGATCGTCTTGTGTGGAAAAAGCTCGTAGCTCTGAAATACCATCCCGACCTTCTGGCGGATCCCGGCGATATTCTTCGCCTTTCCGTCGATGGTCTCGCCTCGGAGTGTAATGCTTCCCTCCTGTATCGGCTCTAAGGCGTTGATACATCGAAGCAGTGTGCTCTTACCGCATCCGGATGGTCCGATGATAACCACAACCTCTCCTTTGTGGATGGTCAGGCTTAGATCCTTTAAGATCTCATTTCCCTCGTAGGACTTTTTGATATGTTCAATTTTTAACAATTCTTCTGCTTCTGCCTTCATATCAGTTACTCCATTTCTTTTCCAGATGTCCCGCCAGCATACTGATCGGCCAGCATGCCAGGAAATACAGTACAAACACGGTTCCGTACAGTCCGAACGCCGCATTCGGCGATGCCATACGGTTTGCCTCGATGATCTGCTGTGTCACCTTTAACACCTCCACCACACCGATCATCATCACAAGGCTTGTCGTCTTGATCATACGGGTGACCAGGTTGATCGACAGCGGGATCAGACGCCGCAGGGTCTGCGGGATAATAATGTAAAAATAAATCTGACTTCTCGTCATTCCAAGCGCTGCACCACTCTCATACTGGTGCTTCGGGATACTGATTAACGCGCCGCGCACCAGATCTCCCATCTCTGCGGTTCCCCAGAATGTAAATACGATTACCGATGCAAACTCCGCCGATAAATTCCAGCCAAACATCCGCGTCGTTCCGAAAAACACGAGAAACAGCAGTACCATCTGCGGCATAATGCGGACAATCTCCAGATACACTCTTGTCACTGCTTTTGTCACCGGATTCTTCCATGTCATGACGATGCCGAGCAGAATGCCGAGCGGAATACTGATGACCACGGAGATCAGGCTGATCTTAAGTGCCACCCACAGACCGCCCAGAAGCCTTATCATGTTCTTGCCCTTAAACAGGACACTAATTCCCAAATCCGGCATAGCGCAGCCTCCTCTCTAACAACGTTCCAAGGATGGATACCGGAAGTAAAATAATCAGATAAAATACCACCAGTAAGAACAGGCACTCCGCTGTCTTATAGTAAAGCCCGATCAGGTCTTTTGCTGTAAACATCAGATCCATCAGACTGATTGCTGAAAACACACTCGTCTCTTTTAACAGGAAGATCACATTCGCCACAAATGCCGGTACGCTGATGGATACCGCCTGTGGCAGGATGACATAGAGCACTGCCTGCTTTTTCGTCATGCCAAGGCTTAACGCGCTCTCCATCTGGATCGGCTCGATCGCCTCGAGTCCGCTGCGGAACGCCTCCGCCATATAGCTTCCTCCCAAAAGTGCCAGACCCGCCACGCCGCAGACATCCGCGGAGATGGAAAGTCCCACCTTCGGCAGTCCGAAATAGATAAAAAAGAGCTGCACCAGAAGCGGTGTGTTGCGGAACAATTCGATATATATTTTTACAATCTGTCTCGCCACCGGTATCTTATAATGTACAATCAGCGCACATATAAGACCAATGATGATTGAAAATGCAATTCCCATCCAGCCGATCCGGAGTGTCAGCCACATGGCTTTCTGATACAGCGGCAGGTATTGCGAGATGACTTCCCAGTTCACATTTTCACATCCTATCTTATTTCTTATTATTCCTAGCTGTTTTATATGATAAAAGAAATATACTCCTACTTTATATATATGTCAAGTAGGAAATTAAATAATTTCTTTTTGTTCTAAAAAAGAAACAGAAGCATTCTGTGTCAGAGAATCCTTCTGTTTTGTTCTGTTACTCTATTTCTATTATTCTATGCAGTTTTAATATTATGCTTTCCGGATGCCGTCGTTCATGCTTCCCATCCGGTATCCGCCGAGATCGAGTGTCACATAGGTAAAACCGATCTCCTTGCATGCCGCATTGACCTTCTGGTAAAAATCGTCTGCAAACATTTTTGCAAAATCCTCCGTGCCGATCTCGATACGGGCAATCGTGTTCGTTCCGCTCTCGTGAATCCGCACGCGCACCTGATGAAATCCGGCATCCAGCAGAAGCTGCTCCGCGCGGTCCACCATGCCAAGGCGCTCCTCGGTGATCTCCTCCCCGTAGACAAAGCGGGAAGAAAGACATGCAAACGACTGCTTATTCCATGTCGGAAGCCCCAGCCCGTGGGAGAGTTCGCGGATCATGCTCTTGTTCATCCCCGCCTCGCGCAGCGGACTAAGCACGGAAAGCTCGGCAACCGCCATCAGTCCCGGGCGGTAATCGCCGTTGTCGTCCAGATTGGACGCCTCCGCCACGTAGGGGATGTCGTACTCCTTTGCAATATCCCAGATCTTTGTGAAAAGCTCCTTCTTGCAGAGGTAGCAGCGGTTGGTCGGATTATGGGAAAATCCCTCAATCTGCAATTCCTCCGACTCCACCACGATATGTTTTATGTGCTCCTTCTCACAGAATGCTTTTGCCTCTCTTAATTCTCTCTCCGGAAAGGAACAGGAGCGAGCCGTCACTGCGACCGCCCCATCTCCCAGCACGTCATGTGCCACTTTTAATAAGAATGTCGAATCCACACCGCCGGAAAATGCAACAACCATCTTCCCTTTTTCCCGGATCGACTGTTTTAATGCTTCCATTTGTTCCATCGTATTCTAAACCCGCTTTCTTCCATTTTAATTACACAAACGGATTGTAAAAACGGCTTCCGTTGCTGAAGGTAATCATCAGTGCCACCGCGGAAAATGCCGCCGTCACAATCAGCACCGCATAGTCTGCCGCCGCCAACGGCTTTCCCATATACCAGGTGCGCTTCTTGTGCTTTCCGAACCCACGGAGCTCCATCGCATTGCTGACCACGTCGATGCGATCCATGCTGGAGAATACCAGCGGGAAAATGATCGCCGCCACGTTCTTGATGCGGTCGCCGAGCTTCGCCTTGCCAGACATCTCAATTCCCCTCGCCTCCTGGGCGTGCTTGATTTTTGCAAAATCATCCTGCACATCCGGAATATACCGGAGCGCAATCGCCACGGAGTAACCGATCTTGTAGCTGACACCAACACGGTTTAAAGAAGCGGCCAGTTCGCTCGGATTCGTTGCCACGATAAACATGAACACCGCTGGAATGACCGTCAGGTATTTTACCATCACGTTGAACTCATAAAACAGCTGCTCTTTTGTCAGCGTGTAATGTCCAAACAGATGCACTATCGGCGTCTCCGTTCCGTAAATCTTCGTCCCCTGTCCCGGAGAAAAGAAGAAAATGGCGATGAGATTGATCACCAGAAAAAACATGATGAACTTGAATACCGTACCGACCTGCTTCCACTTCGTCTTCGACATGGCAAAAATAATCAGGCTGCACACAAGCATGACCAAGAGCACCCGCGTATCGTAGGAGATCATGCTGGTGATCGACCACAGGAGGAAAAACAAAAGCTTTGTCACCCCGCTCAGACGGTGAATCCATGTGTCTTTTTCTTCATATGATAATACGCGCGACATTATGCTTCCTCCTCTCTTTCCGCCGCTCTCATCTGCCGCTCGTAGCCGATAAAGCGCTCCACGAACTGTGTCGGCTCTGCAATGCCGCAGCGCACCGCCAGATCGTAGAGAGATGTTTTCTTCAAATAGGCACGATCCGCCACCGCGTCATCCGTGAGTACCGCCGCCGGAGCGGTATCTGCCAGAAGCCTGCCGTCAGCAATCACGACCGCGCGGTTCGTATACTCTAACATGAGATGCATGTCATGTGTGATCATGATGATCGTAATGCCGTACTCCTCATTCAGCTTCTTTAAAAACTCCATGATCTCCGTATAATGTCTGTAGTCCTGTCCCGCCGTCGGCTCGTCCAAAATCAGCACCTGCGGATGCAGCACGAGGATCGAAGCGATCGTCACGCGCTTCTTCTGACCGAAGCTTAACGCGGAGACCGGCCAGTTACGGAACTGGTAGATGCCGCAGATCTTTAAGGTTGCATAGACCCGCTCCTTAATCTCCTCCTCGGGCACGCCGCGCACCGCAAGTCCCAGCGCCACCTCATCATAGATCATCGGTTTGCTGATCATCTGATTCGGATTCTGCATGACAAGTCCGATCTTCTCGCCGCGCTCCTTGATCGACCAGTCTGCAATGTCCTCGCCGCCAAACAGAATCCGCCCCTGACCGGGCTTTAAAAAGCCGCAGATGAGATTCGAGAGCGTCGACTTTCCGGCACCGTTCTTGCCAACAATCGCCAGCATCTCGCCCTTTTGTACCTGCATATGGATGTCGGTTAGAATCGGCGTTCTTCCGTCATAGGAAAAAGCAAGATTCTCCACCGAGAGGATGACGTCATCCCCCGGTTTTTTCTCCGGCAGTGCAACCTTCTCGTTCCAGCGGCACAGCGCCTCCTTATAACCGGACAATTCCATCGTCTCCACATGCGCCGGATGCGTCTCGGGACGGATCTCGCATCCCGCATGCTTAAGCGCCGTGATGTAGAGTGGCTCGCGGATTCCCTCCTCCGCCAGTACATTGGCTGCCAGAAGTTCATCCGGCGTCGTATCCGCCACGATCTTTCCCTCACCGACGACAATGATGCGGTCCACATCCCGGTACAGTGCATCTTCCAGACGATGCTCAATAATCAGGATCGTTGCCCCTTTTGCCTTCTGTAGCTCATCGATCAAAGCGATCGTGCGCTTTCCCGTCGCCGGGTCCAGATTGGCAAGCGGCTCGTCAAAAAGCAGAATTTCCACATCGCAGACCAGCACGCCCGCCATGGATACGCGCTGCTTCTGTCCACCAGACAGCGCCCCCGGCGCGTGATCGAGCAGGTCTTTTACATCCACAGCGTCCGCCGCTTTGTCCACGCGCCCGCGCATCTCGTGATATTCCACTCTGTCATTCTCCAGCGCAAATGCGATATCCTCCGCCACCGTAAGCCCGATGAACTGACCGTCCGTGTCCTGCAAAACCGTACCCACAGACTTCGACAATCCAAAAATACCACGCTTTGCAGGATCCTCGCCCTTAATGCGGTAAGTCCCCGTGATGTCTCCGGCATAGGAAAACGGCACAAGCCCGTTGATGCAGTGCGCCAGTGTCGACTTTCCGGAACCGGACGGTCCGACAATCAAAACCTTCTCCCCCGGATAAATGGCGAGATTAATGTCCTTTAGCGTCGGTTCCTTCTGGGAACGATATTTAAAAGAAAAATTCTGAAATTCTATGATCGGTTCCATTCCGAAATCCTCGTCTTCCTCTCTTGTGGTACTTCCCGACTATTATACTTGATAATAATTCCAAATGGAAGAAAAAGTGCGCGGAACCGGTCACATTTTGCACCCCGTCTCCGCGCACTCTGTCTGCTTCTGTCTTTCTGCTGCTGCCGGAATCCGCCTAGTCCTCCTTGGAGAGACTGGACGATTTTGCTCCGATCTTGGAGTATCCTGCTGCGATCAAAGTACCAAGAATACCAATAATAATCACGTTTCCAAGGCATGCCCATGCACCCTGTGCAAATACCTTGTTGGCAGGCTCTGCGTAGATCACAATGTCAAGTACCGGCGCAACGATCACCCATGCAGCGAGGTTGGCAACAACCTGCACAACGTTGAACAGCACGATCTGTTTCTTCTCGAATCCGCCGTCCTTGATCGCATATTTTGCAGCGAAAAGTCCGACCAGAATACCGAATACCGCATCCGGGAATACCCAGCTCCACCATACGCTTCCATAAAACAGTGCATCACCGATTGCATGTCCCAGAAGACCGACAATACCGCCGACTACCGGACCGAATACGGCTGCAAGGAATGCGAGCAATGCCGCTCTCGGCTGTAATGCGGTGTTCGGGATAAATCCCAGAGGGATCTGTACCTCTGTCAGCGCAACGAACAGCGCGGTGCCAATACCGGTTGCAACAACTTCCTTAATACCAAACTTCATTTTCATAACAAAGTCCTCCTCTCATTTGTATCTGCACTGTAGTATAACACACACTTTTCCGATTTACCAGATAGAATTTATTCCTGCCATGTGTTTCTACCAGAGCTTCAGCACGCCGATTGCCGTCTTCATGAACTTGTACTTCACCGTCTCAAGTTCTCCCGCCGCCGCTTTTAACTCCCCTCGGATCTCGATATGCTGCGGACAGTGCTGCTCGCATTTGCCGCATCCCACACACTGTGAGGCGCTCGCCGGATTCTTGCGGAATGCCGTACACTGCAGATAATCCCTGCGGCCGGACTTTTTTCCTTCGGAGTACATCGCATTGTAGCAGCGGAATGTCCCGGGGATATCCACCCCGCGTGGGCACGGCATACAGTAACCGCAGCCGGTGCATCCCACCTTGACGTGCTTTGTGATCTCCTGCCGCACCGCTTCCACCAGCGCGCGATCTGACTCCGTCATGCACCCGACGCCGTATTCCGAAGCTGTGCGCACATTCTGTTCGACCATCTCCATGGAATTCATGCCGGAGAGCACGCAGGTCACCTCCGGCTGGTCGTACAGCCACTTGAGTGCCAGTTCTGCCGGGGTGCGGTGCTCCTCATCCTGTGCGAACAGTTCCTTCGCCGACTCCGGCAGCAGATTGACCAGCCTGCCGCCGCGCAGCGGCTCCATGATAATCACCGGAATCCCCTTCGCATGCGCGTAGCGCAGTCCCTCCACGCCCGCCTGCGAATGTTCGTCCATATAATTATACTGGATCTGGCAGAAATCCCAGTCATAGGCATCGATCAGCTGCATGAACATATCTGATCTGCCATGATAGGAAAATCCGATGTTGCGGATCTCTCCGGACGCCTTTTTCTCCCGGATCCAGTCCTCCATGCCGAGCTTTTTTAACTTTTCCCAGGTGGGAAGATCCGTCAGCATGTGCATCAGATAGTAATCAATGTAGTCTGTCTGCAGGCGGCGCAGCTCCTCCTCGAACATCTTCTGGGCACCCTCCACCGACTTGATCAGGTAGTGCGGCAGCTTGGTTGCCAGGTAGATGCGTTCCCTGCAATGATTGCGCGCGAGGATCTCCCCGACCGCCGCCTCATTTCCAGCATAGACATATGCGGTATCGAGATAGTTCACACCGGCATCTATCGCCGCCATGACCTCCTTTTCCGCCTTATCGATATCGGCATGCCCGCCCTCCTTGGTAAAACGCATACACCCGTAGCCGAGCACCGAAATCTCATTTCCGTTTTTATCCTTGCGATACTGCATGATCATCCGATCTCCTCCAACTGCTGCAGCCAGACAGCCGCACACGCGTCCGACGGCATCCGCAGATCCCCGCGCGGAGAGACCGCCACACTACCGACTTTCGGTCCGTCCGGCAGACAGGAACGCTTGAATTGCTGTGCAAAAAAGCGCCGGTAAAAAGTTTTCAGCCATTTTAAGATCGTCTCATCGTCGTAGACGCCGTCAAACGCCGCTTTGGCGAGACGGTACACCTTTTTCGGTGCAAATCCAAGACGCAGCATGTGGTACAGGTAAAAATCATGAAGCTCGTACGGTCCCACAAGATCTTCCGTCTTCTGCGAGATCTTTCCGTCCTCCGGCGGCAGAAGCTCCGGAGATACCGGCGTGTCCAGCACATCCGTCAATACCGCGCCAAGCTTCTCATCCCCGCAGGTATCCGCGTAGTAGCGCACCAGGTGGCGCACCAGCGTCTTCGGAACGGAGGCATTGACCGCATACATGGACATATGGTCGCCGTTATATGTCGCCCAGCCGAGTGCAAGCTCCGAGAGATCGCCGGTTCCGATGACCATGCCGCCCTCTTTGTTGGCAATGTCCATCAGAATCTGCGTCCGCTCTCTTGCCTGGCCGTTCTCATAGGTCACATCATGAACGGCCGGATCCTGCCCGATATCACGGAAATGCACATTCACCGCTTCCTTGATGTCGACTTCCGTAAAATCCGCTCCGAGGCACCGGATCAGGGACACCGCGTTGTCATAGGTCCGGTCCGTCGTCCCGAAGCCCGGCATCGTGACTGCCTTGATCCGGTCGTGCGGCATGCCGAGCAGATCGAACGCGCGCACGGTGACAAGCAGCGCCAGTGTGGAATCCAGACCGCCCGAAATGCCCACAACCGCCGTCTTACAGTGCGTATGTTCCAGACGCTTTTTTAATCCCGCCGCCTGAATGGCAAGGATCTCATCACAGCGTCTGATACGGTCGGCTTCATTTCCCGGCACAAACGGCATCGGGTCAATGAAGCGGGTCAGCGCCGTCTCCTCCGTCTCAAGCGAAAAACGAACCTCCACATAGCCGTCCTCCGCCATCTCAAACGTCGTCATCCGGCGGCGCTCCGCCTCGATCCTCTTCACATCGATCTCCGTGCAGATCACACCGCTTCCGAACCGCTCCGATTCCTTTAGAATATGACCGTTCTCGGCAATCACATTGTGTCCGGAGTAGACGACGTCCTGCGTGGACTCCCCGTCTCCCGCACTCGCATAGATATAGCCGCACAGAAGTCTCGCCGACTGTCCGTTTACCAGCTCCCGCCGGTAGATGTCCTTTCCGGTGGTCTCATCTGATGCGGACAGATTCACAAGCAGCGTCGCACCATTTCTGGCATGACGGATACTCGGCGGCTCCGGCGTCCACAAATCCTCGCAAAGCTCCGCGCCGATCTTTAATTCTGGCAGGGACGTACAGACAAATAAAAGCCGCGTGCCCATCGGCACACACTCTCCCTCGAAATCGACCTCGACCGGATCTGCCATTCCTCTGGCAAAATGTCTTGCCTCGTAAAATTCATTGTAGTTCGGAAGATAGGTTTTGGGCACAAACCCGAGCACTTCCCCGCGGCAGAGCACCGCTGCCACATTATAAAGTTTTCCGTTGTACGCAAGCGGTAGACCGACAAAAAGGATGGCGTCCACCTCTGCTGTCTCCTCCGCGATCGTTCCGAGCGCCCGCTTCGCCTGCTCTAAAAGATATTCCTGCAAAAACAGATCACTGCAGGTATATCCCGTGATGACAAGCTCCGGCAGCACGATCACCTTCGCGCCTGCCACCGCCGCTTCCCGGATTCCTTCCACGATCACGCCGGCGTTGTATTTTGTGTCCGCCACACGGATCTTCGGTGTGACGGCGGCAACTTTTACAAATCCATCTCTCATTTTCTCATTTCCTTTAACTCGTCGATGTCAAAATGGTACGCTTTGTTACAGAACTGGCATTTTACCTCAATCGACTCTCCGTCGCTTACGATGTCGTCCAGATCCTTTCTGCTCAGTGTCGCAATCGCACGGGAGACGCGCTCCTTGGAGCAGTCGCACTGGAATGCGGCATCCACCGTATCGTTGATCTCAAGCCCGAACTCGCCGAGAATCAGCTCCAAGATCTCCTCCGGTGTCTTCCCATCTTCCAGCATCTCCGTGACGGAGGCAATCTCCGTGATCTTCTTCTCGAGACGATCCACCACGTCGTCCGGTGTAAACGGCATCAGCTGGATGATAAATCCTCCCGCCTGTCTGACCGACCGGTCCGGATTCACGAGAACACCGAGTCCTACCGCGGACGGCACCTGCTCGGAGGTGGCAAAATAGTACGTCAGATCCTCCGCAATCTCACCGGTCTGCAGCGCGATCTGTCCCACGTACGGCTCCTTTAATCCCATGTCCTTGATGACGCTCATCACGCCAAGCCCCAGCGCACCGCCGACGTCCAGCTTTCCCTGTGCATTTAACGGCAGTTCCACATCCGGAACATTCGGGAATCCCTTGACATGTCCGTTTGCATCCGCGGTCACCGTAAAGCCCTTCGCCGGGCCGCCGCACTGGATCTGTATCGTCAGAAGATCCTTCTCCCCCTTCATCATCGTTCCCATCATCGCCGCACCGGAGAGAAGTCTGCCGAGCGCTGCCGTAATCACCGGGCTGGTGTCATGATCCACTCTCGCCTCCTCCACCAGATGGCGCGATGTGATCGCAAATGCGCGGATACTTCCCTCCGCTGCGGTAGCTCTTACAATATAATCTCTATCCTGACTCATTTTGTTCTCCTTTTCTATTGTTGCTGTATTTCAGATTTGCTACATCTTCTTTTCCTGCTCCGTTTTCATGCACGGTATCTTTTCTTTCTGCTCCGTTTTCATATACTGTATCTTTTTGTACTCAGTTCGGATTCGTTGTTCCTGCATCTTCTCAAAGCCTTCTACCTGCGTGGGCGCGCCACCACATAGATCCGCTCCGAATCCTCCTTGACCGGCTCCTTTGTGAACGCGTCGTAGGCTGCCAGCAATTCCATTCCCGCATCCGCAAGCAGTCTGTCAATCGTCTTTAAATCATAGGCCCGCTGATAATGCACTTCCTCAAACCGGCGGTAGGTTTCACCGTCCTCGCGGATATAAAGCGTCAGATCGTATTCGTTTACGGCACTCGCCTCATCGAAATAATTCTCCCAGATGAAGCTGCCCTCCTCACGGTTTTCCGCAATCGTCGTCTCTCCCAGAAGATCCCGGTACTTGTATACCGTATTCAGGTCAAAAATAAAGACGCCATCCTCCTCCAGATACTCGTGCACACGCGAAAACACCTCGCGCAGATCCGCTTCCTCCAAAATGTAATTCATGGAATCGCAGACCGACACCACCGCGCACACGCTTCCGTACAGTTCCAGTTCACGCATATCCTCGAGCAGATAGAGAATTCCCCCATTGGGCAGTTCGTCGAGCTCATCCGGTTCATCCGGCTCATCCGGCTCGTCCGGCTCATCCGATTCTTCCGGTTCATCCGGCTCGCCCAGTTCTGCATATTCTTCCGGCTCATCGGTTTCGTCAGCTTCGTCCCATGCTTCTGCCGCACTCCACGCATCCGCCTCATACTCTGCCTCGCGTGCGATCTCAAGCATCTCCTCGGAATTGTCCACGCCGATCATATCGTACCCTGCCGCCGCCAGCAGCCTGGTCATTTTTCCGGTGCCGCAACCCAGTTCCGCAACCGTTCCGCTGCAGATGCCGTATTCCCGGAGCAGCCCCGTAAGATAGGAACCCCATTCCTCATAGGGAACATTATCCATAAACAGATCATACACTCTCGCAAAGCTCTCGTATGCACCCATATCGTTCTCACTTTCTCTTCCGCCAGCATGCGGAACATTTCTATGTAATACTACCAAGTTTCCAATGTGAAATCAAGGTTTGCCGACAGATTCCCCCGCACAAATCTTCTTGATTATTTTTCCGGTAAACCGTATACTTATTCCATAAAATGCCGTTTTTTCCGATGTTTCTGGAAACACAGCAAAATACAGCAAAGGATCTTACACCTATGCCCGATCAGTTTGAACACTATATTACCAAAAATATAAAGTCATTCTACAAGCGCAGACTGCTGACACCGATCCTGTATCTGATTTTTCTTCTGGTACTGTGGTTCGTTCTCTCGCTGTCAGCGCCGCTTTTTCCGGACACGCTCGATGCCCCGGATACCCTCGAGAGCACCTACAGACGGCATGAAGAATACATATCCGCCACCTTATCCGATCTGAAGTTCACCGGTTATACTCAGTCCTTTCTGGGGCACATCAGCGGTTACTACTATTACACGATGCGGAATGACGAGTGCATCATCGTGCTGCTCTCCCCGAATACCAGTGAACAGGGACTTCCGGAGATTCCGCAGGTGTCCGTCCGTGCCAAGATTCTTCACGGTTCCGAGAATTTTGATGAGCTGTTAAATCATCTCGCTTCGGATCTGAACTGGACCGAAAACGGCATTCACAACAAAGTCTCCCAGTATGTACTGAGTGAGCCTGATTACAATCTGCTCGGAAACACGCTGCTCTACGTCGTATTTTTTGCGACCGGCGGCTATGCCCTGATCTGCATTGTATTTTTCATCCTCTATATCTGCTTTCCAATTCTCTCGCCCGCGTGCCAGGATCTCGCGCTGTTCGGCAATCCGAAAAAGCTTTTGGAGCAGGCAGAGGATGAACTTGCGACGCTGCCGCAGCTTGCAACGGAGGATATGTTTATCACAGAACATTTCTTCATCGAGACCTCGGTGTACGGCAATGCCATTGTACCGATCGATGAGATCATCTGGATCTACAAATACTCGACGCTCCACAAGTTTTTCTGGTACCACTTCAGCATCTCCTACACGCTGCATATCAGTGCGAACCGGCATCTCTACATCCAGTGCCCGAAGAACATCAAGTCGGACATCGACGGTATCATGGATTACCTCGCCGAGGCGAACCACAATATTTTAGTCGGATTCTCCGAAGCGAACCGTCTGAAGGTGCAGGAGATCCAGGGAACGCCGATGCATTTTGAAAAATTTATTGCCTTCCTGAAAAAACGCGTTTAAATGCCGCGCCAGCACAGAACGGATCTTTTGCAATCAGCTCTGAGTGTCCTTTGAGCGACAGGTAATAGTTGGAGAAGTACATCTTACAGATTTCAGATGGAAATGCATATGGAAGATTCTTTGTGAAAAAATGAGAGCATTTCTTCCTGACGGATATTTGCATCAGATTCCGTGTCTCTTCCACGTTTGGACAATCCAGCGGGGACATGTCCGACACACCGGAGACAATGGGCGGACTTTCTAGCCGCCCTAACTGTACTCCCTCATAGACAATATAAAACCGCGCGAACCGAAACTCGCTGCCATCTGCTATTGAAAATATGGCAGATGGCAACTCAGACATCGGCTTCGCGCGGTTATGTTATATTGCGGGAGTACAGGTAAGGGCGGCACAAAAGTCCTACAAATTGTCTTCGGAGTGCGGACATGGCCCGTGGAGTGTTCCAAACTTGGAAAGACACGGATCATCGCGGATGCAAATATCCGGCTGGTTAGAAATGCCGCATTTTTGAACAGAATTTTCATATGCATTCCATCTGAAATTGAAAGATGTAATCTTTTTATATATTACCTATCACTCAAAGGACACTCTGTGCCGATTGCAACAGTTCCTTTCTGACGCTAGCGGCAGGAGGTACTGATCGACTCAATCGCCACGGCACCGCCTCTTACCACTTCGATTCTCTTGAATTTTGAGCGGAGCAGGGCAATCAGTTCGTTGTTGCGCCGCTCTGTCAGCTTACATTCCAGCAGCACGCTGTCGTTTCCGACGTCCGATACCTCCACATGGAACACCTGCGCTATCTGGAACACCTCAAGCTTTTCCGCCGCATTGATGCCAAGCACCTTCGCAAACAGAATCTCTTTCATATGGATCGGCACATCGGTGAGATCAATGACCTTGATGACCTCTACCATACGGTTTAGCTGCTTTTTGATCTGCTCAAAGGTAATGTCGTCACTCGTCACGCAGATCGTCATGCGGGAAACGGTCTCGTCCTCCGTCGTACCGACGGTCAGACTCTGTAAGTTATACGATTTACCGGAAAACAGACCGGACACCTTAGCCAGAACACCGACCTGATTTTCCACATATAATGCAATCCAGCGATTCTTCATAGTAAGTCTCCATTCCTATTTCAAGATCATTTCACTCATCGGATTCCCGCTCTTCACCATCGGAAGCACGATCTCATCGGTGGCGATCATAAATTCGATGATAGTCGGCGCATCTTTGTATGTGCGCGCCTCATCTAACGCCGCCTGAATATCCTCCTCGCGCTCCACGCGGATTCCGTGTGCCCCGTAGCTTTTTGCAAGTGCAATAAAATCCGGCGTGTACGGCGGGCAGGATGCGTTCGGTCCCTTGCAGTTCGCCGGGCATCCCTTTCTTCTGCGCAGGCAGGTTGCCTCGTAGCGTTTGCCGTAGAATAACTGCTGCATCTGCCGCACCATTCCCAGATAGTAATTGTTAAACACGCAGATGATGACCGGCGCCTCCTGCACAACCGCCGTCGCCATCTCCTGAATGTTCATCTGCAGACCGCCATCCCCAGAAAAGCAGACCACTTCCTTGTCCGGATTGCCGATCTTTGCACCGATCGCCGCCGGAAGCCCGAATCCCATCGTGCCAAGACCTCCCGAGGTAATCAACTGATGCCAGGAATCCAGTTCCAGATACTGTGTCGCCCACATCTGGTGCTGTCCCACATCCGTCACATAGACCGCCTCTCCGAACGTCCGGTTCACATGCTCAAAAATCATCTGCGGCGTCATGCCGTGGTCCCTGCGCATCTCGAGCGGATTTTTCTCATCCCACCCGGCAATCTGTGCCTGCCATGCTGCAGTGTCTTTGGACTCCGCCCACTCGAGCAGCTTCTCTAACGCCAGGTTTGCATCGGAAACAATCGGGACGTCCACGACCACATTTCGGGAGATCGCCGCCGTATCCACATCGATATGTACAATCTTCGCCTTCGGTGCAAATTCGTTTAAATCGCCGGTGATGCGGTCATTGAATCTGGTGCCGATGGAAAACAGAACGTCGCATTTGCTGACTGCCATATTTGCGGCATATTTTCCATGCATACCGCTGTTCCCCACATAGAGCGGATGCCCGGTCGGGATCGCTCCTTTTCCCATGATCGTCGTCACAACCGGAATCTGCATTTTTTCCGCAAACTGAAGCAGCTTGTCGTTGGCATGTGCAATGTTAATGCCTCCGCCCGCCAGTATAAGCGGCTTCTTTGCCGCACGCAGCAGCTTATACGCCTTTTTCAGCTGTCCCACATGCACGCTCTCATTCGGTTTGTAACCACGGATCTGCACGCTGGAAGGATACTCTGCAGGTCCTGGCGCCGTCTGGATGTCCTTCGGTATATCGATGAGCACCGGTCCTGGCTTTCCCGTGGAGGCAATGTAGAACGCCATCTTGATGATGCGCCCCAGGTCCTCTCTTTTCCGCACCGTCACGCCGTACTTGGTGATGCTCCGCGTCATGCCGACAATATCCACCTCCTGAAATGCATCGTTTCCAATGAGGGATAACGGCACCTGTCCGGTAAAACAGACCAGAGGAATACTGTCGTAGTGCGCATCCGCAAGCCCCGTCATGATATTGGTGGCTCCCGGTCCGCTCGTGACCAGACATACTCCCACTTTTCCCGTCGACCGCGCATATCCTTCCGCCTCATGGATCAGCCCCTGCTCATGCCGCGGTAAGACGACTTCGATACCATCCTGCTTATATAGTTCGTCAAAAAGATCCGTCACCGTTCCGCCCGGATAACCAAACAGGGTGGTAACGCCTTCTTCCTGCAAAGCTTTCACAAATAACTTTCTGCCTGTAATATCCATGCCGTCCTCCTTGCCTTCTCTCTGCCGTCCGTTTTCTGCAGAAAGGATTATTGTAAAAAACTATAGCCCATCTTTTTCACAAATGCAATCCTATCCAAAGATAAATCAAGAATATTAAAATACATCAAGAACCTTTACCCTATCAATCCTACTGTCTTCAAAATAAAGATCCATCCGGTCAGGGTAAATGCCGCCAGAAGTGTCGTCATCACGATCACGCTCGCGGTGAGTACACCGTCGTTGTCCATGTTCTTCGCCATGATGTAGCAGCTCGGCGTCGTCGGCGATGCCAGCATGATCAGAATTGCGATCATCTGCTCCCCGCGAAATCCCATCCACGCAGCGACCGGCAGAAAAATGAGCGGCTGGATGACCAGCTTGATCATGGATGCCGCAATCGTCGGACGGATCTTCGCCAGCGCTTTTCTTCCCTCAAAACCTGCTCCGATCGTGATAAGCGCCAGAGGCGTCGCCATCTGTGCCACACTGTTCACCGTCTTATCCACAATCACCGGAAAATCAATGCCAAGAAGTCCCACGACAAGTCCAGCTAAAATTCCCAGAATGATCGGATTCTTTGCAATGTTGATGCAGGCATCCTTAACCTTCTGCTTCGGATCCACCTCCCCGGAATGTGCCCCTTCAAACGTCAGCACAATCACAGAAAAAATATTGTAGAGCGGCACTGCGCTCACGATCATCAGCGGTCCCATCGCCGAGCTTCCGTACATATTCTGGATGAACGCCAGTCCCATCACCGCTGCGCTGCTGCGGAACGACGCCTGCACAAAAGCTCCCCGCATGCTCTGATCCTTCAAAAACAGCTTCACACCGCCCCAGATGATCCAGAAGCACGCCGTGCTCACGAGCGCGCAGAACAGCACATACCGGATGTCGAAGACCGCCCGGATATCCACGCCGGAAATATCGCGGAACAGCATAAACGGCAGTGTCACCTTAAAGTTGAACCGGTTTGCCACCGTGACGAAATTGTCGTTTAACATCCCGATCTGTTTTAGGATATAACCGATCACCATGACTAAAAAGATCGGAAATGTTGCATCCACACTGTAAATAAAATTCTCCATCTCTACGCCATCCCGCCTATTTTACCCTCTCGTACCGGTAAAAATAATACTCCAGATCAAAGTACGTCTGCTCCTCGCTGTCCGCCGTAATCTTCCACTCCGGTCTCTCATCCAGATTCGGGAAATACGCATCTGCATCGTATGCGTAGTCAATCTTCGTGATGTGCGCCACGTCGCACTCATCCAGAAGCTGTCTGTAGATCGTCTCTCCGCCGATCACATAGATATCCTGACTGTCGTATTTTTTTAATTCTTCATGAAGCTCATCCATGTCATGAACGACAACCGCGCCCGGAACCTTATAGGTATGATCGTGTGTCAGCACGATATTTGTGCGGTTCTTGAGCGGAAGCCCGTTCGGAAAACTCTCCAGCGTTTTTCTTCCCATGACCACCACCTTGCCGGTCGTCGTCTCGCGGAAAAACTTCTGATCCGCCGGAATTCTCACCAGTAACTCATTTTTATTGCCGATTGCCCAATTTTGATCCACTGCTGCTATTAAATTCATTTTTTACGCCTTTCTATTCGTGCTTACACCGCGATCGGGATATTTTTGATCTGCGATCCCGTCACGTAATCCTCGATCGTGATATCCTTTGTCGTGAACTGGTAAAAATCTTTGACATCCGGATTGAGGGTAAACTTCGGTGCCGGATGCTGCTCTCTCTCGATCAGTTCCCTGATAATCGGCACGTGCCGGTCATAAATATGCGCATCCGCGATCACATGTACCAGTTCCCCGACCTTCATATCGCATACCTGCGCCAGCATATGCATCAGCACCGCATACTGGCAGACGTTCCAGTTGTTGGCGGCAAGCACATCCTGCGAGCGCTGGTTTAGGATCGCGTTGAGTGTCAGCTTCTCATCTCCCGGCTGATGCGTCACATTGAACGTCATACTGTATGCGCACGGATATAGATTCATCTCATGCAGATCCGCATGTACATAGATGTTTGTCATGATGCGCCGGCTGAACGGATTATTCTTCAGATCGTAGATCACGCGGTCAACCTGATCCATCATGCCTTCCTTGTACTGGTGCTTCACGCCGAGCTGGTAACCGTATGCTTTTCCGATGGAGCCGTCCGCGTCCGCCCACTCATCCCAGACCGTGCTGTTTAAGTCATGAATGTTATTGGACTTGCGCTGCCAGATCCAGAGCATCTCCTCGGTGCAGGTCTTGATCGCCGTCTTGCGGAGCGTGATCGCAGGGAACTCTTTTGAGAGATCATAACGGTTCACCACGCCAAATTTCTTGATCGTATAGGCGCTCGTCCCATCCTCCCAGTGCGGTCTTACTTTTTCCCCCTCCGTGCTGGTTCCGTTTTCCAGTATATCCTTACACATATCCACAAAAATCTTATCTGCGAGACTCATGCCGTTCCCCCCGTTTTTCTTCCATTCTATTCTGCTAATTCTTAATTGTACTCAATTTTCCGTGAAATGACAAGGTGCATTTCTGTTGCATTTTTCCCGCAAATGGGTTATATTATTTCTTGGAATTTTACTTTATTTTGCAGAGAATAAAGATTGAACACATAAAGGAGACAGATTATGAGTCAGGCTAAAGTAGACCGCTATAAAGAAGAGAAAAAGAACCGCAAGAAGACTATGGCAAAGGAGAAGCGCCTGCATCTGCTCGCTGTTGTCTGCGGCTGGCTGGTTGTCATCGCGCTCGCAGGCTGGGCTGGTGTGTCCGGTTACCGCATCTATGAGAGCAAGAAGCCGGTTGAGACCATTTACGCCAATGTCGATGCCATCACCGATTACATGAATTCCTTAAGCACAGAAGAATAACGCAAAAGAACCCGGGGCGACTTTTCCGCACCCGGGTATTTTTCTGCCATCCTGCCATTTTTCTATGTACGCTCTTTTACTCTCCCGTCTCTGCGCCGGAGAGTTCCGCCTTCGCCAGTGCATTCTCAATCGCGTTCAACAATACCACTGACGTATACTGGTAATCCGCATTGTATGTAATTCCTTCCGTGGTCTGTTTTTCCACCACCTGATCCGCAATGTTTTCCAATGCCGGCTCCATCAGCGGATACATTGTCTCCACCGTCTCATCGAGATTGACCATGGAGACGGACTGAATCCGGTTTTCATCCACAATCACCTGCATATCCACCGCATGCTCTCCAAACTGGATCGATGACGTGTACACTCCCGCCACATACCTCATTGTCTCTACCGACTCTCCGTCCTCTTTTCCGGGCAGGAACATGAACAGCAGTAAAAAAATCAGCAGAATTCCAAGTCCTGCGAAAATCAGTGTATAAATCAGTTCTTTCATATGAAGAACCACGATCTTTGTCTTTGCACTCATCTTAAGCCTCCGCATACTGATTATTACATTATATGTGGTGTACTCTTTCCCATGACTGCTTTACTCTCAAAAACGCTTTAAAATCACAAATTGTTCAAGTTTTTCAAAAAATATAAAAAAAGGCGTTGACAAATTTTCATTCACGCTGTATGATATCAAATGTGTCCGGCAGACATAACCGACACAACAACTTATGCGCGAGTGGCTCAGTTGGTGGAGCACGACCTTGCCAAGGTCGGGGCCGCGGGTTCGAGTCCCGTCTCGCGCTCTCTTTTAACAAAAAGGACATCCGATGGATGTCCTTTTTTGTTAAATCGAGTCCTGCCGGACCAGGTCGTTCGAGGTCTACGCTCCGCTCCGGTCGTTGCCTAACAGCGTCCACCGGACGCTGGCTTCTTCGCTACGCTTCGGTCGGCGCTCTGCTATTGAAAGCCTTGGCAATTTCTGGTTAATTAACCATTGGTCAAAAAAATTTTCTCTTATTCAAACTCATTATGCCCCAGGTTATACTTAACTTATTATAGTTAAGTCTTAGTTGGATATGGGGCATATTTCTATATCAATTACACTATTTATTTTGACCTACTGAATGGACGTTGCCAATCTGTTGCCACGAGATTATTATAGTTTGGATTAGGATGAAATGCAACAGATTCTTTAAAATTAGCACTGTTCAATATATTCTCTCAAATACTTAAACGGAAATGGAAGAACCGTATATTGACTATTACGCACAAATTCTACTGCCATCAACGGAAGAGCCTCCTCATATTCAAGTTCTTCTCCCAAAGAAATCACCTTACGCATACAACAAGCATTTGGATATGCTAATCTCTTACTCTTAGCCCCCACATAATATACAAATGTACGTCCATCTAAGTAGTCTTTCTCATTGTATTCGTACTTGATGTTTAAGAGATTTCCAATTTGGTAAGTCGCTTCAAATTCCCCTTTTCTCAGCTCGCCATCAATCCAGACTCCATACTTTTCATGTAAAAACCTATTGAATTTTGATGCAATCCCTGTGCGCATATTTAAAATCTTTTTCATTGCTTTCTTGGTAATCATTTCTGTTTCTGCAGCCACCTTACTTTTCCATTCAGAAATGCATTCCCTTGAATCAATATTATCTTTTTCAAAATCATCTATTGCTTCCAATAATAATTCTTTTGAAACTCTTTCTTTTGCATCCGTTTCCATAAGTGTATTCATTAATGCTGATATATTAGGCAATGTCTTTTCGCGTGTTAACAATATGGCATGAATATTATCAATATCCGAATACATTAATCCTTCTACCGGATTCTGTGCACCACGATGTTTGTCTTCTACAAAATCATATGCATAACAAATCTTGTTCCACTCTTCTGCTTCATCTTGATTACTATCACAAAATGTATCAAATTTCATTTCACCATTGCAATCAATTTCCAAACGATAATATTGGAAATAATTGAGTGCCTTTTTATTAACATGATTTATATGCGCTGCATTTTCACCGTATTTTGTTTTTATCTTCTTTCTAAGAACAAAGGTCCAATCTTTTCCAGAATCAAGTCTTTCCCAATCAAAAATTGAAATCATGCGTTCTCTTACATCACCTTTTATTATAAGTTCCTGAACAATCTTCTTTATATCGGGAGAACTTCCCTTTGTATTTGTAAAATGCTCGGCCTCTTCTGTTATATGCTGTACAATATATCCTTTTAAGTTATCACTGTGTAGATCATGCATCTCATTTTCAGCATAATATTCACCATCATGAATGATTCTGATATTATATGCTTCTTCCGAAAGATTTCCTACCGCTGCCTTTACATGATAATACTTCTCCAACTCCTCTTGGAGCTTTGCTACAATATCCTTTGATACTTCAGAGTTATTTTCATCTACAATTACAACACCCTTTTTCTGTAACATTTCACCATATTCAAACTCTGATATTCCCCTCTTTTCCAAATTGGAGATATCAAATTCTTGTGCATCTTCCCTCTCCACAATGTCTATGGACATATATTTAGAAAGATTATCATTCACATCTCTTAAAAACTGCTCCATTACGCCCATCTTACTTTTCCTAAAATGTGCAATATCAGATATATCAAAATTATCTACTCTAAAGTGATTATGCGGCAAGGAACCTTCCTTGTATGTAATGACATTGGTATCTGTCTTTAATTTTTTTCTAAACTCACCAGTCTTTGAATCTATTACATACAATCCGTTACTTTCTCGATCATATCTCTTGAAAGTTTTATGTTCCAAATTGAGATACATCCCTGGATCAATAACAATCTCCAAGAATCTGATAAAATTCACCTTACCTGTTAATTTATCTTTATGTCTCCATGATGGGTCATGATAGAAAAGCTTACCTGTGAGATTATTATACATAAAAGCCTCATGCTTAGGCGTTCTCATTGAATTTATCAGGAGTTGTGCAAGTAATCTGTTTTCAAAATAAAAACATTTATTGCACTGCTCGCTATCAAACAAATCAATCTTTTGGATTTTTACATCCTCATACTCTTTCGTAATACTTTCTTTAAATTGCTTTTCTGTCACCTCACCCTTACGGAACAGCACCAATGCAGTTGCGCCAAAGGTCCACTGAACTGCTGCCGCCTTAAATTCATATACTGCCGAATCTAAGATATTGTATTTGTAATAATCCTTATTAGACTTCTCGACCCTAAAAATATCAAAGTCAGCATCAATATTTTCTATATTGTAGGTAACATTAATTCTGTTAGTTAACATTTTCGAAATCCTCCTTACAAATCATATGTAAATTTTCATAACAAACTGTACCATCTTCTCTTATAAGCATCGGAATCTCCACCAAGCACTGATCCACTATGGCACTCGGCTTGTAATTTTTATCTGATACAACATTTATGATATAAACCCGTTTAGCCCCTATAGCCTCCAACTTTCTCAATATATCTTTTCTGATTTCGTCTCTATCCTGCACATATGTAAACTTCCAATTCTTAAAATCAACATACACATCATCAGATAGCTTATAATCGAAGAATTCAAAATATTCCGGCACTGTTATTGGTGATAATTCAATTCCCAATTCTCTTTTCAATATAAACTTACCAGCCACTTCGCCCAATGCACCTTTATAAATATTATGAAACAACACTGGACTAAGAAGATATTCATTCATTTCAAATTTCAATGCATATCCCATTTCTTCAAAATGAGCTTTCATTCCGGGATATCTAAGTATCGCCTGCAAACCGGATTCCTTTTCACTCATTTCATAAATAGCAACTTCATCAGAATTCCCCTTTATTTTAGCTCTTTTACTGTTTTTAAATGCCACCTTGTCGTTTCCAAAATCTATAGTAACATCATTGAAATCTGAATACTGTGAGTAAATATACTGGTTCCGCTTTTCTCCACTTGTAATATAAAGTTTTTGAAGATATTCATTATTCTGCCAGTCATATGTACTTGCCGTCGGATACTGTAATACCAACGACCTTAACTGTTCCCACAACTGCATACTTTCAATAGTCCAATCCTTTGCCAACATTCTTCGAATCGTCCAAAGACCAACCGAGGATATCTTTTCCGCCTTATTAAGCATAAGGTTTTCGTCCGGAAGATAATCCTTTCCAATTGTCTCTCGCATAGATACAATTGCTTTCATTTCAGGTGATAATATACGTTTATTTATTTCACCAACATACAATTTCTCTAACAGTTCCGACTCAACAAACAAGTATATATTAGGACTCTTTACAAATGTTCTACACATACGCCCCACTGCTTGTAAAACCATTCGGCTAGCTTGCACAACTACACTCTTTAACTTATACAACTTGTTTAAAGTGAATTGGTCACTTCCTGTATAAGAACGAAACGCAAGCTTTAACATTTGGTCCTTTTCAGAATAATTCATTTCACCGTTCTCGTATAATTCCTCAATTTGAAACAACATCTGCAACAAATCATGAGATGTTATTGTCTCATCCTGATATGTATTTACTGTCATATTAGTTATATTTCCCAGATACAATGCATCGAAATCCTTATATAAGAATCTCTTGTCACCTTCGGTAAACTCTCCCAGTTGAACAACTTTTTTACCTTTCAGAATCTTATATTGTAAATTCTGTCCAGCACCTATAGTCTGATAAGATGACATAACAAATATCTTTTCTCCACATGACAATCGCTGCTGCAATTCTTCCTTATCTTGTTCAAAATTGTCGCTTTTCAAGAAACAAACACTACTATTACTCTGCTGTGTCTCCATCTGAGAGTATTCAAACAACTGCTGCAGAACGCCTTCATCCATGCCGGGATTGTTCTTTTTCGGCAATGCCATTCCCAAGTACAACATTGATTGAATATCTTCATTCCTATTAAAAATACACATTGATTGAAGTACATTGCAGTATCTTATTATCTGATATTCGTTATCTGTTATATTGGTGATAATGTTTGAAGCATAACGTGCAAATTCTGCATCCATAAATGTTTTGCAATAATCTTCTGCATTGAATCCTTGTATATTACTGCTGATTACTTCCCCATGTACATTTATCTCGCCATCTGCATAAGCGCTCCATCTTTTTTCTAATGCAGTTCTTGTTTTGTCCTTTAAATAACCCGGCGTCTTATGAAACCTGTCTTTTAACCGCTCCTTCAAATATCTCAAATCATAATTTCCAACAACTGTATCAACTTCAGCAGTTGCCGATATCCCAAACACAGTTGCTTTTCCTGCAAGGTATAACATGATTTTTTCAGGAGTATCATATACCTTAACAAATTTAAGATTTGTATTGTCATGATGAGAATCATTATCCTCAAATTCATAATACTCCATGCCAACTTGATAGAAGCTTCTATCCTCCAATATCAGTTCACGATTATTTCTAATCATTTGGCAAGTTTCACCCATCAACAAATCTCTTTGCTTATTAGTTAATTCTAATCTTTTTAGGATTGTACTAATAGCATTCTCCAAATTCATCGCATCCATGATACCGCTTCTGGAGCTATTTATAATTTCCATGTAATTTCTTGCCCATTCTATAGAAAATAACCTAAAATGCAAAAGAAATACATTAATCTCACGCAATAAGCTATATAACACAATATCCTTCTCTTTGTTTCTGTTCTTGAAAAAATCATCTTTCCCCTCAAAGAAAACATCAATACGATTGTCTTCTTTATTTAAGGATGAGCGGATATACTGTGCCCCTTCTTTTAAAACCGTATGGAATGAACCATCATTAAACAAGAAAATCTGTCTCTGATCCACTAAATCTTCTTTGGTTTTTATACTTAACCTTACATGATAATTCTCTGCAATTTCTCTTGCTTCATCCATTAGTGTTGTAAATGTATTTCTATTCCCTAATTTTTCAACCTCATCCATAGCTTGTCTCATACTGGAAGAAAAATCGTTTGGATTCAAAGTACGATATATCTGACGAAACAACTGTATATAGTCTTCCTGCATTGCCAATGACTTATCAATCAGCTCACTTTGTATAGTATCCTTCGTTGCATCAAATTCATCAATAACAATTACTGCGTTTTCTATTAAATCCGAATTCAAAAACTCATAACTGGAATCAATAAGAATAGAATTTCTCTTCATAAACTTACTGACACTCATTAATATTATTTTGTAATCGTCTGTAAATACTGCAGGATATAATTGCCCAATCCATTTATATTTAGCATCAGTTCTAATAGCATTTTTTCGCTGTGTCTTTGTTTGAAATCTATTCTTTAAATGTTTAGTAATTTCATATCGAAGCTGCCTGTCCCCTTCTGTTATTCTGTCAGCCAATTCTTTTATATATTCCTTATCGGCATATCTTTTTTCCACAGCATTACGATAAAGGGAAACATCCTTGCATAATTTAAGATACGCATCCGTTTTCATTTCCTCCGGCACTTCAATCTCAAGAATTTTTTCTACAACCTCATCAAAATTAGAGCGTAATCTCAATATATTACGCTTATAAAGCTCCTCACTCCCATATGCCGCCCTCAATGCATCTTCTGGTAAATTCTTATTTAAAGTTGTCAGGTAAATGATTTTGGTATCATCACCAATTGAATCCGCATATTCTTTCATTGCCCGTGCCGAATCATAAGTTTTTCCATTGCCCGTTGGTAATTCGCACATATACAAACCATGTTCATGTTGTTGCATAACATCTAATAAGTAATCTTTCAACACCAAACCTCCTTGTGGTTGCTTATTTCTTGCATGATTGGTAACAGTAAAATTATATATAATTTTATCATAGAACGGAAAAAGAATTGCCGCATATTTGCGTCAATTCTTTTTAGAATATATTTCCATATTTTGTTTTATCAAATCAGTCATAGCATTCCTAACACTCTGTGGTTCTAATACCTCTACATATTGTAATCCTAATAACCATCCAAGCAAGATAACAGACGCAACTGCATTAAAAGTAACTAACAACATACCCTCTGTGTATTCCGAAATTGTAATCCTCTTACCAAATTGATCTATAAAAGGGCCAACTAACGTATCCGGAATTCTCACAGTTATTACCTGTTCTTTTCCTGAAAACATACCCATCCGTCTTGAAACATATGTATTAGCATTAAAAATACGGAACTGGCTTTTACCAGCTCTTGGTATATCGGACAACTTGATATTATCAAGTTTATCCACTCTATAATTTCTTTCACTTAATACACCATCTTTTTCTTTTACATCATATCCATACAAATAATACCTATCATTTGCCCATATTAAAGCCCAGGGGTTCATGTTATATCGTCTATCCGACTTTTTTACCAACTTCTTATTTCTATCCCACACCATATAATCAAAACTTATCTGAACCCCCTTAGATAGAGCTTCCTGAATCAAATTTACATTATAGAGAATTTTCTTATTCTCTGCTTTTGCAATATTAATCCCTAACACGCTTCTATCCAGTTCTTCCGCATCATACAGACTCATAGTAGATTTCAATTTATCAATCATTTTGGTGGCAATACTTTTCTCAATGAAATTAGACGCATTAACGGAATCAATAATAAGTTTCATCTCTTCCTTTTCCAAAAGTCTGTTTCCAATGAAATAACGAGCATTCCTTCCACGACCGGAAATTACATCTACCCCTAATTCATTTCTTAATTGTTTTATATATCGCAGAATACTGTCTTCACTACAGTAATAACCTTCTGCATCCATGTGAACCAGAATATCCTGCATAGAAATCTGATGTTGTTCGTCTGTATATGCTGTCAGAATCTTATATAATGCCAATACTCTGTTTTTTTCGAAATCACTCACAATTTACCTCTTTCTTTTATTCAACAAGATCAATCTTATGTCTTTCACACCATTGCCTTGCTATTTTTTCATAAGCTTCATCACGATATTGGTACCACTGTTTCTCCAGATTCAAGTCATACAATTTATCCTTAAATCTTCTAAAAGCGCCTCTTCCCTGGATTGCCCCTGCCAATACATTCTGATTCTTTCCCTCCGGAAGCTCGTATATAAACTCTTCCATTATTCGATACTCGTTGATATCGTATTGTCCCGGTAACGGTATATAATCCTCAACAAATCCCTCTTTGATATCTTCAAAAAGTTCCGGATTGTCCTCACCATCCACCATTCCATCAAACAACATCAGAACTTTTTCGTTTTGGGTATCATAATAATATTCTGTTTCCATACCGGCAAATTCCATTGCCTCGATTATGTCTTCTAATTTTACTTTCATCTTTTATCCTTATTTCATGTTCTTTTTTAATTTGTTCCCTAGCCCGAGGAACATTTTTAGCATCCATTTGCATTATTCTCTAAAATATACTTTATTCTTTGTTTTTCCGTAACTTTTAAGAATATCCAATTTTGCTGCCTTCGATAACAGTCGACTTGCCGTCTTTATTTCCGCTTTCGATAATTTTGCTGCAATAGAGCTATTTATTTCTTTATTTGTATCGAGATAGTGCAAAATTATCTGCATTCTTGTCCTTTCCAATTCGGACATTGATTCGGACATTGATTCAGACATTGTCTCATTTCCTTCAAAATTTTGAGGGACATCATAGTTCAGATTCGGCATCACTACAGTAAACTCATATCTGTCTGAGCGGAATGATGGTCTTTTACTCTCATTATAATTAATTTGAAATTCATATCCACTGATAATCTTTCCAAATCCACTACCTTTACGCTCCATATATCCAAGCCGGTTGAATACATCGGCAAGAACCGGATTTCTTCTGGTAGAAGCTACTGTAAATGGATCTCTGTCTTGAATCATGGAACCATCCGGCATTCCTCCCGGGGAATAAATTTCCATTCTGTCATCATATATGTCAATATGCACTTCACTTCCATTCACCAGATAGTCACGGTGAGCCAAAGCATTAACAAGTGCTTCGTGATAACTTCGCTCTACATACCCCGGCATTTCTTCTCTTGAATTTGCAATCTTACGCCACTTCATTTTACAATTACGCTTGATGAATGCCTCTCCATTTTCAATCAGTGAAATAACACTACCTGAATACTCCACATCATCTAACGCATCAACTGCGCCACCACTTTTATTTAATCCATTCCACCTTGTACAAAATAATCTTGAACAACGAATCGGACTTTCATCCGCAAGTAATGCCCCTGCATTTGTTAATTCGCACCGCTCATTTACCAAGCCAAATGAAATCTTTACCATCAAAGCTATTCCCTATCCACCTAAATTACTTATAATACCTTCTCTCCTTCACATTCAAAGGTATCCTTCAAAAAAATCCTGTATTCTCTTCTTTGTGTATTTATTCTCAACTTCTTTTAATATGTACATCGACAATTCATTTAGCGAACGAGTAAGTGCTACATAAAGCTTATTCTTGGTCTTATTCATCTCGGTATTATCGTCAAATAAATATGCCGCCAAATCGTTAGTAAGAATAAACAAACACTTCTCACCCTCCATTCCCTTTATGTAGTCTATTGATTTTACAAAAATCTTATCTTCCTGTTTTATTGGGCTTTCGTCTTCAAAAATATTTATGATAATGCCATATCTTCTTGAATCTATTTTTTCACACTTGCTCAGTAATGCCATTGCATCTTTTTTCTTTCCCGTATTCCTGTACTTTTCAATCATCTTCCCAGCATAATAATACGCTACTTTTTTTACTGTCAGAGTATCTTTGGTTGGATGATTCTCAGACAACAATGGTTCAAGCTCTTCCGCTAAATTCTCTCTCATATTATTTTTCTTGTAGTCATGCGTTTCATATACCCCTTGCTTCTGGGATATATACATCAAATCATATTTTTGACTTTCAATTAACGTGCGACAATCAATTTCACTTTCATAATATATTGACAATTGTCCGGAATCTTTTTCAGATTTCTGTTTTTCATTTTCATCTACTAAACGATTTGACAGTTCTAAATGTAATTGCGGACATCTATGGCATTCCGATATATATCTAACATTTTGCTTGTATATAGACATAAGATTCCTTAAGCATTTAAAACCTTTTAAATCCTGTTTTGGATCTCCCATCAGCAACATGGGGATTCCCATTCTACTTAATTCTTCTATAATTTCTTGCATATGCTTATCTATATCCTGTACTTCATCTATACAGATTGCGCCGCAATATTTTGCAATTGCATTTTTAATGATTACTCTGCCATTCTTTATACTTTTTGTGTCCTTTGATTTTTTACATAACACCCATTTAGCATGTTCAGGAATTACTGTTTGGTGAAGTACATTCAACTCATCAAGTCTTTTAATCTTTGCATTTTTATACTTTGCATCTTGGGGTAAATCCGAAATAGAAATTTTTTCATATTTCTTTCCATAAAGTAAATGATAATACGGTTTTATTATTTCTCTATACAGAAATGAATGAATCGTACTCACTATTATATTTTCCGGGATTTGTACATAATGTTCACATAATTTTCTACGAATGCAATCTACGGCACTATTAGTAAACGCAACGCAAAATATTTTCTTATTCTCATCTATTTGATTACGAAGAAGTATTATTTTATCTGACATCTTTGTAGTCTTTCCTGCTCCGGCCCCCGCTATATTTATTTCCACTTTATAACACCTCTTCCTGCTCTTGAGAAAGAAAATCTAATACATCTTGAATATGTTTGGGCATTTGAAATCCTTCTAATCCACCACTAGCTAAATCCTTACAAATAGTAAACATATCTGATGCTTTTGCATTTTTCCATGCTTCTGTAAGCTGCTCAGCTGTCATATTACTCCAACCGAAAACTTCTCCATATTTTTCCTTCAAAATATTAAAGTTGTCACCAGTATTTACAATTTCCGGTTCTAAGGTATAATACTCTGTTGTCCTAACACATATTTCTTTATCATCATTATACTTATCATGTCGTTTCTTTGCATCAGGTTGGTCATCATAATCTCGTATAATGCCCAATTTGTTACCTGAACCTTCATTGATTTTTTTCCAAATATTCATTATTTTCTCAAATCCCTTATGGAATGATAGCAATTCAATCTCACTCAAAGATACTTGCGAGTCAATATAAGAGCGAATTAGTAATTCTTCTGATATTCCCTCAAACAAAACACATTTCTTAGAGAAAAAAAGCTTAAAAAGATCCAAATTAGGATTCTTTGCTAAATATGCTATATCTTCATCTTCTAATTCGTCAACAAACGAAAATGCTTTTCCCTTATGTAAAACCACCACATTTTTCAAATTCATTTTATTAATAAATTCAGTACTATGCGTGGAGTAGAATAACTGAACAGTTTTATTCTTATCTGTAAATGCTTTTAGAAAACTGACCATCAATCTAGTATTGTTAATGCATAAATGAGCTTCTGGTTCTTCAATCGTCAAAACATTCAGAGCAGTATCCGAATTTTTACCAATCAACGAATTAATCAGAACAAACAACAATACTAAGTTACGATGTCCCAACCCTTGCATTGACAGTTCTTCTTCTGAATACCCTAATCTTACACTGTTTAAAATAGATTGCATTGGTGGCATATTAGGAAGAATATTAATATGTGAAAAAAACTTCTTTGCCTCTTTTAGCTCCGATGTATCTTGCCAGTTTATTATGTCATTGATATCACTAATTTTTTTTAAAGACTCAAAGAAATGGCTATATTCTTTTTCTATTTTTAATTTATCCTGATCTGAAAGTCCATCTTTCAATAAATCAACCAAAAATTTTGAACCTAATTGATTTTTAGTTCTTGAAAAATCGTCTCTTTCTGCCTCAAGAGCCTCATATTTGAACTGCTTTAATGTGTCATATGATATATTACTGCCATCAGAAACCTTTACTGAGTAATTATAATATTCTACTGGTAAGAGATTCATTTTAACCTCATTCAAATTCGCATCATTGATTTCATTCTCAGATACAATTTCCTTTACCATTCTGAATATATCTTCACAACTCTTAGGTGCAAACTCATATTTTATACCATATTGAATTTTCCCATCTCTAATTTCATATGACAAATCCTTGACATAATACTCCTCCGCACCACTTGCCTGAATATTAACTTCAACACTTACTATTGGCAATAATTCTACAAATTGCTCAATAGTAATCTCGTCATTCTTAATTTTATTCTGGTTTTCAATAATTTTATTGTAATAACACTTTTTAGTTTCATTATTTATATCAGACCATGATAATTTCTTACTGATATGTGTATTATCATCGGTTAAAAAAGGAAGCGTAATTGCTTTTAAGAAATTACTCTTACCACTATTGTTTTCTCCTATAATTGCAACTGTTTCTGCTAAGCCTATGTCTATATTCCTTAAATTCCTATAATTGCATACTTTTACATGTGTAATCTTCAAATCTTCACTTCCTTTTCACAATACAGCTATCAATTGTTAAGTAGATATATTTTTAAATAATGCCTTCTCCAATCACTCTTTGTACTTCCTCCGACTTTATCAACATCCTCATCTTCTCACTACCATCATCAATCTCAGGCTTTCCACACCTAAGACTATCCGTATGTTCAGATACACAACAATCCTTATACCAGCATTCACCCATAAGCTGCCCCTTAACAGACCACTTCTCGTTTTGTGTAAATTCACCCACCAATGATTTCATCACACGCTCTGTAGAGTATCTCTTAAAACCTGCCAAGTACTGTAATGTCTTCTCATCATCAATCTTTGACAAGTTGATTCTATGATTCTCAATTGCTGATAAAACCTCTTCACGAATTTTGATTTTATCTGTCTTTCCGGTACCTGTCCATGCCACCAGCTTATCAAAAGCAAGAATCAGGTATTCAAAACAAATCATATCCAGAATGATAATCTTCCCTTCTGCCTTATCTTCTATTGATTTCAACATACGATACTTATTACGAATATCCTGATTATCAACCACACAATCAAACGCAATATAATACTTATCGTCCTCTTTAATGTCTATCTCTGCCAATGCATCCAATAAGCCCTGATTGCTTTCTTTACTTTCGACCACAAGTGCATCATCAAAGAAAAGCTGATTGACTAACTTCCAGAAGTGGAGTCCAGCACCAGTGTCTTCTGTCCATAAATATTTCATATCACAACTCCTCTTCCAGTGTTATCCTATTATTGCCAAACTTCAGCACCTTAAAACTCTTATCTGAAACATTGAGGCCATCACAATTTCGTAGGAAAAGCATATATTGATTCGACGGCTCAAAATTAATAAAACGTCTGATCTCATCATTAATCAAATTATCTGCATTATCGACTACAATAAAACTATCTCTGCACTGTTCAATCGATTCTGAGAAATTATCTGATTTGTAGTTAAACAACTTTATAGCTTTGTATTCATTAGTTAATCGTAGATCTTCTAACATTTCATAAAGCACTGTTTTTCCAGTACCACTATCTCCACCAACAAGAGTAATCCTGTCATCAAATTCTAAATCGTATGAAAATGGATCTGCTTTAAATGTAATATTCTTATAAATCATCTGCTTCTCTCCTTTCATACTCCTTACTCCACCAGGCATTATAACCTCTCCCTCCGGTCACTATATCAGAATCATTGAATCTGATTTGCACATCATCCGGGATATCAAAAAGCGTTGGTCTGGACATGTAAATTTTTATATTATCCATAGAAAAAATGATTCTAAGTACATTCGGACCACATTCTTCTACATTTACTACCTTATCAGGATGCTTTACGATATTAAGTAATGTCTTGCAGCCAGATGACAAATTACGGATTGTACCTAAACCATATTTTGTTTCAATGTGCTTGTCTGGTGTCAGCTTTGCCTCATCTACTTTCTGAATGAGATTTATTTCATATTGGGACATTTCTTCATTACTTGTATTCAAATTGAAATACAAATCGTTTTGAAGTATCCAGTCGTTGGAATCTTTTTTTTCTGTATATATATATATCATTCGGTGTCACTCCTTCTCTCTATCATAATCAGGAACAAATGTTGCCATTTCTTCATAATATCCAGCAATACAATTTAAGTTATCACCTATCTTTTTGAATATCTCCACAAACATCTCTAAATCAACAACTTCATTTCCATAATTTTCGATATAAAAATGATATTCGTCATCGGCATTAAACGGATACCGTGAAAAATCCATATTTTTCATCTTTGCATTAGCATTATGATCTTTATCTATTTTGTCATATAATTCTAAAATATAGTCGTCCAGTTCTTTTGTCATTTCCTTAAATTGTTTTCGTTGTTCTTTATCGGTTTCAAAACCTATCATACGTTTCTTTACTGTGTTCCATATTTGCCTGATATCGTGACCTCCACAAAATGACTCTTTCATGTTCAGCAACATATCCAAAGACCAGTTTATAGATTTTAGATACAACTCTATTGCATGGTTTGCCGAAAACAGCATTGGGAAAACTACAATATCCGCCTTTTTATCTCCATTATCCTGCAAACAATCTTGTGCAAGCATTATCGCTGCCTTCATGTATCCATCAGCAATAATCATCATATCATGAATGGGTTGATGCTGTCTGGTTCTCCAATTCATATATGCTGTTTTGTCTATATCTACATTATACGAAAAAATCTTTTCCATTCATTCACCTACTTTTCAAAACTATATATTTAAATTTCTGAAATGCCTAAAATCTATAAAATATCAACCAAATACCTTCCACCAATTAATGAAAATAACACTTTTGATGGAAATAATCTTTCACCCATACTGGAAACCCCAACAACAGTCATAGTCCAATCACTGTACTCATTCGGCAATCTATAACATATCGGCTTATCATTTTCAGAGATTGTTACTAATGGGGTCCCATTCTGTGAAAATCCAACTGAAAGAACATAAAACTCATTCTGTCCACTATGTAATGGCAACATAGGTTGCTTGTTAATATCCTTATAACCCTTTGCACCTCTTTGATTATAAAAATAATCTTTGCCATCTTCTACTATAGGATCAATCGGTAATTTGTTCCTCATTATTTTATAACGTTGGTTCAAGCTCTCGCAGACAAAAGCATTATAATATTCTGGTTGCATTTCTATCTTACTATTACGAATCTCATCTGCATCTGAAAAATGATTCATAAATTGAAGAAGTGCTACAAAAGCCACCAAATCATCCGAATAAATTCCAGAAAAAGATTTGTACCAATAGTCATTATTCTCACAAATTACCCTATATAATTTTTTATACAAATCAAGCTGTCTTTGATTCAATGCAAACCAGCCCGAATCTAAAAGTGTCTTCTTCATTTTCCCATCTTTATAATCTCCAGTTAACGATATCTTCAATGATTGCATCAATCGAGATATCAATCCAGCAAGCATATCAGCCATTCTGATTCCAACATAATCCTTAGAATCTTCTTCGATGACATTTTTAAGTCCTACATTCTTTGCAGAATTCAATGTATGCGATTCTTTTCCTTCTCGGTCAATCATCAACTGATATTCATTAACATTCATCTCTGTCAACAATTTCTTAAATCCATCAAAAGGTGCAAAATAGGACCAATCTAATGTTTCGGGTACCTCTGTGTCCTCAAGCAGTAAAAGTATTTCCTGAAATGCTTGATTCTCATGCTCTTTCAAAGCAGTATTCGCTTGATTTTTAATAATCCTATCTTCTAAAAAAGACCGTAGTTCTTTAACAAATATTTGTGGCTCTTTATAAATTGCTTCTATCACATTTTGTGGTCGATATACATTGATAGCCTTAATTATTGAGTATTTCATGTAATCAACATCAACAAACATAGAACTATGATAATTTACAAACAACTGGCTAATAACATACTCTATTTTGCTAAACACAGAGAAATAAATAATTATTTTCTCATCAAATAATGATACAAGGTCTTCATAAAACTCAATCGTATGATTATTTAGAGAAGCAAACCCAAGCCTAAAATCTTTTGCTTTCATAGTCTGGCTCTTTAATTCTCCGTCTTTTTTTCTATAAGCATACTTCGATTCAAAAGCAAGGTATCTGTCAGAAATACATTCATCTTCTTCTGCTTTCCACCCTACAATTCCAGTTATGAAATTATCATAGTAATTATTCGCAGTAACAGTTTCATAATTAATCTTTCTACTATGCTCTGTTTCATCATAGAAAAAAATGTACTTCATCTTCAGTGCCTCCCTACTGATTATTTTTTGAATCACCATAATGTGCCGAATCTTCCGCAACCTTCATCACCTTATACGCTGGCTCATATTGATAAATCTTTGCAGAATTATCTACTTCATTTCCTACATCTTCTGTTACGGAATACTCCTCAAAATTCTCCACCTGTTCCATAACTTTATTGAATACTTCCGGACTATACTGTGGTGGATAACCATTCTTCACCAAGCAGATTTTTATATCAAGTTTTAATTGGTTACGAACATTCTGATTATTGAGCCAATCTGCAAATGAGGATTTTGTATCGGCAAATCCAAAGATGGATTCAAACATATTTGTTTCGTTTTTTCTGCCATTCTGTTACATATATTATTTTGGCCCGCTGATTTTCTGTTGCCAATTTGTTGCCACTTCAAAGCAAGCATAGCATAAGTGTTTCACAATCGTTATTTTGAAAAGACTGCATCATTTCTGGAAAGAAGATATACACAATACTGGTTCATGCTAATTCCTTCTCTTTGCGAATGTTCTGCCAGTGATCTGTGCAGGCTCCGAGGAATTCTCAGCTTAAACTGACCGGAATAATCTTCCAGACTGTCTGGTTCATGAATCTCCACGCCATCTTCCAATGCAGCTTCAAGCCACGCCTTTTTCGCATCCAGTGCATTCGCCACCGCACTTTCTACAGTTTCACCACAGGTAATGCAGCCAGGCAAATCCGGATAAGAAACCACAAATCCACCTTCATCTTTATCTTCTACAATTTCCATACGATAAGACATTGCCATGTAATCATTCAGCGTCTTCATCATTCTTCGCCTCGCTTTCTACAATCTGCCGCACCATTTCCACATAAACTTTCTTGATTGGTTCATGCTTCGGTATTGTAACTGGCATACAGCCCTGTTTTCTGAACGTATAATGACTGCTTCCGCTTCTCGGTGCATTCATTTCATATCCGTAGCTTTCCAATACCTTCCGCAACTCTTCAAACCGGAGGTCTTTCGATAAATTGCATATACGTGCTATCAGTTTATCCCACTTTGACATTCTTTATATCTCTTGATTTTATTTTATGTGGTATCGCATTTGGTGTCAACTTTTTTATTGTATGTCGCCTAAAAATCTGCATAAATATTTCAAATTTAGTGTTGACAAATTGTAACTCATGTTGTATGATATCAAATGTGTCTGGCAGACATGACCGACACAACAACCTATGCGCGAGTGGCTCAGTTGGTGGAGCACGACCTTGCCAAGGTCGGGGCCGCGGGTTCGAGTCCCGTCTCGCGCTCTGGGGAAAAGAGATACATCGCATGATGTATCTCTTTTTTTCGAGTCCTGCCGGACTCGAACATTCGAGTTTCTTCGCTCCGCTCCGGTCGTTGCCTAACAGCGTCCACCGGACGCTGACTTCTTCGCTCCGCTCCGGTCCGCGCAGAACAGATAAATTCTATTTGCCCTTGTCTAATGGCATAATGATATTTCGTTAAAAGTTAAATCAAAAAAGACATCAAATTCTACCTGTCAAAGTAGATTGATGTCTATTTTTTGCTGCATATGAAAAAGAAATAAAAAATGGGTACTGCCATATCAGCGGCTGCCACACAGGCAACTTATGTTACATATATTCACACACTAATATGGGCTTACATACCCCTCAAATTTCTATTGGTGTCCTAACATATAGTATGTGAAAATACAAGCGTTTATTCCCGTTCTGCTCCGTATTTTATACCGATATTTTCAACACTATATGTCTTATTTTCCGAACTTTTTATAATGACATTCGGCTTCCGATGGATGTCATTTTTCCATACCGAGTCCTTCTCCTTTACTTGCTGGACTTACAATACAGTTCCGCCCACATCGGCACAAATCCCGCCCCAAGTGCTACTCTCTGCGATGCTATATGTGACATTGAGGTGCCATAAAACGGAAGCTTCCCGCGCTTTAAGATCTCGTTTTTCAAGACCGCAACAAGCATGGAACCTATTCCAAGTCCTTCTGCCTCCGGCATCACATTAATTCCAATCTGCCACATGCTGTCGCTGTCGCTTGTAGCGCCCGCCATGCCAAGAAGGACGCCATCTCTGTAAGCTCCTACCCCAATTTCATCCTTGGGCAGCTCATGAAAGAGAAATGCTTCTCCAAAGCGTTCATCTCCTCTGAATGGCTCCAGTTCTTCTCCCTCAAAGATTCGGATCTCATAATCTTTCGTGTCTACCTCGGACATTTCGGTCGCAATATAAAATGGATGAGCCTGTGCAATCTGGCAGTGAAACATTTTTAAACCTGCTTCCAGCTCATGTAAAGCTTCCACGTCCATGAACCAGGCGCCGCTTCTGTCTTTAAATGTTTCCCTCACCCACGCAATAATATCCTTCTTACCGGATGCAAGAATCTTGCCATTGATACAGGCAATCTTCAGAAAACATTCCCCTTCTTCAAAAATCCTGCGTCCCTGCAGCGGGGTATACACCGTGAAGATATTTTCCCTGCTGGTAACTGCTCCTTCCTCTGTACAGAAATCAATCGCCAGCTGCTTTACCAATATCTCGTTCATACTTTTCCACAATTCTTTTCTCTCTCCGCCATCCAGCGCTCTTTCGTCATTATATTTCGATGTTCGGTACGCACTTCCTTCATTAACGGCACGGATACCTTTTCCCGTGTGTGATGATATACAAAGCCAACCTTTTCCTGCACTCTTTTTGACTTCTGATTACCCTCATAATATCCGCACCATATGGTATTCATGCCGAGATCTTCAAATCCATGACGGATCATTTCTCCTGCCGCCTCCGGCATATAGCCTCTTCCCCAGAAAGGTTTTCCAAGCCAGTACCCCAGCTCACATTCCTCGTCATGATTTTCCGTATCGTTATGTCTGTTTAATATCAGTTCAATCGCACCGATTGCTTTTGGATTTCCCTTTTCACAGATTGCATAGCACTCTCTGCCGTTTAGTACATTCCGGATCACATCCAGGCTTTCCTCTCTTGACCGGTGCGGCGGCCATCCTGCAATCGGACCAACCTCCGGGTCTTTTGCATATTCAAATAAACTGTCCGCGTCTTCCTCTGTCCACTTTCTCAATAGCAGCCGTTCCGTTTCTAACATATCGTATTCCTTTCCACTCCCTGCCTCGTAAACCTGCCCGCTTTCCAAACAGAAACGGTTCTACTCCGCGCACTGTTCTTTTGCTTCGGCATCGGGTCCTAACATTCCCAGCTTAAAATGTCTTCTGCAGAGCGCCACATAGCTGTCGTTTGCTCCTAACATGACCTGCGGGCCAGAGCGCACAATGCCATGCTCGTTGTATCTCGTATTACAGGTAGCTTTTCTGCCGCACCAGCACACCGTCTTTAACTCCTGGATCACATCCGCAATCGCAATCAGGCGCTCGCTCCCCGGGAACAGCAGGTTGCGGAAATCTGCGCGCAGTCCATAACAGACCACCGGCACATCCATAAAATCCACAATATCAGACAGAAAATCCACCTGCTGCGGCGTGGCAAACTGCACCTCGTCTACAATGATGCAGTCATATCCGCGAATCTCCTCCTCCTTCATCTGCTGCAGTTCTTCTAACAGAATGCAGTCATGTTGAAGCCCGATCCTTGAATATACCGTCCGCTCGCCATCTCTGGCATCGATCGCCGGTTTACATAACAGTGCTTTCTGTCCCACTTCCTCATAGTTAAAATGCGTCATCAGCGCATTTGCCGTCTTAGAACTTCCCATTGCACCATAGTAATAATATAATTTTGCCATCAATCCACCCTCTGTCGCTGCCTGCCGCCCACTTCCTGCATACAGTCATTTTCTTATTAAAAAGCGCTGTGCGCCACTTCTATCCATTATACCTGTACTTTTCTGCACCGGCAAGTACCTTTCCATTCTCCCGTGTCCACATTCCATTTCTCCCGTGTCCACATTCCATTCTTCTTGCACACCACCCATTTTTTCGCTATAATATCTTGTGCACGATTTACGAAAGGCATGGGATGATATATGAATAAAAAAGATATCTTGGAGTTAAAAAGACGTTTTAAAAAGGATGCCTGCACCTTCACCAGACTCTGCGGATGCTACGTAGACGCAGACCGCAACAAGGTCACAACCTTCGGGGAGACCTTCTTAAATCTGGAGGATGAGGAATTCTATAAATACCTGGAAATTGCAAAAAAAGTCATGTCCGGCACGATCGGCAACAACATTCTGGAGCTGGAGTTTCCGACCGCCGAGGAGGCACCCGGCGGAAGACAGCAGTTTTTGATGGGGCTGCGCGAGAGCGCCTTAAAAAACGACGATCTGATGGACACATTCTATGATCTTGTCATTGAGAATTACAGTTATGTCGGGAATTATCTGATTCTGGTTTTCCACGACGCTTACGATGTCATGACCAAAACCTCCGACAATAATAAGCTCGACGAATCCGAGGAAGTCTACGAGTATCTGCTGTGTGCGATCTGTCCGGTCACTCTGACCAAGCCGGGGCTTGGCTACCGCGAGGACGAGAACCGTATCGGGCCGCGCATCCGCGACTGGGTGGTCGGCGTTCCGGACACCGGTTTCGTTTTTCCGGCATTTACCGACCGCAGCAGCGATATTCACTCCGTGATGTTCTACACCAGGGATACCAAGACACCGCACGCGGAATTCATGGAATCCGGTCTCGGCTGTGGCACCAAGCTGACCGCCACCGAGAAAAAGCTGACATTCCAGAGCATCGTCAAAGAAGTCATCGGTGAGGATGAGGAAGAGAGCGACGCTGTCTTCGGGGATATCCAGGAAAATCTGAACAATATGATTCCGGTCACGGAGGACGAGACGGTGGAACCGGAACCGGTCATCGTCACCAGATCCGCCATTGCAGATGTCCTTGCAGAAAGCGGTGTCACCGAGGAACAGGCAGCCGTCATTGAGAACACCTATGAAAATGTATTTGGCGAGGAACTTCCGGAAGCCGGACAGTTAGTTGATCCGAAGCTTGTGGAAGCCAACGGAAAGCGCAAAGAAAAGCTGGAGCTGGTAAAGCAGGTGGAAAACTTAAAGCAACAGCTCGAGGAGACGCGCTCCGTTCCGGTCTCGGAGGGAGATGCCGATGGCGAAGATGTCCCTGCCGTCAAGACCTACGATGTCATCCTGCGCGTCAAGCCGGAAAAAGTCGGACAGATTCACTCCCAGGTCATCGACGGGCAGAAATGTCTGGTCATTCCGATGGACGAAGATGAGCACGCCGCTGTCAACGGTGTCAATACCACCGTATAATACGGATCGATGCAATCGATGACGTATGGAATATGTTCCATACCGGCAGAAGCCAGCAGTGACGGCATTCATGCCACCGTATCCTATTTTGCATAAAACCCGTCATGAAATGATTTCCTTTCTCATTTCATGACGGGTTTTTCATAACAATCCTGTTTCAGACGCAGGCACAGCGTTTATTGCGTCAGCCGCTCTCTGATATACTGCTCCATCTCATCCTTCGGTATGCCGAGTGTGAGCGAGAGTTCACTGTACAGTTCATTCTCCGCTGTCCGCATGTAGCGCTCGTCCAGCGCCGTGATCTTCTTCCCCTGTGCCGTGCGCTCCTGTTTTCTGATGTATAGTGTCTTTACAATGCTGACCCACGCACGGTAATCGCAGGTGTTCATTGCCTCCTTGTATCTCGCCTCTCTCTGCCTGTCATCCGGCACCCAGAGCTGCTCGATCTTAGGCATATCCTCAATCAGCTGATCCGCTTCCTCCCTGGAAATCACTTTGCGCATCGTAATCTTCTGATTGTCCGTCGGTGCATAGATCCTTCCACTGCCATCGCCAACCGGGGCAAGAACATAATACAAACGGTCTTTGTCCGCCCCGGAAATGTCAATGTGGGTAATATCCTCAATCCGGCATACACCCTTCACTCCATACACAATATACTCACCGATCTCAAACATCTTCCCCGATTCTCCTTTCATCACAGTTTTAAAGCATCCATTTCTATTTTAACACGAAAAATCCCGATTTAATCAATATTTTCCGCTTTTTTCCAATTTTCGTAACTATTGCCAGAAAACAGGCGGCGTATGATTGTACATATTTGCCAAAATAGGAAGTAAAACAGACTCCTGTCACAGAATTTTTGCGCCGGGCGCGGTCATGCGGCATGCTTCCCATTCGCGCGGTCACGCATCTTCACAACGTATTTTTGTGTGACAGGGATGAATTCTCCCAATCGAGTAGGAGGCGGTGTATTGTTCACGTCTGTCCAAAATCTCTGCATCTGCTTTTTCAAATTGCTTGAAACTGTTGTTCTGTTTCGAGCTGCACAACAGTTTCAAGCAAGTTGTCTTTGTCTGTGCCGTTTAATATACGCTGCACTATTTTTTTAGCATGAGCATCTTTATACGATCTTAATACAGTAAACCAGATCATTACACCTTTTTTTTATATTTCACGTTATACTCTTTGTAAGCAAGCAGAAAAAGGAGAAATATATATGCTTGAAATTATACATAGAAAAAAACGGCTGTCATCCTTTAAGCTGATTGCTCTGGGTTTTGCCGGAGTCATTGTACTTGGAGCACTTATCTTGATGCTACCATTTTCATCAAACACCGGATCTGTTACACCATTTCATGAGGCACTGTTCACTTCAACCTCCGCTGTTTGCGTTACGGGGCTTGTTGTGCAGGATACAGGCAGCTATTGGTCCGCTTTCGGGCAGGCGGTGATTTTGCTGCTTATTCAGATAGGCGGACTTGGCGTTGTGACGGTTGCTGCAACATTTGCCATGCTTTCCGGCAGAAAAATATCGCTGATGCAACGCAGCACCATGCAGGATGCCATTTCAGCCCCAAAAGTCGGCGGCATCGTTCGCCTGACTCGCTTTATTGTACGTGGGACTTTTCTGATCGAACTTATCGGAATGGTTGCCATGCTACCGGTATTTTGCAGAGATCACGGTTTCAAAGGAATTTGGATGGCGGTGTTTCATTCGGTCTCCGCTTTTTGCAATGCAGGATTCGACATACTCGGCACCACCGAAAACAAATATCCATCTCTTACGGGATACGTCGGAGAGCCGACAATAAACATTGTAATTATGATTTTAATTATCGTGGGCGGCATTGGCTTTTTGACTTGGGATGATATCTGTACAAACAGGTGGCATTTCAAAAAATACCGTATGCAAAGCAAGGTAATATTAGTAACATCGGTGATTCTTATTATCGTCCCCGCAATATTTTTTTTCCTCTTCGATTTCACAGGACTGCCGCCCGGTGAGAAGATCCTTGCCTCGCTTTTTCAGTCTGTCACACCGAGAACCGCCGGATTCAACACCGCCGACCTTACCGCCATGACTGAATCTTCCAAAGCAATTATGATCCTGCTGATGCTTGTCGGCGGCTCACCCGGTTCCACCGCCGGCGGTATAAAAACGACTACGCTTGCCGTTCTGATCTTGAACGCATTTTCCGTCTGCCGTAAAAAAAACGATACTGAAGTCTATGGCAGACGGCTTGAATGCTCGGCGGTAAAAAGCGCCTCAACCATCGCCGTAATATATTTCCTGCTATTTTTTATCGGCGGCATTATTATCAGCACGGCAGAAAGTATGCCGCTTAGCGCCTGCCTTTACGAAACGGCATCCGCCGTCGGAACGGTCGGCCTTACGCTCGGCGTAACGCCGCAGCTCAGTGTTTTTTCTCAGTTTATTTTGATCGTCTTAATGTATCTGGGAAGAGTCGGTGGACTTACCCTGATCTATGCGGCGATCTCTAATAAAAATCAGAGCGGTGCAAAACTGCCGCTCGAAAAGATCACAGTCGGATAAAGGAGTTACTGTTATGAAAAACATATTGTTGATAGGTCTCGGCAGATTCGGTAAGCATATTGCTTTGCAACTGAACAAACTCGGGCATGAGGTGATGGCAGTAGACAGCAACGAAGAAAGAATAAATGAAATCCTGCCGATCGTCACCAATGCACAAATCGGCGACAGCACAAATACGGAGTTTTTAAAGTCGCTCGGTATCGGCAACTTTGATGTATGCATCGTCACCATCGGAGGTAATTTTCAAAACTCACTTGAAACTACTTCTTTGCTGAAAGAACTCGGTGCAAAATTAGTTGTGTCCCGCGCCGAGCGTGATGTACAGGCAAAATTCCTTCTGCGCAACGGAGCGGACGAGGTCGTTTACCCGGAAAAACAGGTGGCAAAATGGGCTTCTATTCGGTATACCGCCGACCACATTCGGGATTACATCGAGGTTGATGATTCTCATGCCATTTTTGAAGTAGAGGTACCAGAGGAATGGATCGGCAAAACCGTCGGAGAGCTCGACATCCGCAGGAAATACAGCATCAATATTATGGCGACTAAGGAGAACAGAAAAATCAATATGGCAGTTTCGCCGGAAACTGTTCTTACAGACAAGATCACACTTTTGGTTCTCGGTGCTTATAAAGAGCTGCAAAAGTGTTTTCGCATTTAATAGAGGTGAACGGCATTGGCTGAACTATTGCTGATTGTCAGCTTGCTTGGCGTATTTGCTTTCGGCTTTTATCTTATGAGCAGGCTGGACCAATTTCTTGAGAAAAATAGGAAGGCTCTGTTAAAAGGAAACGAACCCCGTGAGCTTTCCGAAATTTTGCTGCCACAGGGACTGTCCGACAGTGAGATATTAAGCGAGATCCGCCATTTTCGGGAAACACACGGAAAAGTCGATATTATCCTTTCTGACGGAAAAGAGGATGCGTTTTAGTTTACGGTAGAAGATTTCACGATTTTGTTGTATAATGAAACCAAAAAGGCGGTGAAACCGATGCAAATACAAACCGAACAGCCAAAAAACGGTGCGGACGAGCATATCCTTGTCTGCCTTTCCTCTTCACCGTCCAATGCACGGATCATACATACCGCCGCAAAGATGGCTAAGGTTCTTCATGCAAAATTTACCGCCATCTATGTGCAAACCGATTCGGTTGAAAGCGAAAAAAATCGGCTGCGGCTTGAACAAAACATTCAGCTTGCGCAAGGGCTTGGCGCTGAGATCATTATGACGCACGGCGAGGATGTGCCGCTACAGATTTCGGAATATGTCCGGCTTTCAGATGTGACCAAAATCGTGATCGGACAAAGCAGCGCCCGCCGCAGAGGACTGTTTGGAAAACCCACCCTAACTGAAAAACTGATTTCGGTCGCTCCCAATGTGGATATTCATATCATTCCAGACGCACTGAACTATGTAAGACCGCACCGGCACCGTTTGCTTTTCGGTGCAGAAACACCTTCGTTGCGGGATATTGGCGTGACCGTTCTGTCACTTGCCGTATGCACGGCGATCGGTTTTTTGTTCGATCATCTCGATTTCCCCGACACAAATATCGTTACGGTCTACATTCTCGGCGTACTGATGGTCTCCGTTTTGACCAAAGGATATCTTTGCAGTATGGCAGGCTCGCTTTTAAGTGTTGTATTGTTCGGATTTTTCCTTACCGAACCACAGCTATCATTCAAAACCTATGCTGTAGGCTATCCCGTTACCTTTGCCGTCATGCTGGTAGCTTCCGTTCTCACCGGCACGCTTGCCTCGAAGCTTAAGGATCATGCGAGACTTTCAGCTCGTTCTGCGTTCCGCACGCAGGTGCTGTTCGACACCGACCGTCTGCTGCAAAAAGCGAAAAGCAACGATGATATCTTAAGTGTGACCTGTATGCAGCTCTCTCGGCTGCTTGACCGCAGTATTGTTGCTTATACAAAAAGTGAAAATGGAATGTCGACCGGACGGCTTTTCGCCGAAAAAAAGTACACATACTCTGAAAATCTGCTGAACGCTGCAGAACAGAAAGCCGCAGAATGGGCATTCCAAAACGGTCGCCGTACAGGAGCAACAACAGCACAGTTCGGACAATCCGAATGTCTTTATCTTGCGATCCGTGCAGGGAGCAGAGTCTATGGAGTGATCGGAATACCGATGAGACCCGAAAAGCCCGATTCATTCGAAAACAGCATCGTGCTGTCAGTTGTGAACGAATGTGCTCTGGCAATGGATAATACACACAACGCTGCTGAAAAAGAACGGGCAGCAGATCTTGCAAAAAGCGAGCAGCTGCGCGCCGACCTTTTGAGGTCGATCTCACATGATCTACGCACGCCTCTTTGCTCGATTTCAGGCAATGCGGACACACTTTTGCATAACGGAAACTGCTTGGACGAAACGACAAAGCAACAGATATATAAAGATATATATGACGATTCCGAGTGGCTGATTGACGTAGTGGAAAATCTGTTGTATGTTACACGGCTGAATGACGGACGCCTGAAGCTGGAGCTTACCAACCAGCTTGTAGACGAAGTGATCAGTGAAGCCGTTTCACATTTGAAGCAGAAGTCTGTCGGGCACACGGTAACGGTGAAGTGTGACGATTTGATTCTTGCACGCATGGACGCACAGCTTATCGTACAGGTCATCGTCAATCTTATCGACAACGCTTTGAAATATACCGAACAAGGCTCGGAGATCTGCGTAAGTGCAGAAAAGCAAGGAAAATACGCCGTGATCCGTGTTGCAGATAACGGTAGCGGAATCCCCGACGATATGAAATCGCATATTTTTGAAATGTTTTACACTGGAAAAAGTACAGTTGCCGACAGCCGCAGAAGCTTTGGGATCGGTCTTACCTTATGCAAATCGATCGTAGAACTGCACGGCGGAACGCTGACGCTTAGGGATAATGTGCCGTGCGGCTGTGTATTTACCTTTACTTTACCGCTTAGCGAGGTGACGCTGAATGAATAAACCGCTTATACTTGTTGTGGAAGACGACCGTCCAGTCCGCAATCTGATCGTAACAACATTAAAGTCGCACGATTACCGTTATCTGACTGCGGAGAACGGACATGGTGCGATTATGGAGGCGACCTCCCATAACCCTGATATCGTTCTGCTGGATCTGGGTCTACCGGATATTGACGGCACACAGGTGATCGAAAGCATCCGCTCATGGTCGAATATGCCCATTATTGTGATCAGTGCGCGTAGCGAGGATCGTGATAAAATTATGGCACTTGACGCCGGGGCGGATGACTATTTGACAAAGCCATTTTCCGTAGAAGAGCTTTTGGCACGGCTTCGTGTCACACAAAGAAGGCTGTTGCTCCTGCAAGCAAGTGGCGATGCCGACACCCCAATTTTTGAAAACGGCGAGCTTAAAATTGATTATGCCGCTGGTTGCGCTTACTTAAAAGGGGAAGAATTGCATCTTACCCCGATTGAATACAAGCTTTTATGTCTGCTCTCCCATAATGTCGGAAAGGTTCTGACGCACACCTATATCACACAGCAGATCTGGGGCAGCAGCTGGGAAAACGATATTGCCTCGCTGCGGGTGTTTATGGCGACACTGCGTAAAAAACTGGAGCTGCAAAAGGACAGTCCGCAATACATTCAGACGCATATCGGCGTTGGTTATCGGATGCTGCGGGTAGACTGAGAAAAGCGAGAAAACAAGAAATTGAACCGATATGCAATAGAAAATCCTTTCGGAATTCAAGAGCGCAATATCCGCTTGGTACGGAATCATCATCACCTACGGTATGGTGCTTGGTTTTGCTGTGGCAATATACCGTTTGATTTTCGAATGGGATAATAACAAAAACGACCTGCTTTCTGTTTTAGTAGTCAATCCAGGCGGCCTTGCCATTTACGGCGGAGTACTTGGCGGTGTCGTAGTTGCATTGATTTACCGTAAAGAAAAACGGATTTCCCCTTTTGGGCGCTTCACTCACCGTTAATATCACAGGTGCTGTCCGGCTACCTGATGATTTTCGGTATCGTTACAATTTTTATTATCTGTAAAAGAAAGGCGATGCGGCAATGAGAAAAGAATGGACTTTATTTATTACCTTTCTTAAAATCGGCGCTTTTACCTTCGGCGGCGGATATGCTATGATTGCGTTGCTTGAAAACGAATTTGTAGAACGCAAGAAGTGGATCAAAAAGGACGACTTTCTGAATATGGTAGCCATTGCCGAGTCTACACCCGGACCGGTTGCAATCAACAGCGCCACATATATCGGCTACAAAATTGCAGGCTTGTTCGGTGCTGCGGCGGCTACCGTGGCGGTTTGTATTCCTTCGTTTACCGTAATTTTTTGCATCTCACTGTTTTTTGATCAATTCTTAAGCCTTACATGGGTTTCCCGTGCTTTCCGCGGAATACAGGTATGTGTGATCTATCTGATTTCCTCTGCCGGGCTGAAAATGCTGAAAACCATTGAAAGAAATGCCTTCAACACGGTCATTTTGCTGTCGGTCATTGCTGCAATGTTGGCGTGCACTGTTTTCGCCGTTTCTTTTTCTTCCGTTTACTATATTCTGATTTGCGGTACAGCAGGACTTGCGATTTTCTTCCTGAAAAAACTGCGGAAAGGAAACGGCAATTAACAATGATCTACCTGAAATTATTCCTGAATTTTTTAATGATCGGTGCCCTTTCCTTCGGCGGCGGATACGGAATGGTTTCCCTTGTAAGAGAAACAGTCATTTCAAACGGCTGGCTAACGGAAAGCGAATTCTTAAATTTCATTGCCGTTTCGGAATCGACGCCCGGTCCGCTTGCCGTTAATATGGCGACATTTATAGGTTCCACGCAAGGTGGCATTCTCGGCTCGTTTCTTGCTACGCTCGGCGTTGTTCTTCCGTCTTTCATTATTATACTTTTAATTGCGGCGGTACTCAAAAACCTGATGAAATATGCCGGTGTCAACGCTTTTCTCTCCGGCGTCCGCCCCTGCGTTATCGCAATGATTCTCGCTACGGCAATCGGTATGGCCATATCAACATTGCTTGGTTTTACGGATATTTATTCGGCGCTTGCTCCGGATCCTAAATCCATTTTGGTCTTTGCCATTCTGTGGCTGACACATTTCGGATATAAAAGAATCAAAAAAACTGCACCGTCGCCGATTATAATGATACTCTTTTCTGCCGCACTCGGCATACTGCTTTGGGGAGTATAAAATGCATCCTATGCCAATTTGCCGTCCGGGAATCGGGCGGCTTTGCTAATTGTTTGGGGATGCACTGTTCGTCACCTGTCTGAACGATTATCTGGAGTAAAACTCAGAGATAAACGTCGCGGAAACCTTTGAGGTTTATGCAGAAAATGAATTTAAGTATGGAACATACAACGAAGAACAAAACTCACGTTTAGCATCAGGACATAATCTAAAGCCTGTTACAACCAATTTCACAGGACGCAAACCAGATGAAATATATGCGGATTTTGTTTTTATAGATGCTGGTAAGTATCTCATCAAATGTAAGAATAATTGTGTACCCAAAGAACGTGTTTTTCTAAAAACATGGGTGCGAAAGGGAGTATTTTGGAAATCCGCTGGTTGTACAAAGCAATTACATACATGCAAACAGAAGAATTCTCTGAATACTCATAATTTAGAAATAGAATTGAGGCAATTTCATCTCTTCTCCGCCAAAGGTACCATGTGAATAGGAAAGATACTTGTGCCCCAAAAACGTACGCGCTTATTCTTCAGATTCAAAATAGCAGCATTAGATTTTCAAAAGCTATTAGATTATGCAAATAGCTTAGAACAGTGTGCTTCAAATAAGAAACCAGCATAAAATCAATGAACTACAGTTTCAAGTAATCAATGAATTATAGATTTATAAATCATATCTTTTACCAATACGTGTTAAATTTTCAAGGTACAAACAACCTCAAATATTAAACTGTACTTTCGGCACCCTAATCCCATAAAGTCAAAAAGCGCCCCGCAATGCGGGGCGCTCTCTTCTGCACAGCTCAAATGGGTAAAAATTCACTGTGCTGCAGACTGTGGCAGGGAAACCACAGCCTCTTGGTATATTAAATTAGGGAAAGGAATTAACTTAAATTATTTGAAATGACAGCTTACGCTATTATCTCTGTACACGTCCGGAAGCATCGCCGCCAGCCAGTTTCTTGACCTCGTCAACGCTTACCATGTTGAAGTCACCCTCAACAGAATGCTTTAAGCAGCTTGCTGCTACTGCAAACTCGATCGTAGACTGCGGATCGTAGTCGTTTAAGCAAGCGTAGATCAGTCCGCCGCCGAAGGAATCGCCGCCGCCGACACGGTCAACGATGTGCATTAAGTACTCCTTGGAGAAGTAGCTCTGACCATCCTCGTAAAGCATTGCTGCCCAACGGTTATCGTTTGCGGAGATGGAAGTTCTTAATGTGATTGCAACCTTCTTGAATCCAAAACGGTCTGTTAACTTCTGTGCAACCTCTTTGTAGCCTTCCTTGTTCAGTTCGCCTGCGGTAACCTCTGTACCCTCAGACTTGATGCCGAATACGTCGTTTGCATCTTCCTCGTTGGAGATACATACGTCTACATACTTGCAAAGCTCGCCCATCACCTGTCCGGCTTTCTCCTTGGACCACAGCTTGTTGCGGTAGTTTAAGTCGCAGCTTACAGTAATGCCCTTAGCCTTTGCAGCCTTGCATGCCTCTAAGCAGATTGCTGCAACGTTGTCACCAAGTGCAGGAGTGATTCCTGTGAAGTGGAACCAGTCAGCACCGTCAAAAATCTTATCCCAGTCAAAATCAGCAGTCGTTGCTGTTGCAATGGAAGAACCTGCGCGGTCATAAATAACCTTGGATGGTCTCTGGCTTGCACCCTTCTCAAGGAAGTAGATACCTACACGGTCACCGCCGCGAACGATATCAGAAGTGTCTACACCGTACTGTCTTAATGCATTCACACCAGCCTGTCCGATCTCATGAGCCGGAAGCTTTGTAACAAAGCTTGCATCCATTCCGTAGTTTGCAAGAGATACTGCAACGTTTGCCTCACCGCCGCCGTAAGTAGCGCCGTAGGTACCAGCCTGTACAAAACGATAGTATCCTTCCGGTGCAAGACGAAGCATAATCTCACCAAATGTAACGACTTTCTTTGCCATTATTGAATCCTCCTAAATGTATGTTTCACTATGTGAAACCGTGTTTCATTTTCTATAATAAAATTATAACATCTAATACCAGAATGTCAAATATGTTTTTATTTAAGTCCAAAAAAATTCCAAATTATTTCCGATTTTCACTTTTCTATTTTAGCAGGATGATATATAATAAAAACAGGTTGGTTCACATTACAGAACTATGTTTCGCAATGTGGAACACACATATCGTATCCATAGACACAGTGTGCTGCATTTTCTCATAAAACATTCTTTTTGAGATGCCGTGACGTGTCGGAATTTTTACTTTCTTATTTATTCTTACATCATCAGGAGGAGATTATTTATGGACCGTAAATACGATGTCATCACTTTGGGGGAGATTTTACTCCGGCTTTCCACGCCGATCAACGGACGTCTTGCACAGGGCGATACGCTGATGAAGCACCTCGGCGGCGCTGAACTCAACATTGCTTCCGAGATCGGGCAGCTCGGCCTTAAGACGGCAATCATTTCAAAGATTCCGAACAATCTGCTGGCCGCTTTCATCAAGAACCAGCTCAACGCTTCCCGCGTCAGCGAGAATTATCTGATCGAGGATCACTCGGACGACAGCCGCGTCGGCATCTACTACTACGAGTACGGCTCCTACCCGAGAAAGCCGCGTGTGGTCTATGACAGAAAACATTCATCCATCAACAATATTGACATCAAGGACGTTCCGGCTACCATGTTCTACAACACCAGACTGTTCCATACCAGTGGTATCACCTTAGGACTCGGCGGCAACGCACAGAAGTTTGCGATCGAATGTATCCGAAAGTTCAAGGAGAACGGCACCCTGATCTCCTTCGATGTCAACTACCGCGCGAACCTCTGGAGCGGCGAGGAGGCAAGAAAATGCATCGAATCCATCCTTCCGTATGTCGATATCTTTTTCTGCTCCGCCGACACTGCCCGTCTGACCTTCGGCAAGACCGGCACGATTGAGGAGATTCAGAAGTCCTTCTGTGAAGAATATCCGATCTCCGTGGTTGCCTCGACTGAGCGCACTGTCATCACTCCGAAAAAACACGACTTTACCTCCATCATCTACTCTGCGAAGGAAGACCGCTACTACAGTGAATCTCCTTACAACAGCATCGATGTGGTCGACCGGATCGGAAGCGGTGACGCCTATGTCTCCGGCGCTCTCTACGGTTACCTAAGACATCACGACTGCCAGAAAATGTTGGAGTACGGCAACGCCATGGCAGCCATCAAGCACAGCGTTATCGGCGATATGGTCTTTACCGATCTCGAGGAAATCGACGGCATCATCGCACAGCACAAGGATACTTCCGGATTCCAGCCTGAGATGAACCGCTAAGTATCATTTTCCTGCGAAGGAATGAAGCGTGCGCCTGCCGCACACTTTGCGCGGCAGATAAAAAAATGATGGCGGCAGTCCCGCGGATACTCTCCGCCGGACTGCCGCCGTTTTTATTCTAAATCTTCTCTATGGTTCCGCCGCCGGCTCCTTTCATCAGAGCCGGCTCTTTTCCGGAATCACGATCCTTTTCTCTTCTGTCGAAGGAGAATGTTCCTCATCCACCTCCGGAGCATTTCCGGTGCGGTGTCTCTTCACATTTTCGCAACCAGTGCATCCGGCACGGTGATGCGATCCAGATGCCAGATCTCATCCACGTACTCCTGAATCGTACGGTCGGAAGAAAATTTGCCTGCGTGGGCCGTATTTAAAATAGCACTCTTCGCCCATGCCTGCTTATCCTGATAGTACTCCACGATCCGCTTCTGCGCATCCACATAGGAACGGAAATCCTTGAGGATAAAATACGTGTCTGCATACTGCGTGCACTGCGTGTTGAGCAGTGAATTGTAGAGATCGCGGAACAGCCCCGGATCGTTCGGCGAAAATGTGCCGTCCACAAGCTGATTTACCACCTTGCGGATACCCTCGTCGCTGTTGTAGATCTGCATCGGATCATAATCGCGGTTGCGCTCATGCGCAATGACTTCCTCGGAGCTCATGCCGAAAATGAAAATATTCTCCATTCCGACTTCCTCTGCCATCTCCACGTTCGCGCCGTCCATGGTACCGAGTGTCAGCGCACCGTTTAACATGAACTTCATATTGCCGGTACCGGATGCCTCCTTGCTGGCAGTCGAAATCTGCTCGCTGACATCCGCCGCTGCGAAGATCCACTCCGCATTGGACACGCGGTAATCCTCGATGAATACGACCTTGATCTTTCCTTTAATGTCCGCATCGTTGTTGATGACGTCCGCCACACTGTTGATGAGCTTGATCGTAAGCTTGGCGTTCCGATATCCTGCCGCCGCTTTCGCGCCGAAAATAAAGGTTCTCGGGTAGAAATCCATCTGCGGATTTGCCTTTAACTCATTGTACAGGTACATCACATGCAGAATATTCAAGAACTGTCTCTTATACTCATGCAGACGCTTTACCTGCACATCGAAAATAGAATCCGGATCAACCTCGATGCCGTTGTGCTCCTTGATGTACTCTGCCAGACGCACTTTATTCTTGCGCTTGATCTCCATGAACTCCTTCTGGGCTTTTGCGTCCGATGCATACGGAACCAGACGTGCAAGCTGCATCAGCTCTGTGATCCAGCCGTCACCGATATGCTTTGTCACCCAGTCGGCAAGTAGCGGATTGCCGTGCATCAGGAAACGTCTCTGCGTGATGCCGTTGGTCTTGTTATTGAACTTCTCCGGGAACATCTCATAAAAATCATGAAGCTGCTCGTTCTTTAAGATCTCCGTGTGCAGTCTTGCCACACCGTTGACGGAATAACCGGCTGCAATGGCGAGATGCGCCATCTTCACCTGACCGTCGTAAAGGATTGCCATGCGGGCAACCTTGCCGTCATCCCCCGGGTAGCGTTCCTGGATCTGCAGTACAAAACGGCGGTTGATCTCATCCACGATCTGGTAGATTCTCGGAAGCAGCCGCTGAAAAATCTCAATCGGCCATTTTTCCAGTGCTTCCGCCATGATCGTATGGTTGGTGTAGGCACAGGTCTTCGTGGTAATCTCCCACGCCTCGTCCCAGCCGAGACCTTCCTCATCCACAAGAATACGCATCAGCTCTGCCACCGTCACCGTCGGGTGTGTGTCGTTCAACTGGAACGTCACCTTCTCCGGCAGTCTGCGGATGTCATCATGATTCTTCTTGTAACGCGCCAGCGCACGCTGTACACTCGCGGATACGAAGAAATACTGCTGCTTTAAGCGGAGCTCCTTGCCCGCAACATGATTGTCGTTCGGGTAAAGCACTTCCACCAGATTTCTTGCAAGATTCTGCTGCTCGACCGCCTTCTGATAATCTCCCTTATCAAATGAATCCAGCTCAAAATAATCCTTTGCCGCCGCATCCCAGATCATTAACGTATTGACCACATTGTTGCCGTATCCGACCACCGGCATGTCATACGGGATCGCCAGCACCGACTGATAATCCTCCTGCACAAAACGCAGGCTTCCATCCTCCCTGCTCTCCGTGCGTACATGTCCGCCAAACTTGATCTCGTAAGTGTACTCCGGTCTGTGCAGTTCAAACGGATAACCATTTTTCAGCCAGTTATCAGGCACTTCGACCTGAAAGCCGTCCTGAATCTTCTGCTTGAACATACCGTAGCGATAACGGATCCCGCAGCCGTAAGCCGCGTATCCGAGTGTGGAGAGGGAATCCATAAAGCAGGCAGCCAGTCTTCCCAGACCACCGTTGCCGAGTGCCGGATCCGGCTCCTGATCTTCGATCACATCGAGATTCAGGCCGATCTCATCCAGCGCTTCCCTCACTTCTTTATATTCCTTCAGATTGATCAGATTATTGCCGAGCGCGCGTCCCATCAGAAATTCCATCGACATGTAGTACACGATCTTTGGATCTTCCTTGTCAAATACCTGCTGTGTTGCAAGCCATCTGTCATTGATGACATCCTTGACCGCGAAGGAGACCGCCTGGAAAATTTCCTGCTGATCCGCCTCCTCCAATGTCTTGCGGTATAAATTCTTCAGATTATCGCGCACACTCTGAATAAAGGCTTTCTTGTCAAAAACACCTGATTTCATCTAGTTTCCTCCTTTTTTCACTCCCAGAAGAACATGTTCGCCGTTAATATTCCATTCCTTGCTGTAAACTTCCGGCTCATCCGCAAATGCTCCGGCTGCATCCGCCACGACATTCACGCCGAGAACGTCCGATTTAATTGTATCACCATACCGATCAAAAATACCAGATACTTTTTCATCTGACTTGTGATAAATCGTGATCTGATCCATCACCTCGAATCCGGCTTCCTTACGCATGGTCTGGATCTTGCTGATGATCTCACGCACAAAGCCCTCCTCGATAAGTTCCGGTGTCAGGTTCGTATCGAGCACCACCGTCACGGTGTTATCTCCCTCGGTCACATAGCCTTCCATCTGCGTCATGGTGATCAGGAGATCCTCCTCTGCCAGCTTGACAGACTCGTCAACGGACGGAAGTGCAAGCACGCCGTTTGCCTTTAATTCTGCCATCGCCGCATTGCCGTCAAGCGCTGCGAGTGCTTTCTGGATCTGTCCTAAGAACTTGCCGTACTTCGGTCCGACGGTGCGCAGCTGCGGCTTGAACGTGTAGCTTGTGTAAGCGCTCACGTCGTCTGTGAATGTCACTTTTTTCACATTCAGCTCATCCTCGATGATCTCCACGAAGAACTCCGGCAGTGCAGACGGAGCTTTTACGAACATGTTTCCGATCGGCTGACGGTTCTTGATGTTCGCGGAATTACGGCATGCACGGCCCATGACAACGATCTTTAAGACCTCATCCATATTTTTCTCAAGCTCTGCATCGATGTACACCTCGTTTGCCACCGGGAAATCGCACAGGTGAATGCTCTCCGGAGCCGTCTGATCCACGGAACGAACCAGATTCTGATAGATATCCTCGGTCATGAACGGGATCATCGGCGCCGCACACTTACAGATCGTCACAAGCGCTGTGTAGAGTGTCATGTAAGCGTTGATCTTATCCTGCTCCATGCCCTTTGCCCAGAAACGCTCACGGCTTCTTCTGACATACCAGTTGCTCATATCATCGACAAAATCATCCAGCGCTCTTGCAGCCTCCGGGATGCGGTAGTTGGAAAGGTTGTTGTCCACTTCCTTAATCACCGTATTCAGCTTGGAGAGCAGCCATTTGTCCATCACGGAAAGCTTCTCATAGTCAAGCGTATATTTCGATGCGTCAAAATTGTCAATGTTCGCATACAGCACGAAGAATGCATAGGTATTCCAGAGCGTACCCATGAACTTGCGCTGTCCCTCCTGCACGAGCTTGCCGTTAAACCGCTTCGGAATCCACGGCGCACTGCTCGTGTAGAAATACCAGCGGATCGCGTCTGCACCGTAGGCAGAGAGCGCCTCAAACGGGTCTACCGCATTTCCTTTGGATTTGCTCATCTTCTGTCCGTTCTCGTCCTGCACATGTCCCATGACGATAACATTCTCAAACGGAGCCTTGTTAAATAACAGTGTACTCTCCGCCATCAGGGAATAGAACCATCCACGGGTCTGATCCACACCCTCGGAAATGAATTTGGCAGGGAACTGCTGCGCAAACAGATCCTGATTCTCGAACGGATAGTGATGCTGTGCAAACGGCATCGCACCGGAATCAAACCAGCAGTCGATAACTTCCGGCACACGCTTCATGGTCTTGCCGCAGTCCGGGCAGGTAAAGGTCACTTCATCGATATACGGACGATGAAGTTCGACCTCCGCAGCCTTCGGATCGCCGCTTTTCTCTGCAAGCTCCGCGCGGCTGCCGATGGACTCCTGATGTCCGCAGCCCTCGCACTCCCAGATATTTAACGGAGTTCCCCAGTAACGGTTACGGGAAATACCCCAGTCCTGAATATTCTCAAGCCAGTCGCCGAAACGTCCTTTTCCGATGGATTCCGGAATCCAGTTGACCGTATTGTTGTTGCGGATCATATCGTCCTTCACAGCGGTCATCTTGATGAACCAGGACTCTCTCGCATAGTAGATGAGCGGGGTATCGCATCTCCAGCAGTGCGGATACTCATGCTCGAACTTCGGCGCGTCGAAAAGCTTGCCCTGTGCCTCCAGATCCTTCAACACCTCCGGGTCTGCTTTTTTCACGAAAATGCCGGCATACGGCGTCTCCTTGGTCAGTTCACCCTTTCCGTCTACAAACTGCACGAACGGCAGGTCATATTTTCTGCCGACATTCGCATCGTCCTCACCAAATGCAGGAGCGATGTGAACGATTCCGGTACCGTCTGACATCGTAACGTAAGTGTCGCAGGTCACGAAAAATCCCTTCTTGTGCTGTCTGTCCGCCACTTCTTTTGCGCAGGCGTACAGCGGCTCATACTCCTTGCGCTCAAGCTCGCTTCCCTTATAGGTCTCAAGCACCTCGTAAGCCTTTACCTCCGGCGTATCCGGCTCGCCGTCCTTGCCCTTTTCGGCTGGTGTTCCAAGCCGTCCGAGCACTTTATCGAGCAGTGCCTCCGCCATATAATAGGTATAACCGTCGGCTGCCTTTACCTTGCAGTAGGTATCCTCCGGGTTCACGCAGAGTGCCACGTTTGACGGAAGTGTCCACGGCGTCGTGGTCCATGCGAGGAAGTAGGCATCCTCTCCGACAACCTTGAAACGAACCACAGCGGAACGCTCCTTGACCGTCTTATATCCCTGCGCCACCTCCTGTGAGGAAAGCGGAGTTCCACAGCGCGGGCAGTACGGAACAATCTTAAAGCCCTTGTACAAAAGCTTCTTGTCCCAGATCTGCTTTAACGCCCACCACTCGGACTCGATGAAATTGTTGTCATAGGTAATATATGGGTTCTCCATATCTGCCCAGAAACCGACGATGTCGGAGAAATCCTCCCACATGCCCTTGTACTCCCACACGGATTCCTTACATTTTTTAATGAACGGCTCGATTCCGTACTCCTCGATCTGCTCCTTGCCGTTTAAGCCGAGCATCTTCTCCACGCCGAGCTCTACCGGCAGTCCGTGTGTATCCCATCCGGCTTTACGCGGCACATATTTTCCCTTCATTGCCTGAAATCTCGGGATCATATCCTTGATCGTACGCGTCTCCACATGACCGATATGCGGCTTGCCGTTGGCGGTTGGTGGTCCGTCATAGAACGTGTAAGTCTCGCCCTGCTTGCGCTGCTCCATACTTTTCTTGAAGATGTCATTGTCTTTCCAGAACTCTCTTACCTGCTTTTCTCTGTCCACAAAATTCAGGTTCGTGTCTACTTTGTTATACATTTTTTCCTCCAAAATAAAACATTTAAGGCTCCCGTCCTGTAAATAGGACGAGAGCCTTTATCGTTATACCACCTAATTACATTGTACACAAACTTCTCCACGCACAGAAACCCTGGGTGTGCTTCTGCAGCTTGAAAAAATCTCATCCGGAGAAAATCTGGATACCCGTTCCCTTTAACGCAGGAAAAGCGTCAGCGCCTACCGTGCTGCCTTCCTGTCTGACACAGGCTCTGCTGTGCCACATCTGCGGCTGCATTTCGGGCTGCGGCTTGGAAGGGATCTTCGTCTGCGGCTTACTCGCACCGGCTCTCACCGCCCCGGCTCGCTTTGCCTTTCATCCACAGCTTACTGTCTTCGTCACTGCCTTTGTCAACTATGTGTAAGTATAAGCCTTGCAAGCCCGCATTGTCAAGGTCTGAAATGCCGTTTCCCTGCCCTCCGGTTCTGCTCCACTTGCGGTCTTCCGCTTCTGCTTCACTTGCGTTCTTCCGGCTCTGCTTCACTTGCGTTCTTCCGGCTCTGCTCCAATTGCTGCCCTCCGGCTCTGCAGACTCTGCGTCTGTGCTATCTCCGCTTTGCAATCGTCGAAAAAAAACGCTCCTTGATCTGGTCGATCAAAATGACCGCCTTGCCGTCCGAACCGGTAAACGGTACAAAGCCACCTGCCATCGCAGCATGCCCGCCGCCGTTTCCGATCCCCTGCAGCGCCTCCGCCGTGATCTTGCCGGCGTCGAGAGAAGATTTTTCACTCCGGACGGACAGTTTGATGCCATCCCCTCTCCTTGAGTACACCACGGAAAAAGAAACCTCCACCAGCGCCAGCATAAAGTCAGAGACACTCGCGATCAATGCCTCCGGGCAGTCCTCCCCCGTATCGGCAAAGCTGATATTATCGTACACCTCAATGCTGGAAATCGCCTTGGAATACGCCACCAGATCCTCAAAACACAGGTTGCTGTTCTCCAGTGTGTGGATCTCCTCATAATCACAGTCATCGTACATCCGATAGAGCATCTCGATATCGAGCTTTGACACGCCGCGTGAAAGATTGTGCGTGTCAATGCGGATGCCGTATGTCAGTGCTGTTGCGATCTTTTTATCCATCGCAATGTCATTTTCCATAAAATACTGCGCGATCATCGTTGCGCACGCCCCGACCTCGGGGCGGATGTCCTGAAACCGGTACTGACACTTATCATTGTAAGGATGATGGTCGATGCAGATGATCTCATCTCCCGTAATATTGATGATGTTGGAATTGCCCTTCTGGGAATCCACCAGTATCACTTCGTCCTCATCCGTCAGCACTTCGGTCAGATCCTCCACATTCAACAGTTCAATGTCAAGAATCTCACACAGACGGCCGGTACCGTACCGGTCGATCTTGCCCTTATAGCAGATGCTCGCCTCGATACCCCTGGTTGCAAGCAGCCGCTTCAGACCATATGCACTTGCAATCGCATCCGGATCCGGGAAATTATGTGTCTGTATATAGACATGCTGTCTGTTGATCTGCTGTAGTAATTCTTCAAACTTTGTCATGCTTTCTCTCTCCTGCATGCGGCTGCCGGCTCACATGGTTCCGGCGCTCTGTTCTCTGGCTGCCCGGTGCTGCCGGCTCACATGGTCCAAGCGCTCTGCGTTTTGCTCGCCGATGAAATATCAAAGGTTTTTAGGTCTGCAAAGGTTTTCAGTTCCGGGACCGGCTCCGCAATCTCTCCGAATCCATATGCGGCGTGGATAAACCCGACTCCTGCCGCCCGGCTCGCATCATAATCTCCTTGAATGTCTCCGACATAGACCGCCTCATCCAGCCGGTTCCGCTCTACGACCAGCCGGATATTTTCTCCCTTCTGCCGCAGATTATTGCCATAACACTCTATGTCCTCCACCAGTTCCCACAAATCGTAGTGGTCAAGGAATGCCTCGATATACCCCTTTTGGCAGTTGCTGACAATCGAAAGATGATAGCCGTCCCGCTTCAACGCCGCGAGCGTCTGCGGCACCTGATCGTAGAGTATGCCCCCATGCTCCCGCAGATAATCATTTTCCACCTGACAGCATTCCTTTAGGAGCAGTCTCCGTTTTTCTTCGGGGAATTCCGCAAAGAGGATATCGGCGATTACGTCCATCGTTTTTCCCATTACCCCCTGAATGTCCTGCGTTGTCAGTTCTTTCTCCCTGACCCCGTACTGCCGGATTGCCACATTCCAGGACTTCGCCACATTCTCTGCGGAATCCCACAGGGTTCCGTCCATGTCAAATATGATTCCACGTTTCATGACATCATCTCCCGTTCTCTCTCTTTTGTCTAGGCTTCCTCGGAAAGTCCATACAGTCTCGTGTATTTTTTCTTCATGTAGCGCACGAGCGGCTGCGCGGACACTTCTTTCCCGCACACTGCCGCAATTACCTCTTTCGGTGTCCGCGTGCTTCCATACCAGTGAATCTTCTCATTGAGCCATTTTGTGATCTCACCGATTCTGCCGTCTGCCAGGATCTCATCCACGGAGCCGAGTTCCTCCTCCATCTTCTCGAGGTACATGCCGTCATAGATGCTGCCCAGCAGATAGGACGGAAAATACCCAAACGAGCCGTCCGACCAATGTACATCCTGCAAGATGCCTTCGGCGTCATTTTCCGGAGTGATATGCAAGTATTCCTGCATTTTCTGATTCCAGAGCTCCGGAAGTTTTTCCACCGGCACATGATCGTAGAAAATCGCTTTTTCCATCTCATAACGCAATATAATATGGAAGCAATACGTTACCTCATCCGCCTCGGTGCGCACCATACTGTTCTCCACGCGGTTGATTTCACGCTCAAACGCTTCGAGTGTCACATTCTTAAACTGTGGAAGCAATTCTCCCAGTTTTTCATAGATCGGCTTCCAGAAATTGATATTTCTTCCGAGAATATTCTCATAAAAGCGCGACTGGCTCTCATGCACCCCCATATAGCAGCAGCTGCCCGCCACCGTATTGTCGTATTCCGGGTTGACATTCTGTTCAAAAATCGCATGTCCGCCCTCATGAATCGCAGAAAACATGGCGCTGAGCGGCTCCGTCTCATAGTAGTGGTTCGTCACACGCACATCCTTTGAAGAAAAATTCGTCGTAAACGGATGCTCCGTCTCCCCGACCGCTCCCGCATCCCTGCGGAATCCGATGTAATCAAGCAGCAGCCACTGTACCCTGCGCTGTGCGTCCGGATCAGCATAGGCATGAAATGTCGGATTTTCCGGCATTTTCTTTGCAGTAATCTGCTCTACTAACGGTATCAGTTCCGTCTTCACTTCCTCAAACAGCCGGTCGATCGTTGCCTGATCCATGCCCTCCTCACACTGTTCCAGAAGTGCGTCATACACATCCTTTCCCGGATCTGTATAGCCGATTACCTGCTTCGTCATCTCAATCATATTCCGGAGGTGCGGTGCATAAATGGAAAAGTCCGATGCATTTTTTGCTTCTTCCCATGCATTTCCGGATTCCGCCGCTGCCCGCACAAACGCCTCATATAAATCCGCCGGTATTCTTTTATTGCGGTCGTAATCGCGCTTCATGCGTTTTACAATGAATCTCCATGTGTCATCTAACGCATCATATTCCGCAGGCTGCGCCAGTTTCTCCAGAAATTCTCCCAGTTTCTCCGATGTCCCCATCTCAAAGCTCTTCGTGGAAAAATAGGTCAGCGCATCCACATGCGCCGCCTGCCCAAGCTTCGGCACTGTCGTCTGCATATCCCACTGCAATAATCCTGTCACATGATCATACTGATTCATTTCTTTTAAATATTCTTTAAATTCTTCTAATAATCTACTCATCTTATCTCCTGATTTTTTCTTTATTCCGCCGGCATACCGTCAATGATTTATCGCGGATTCCTTCTCCTGACCGTTGCTTTCCCATACACCTTCAGCCGCTCTTTGACGCATACTTTCCATGTCTGCGGGTCTTACCCTGCGAACCTGCCAGCACTCGTTTTGTCACGCTGATTTTGAGTTCCGGCAAAAGTCCATAAACAGCTGCTTTCTGCACATCCATATCTCGACGATGCTCTTCTGCACATCCGATATTCCGTGGAACTTCCGGGAGGCATCCGCTAGGATTCATTTTCCCTTGTTTCTGCACTGCTTTCTGTGCATCCAATGTTCCGTGGAACTTCCGGGAGGCATCTGTCAGCATTCATTTTATCATATCTTACATAGACTGTCACGAATTATGTCGGGTGACGAAAAGCCAGGGGAGATGAGACTGGCGGGGATGGAAATCTGATAGAATCCTGAGCCTCACAGGTCTGGGAGTATATTTTTTTCTCTCCAGACCCGTTTTTCTTCCTTAAGCGGGTCTGGGCGCGTATTTTTCTTTCCCTAGACCCGTTTTCCGGACTTGACTGTTCAAAATGATTGACATAATTTCAATCCCCGGGTCTAATTGCTTGTTTTCACATTCCCTAGACCTGGTTTTCTTCCTTGGGCGGGTCTGGAAGCGTATTTTTCTCTCCCCAGACCCTGTTTCCGGGCTTGACTATCCAAAATGGTTGACATAATTTCCATTTCCCGGGTCTAGCTGCTTATTTTCACATCTACAGACCCGGTGTCGCACAAAAACATTTCAAATAAGTTAACATAATTCCAACTCATGGGTCTGAGCGCACCTTTTCTCCACTCCAGACCCGCAAAACATCTTTAGCACTGTTTCTAAAGCATATCCCACAAAAATATAGCTTTCTTCTAATATTATAGCTTCCTTCTAACCCGCAAAAATGATACGATAAGAGCGCAACCCATTGATTTTTCTGACATTTAGCACAGGTCTGCCGCACTACCGCACCGGCAGCCAGAAAGGCGGTTCCATTGAAACATTTTCTCCGATTGACCGACTATACCAAAGCTGACATTTACGAAATCTTCCATATCACCGATGAGATCCTGGAGGGGCACTATCAGAATCTGCTGCAGGGCAAAAGCGTCGTTTTATTTTTCCCGGAATCCAGCATCCGCACAAGGGTCACGTTTGAGAAGGGCATCGCGCTTTTGGGCGGTCAGCCGATTTTGTTTCCAAGTTCCGCTCTCGACAAAAAGGAAGATTTGCAAGACGTCATCGGCTACCTCAACAACTGGGCCAATCTGCTTGTCGTCCGCCACCGGGATATGGCCGCTTTGGAAAAAATCGCTGCATCTGCATCCGTACCTGTCATCAATGCGCTGACCGACGCAAATCATCCCTGCGAAATGGCTGCAGATCTGTATGCGCTCTCAAAAATACGGAATGATTTTACCATGGACCACTTTCTGTTCTGCGGTGTCACAGGAAATATCGGGCTGGCTTGGAAGGAAGCCTCCGAAGTGATGGGCTTTTCGCTGGAGCAGTGCTGTATTCCGGGATATGAGATGAATGGCGTGCCCTCACATCACTGCATCCGCGACGCCATCCGTGGAAAAGACATCATCTGCACCGACTCACTGCCGGCCGACCTTCTTTCCGCCTCCCGCGGCTGCACCGTCGATCTTGCTGCCATGAAGCTGGCAAACGAGGGTGCCATCTTAAATCCCTGCCCGCCTTTTTACCGCGGCGAGGAAGTCTCAAACGACGTCATCGACTCCGACTATTTTGTCGGATATGAATTTAAAAAGCACCTGCTCACCGTCCAGCAGGCAATCATGGTGTACTGCTTAACACACTAAACTTTTCATATAATGCATTAAGCTTTTCATTTTTTGACATAACACAATATTTCCTGCAAGAAAGAATCCTGTTTTGCAGGATTCTCCGCCTGCGGCGGGTTGCTCTAGCGACATAATTCCACTCCAACGCAGTGCAATCCTGCCCGGAGAACTTTTTCATTCATAGGACGTAATTTCCTATGAATCAAAAAAACTCCCGTGCGCGTGATACCTCTCTTTTCCACAGCACTCTGTAGAAAATACCGGCATCCCACGAACGGAAGCTTCCTGTTTCTTTTTATTCTACTTTACCTCGTCGATCGCACGTCCGATGTCATGGCGCATGTACTTATTCGCAAAATCAACCCACTCTGTCGCCTCGTATGCTTTTGCGCGCGCCTCCTTTAAATCTTTTCCGGTCGCCGTAATGCCGAGCACACGCCCGCCGTTCGTGACGATCGTGCCGTTCTCATCGAACTTCGTTCCGGCATGGAAGCAGAAATAATCGTCCTTTCCGTCGAACTTTTCAAGTCCTGTGATCGGAAATCCCTTCTCATAGGACACCGGATAACCGTCGGATGCAAGCACCACACATACCGCCGCATTGTCCTCAAACTGAAGATCAATCGTATCCAGCTTTCCATCGACACATGCCTCCATCACATCAATGATGTCATTCTTCATGCGCGGGAGCACCACCTGTGCCTCCGGATCGCCAAAACGCGCATTGTACTCAAGCACCTTCGGTCCGTCCTCCGTCAGCATCAGTCCAAAGAAAATAACGCCGGTAAACGGTCTTCCCTCTGCCGCCATCGCATCCACGGTTGCCTGATAGATGTGCTTTTGGCAGAACTCGTCCACTTCCTTTGTGTAGAACGGGCTCGGGGAAAAATTACCCATGCCGCCGGTGTTGAGTCCCTGATCGCCGTCCTTTGCGCGCTTGTGATCCTGCGCTGAGGACATGATCTTGATCGTCTTGCCGTCTACATAGGAAAGCACCGATACCTCGCGTCCGGTCATGAACTCCTCCACGACCATCGTATTTCCCGCGGAGCCGAACTTCTTGTCCTCCATGATCTCCTTAACACCCGCCTTTGCCTCCTCGAGCGTATTGCAGATCAAAACACCCTTTCCGAGCGCCAGTCCGTCCGCCTTCAATACGATCGGCATCTTCGCCGTCTCCAGATAAGTAAGCGCATCCTCTGCAGATGTGAAATTCTCGTAGGCAGCCGTCGGAATGTGATATTTTTTCATCAGATCCTTGGAAAATGCCTTGGAGCCTTCAAGGATCGCCGCATTCTTCCGCGGTCCGAATACCTTTAAGCCCTCCGCCTCAAACACATCCACAATTCCGCCAACGAGCGGATCATCCATGCCGACAATTGTAAAATCAACTGCATGCTCCTTCGCGAACGCCACCAGTTTGCCGAACTCCATCGCTCCGATCGCAACACACTCTGCAAGCGATGCAATTCCTGCGTTTCCCGGCGCACAGTAGATCTTATCCACGCGCGGGCTCTTTGCCACACTCGTCACGATCGCATGCTCACGTCCGCCGCTTCCAACTACCAATACCTTCATATCCGCTTCCTCCTGCACTCTGTAACTCATACGCTTATTTCTCAACTGTCACATGTCCGTTTGCAACAGACACTCTGCCGTTTGCAATCAGATCGATCGCCTGCGGAAGAATGATCCACTCTGCCTGCTCCATCACACGGCGCTGCAAAATCTCCGGGGTATCTCCCTCTTCGACCGCCACCGGCTTCTGCAAAATGATCGGTCCTGTATCCGTTCCCTCATCCACAAAATGAACCGTTGCACCCGTAACTTTCACGCCGCGCGCAAGCGCTCCCTCATGTACTTTCAAGCCGTAAAAGCCTTTGCCGCAGAAAGACGGGATCAGTGACGGATGAATATTGATGATCCGGTTGCGGTACTGCGCGATCATCTGCTCCGGAATTACAACGAGAAATCCTGCCAACACCACCAGATCCACCTGATAGCTGTCAAGCTTCGCCAGAAACGCTTCATTGAATGCCTCACGGCTCTCATAATCCTTCGGTGAAATGCAAAGCGCCTCAATGCCGTGCCCTTTCGCACGCTCCAACGCATACGCCCCTGGATTGTTGCTGATCACAACGTCTACCCGGGCGTTCGTGATTCTGCCCTCATCGATGGCGTCTAAGATTGCCTGCAGATTCGTGCCGCCTCCGGACACCAGTACCGCTACTTTTAGCATAAGGTTACTCCTTTTTCACCATCCTTGATCTCGCCGACAATATACGGTGTGTCTCCTGCTGCCTTCATTGCCGCGATCGTCTTGTCCACGTCCGCCGGATCCACTGCCACGATCATGCCGATACCCATATTGTAGGTGTTGTACATCATCTGCTCCTCAACTTTGCCCTCGCGTGCCATCATCTGAAAGATCGCCGGAACTTCGTAGCTGTCCTTCCGGATAACCGCATGCTTTCCCTCCGGAAGCATACGCGGGATATTCTCATAGAAACCACCGCCTGTGATATGGCTGCATGCTTTTACGCGGACGCCCGCTTCCTTCACCTCACGGAGTGCCTTCACGTAAATTCTGGTCGGAGCTAAAAGCGCCTCGCCAAGTGTTTTGCCAAGCTCCTCATGATAGGTATTTAACGTATCCGCATCCATGGAGAAAATCTTTCTCACCAGAGAGAATCCGTTGGAATGAACGCCGGAGCTTGCCATACCGATCAAAACATCGCCCGCCGCAAGATCAGCTCCCGTAATAATGTCCTTCTCATCCACGATACCAACGGAAAAACCGGCCAGATCGTACTCATTCTCCGGCATCAGCCCCGGATGTTCTGCCGTCTCACCGCCGATCAACGCACAGCCTGCCTGCTTGCAGCCCTCCGCCACACCGGACACGATCGTCGCAATCTTCTCCGGATAGTTCTTGCCACAGGCAATATAGTCAAGGAAAAACAGCGGCTCGCCGCCGGCACATGCAATATCGTTCACGCACATGGCAACACAGTCAATACCGATCGTGTCATGCTTGTCCAGTAAAAATGCCAGTTTTACCTTCGTTCCGCAGCCGTCTGTGCCGGATACTAACGTAGGCTTCTCCATATTCTTAAAGCTCTCCATGGAGAACGCACCGGAAAATCCGCCAAGTCCGCCAAGCACCTCCGGGCGCATGGTTCCCTTTACATACTTTTTCATGAGTTCTACAGACTTGTATCCTGCCTCGATATCCACACCGGAATTCTTGTAATCCATCCTATTTTCCTCCTATATGCTTGTCTGTTGTCTATCCAACGCAACACGGGCGACTTTTTGCAAAATCATCCGTTCCTGTTCCTAGTAATTCTGATATCCCACTTCCTGCAGTCTGGCATCCTTCGCCTGCACCTGCTCTTTTAATTCTTTGGAATATTCTTTTAATTTTTGCAAAATTGCATCATCTGATGTTGCCAGAATCTTTGCTGCAAGTAATCCTGCATTTGCACCGCCGTTGATCGCCACTGTGGCAACCGGAATGCCGGACGGCATCTGTACGATGGAGTACAGGGAGTCGCGTCCGCCGAGGGACGTGGTGTGCATCGGGATACCGATGACCGGCATCGGGAAGATCGCCGCGCACATTCCCGGAAGATGCGCCGCCATGCCCGCGCCTGCGATAATGACCTTAAAGCCCTTCGCCTCTGCGCTCTTTGCATACTCGAAAAATACATCCGGCTCACGGTGTGCCGAGATAATCGTCATCTCATAGTCAATTCCAAGCTTCTCTAAAATGTCGGCAGCCTTTGCCATTACCGGCATATCGGAATCACTGCCCATCACAATACCTACTTTTGCCATATTGTTCCTCATTTCTGCGCACATTCTGCCATACCGGGTTCGTGCCGGGTGCGCCGGGGCACGAATCCTGCGCACAGACCCGAATCTTTCCCATGCGCCAGTTTCTCAATCTGCTCTTAGTATAGCGTCCACGCATTTAGAAGTCCAATTAACACTTTTTATGTGATTTATAAATATAGCTAATATAAGTATCTGTTCCGCCCGGCTCATCTTCCTACCGGTCCAGCGGCTCGTTCAATGCTTCCGTTCCGGCAAGCACAAAACGTCCGTCCGCGATGATATCCTCTGTCGTACCGTCCTTCCGGATCACAGTGATCTTATCCAGCTCGTCGTACGGAATCGTAATATCGGTGTGGCAGTTTAAATATGCCTTTTCCGGATTCTCATGGCGCTGCGCCGATACCGTATTCTCCCGCGCTACAATCGCTTTTCCATCCGGATTGTAAGAGAGGTTGTCCTCCTCATGGCTGTAGCAGGTGTCCCCCACCGCAAAGTGCGGACCGGTCTTCTCCGCAATCAGAATCGGCAGTTTGTCCGCAATGTCATAGTCGCGCGCCATCCGGTATGCCGTCGTGTTCGTGCCGATTGCAAATTCTCCCATCGGCAGCGTCTCATGGTGCATCAGCACATTGTCGCGGATATAGTTTTTGTTCTCCGCCTCATCCTCGAAATTGGTGCAGGTGTATTTTTCCACCATGCCGTCCTTAAAATCGATCTCCAGATTCTTGTAATTCAGACCGTTCAGATATACCTGTCCGACATGCAGCTTTCCGTTCGTTCCCTCAAGCACCGGCGATGTAAACACCTCGCCCACCGGAATATTCACGTCCGCCACACAATTCTCAAATGCGGTCTCCCCTTCGGGATTCCGAAGTTTCCAGATGTTGACATATAAGTCGGTCTTATTGGCTCCTTTTCCGGTGATGTGCACACGGTCCGCCTGATCAAGCACGTCGATCATCTTCTGCTGCATGTTGCGGTAGAGCATGTAATCCAGCGTATTGATCTTCACCGTCTCCGCGAAAATCTCCTCAAAGCGGGCGCCGATCGACGGAAGCGGGTAGGCAATGATCGTAAAACTGCGCTCCTCCCCCTTGATGTACTGGTTCGTGATCTGTCCGCGCTGGCTCATCTCATACACACAGAGCTGCTGCTGTTTTTCACCGTAACGGAATGCCTCTTTTTTTGTCTCCGGAGAAAAAGGTTCTTCTCCGAACACCTCAATCACCGCCGGCCCCGCCATGCCGTTCGCATGTACTTTTTCTTCCTCAAATGCGTTTTTCCACGTCTCGAGTCCGCGCTCCACGTACGCCTTGTCAAGATAGTACGCGCGATCCTCCCTGTGATCGTAGTCATACTGCTTGTTGGCTGCCGTTCCCGACGCTAACATGGTCACTTCGAGTCCCATTTTTTCAAAATTGCACACTGCTGCACGCACCATACGCTCGAAGCCAATCGGATACCGTACCTGCGCCGCCGTCTTTTTGGACAGATCCTTGCCCGTCGTCTCAAAACCGATCTGGTAGCCTTCCGTGTATGTGTCCGCCATCGCCTGGATATCCGCCTCCGGCAGTGTATTTAAATAAGCGGCAATCTGTCTCTCATTCTCTCCGATATAAGCGCCGTAGCGGTAAAGGTAACGCAGATCCGACAGATCCGCCTGCATCACGATCTCCTTTTCAAAATCCTCCGCAGGATTCACAAGACGCCGCACCGACCGCTCGTCAAAAATCTCCCGATAATCATGAAAATACCAGTACACAATCTGCTGCACTTCTTTTTCCTGCGGCAGGGCATCTGCTGCTGCGCCTTCAAAGCAGTTGTAGACCTCCACAAACAGCTCCATCGCGATCGTAAGCTGCACCAGATTTCCACGGAAAACCTCCCCGCATGCCGTCCGAAGATGTGCCGCAAGAAGCGAGAGCGCTCCGCCGAACGTCTCTCCCAGACGTGCAGCGGCGTAGGCCGGATTCGCATAGCTGTGTCCGTAGGCTTCCGGCAGGATCTCCCCGTAGAGCGCCTCATTGTCCGCCTCACATTCCTCCATGCTCCGCGCCGCAAGACTGCCGCTTTTTCCTTTTTCATACAGTGCACGAAGGCTCTGTAAATATGCGGCATTTGTCCGGAAATACTCCGCAAACGGCTCCGGCGCCTGCGCCGCCTCTGCAATCTCTGCAATCCGTTCCGCTACCAGTTCATAGCGCTCCGCCGCCAGTTCATTTGTCTCCTTATAACATTCCTGATATCCCAAATCAATTCCTCCTCACAAACAATAAATCCCGCGCCATTGCGGGATTTGTATTACCTTATGAAAACGTCAGCCATGCCTGAACACAAATCCATCCGGATTACGGCTGGAGACGTCCTTTTTTTACATTTTCCTCAATGAGCGACTTTGCATACGCCCACAGTTTCTCGGATCCCTCATGTGTTCTGCTGTTGCGCGCAAGCACCTGAGACTCCCTGACGCCGTGCTCCACCCAGGATTTGCCGTCCGAAGCATTGTTCAGAAGAAGCGGCTGTACCTTGTCCAGCATATTGGCGAACTTCGCCTCCGCCGTCTCCATCGCCTCAAACTCATCCCACAGACCGCGATATTCCATGCGCTGTGCATCCGGAAGCAGCCCGAAAATACGGTCCGCCGCCTTCAACTCGCGCTCTCGCTTGGTCTTATTGCCCTCGGTATCGTATGCGTAGGTATCCCCGGCGTCGATCTCAATCACATCGTGAAGCAGCACCATCTTCATCGTCTTTAACACATCGATCTTCTCGTTCGCATAATCCGCAAACACAAACGCCATCAGCGCCAGATGCCAGGAATGTTCCGCATCATTTTCCTTGCGGCTTCCATCCGACAGATAGGTCTGTCTTGTTATCTTTTTTATCTTATCCAACTCCATGATAAAAGCCATCTGTTTCTCAAAATCCGTCATATTCTTCTCCTATGCCAAAAAGCCGATCACGTACAGCGCCACCCAGATTCCGGTAATCAGAAGCGAGCAGAGCGTCGAAAGATACGGGAACAGCTTAAACGAATTCTCTTCACCAAGACTCTTCACCGCCAGAACGAGCGCACAGATGCCGATCAGCATCGACGTCACTCCCGCACTTCCCAGATACATGCTCCCGTTCCCGCGGCTGTCAAAAGAACTGACCACCGCCGCCACCAGTATCCCGATGGAAATAATCGACAAAAAAAGTGCTGCCACACCCCTCTTTGAGTGTGTCTTCTCTGTAAATCTGTATCCGTTTCTATGTCGTCTCGCCACTTTCTTTTCCTCTCTGATTTCTCTGATGATAATAACGCACAAACAGGCGATATAGGCCGTAACCCGCCATACCGCCCAGCGTATTTAACAGGAGATCGTCCACATCAAAGCTTCCGACTCGAAAGACAAGCTGCAGCAGTTCTACCAGAAGACTCAGTTCAAAACTGTAAAATGCCGTCCGCCAGAATTTTTTACACCTGCCTGAAAAAACGGGCAGAAAAAATCCAAACGGCAGAAACGCCGCCACATTTCCCAAAATATTGAGCAGTACGGCTTTCATGCCGAGGACTCTCCAGTATTTTACAAAACGCGCGATCTCCTTTAACGGAACCAGATTGTAATGATATGCCCGCTCGCTGTAGGTGCGCCCCATCTTCTCCGAAAAGAACAGAAAATAAAACAGCACCACAAAATAAATCAGAAATAAAATTCCTGCTGCAAGACGATGTTTTCTTCTAGTTGCAGCCATACTGCTTATAGTAGTCGTCAATGGCAGCCTTGATGGTATCGTCAATCACAACACGTCCCTGGCATGTGCGGTTGTACAGATGCTCTACCACCTCTTCCATGGTAACGATCGCATTCGTCTCAAATCCATACTTTTCGCGGATCTCCTCCAATGCGCTCTTCTCGCCGCCAAGCCCCTTTTCCATGCGGTTTAAGGATACCATCAGCCCCACGATCGTGACATCTGCCGCTCCTCTCACCTTCGGAACCGTCTCCTCCATGGATTTGCCTGAAGTCGTGACGTCCTCAATCATGACCACACGGTCACCGTCTTTTAACTTACTGCCGAGGAAGCTTCCCTTATCTGCCCCGTGATCCTTCTCCTCCTTGCGGTCAGAGCAGTAGCGCACCTCCTTGCCATACAGATTGTGAAACGCCACCGCAGTCACAACGCTGATCGGAATTCCCTTGTATGCCGGTCCAAACAGCACATCAAAATCATCCCCATAGGTCTCATGAATCGCTCTGGCATAATACTCGCCCAGACGCATCAGCTGGGATCCGGTCACATAAGCCCCCGCATTCATAAAAAACGGGGATTTCCTGCCGCTTTTTAAGGTAAACTCCCCGAACTTGAGCACATCGCTCTCCACCATAAATTCAATAAACTCCTGCTTGTACTGCTCCATTCTATCTATATCCTCCTGTTATCCTAAGCCGTCTTTTGTTTTCGTTCTATTCTACTCTACCATAAAAAAAGGAGAACCGCAATGCGTCCCGGTAGCTTTCGGCCTTCCTGTTGGCGTAAAAATATTAGCAGACTCCATCATAATGTGTCCACATTCTAATTATTTTCACGGTTCCATCATACCTCATCCCTTTCCATTCCACTGGCTCACTATACACCTGATAAACCAGCCTGTGCTGAATATTGATTCTTCGCGAATAAACTCCCTGCAAATTTCCAACCAGCGCTTCATAGGGTGGTGGATTTTGAAAAGGGGTTTCCCGGATGACCTCTATCAGCTTTTTCGCCTTATCATCAAGTCTGGCACTCTTCAAATTCTTAATATCTTTTACTGCCTGCTTATCATATACAATTCTGTACATAGATCTACCATTCTACATCTTCCTCTGGCACACAATCTTCTAACCGCGTATCCATCCCGCTTCTTATGGATTCAACCATACCTGGAATTGCGTTCAAATATATCGTTTCCTGAATTGCATTCCAATCATTCTCGGAAACAAGAACCGCATTTCCTTTTTTGCTTACAATTAAAGCCGGTTCGCTGTAGCGATTAACGTCTTCTACCAGACTGTAGAGTTCCTTTCTTGCATTTGTTATATTGATTGCCGACATAATAAATCTCCCTTTTGCTTGTAGTGTAATTTCTATATTTTTTTGTTATTTTGTCATTTGAAAATCTCTTGTTCCATTCTCGTACATTCTTGTTCTTCATTTTAGTTACATCAAATCCGATGTAGTTGCCTTATGTTCTTTTATGCTTATGAATGTCGAGATTTTTATGTCATAGTTATTATAGCGTACGTCATTGCGTACGTCAAGTTGCTATTTTATTCTATGCACAAGTCACACAAATTTTTCCCATAAGCAAATAAAATATCCAGAATCCCAAAGTCAGACTTGTCTTTTCCAACTCCGGTTTCTGGATATCTTCTGTTCCTCCGATATACGCTTATAACTTCTCCGCTTCTCTTCCGTATACTTCAATCTGCGTCAGCGCAGGGAACGGCGACGGGTCGTCCGCTTTTTTCAGCTTTTCCAAGGTCAGTTCTGTGATAACCCGCTCCTCGAATACGATCTCGTGCGGCTTTTCGCTTTTTTCCAGCTCTGCCACGGCCTCGCTTCCATCCGAGAACCGGATCGTCACCTGCTTCCACCAGTTATCGTGCGGGAAATCCGCCCTTGTGTACAGACGGATACGGCTGACCGCCACCTTTCTGCCGAATTCCAGCTTCATATTCGCATCCTCGCGCCGGTTGATTCCCCACGATTCATACGGCCACTCTCCGTGCGCATCATTCACCGTGACGCCGTCGATCGCGTTTCTGGCGGCGAACACCGCCTCCCCGCGCGTCTCCACATTCGCCGATGCATGCGGATAACAGTTGGTCTCCCCATGCTGGTCCATCACATTTTTTGCAAGATTCCTGCAGGAGCCGAAGCATGTCATATCCGCAAGCTTTGCGGTGATTAAATGCCGGTTCCCGGAAAATGTCTTGGGCGAGTAGGAAATCTTTCTCTCCCCGAACGGAATCCTGTAGTGGACGTCCCCGGTCACATAGACGGTTGCCGCCCCGAGCGCATCATCCGCCATCAGTTCGTAGAAGGCATTTTTCGGGGAGATCTCAAAGATGATCTCATCTCCCTCCTCGTATTCTTTCGTGTAGACCAGTGCCGCCTCATCCTCTCCTCTGGCAACACTTAAGGTCATGCCATCCTTATTCTGTATCTTAATCGTTATCACTGCCATCTTTCCTCTCATCTCTCCATTCATACTGTGAAAAAACAAACGTCAGGATCTTCGCGTGTACATATGCGATTCCGCCGGCCGACACGAAAAGCAGCGGCCAGAACACAAACAGCGCTGCCGTGATAAACAGTGCCGCGGATGTCAGCATCAGAAGCGTCCAGCCGAAGTTCTTAAACGACATCACAAACGCAAGCGCAAGCGTCTTCTTTAAATCCGCGTCTGTCCATGCCAGCAGTGGGAACACATACAGGGCAACGAAGACAAAAATCACCGACAGCACCAGAAAAATCCAGAAAAACACCGTTCCGACGCCGCCTGCGAGGTGATAATAAAAATATAAATCCGCTCCGAAAAAGATTCCGAGCGCCAGCATTCCGATCCAGGCGATCGTCGCAGATTTAAAATTCTCCTTAAACGCCCGCACAAAATCTTCCCGGATGTAGCCCTCCTTGTTGGACGCTAACGTCATGGAGCAATAGCACAGTGCACACGTCGCCGCCCCGATTGTTACGACCGGCAGTGAAAAAAGCAGCCACAGACATGTCAGAAAAAACATATCCGTCACCTTTCCCATAAAACGCCAGACCGGATTGTCCATATCAAACATTTTTCCCATCGTCTTTCCTCCCTGTCTCTTCCTGCGAAATCATCGCTTTGTATTCCTCTGCCGAAAACGCGGCTGCCACCCCGGTGTTCTCCTCAAAGATCCACCGGAGCATCCCGACCGCCTGCTCCTTCCTCTCTGATCCGCTCACAATCCCGATCACCGGGTCTAAGAGCGTAATCCCGTACTGCTTCACAAACGCGGTATCTGTCAGTGTGATGCCGCATGCCACACCGTTTTTTTCATAGATGCGCGCCCCCAGCGCTTCACATGCCCCAGCGCCCAGCAGTTCCCCAAGATCAGCAAACGCATTCAGGTTACAGTAATAGTCAAACACATCTTTTTCCAGAATCATGAAGTCGAGCTCGTGCGCATACACGTACGTCGTGATCGTTGCGAGGGAATCCTGCGTATTGGCATCGGCGATCGGCGTCTGCCCCAGCGCGGCTGCATCCATGGTAAGCGCTGTGTCCACGACGACCTCCTCCCCGTTAGGATCGCCCCCGATCCCGGCGAGGATCGCCTCCTCCATCTGGGTTGTCACCGCATCGTCCTGCACATTGTTGACCACTTCTCCCATGAGAATCTGTGTCTTTTCTTTTTTCCCCATGGTGTCCGCAACATAGAGGACCGCTGCCGCGAGAACCACTGCAAAAATTACGACACCTTTATAATAAGTCCACCAATGCTCCAGTTTCTTTCGCACCGCGCATCCTCCTTTTTGCTTCTCTCCTACCAGTTCAGAACGTCGCCCACCAGCACATCCTCGGCCTTGTCAAAGACAATCACATTTCCGTAGCCCATACAGCCGTCTGCCTCCACGAGGTCGGTCGGCGAATTGACCTCCTGATGGCAGAGGATCACCACATATTCCTTTTCGCCTGTGGTGATCTTTAATGCCTCCGCCATCGTCTCCGGATAGTCTGTCTGCTTTAATGCCGAGCGCACCGGAAGCTTCTCAATCGAAAGCGGGCGTCCCGGATGTGCATCGATGACCGTGATAAGGCTGGTAAAACCGTCCCCCGGCTTTGTCACCTTACACACCGTATTTTCCTCTTCCACATTGTAATGTCTTGCAATGTGGCCGCGCTTAAGCTCTGCTTTCACCTGCGCCGACACAAAATAAAAATCCGCTTCTGCCATTTTACCACGATAGGCCACGCATGGGAACTTCTTTTCTCCCGGCGCAGTCAACGTCACCGCACCATGATTGTTAAAATGAAAATACTGCTGGTAGGTGTGACAGTCCCCGGTGTACATCTCATCCACCAGAATATACAGGTCAGGCTTTATGTAAACCACCTTCCGGTTCACATAGACGCCGCCCGGAAGATCCATGTAGCCGAGCTGCCCCGCCTGTGCAAATTCCGCCAGCTCCATGCACCGGAAATTCTCTTTGACCGGCTGGGAAAGCTTCGAGCACTCCCAGGAATCCTTGCAGACGGTAAACGGCAGATCATCCACCGTGATCGTATTGTGTCCTGACGGATCCTTGTACGAAAAACGCTTTGGTCCTGAAACGTAGGTATATCTACCACCGTCCATCAGCACATCCTCGCCGTTTACAACCAGGTCGATGTGCAGCTTATCGGAATGTCCGTGCCCCGCTCCCATCGTCCCGGAATGCAGATGCAGGAAATTGGCGCGTTCTGACCAGTCCGACCGGAAATAAGTGTTCCCGCTGTGTTCCAGAAACAGCGATGTAAAGTCCGGTTTTCTGCGCTCCATCACCGCATATTCTTCCCCGGCTTTCATGCCGAGATCCCAGATACTTTCATAATCAAGACGGTCGAATCCGCCAAACCGCAGCACCGGATTTAAAAACAGATACGCCGCCACGCTGATGCGGTCCCGCACATCCACGTCGTCGCTGTCCCCCATCATCACGATGTGGTGATCCGGCTTTAACCACGCGACATCCGCCATTGCCATCTTCTCCGTCTGGCGCAGGATCACGTCCGGCAGTGCAATGCCGTTCCGCTTTGCCAGAAGGATCACGTCTAACAGGCAGTGCAGCACCTCGTTGTGATACATCGGCGACTGCTCCCAGTGCACGCCGTCCGGCATGATCTGCATCCGCACCTGCACCTCAAGATTCTTCACGGCAAACGCGATAAACTGCTTTGTCTTCTCGCTCTGCGGGAGACACACGCCGATCTCAAACAGCCCGTGATTCTCAATGACGCCCCAGTTACTCATATAGCGGTAAGCGGAATGACATTCCATGATGTGTTCCGCCTGCAGGATCATGCTGTCATAATATTTCTGTAAAAACGCTTCCGTGAGCGTCGGGCTGTCATGAAACAGCCAGATCGCCTTGCTCCAGTATTCCCCGCGAAAGCCGGTGTCTAGACTTCTCCACGGTCCCGCCGCATACTTCTCGTTCAGCGGGACATGATCGATCCAGTCCTCCGCAATCTCCATAAACGCTCTCGCATATTTCTCATCCCCGGTCATCTGATACGCCTGACCGAGCGTCATGAAAAAGCGGTGTCTGTTGAACTGCCAGACAAATTCCGGATCGTCTGCCGGCATATACGTCCAGTCGATCGCTCCGTCAAACTGTACCGGCTCGTCGGTCTGCTCCAGATCCCACTTGGAGTTGAACAGAAAATATTTCCGGCACACACCGTCCGCCACCGCAAGCGTCTGCGCGACATCTTCTGGAAATTGCTCCCTGCAGTACGCCCCGACCGCTTTTCCATCCTCACAGTAATAGTGTGATGCATCCCTGTCAAAAAATGCTTCTCTTTTCATCCTGCCATACCTTCCTTTTTCCCTTGTTACCAATACGGATTCCAGTCTTTTTTCAGCCGCATGAGCGCTTCCATGTAAAAATAGTCTCCCCAGATATTGCACTCGTCCACCCCGTAATGATTGCAGGTATTATACGGAGAGTGGTTGGAATAGGTGCTGTGTAACACCAACCCGTTCGACTCTTTTGGATCTTTCACCGCGTATCCGTCGTACAACGCCTTCATCAACCGTTTTGCCGTTGCACGGTAAGCTTCTGCCTCGTCCGGCTTTAGATATTTTGCCATCTCAAGCATTCCGCATGCTGCGATCGACGCCGAGGAGGAATCTCTCGGCTGATCGTCCCCGTCCGTGAACTCCAGATCCCAGAACGGCACCATATCCTTGGGCAGATGCGCCAGGAAAAAGTCCGTGACATCCCGGAACTTCTGAATGTATTCTTCCCTTTCCGTGTACTTGTAGGCGAGCGCCATCCCGTAGATGCCCCATGCCTGGCCTCTCGCCCACGCCGAACCGTCGCGGTATCCCTGACAGGTGGCTCCGTGATCCGGTGCCCCCGTCTTCATATCGAAGAAAAAGGTGTGCCAGGTGGAATGATCCTCACGGATCACATTGGCGACCGCCGTGTGAATATGCTTCTCCGCAATGTCCCGATACTTCGGATCGCCGGTCTCCTCCGACGCCCAGTAGAGCAGCGGCAGATTTAAAAGACAGTCGATGATCAGCCGGTAGTTTTCCGGTGCATCCATCGCACCCCACGCCTGTATAAAATTGCCCACCGGGTGAAATCTGCGGATGAGCTGATCGGCTGCCAGTATGGCTGCCTTTCTTCCCGTCTCATTCCCGGTCAGTTTATAGCCCGCCACGCAGGACGGCGAATACAAAAATCCCATATCGTGGTGATCGACTTCGATCTTGTTTTCAATGCGGTTCAAAAAGCTGTCAATCTGGATTTCACCGGCTTTTTTATAGATGTCTTTCCCGGTATCCTCGTAGGACAGCCAGATCTCGCCCGTCCAGAATCCCGTCGTCCAGTCCACATTGTCCGTCGGCGCGTAAAACCCGTTCTCGCTGTAAGCCTTCTGGAACTTCGTCGTGAACTCCGGCAGATTGCGCTTTACCTGCGCCGTGGAGAAATCCATCGCCTCTCTGATCTCCTGCTCTGTGATCTGCGGTTTTTCTTCGTATCGCATACCCTTCTTCTCCTTTTCCGTTTTCAAATCATGTTATGTTTATCCAACACGTTATTCCTGTAGAGTAAAACAAAGCCGTCACACAAACGATCTCTTTTTGTGTGACAGCTTTGTTACATACCTTCGGTCTTAGCCCTTTAAACCGGTAGATGCAATTCCCTCTACAAAGTATCTCTGCAGACAGATAAATACGATGAGTACCGGAATCAGGGAAAGTACCGAGCCTGCCATAATCAGTCCGTACTGGGAGGAATACTGACCGATGAACATTTTGAGACCTAACTGAATGGTCTTCTTCTCCTGGGATTTTAAGTAAATCAATGGTCCGAGGTAGTCATTCCACGTTGCCACGAAAGTGAAGATTGTCAGCGTGGACAGCGCCGGTTTTGACAGCGGAAGCATGATGTGCGAATAAATTTTGTATTCACTCATGCCGTCGACTCTCGCCGCCTCACACAGTTCGTTCGGAATACCGTCATAGAACTGTCTCATCATGAACACGCCGAATGCGGAAAATGCCTGCAGACAGATCATTGCGAGCAGCTTATCGTTCAATCCCATCTTACGCATCATGATAAACTGCGGAACCATGTATACCTGCCACGGCATAGCGATGGTCGCAATGTATGCCATGAACAGTACATTCTTATGCTTGAACTCCAGTTTTGCAAAAGAGTATGCTGCAAAGCTGCTTGTCAAAAGCTGTAAGGCGGTCACCACGATTGTGAGGAACACGGTGTTCTTCACGAACGTGCCAAACGGAATCTTCGTCCAGATATCCACGTAATTGCTCCAGCGCGGTGTCTCCGGAATCAGAACAAACGGCGTCATCTGGAATACTTCACGGTCTGTCTTAATGGAAGCGGACAGCATCCAGATAAACGGGATCAACATTGCCGCCGTGATAATCAGTAAAATCAGATACAGGAAGAACTTCTTGATCAGATTGTTTCGTTTCATCGATGTTTCTTTTTTCTGCTTTGTCATTATTTCTCTCATCTCTGTTCTCCCCCTTTCTAGTCTTCTAACTTCTTCTCATATGCAAACTGTATAATCGTTACAGCAAGTACCAGTACAAACAGTACCATTGCGACCGCACTCGCATAACCGAGTTTCCAGTAATCAAATGCATTTTCGTAAATGTAGTAAACAAGTACGGATGCAGAGTTGCTTAACTTGCCCTGGCTTCCGCCTGCCAGCATGATGGCGATGTCATACACCTTAAAGCAGTTGATCGTCAGCATCACGACAACGAAAAAGGTGGTGGATCGCAGCTGCGGCCAGGTGATATATTTAAATTTCTGCCAGGTCGTCGCCCCGTCGAGGCTTCCCGCCTCGTATAATTCCGACGAGATTCCCTGCAGTCCCGCAAGGTAGATTACCATGTAGTAACCCATATATTTCCAGACACTGAATAAAATAAGTGTCAGCATAATCAGATTTCCGCTAAACCAGTTCGGCAGATTCTTCTGCTCGATCCCGCAGATTGTCATCAAAAGATAATTCACCGGTCCCTTGGTCGGATGAAAAATCATGGACCATACCGTTGTGATGGCAACGAGGGATGCTACATACGGGAAGAACGATACCGTTCTAAAAAATCCTCTTCCCTTCACCTTCTGGTTTAAGACAATTGCCAGTGCCAGCGACACAACCATGGTAAGCGGTACCGTGCCGACACAGTAGATAATCGTGTTTTTTAAGGATGCCGTGAAAAAAGTATCCGACGGCAGTTTCAAGAAATTGGAAAGTCCGACAAACTGAATCGGGTTGTTTCCATCCCATTCCGTAAATGCCAGAATAAAGGCAAATATGATCGGGATCAATGTAAATACGGCGAATCCGATGAAGTTCGGCGCAATGAAAGAATAGGCAACCAGATCGTCTCTGGTCTGCTTTGACAGTTTGCGGCCGCTTCGCATTGCAGCAGCCTTCCACTGCAGTTTGTTTCTGTTTTGAATCAGTTTCTGTTTTTTCTTGTTATCAGTTTCGTTCTGACTTTGTTCCCACAGTCTTGCCATTTCGGCTTCCATCTGCTCTAATTTTTCTGCTTTCTTCTTATCCATAACCATGCCCAAAAGCCAGATACGGCTTATTTCCTTTCTCCTTTAAGCTGTTTCATTTTTAAGGGCCGGCTGTTTTCAGCCAGCCCTTTTATCAGCAGTCGTGGTTATGCTTCCGTTCCATTACTGGTTCAGAATCTTTCCAACCTGCTCATTCATGGATGCTACACCCTCTTCTACGGTCACTTCACGGTTCATGATGGAAGTGTGGTAGGTGTCGAGGATACTGTTGATCTCTGATACGTTCTCAGCATACGGTACCTCAAGGTATGCATTTGTGATATTTAATGCTTCCTTGCTGCCCTCGTCTGTCGGGAATCCTGCCATGCCGGCGATTGTGTTGATGACATCGTCCGTCATAATTGCCGGGAAGTTACCGGTGGAAGCCATTACCTTAGCGCCCTCTGTACCGGATACCCAGTTTACAAAATCAAATGCTGCGTCCTTGTTTGCGGAAGCGCTTGTAACAGCAAGACCTGTGATCGTAGCGATCGTGCTGCCTGCCTCTGCTCCGTCCGGATGCGGATAGCTTGCGATACCCCAGTTACCGCAGAGAGAGCTGTCATACTCACCGCTGTCAAGATTGGAGATCAATGTGGAGATGAACCAGGAACCCATGTTCATCATAGCAACATTTCCGTTGGAGAATGCTGCGGAGTAGTGAAGACCTTCTGTGCTTAAGTCTGTGTAGGTCTGGCATACACCGTCATCCTCTTCACTTAAGATCATGTCATAGTACGGAATCATCCAGTCGTAATTGCCGTCCAGGATAGAGTGTTTTCCATCCAGGATTCCGAACAGTTCGACTGCGGATCTCCATGTGTGATAATGGCATCCGTATACCTGGGAACCGTAGGTGGTATCTGTCAGCTGTCTTGCCAGTGCATCGTAATCTTCCATCGTCATATCGTTGGACGGATAAGCAATGCCTGCTGCATCAAATACATCTTTGTTGTAGTAGATCAGCCAGTAATCGCTTCTGAACGGAAGTTCATATAAGCTTCCATCTACTGTTACCTGATCTGTGATTCCGTTGAAGTCTGCGAGGTTAATTCCTGCATCTGTGATGTAATCATCCAGGGACTCCAGCGTGTTCTTCTGAACCAGCGTTGCGTAACCCGGTACATCCTTGATCGTAACCACATCGAAGTCCGATCCGCTTCCGGATAACTCCGTTGCAAGGACAGTCATGTAATCGGTTGATCCAAGGTCTACCATCTCAATGGTGACGTTTGGATTTGCAGCCTCATATGCCTCCTTGAGTGCGTTCCAGTAAGGAGTGGTCTCCTGATCCCAGATTGCCCATTTGAGAGTGACTGCCTCTCCATCTGTCGCAGCCGCATCTGCTGCTGTCTCAGTGCCTGCCGCAGCGGTGTTTGTGTCTGCTGCCGCATCTGCTGATGCATCCGTTGAAGCTGTTTCCCCAGAGCCACAACCTGCAAGTAACGCCCCTGTCATGCTTGCTACAAGAAGCATGCTCAATACTCTTTTTTTCATCTGAATCCTCCTTTTCGTATCTCTATCGTTCTCCGATAAGATGATTTTATTATATTGGCTTTGCCATACAATGGACATAGATTTTTTTACGTTTAAATTCACATTTTTTTCCTCTTTCTGTTTTCGTCTGCATTTTTTCTTCCCAAACCTGTCTTTTTTCTCAAAACCTGTCTTTTTTTCTTCACTTTGCTTTTCGCTCTCCCAAAATGGATTTTTTTCTTTCCGAATTTTCTTTTTGTGTCTATAATATAAGGTATGAAGAAAAAATTTACGACGATTCGATCCCGAATTACACTGACTACGATTACACTCTGTATTTTCTTAAGTATCGCTGTGTCCTATATCAGCTATTCTTTCTATTATAAAAGTGTAAAACAAAATATGATCCGCACCGCGGAGTCCTCTCTGACACTGCTCGGCTCCTCCATTGACAGCAACATCCAGGATGCTTATTCTTTCGTCCGCAACTGTCAGGCGAACTCTTTTATCCTGAATTATCTGTCGTCACAGGGTTCTCAGAGTGCGCGTATCACCGCCTCTACTTATCTGAAGGGAAGCTACAACAGTTACGATGGCCGCTACTATATCAAGCGCATTTTTATTGCCTCCTACAAGAACCGGGATTTTATCCAGGCTCTTGCTTCCACCAACAACCAGCCCTTCCACTCGGCAGATGATATCCGGGATCTCTATTTTTTTGACAGCTACTACAGCAGCCCTTCCTATTCTTATAGCGAAGGTATCCTGACAACCGACGGCGGTTCACAGTATCTTCCGATCATCCGGCCGCTTTACAGCCAGTATAATTCCGACGAGCTCGGTTTTATCTACATCGAAATGTCGCCGAACGTCGTCACCATACCGCTTAAGACCGCCGGAACCTACCAGAACAACGACTTTTACCTGACGTTGGAAGATCACAGCTATGTGTACAGCAATTACACCCTGACGGACGCCAACCCTTCCTATGAGATTACGGGAGATCTCTCCTCCATTGCATCTTTCTCCGATACGATCGTAAAGGAGATTTCAAATGCCAACGGAAAGTTCGTCTCCATCTCGGTTCCGCTCGCCGCGGAACACTGCTATATCACGCAGCTGATCACGGTCAATACGTTTTACGGACAGCTTGCATCCATCATTTTCGTCATCGTGGCGTGCGCCGTCATTACCGGTATCATTCTTCACACGATTTTTAATCATATGATCAATCATCCGGTACAGGAACTGCAGGTCCGAATGAAGCACATTTCCGAGGGAAATTTCGAGCGCGACTCCTCGATCGAGTGGCAGCATGAGCTCGGCGACATCGGCAGAAGCATCAACGATCTCGCCGAAGATGTGAAAACACTGATGGATCAACGGATCCGCGATGAAAATGAGAAGCGTGAGTACGAGTACAAAATGCTGCAGAGCCAGATCAATCCGCATTTTCTCTACAACACGCTCAATTCCATCAAATGGATGGCAACGATCCAGAATGCGCCTGGCATCGCGGAGATGACGACGGCACTCTCCAGACTTTTAAAAAACATCGCAAAGGGAACAGAGAAGGCGGTTCCGCTCTCTGCAGAACTCTCCCTTCTGGATGATTATTTTACGATTCAGAAATACCGTTATGGAGGAACCATCTCCTTAGAATACAGGATCGATGACGGGGCGGCATTAAGCTGTCTGATTCCGCGCTTCACCTTACAGCCGGTCGTGGAAAATTCTATCTTTCATGGCATTGAGCCAAAGGGAACACCCGGAACGATCACTATTCACATTTTCCGGAAAAATGACGCGATTCTTCAGATCGACATTACCGACGACGGCGTCGGCATGACGGAAGAACAGGCAAGACAGCTTTTGTCCGAGAACAAGAACGAAAAGACTGAATTTTTCAGGGAAATCGGCGTCAGCAACGTGCACAAGCGGCTGCAGTATGAATTCGGCGAAGATTACGGCCTGCGTGTGGAAAGCCGGCTTTCCGAATTTACCACTGTGTCCGTCCTGCTTCCGTTTGCGCCGCAGGAAGACATCGGCTAAATGCAGACAGATATTTTTACAACAAAGAAATGGGGTTACAGTTATGGTACAGCTTCTTATCGTGGATGACGAACCGCTGGTTCAGATCGGCATCCGCTCCATGTTAAACTGGGAGAGCATGGGAATTGAAATTGCAGGCACTGCCACAAACGGCAGGCAGGCATATGATATCATTCTGGAAAAGCATCCGGAAATTGTGATTACAGACATCAAAATGCCGATTATGGACGGCATGCAGCTGATCGAGAAATGCCAGTCCCAAGAGCATCCGCCTCTTTTTATTCTCTTAACCAGCTATGAGGAATTTGCTCTGGTAAAACAGGCGATCTCCTACCAGGTGCTGGATTATCTGGTAAAGCTCGAGCTGACGGAAGATGTGTTAAACGCTGCCATCCAGAAGGCTCTCGGCATTCTGGAAAAAGAGAGAAAACAGGCAGCCATCCCGGAAACCGGGTCCGATCTCTCCTTATTGCAGGATAATTTTTATATCCGGCTGCTTCTAAATCTATTCGAGACAGAGGAACAATTTGCGACACAGTGCGATCTTCTGTCCGTCCGCTTCACTGCCGCCGGCTACACGGTGGCGTATCTGGAAATGCAGAATACCAGGCAGAGTGCGTCCGCTGTCGCATCGTCGGACATCACACTCTACCGCAGCAGCTACCAGATGATCCGGAATCTGATCGTCAAATATGTGCCATGCCGGATTCTGTTCCTTGACACGACACACCTTGCGATTATTTTTTCCCTGACCAAAGAACAGACGGGCAGCTATCATCAGCTTCTGACCGATGCACTCACACAGACAGGCGACATGCTCTACAATTATTACAGCATAAGGATTCTTGCATCGGTCGGCTCTCTCGTCGAAAATCCGAGAGATCTGTCCGCCTCCTACTCGGACGCCAGACAGATTTTCCCGGACGTCCGCCAGAGTGATTCTGCCGTTATCTTTGCCGACGAGGACAATCCCGCCCGCGAGGAGCACAACGTCTTCAACATTGCCATCTTTAAGGATGAGCTGCAGAAAGCGTTCAACGAATACGATCCGGAAGCACTCTCCGCAGTCTTCCACGACATCATTGACCTGTTTTCCAATGATAAGAGACATTACTCCCAGGCCTTATCCGCCGCGAGCAACGTGCTGCACTTAACCCTCTCCTGCCTGAGCAACGGGGAAGAACAGTTAAACCAGATCTTTGGTGAATCCGCCAACGGGTACAACTGCCTCTACGAGGCGGAAACGGTGCCGCAGGTGCTCTCCTGGATGACCGTGCTGTGCGACGGTCTGTGCCGCCTGTTTTCCGAGCACAACAAGGATTACAAGAACCGAACCATCTCCGCGGTCAAGAAATATATCAATGAACACGTCGATGAGAAGATCACGCTGAATCAGCTCTCCGACGTCTTCAACATCAGCCCGAATTATCTGTCGATCCTGTTTTCCAAGTACAACGATATGGGATTTATAGATTATGTAAACCACGCAAAGATTGAATGTGCCAAGGAAATGCTGGATGAGGGAACGCTCAAGATCTATGAGATCTCCGACAAACTGGGGTACGAGAGCGCGTTCTATTTCAGCCGGGTATTCAAAAAGGTGGAGGGCGTGTCGCCGCGCGACTATATCAACCGGACTTGAGGCACTTCTTTCTTTTGCCCGTGTTAAATGTTATACCATTTAATCTCGTTTGCCTCCATCTCCAGAGGAAAACTGCTGCCATCACCACGATAAACCACAGTTTTCTGGCGGGCATATGTATTGTTGACCACGCAGAACCTGCCATTTTTCACATAGGCATGTACTTCCACATTGAAGTTGGAACTGAACCACTGATGCAGATCCTTCTCTCCGTGGGTACTCCACAGAATACTGCGGTACAGAATACGGCTGTTCTCAAAGCTGTAAGGCAGACCGCTGATATAAACACAGCGCCCCTTTCCAAACTCATGGACAGCCATCTGCACTTCCTTCTCCCGCTGTACCAGAATTTCCGTGTCCTCGTAAGCGAAGATGTTCTTTTTACCCTCACCAAAGTCCACTGGCTTCGTGGTATCTGCCAGAATGAAGTGATCGGGATGCTCCTCCCAGTTATATTTATCGTAGTTTAAAGTAAATCCGGTTTCTTTTTCCACGCCGAGCATATCTGCAAGCTGCAGGTAATGCCCCTGAAACTGATGACCAGACGGCTCACCGACACCGATAAAACCTCCGCCGTTATATACAAACTCACGGATAGCTGCGGAAATGGCAGGATTCTCCCAGATGCCGCCACCGGTATGAGCAGTATCCCCATCTCCCACATTGATAATCACATCCAGATCTTTAAGAATTTCCGGATTTGCCAGAATATCATCAAAGGAAATAAATCGCACATCGAAAGGGGCACCACTTAATGCTTCAATAATTCCCGCATAGCTGTAATTCTGTTTCTGGTATAGGGCATGGTGTACCATATGGCATCCCCAGCTTCTAATTTTACCCCAGCTGTTCAACACAGCTACTTTCCTCACGCAATAAGGAATCGTTCCCTTTGCGTTCTCATACAGCTCGCGGAACTCGTTGCACACATTCTCTACATAATCCAGAAATTCCGGAAAATCCAGAGTCAGCTTCAGATATCCACCATAGCCGATCCGGTCAATAGGTTTTCTCAGAATGGCACGTCTTGCGGTAATCCAGTTCTCCTTTGCCTCCTTCACCGGGTCTCCGCCGTCACAAAAAGTATCGGGGAAAAAGTACGGTAAAAATCTTCCCTCCGTGTATTTTACACCTTCAATATCGGAGATGAGACGAAGGGTACTACCGTTTCCTACACTGCCTACCACCGCATCAAGTCCAATGGTGGCAAATTCCTCCATAAACGGCTCGGTTCCAATCCAGTGATCCCCAAGAAACATCATTGCCTCTTTGCCATACTCATGGGTAATGTCTACCATCTCTTTGGCAATTTTGGCAACCTCCCTGCGCTGGAATGCCTGAAAATCTTTGAACTCCCTGCTAGGCACACGGTACTGGTTGTTGTAATAACCCTGGTCAATGATGTACTCAGGCCGGAACCTGTAACCGGCCTCCTTTTCAAACTGCTCTAAGATATAAGGGCTGACAGAGGCAGAATAGCCATACCAGTCCACATATTTTTCTCTCTTTAACTCATCAAACATCAAGGTAAACTGATGGAAAAAGGTTGTATAGCGAATCACATTCACGTAGGGATGATCCGCGCAGTATTTGCGAAGACGCTCCAGGGAATATTTGTGGGTCTTAGGCTGTCTCACGTCGAAAGTAATCTGATGTTCAAAGTTTTTCCAGTCGTTGGTAACCGCATTGTACATATGTACCGGATCCCAGATAATGTAAGCCAGAAAGCTGACCGTGTATTCATGGAAAGGAATGGCATCATGAATGACCACGCAGCCCTTTTCCTCCTCATATTCCCAATGATCTGCGGACACAACATTACCGGTAGAACGGTCGACAACCTCCCACCACCGTTTTTTGTCGTCTCTGGTATTGACCATCATCAGTTCCTGGGATATACCTTTCATAAGGGGAATCTCTAAGTCAGTATCCACAGCAGTGTAAAAGGATGTCATCACATAGCACTGCTGTACTTCATCCGGGTTTGCCTTTGCCCACTCGTTGTCCTTCCGGGTAGTATAATAGGTGGCATAAATTTTTGCCCCGGTTCTGACCAGTTCCTCTGGAAACTCTGTACCGTCGCAGTCACGAATGGCATCAGCACCCCAGCGTTTCATCAATTCTATGGTTTCCGGCACCACATCCAGGTTGGTAGGAATGGTTACACGTCCCTCTTTTAAAGTCATTGGTCTCTTTTCCTCCTGCAAAAGTTAAGTCGTTGTAACAGCGTTTTACAACGGAATAATCGTATTATCCTCCTCGGTATAAGTTCCACCGCCCATCTTGTTACGGACAAAAGGCACACCCTCCCTCACATAAAAAGTGTTATGGGCGAGCAAAGCATCCGGGTTCTCCGACGGGCTTACCGTGCCCCCCAGATCGTCATAGCTCACATTATGGCAAAAACTGTTGTGAATTGCTTCTGACTGGCAGAACATAATGCATCCGCCCTCGTTTTGTCTGCTGTAATTGTATTCGTAAATGGTTCCATCACCAGAATCCGCATCGTAAGCCATCCCGTCCTGATTTAATCTTGTATCTGCCACTTCATTGCAGCGGAACAGGGCATCCTTGCACTTCCATGGCCAGATGCCTGCTGCCACTTTTCCGGCACGGTTCTCCGGCCGGCAGTAAATCCTGTCATTGATTTCGCATGCAACGGAATCTGCTGTATTGTGTTCTACTAATGGGCGCAAAGCATACATCGCAGTGATGCCATCGCCCCCAGCGGCTTTTACATAATTGTCCCGGATGACCATATTTTCATGTCCGTATTTCAAAAAGGTATCCTCGGGCAGTTCCGCCCCCTGGAATTTGTCATGTGCATAGGTGTATCCAACAGCGATTCCCCAACGGCTTGTCTTGTATACAAAGCAGCCTTCCACAGTGATATCTTTAAAGCGCGCCACACCGGTAGCTTTTTCATCGGCAGGCTTTAAAGCTGTCATATAAATGCCGCCGTTGTTCATATGTTTGTCATAGACATTGCCATTCACATCATGGATAGAAAGGTTGCGCAGGGTAATGCCGCTGCGCACTCCCTTATCCTTTGCCACCACAGCCACGCCAGTGCGGTTCATTTTATGAGGAGCACTGTAATCTTCACCCAGAATTTCCACTGCCTGATTGCTAATCTCAATATCATGGATGACCACATGCTCTACATCATATAAAAGTACGGCAGAGGATACATAACCTTGATAAACATGCGCAGGTGAATCCAATGTTGTACCGTAATCCTGATACCAGATGCCCTGTCCCCCGGCTGCTATCAGGGGATTTTTTCCCTCCCCCTCTTCTTCCGGTGAATAAGAGCCAATTTCAATGGGATGCTCCCTTGTTCCACTGTCTTTTATCTGCAGAAACTGATCTGTAAAAATGGAATCCCGGGCCAGCAGCACCTTATCGCCAGGGTACAGTTTCAATCTGTTTACCTGAAAAAGGCTGGCAAACGGGGAATCCATGGTCAGTCCATCGTTACTATCACGCCCGGTTTTCTGATTGACATAATATGTCCTGTATGAGCCTGTCATAGGCATCCTCCCTCAGTCTTTTTTCGATAATCTGCCGGACATCCTCATAGTCAAACAGATCCCCATGGTAACGTCCGAACAAATCCTGGTTATTTTCATAAAATGCCCGCTTTTCTTCCTCAGTAAAGCCGGGGCAGACCCCCAGCTTTTTTATCTGCTCCGAGGGCTGAACGAAGTCCAGCTTAAATCGTGTGAGCTCGTACTGAAGATACATGGCTGGAGAATAAAAACGGACACCATAAAGAGAATTTTCCTTATTTTTCTTCGCCCGCCTTTTTTCTAAAGCCTCGATACCGGCATCTTCAATGAGCCCGAACTGTTTTGCAAGAAGAAGGGCTGCCTGCGCCTCCTCCCATTCTTTTTTATCCAGACAATATTTCCGATTCATTATTTCACTGCTCCTGCAATTCCATTGGCAAAACTCTTTTGTAAGCACAGAAAGATAATTGCGGTAGGAAGGGTACAAATCAATACCCCCAGCATTAACATACCATAGTCTACGCTGTAACCACTTTTTAAGTTTGCAACCAACATGGGCATGGTAATCTGGTTGCTGTCCTGCAAAATAATCGTTGGCCAGAGATAGTTATTCCAGGCATTCATGAAAGTTACTGTCATGGCTGCGCCGTAGGTAGACTTCATAATTGGCAGGAACATGGTAAAAAAAATCCTGATCTCACTAAGTCCTTCCAGACGGGCTGCCTGGATAATATCATGAGGGAAAGAACGGGCTGCCTGCCGGAACATCATAATGAGAAATGGTGTAGAAAGCGACGGCAGTGCCAGTGCAATCCATGTATTAACCAGTTTCCATGAAGAAAACATTTTAAACAAAGGAATCATAATAGCAACAAAGGGAAGCATCATGGCAAGAAGCAGAATGTTCATCAGAAGGTCTTTACCCTTGTCATGATAAATCTCAAAGCCGTATCCTGCGATGGAGCAGATTAACAGCGCAATCACAGTAATCACAATTGCATTGCGGAAAGAGTTAAACATGGCTCGTCCCAGATTCTGGTTTGCAATGAGACTCTGGTAATTTTCCATCAGATAAACACCTGGGAACAGTTTTCCACGGACAATATCAATGCTGGAGTTGGTTGCTCCACAAATCATATAGTACAGGGGAAACGCTGACAGGAAACTGGCAATGATTAAAATAATATAAGCGATAGTTGTCTTTACTTTAGTCACGTTTGTCACCTACTTTCATCTGGATTGCAGAAAGAACTGCCACACTCACAAGGATAAATACGGAAATTGCCGCCGCATAGTTAAATTTGGGTGTTTCCACAAAGGAGATATTATAAACATAATGCGCCAGTGTCATGGTGGACTTACCAGGACCGCCGGAAGTCAGGTTAACAGACTCATCAAACAACTGTAACGTACCTGAAGTTGACATAATAGCCGTCAACAGGATGGTAGGCTTCAATAAGGGAATGGTAATCTTCATAAACTGCTGAAAAGGGGTCGCTCCATCAATATAACTTGCTTCGTATACGGAATCATCAATATTCTGTAAGCCCGCAAGATAGAAAACCATATTGTATCCGGTCCATCTCCAGATCAGTGCAATGATGATGACAAAACGGGCTGCCCATGCATTCTGGAACCAGTCCACTCTGTCAAAGCCAAGGGTCGTAATAATATTATTTACCAGACCGTCCTGGGCAAATAAGGATTTGAAAATCATGGAATAGGATACCAGTGATGTCGCACATGGAAGAAAGATAAGAGTACGGAAAATACTCTTTCCTTTAATCTTCGGACTGTTCAAAAGATGTGCCAGCCCCAGTGCCAGAAGTAACATGACAGGCACCTGGATTATAAAGTAAAATACAGTGTTAAACAGACACTGCTGGAACGTCTTATCCTTTAATATTCTCTGGTAATTTGCCAGCCCTGCAAATCCTGATCCTTTTTTGGTAAAGGACAGGATAATTGCCTGTATCATAGGATAAAAGCAAAAGATAAAGATAAGAAGTGCAGCCGGAATTAAAAATGCCCATCCGGTCAGGTTATGTTTTTTTTCCAAACTCATTTTTGCTTTCTTCTGTTTCATATAAATTCTCCTGATTAAAAAGAATATCGTTTCGCGATATTCTGCGCCGCTTTTACGCCGCTTTTGGCGACATATATTTCTGTAAAAATCTGTGCATCCTCGTCAGTGAAAAAATACCGGGAACGCAATACGCAGATCCCGGTACTGGCTCATTTTTCACTTACTTATTCACTAATGTTAAACTCAACAGCATCCTGTGCATTCTGAATCTCTTCATCAATATCAGCGCCATTCTGTACTACGTTAGTGATTGCATCGGTCAGTGCACTTCTAATATCATTATAATATGCACCATAGTTAATTACGGGAACTTTGCCTGCAAACTCAACAATGTCTTTGTATACTGCCTGTCCACCATAGAAATCAGAAGTCTGATTGTAAACATCCGACTGTGCTGCAGGCAGATAGCTGGAAATTGCGCCGGCGTTAGGGAGTAAATCATCGTATAATTCAACGCTGCCGCCAAAGGTTGTCTTTAGGAAATCAAATGCCAGTTCAGTGTTCTTGCAATTAGAAGATACTGCCCAGCTTGCACCACCACAGTTTGCGTAATTGGTGGCACCATCAATGCCGTCTAAAGCAGGCATGTTTACAATAGCCCACTTACCGGACTGGTCTTCTGCCGACTGAATGGATGACATAATCCAGCAGCCCTGGATAACACCAGCAGCCTCACCCTTGTTCATGGATGCAATGTACTGATCCCAGTCGGTGTAGTCAACCATAATCCCCTCATCGATTAACTGCTTGTAAACCTCGATTGCTTTTTTCAAAGCTGCGTTGTCTGCCAGATGAACTTCACCATTAACGATAGGAGATGCGCCTGCAGACTGCAGCATCTCGATAACAATTTCAGAACCTCCGGAACTTGTCAGCATGGGAACACCGTTTGCATCGACAACTTTTTTCGCCAGCTCCATGAACTCAGACCAGGTTGTGTCCTTGAAATCTTCAACGGTAAGACCGGCAGCCTCTACCATATCGGAACGGATTGCCATAATAGATGCTCCATTATCAAAAGGAATACCGTAGTGTTTTCCTTCTGCGGTGGAATCTCCTAATTTACCACCGGAGAAATCGTCAAAATTAATACCGGAATCTGATAATTCTGTGAACACCTCGGGATAGTTTGCAATATTTTTCTGGAAAGAATTATCCTGCATCAGGAAAATGTCCGGCAGTGTGTCATAATTATCGGCCTCAGCAGCGGTAATGATGTTCTGCTCAATATCGGTGTAAACCTTCTCCTGAATGTCCAGTTTAAAATTGGGATGATCTTTCTGGTAAATTGCCTCAGCCTGTTTCATTGCATATACATTGAAGGTTGGATCCCAGCACCATACAGTAAGAACTTCTTCGCCATCTGCTGCATCTGTGCCTTCAGCTTCTGTTGCAGACTCTGCCGGGCTGGTTTCAGCTGCACCGCCGGATGCAGAAGTGCCTGCTGTGCTGTTACTGCTTCCGCAGCCTACAAGTGTGGAAGCGGTCATCGCTGCTATAAGCAGTGTGCCTACTAATTTCTTTCTCATATTAAATCCTCCTTTGAAACAATACATCATTTGTTGATAGTTTCATTATAGCTTTCCATATCCTACTATTCAATTTCTATGTTGTCCTATTCTATCAATATCTTGCTGTTTTTACTAAAAATATGAGTATTTTGACAGCCTTTTCATTTTCAGCATTATTATTTTCCGTCATTTTAACGTAGTATTTTTTATCACACCAATTTCAATGTGCAAAATGACGGTTCACTGCTCTTATATTTTATTATATTGTTCAGCAAGATATTGATATTCAGCAACAATTTAACACAATACACCGCTGTCTTTTCGTGATATAATGAATTCTGACGGATTCATATTTAGAAGTTCCTGCAGAACTTCAGATGCGCAGAAAACAGCGCAGAAACAACGCAAAAATGATATTCATGAAAATAAGTTTTTGGGGAGGTTTTTATGGGAAATGAACGTTTCGACATCTCCATTCCAAAAGAATATTTAACAAGAGATAAAGCAAGACTTTTATATGTTTCCTCTGCAACCTACGGTGGTGACTGGATCAGTACGCCCCACACCCATTACTGTTCTGAGCTTTTCTATGTAATTGACGGTGTGGGACAATTCCAGGTAGAAGACAATATCTTCCCGGTTTCTGCCAATGATCTGGTGGTCATCAATCCCAATGTGTCCCACACGGAACTTGGTTTCAATGCCAATCCATTAAAATATATCGTTTTGGGCATTGAAGGGCTGGAACTTTCCGTTGAAAATAACAACGCCAACTTCTGCATTGTAAATTTCAGGGAAATCAAAGATACCGTTAACTTCTATTTAAAAGTAATGCTCCGTGAAATCGAAACCCGCTCTGCCGGCTATGAAACAGTCTGTCAGGATTTGATGGAAATCCTTATCGTTCTTTTCGGACGCCAGACCAATTTTTCTACGATTCTCAGTCCCGCAAACAAAAGAGCATCCCACCTCTGCGATTCCGTTCGGCGCTATATTGATCAGAACTGCGGGGATGATCTCTCCTTGGAGCATCTGGCAAAATTTTCGCATGTAAACAAATATTATCTGGTACATGCCTTTACTGATGAGTATGGGATTTCTCCCATCAACTATCTCATGCATGCCCGCGTAAAAAAAGCTGAAAAGCTGCTGGCAACCACAGATTACTCTCTTTCTGTCATCAGCCATACCTGTGGTTTTTCCTCCTCCAGCTATTTTTCCCAGACCTTTAAAAAAGTAGCAGGAGTTTCTCCCAGCAGCTACCGCAAGACGGTCAAATCTGACCATGGAGAAATGGAAGACCTTTCCCACTGACATACAGGCAGGAGGTCATTTATTTGTACTCAAAATTCGGGATCTGTCCCCAGCGCTCCTTAAAATAGTGTGCCGCCATCTTCGGCCGCCGGTCTCTGGTAAAGAGACCTTTTTTATTTCCGTCGGCGCGCATGCAGCCCTGGATTGTGGCGAAATCCGCAAAGTTCCAGACCTGCTCGCCGATGAAGAAGCTGCGCTTGTCAAATTCCGCATTCTGTCTGCGGTAATATTCCATCTGGAACTCCTCGGAGAACATTTCCGGCACGCTCTCGTGGATCCCCGCAACCGCATCCGCGCCATATTCTGTAATCATCACCGGTTTGTTCTGTTTTTCCCAGAAATCCAGTTCCATATTTAATGCGTAGCATGCCGCGTCAAGATCGCCAGACAGATTGTACCAGCCATAGTAACGGTTCACGCACACCACGTCCATCGTCCTCGTCACGAGATCTCTCTCGTAGTTGTTCTGGCAGCACACGAAGGTTACCGGACGGTCTGCCGGATCAATGCTGTGCGTCAGTTCATAGAGCGAGTGCCAGTAATCGTACGCCGACTCCGGAAAATGCTCGGTGTCCGGTTCATTTCCCATAGACCACATGACTACGCAAGGATGATTCTTGTCCCTTGCAATCATCTCGCGCAGCACCTGCTCGTGGTGCTCTCTGATGTGGAAGGTCTTGTACGGGTCGATCTTATCTCCCGCGCCGATTCCGACCGCAGGCGTCTCATCGATCACGACGATACCCTCTCTGTCGCACAGCTGATACATCTCCTCCGCATACGGATAGTGGCTGGTGCGGAAAGAATTGGCATTCAGCCAGTGGATCAGATTGATATCCTTGACATCCAGGCACACATCGAGTCCTCTTCCACGGAAAGCCGCATCCTCGTGTTTTCCAAAGCCCTTAAAATAGAACGGTTTTCCATTGATCAAAAACTGCGTTCCCTCTACCGCCACCGTGCGGATGCCGAATGTCTCCTCGTAGAGATCCTCCCCGTAAGTGACACTCGCCGTATAGAGGTACGGCTCCCCCGGCCACGGCCACCACAGTCTGGCATTCGGGATTCTGACTGTTCCGCCCGCTCCATCCGCCGCTGCCACCTCATTGCCGTCCGCGTCCAGAATACGGATGCGCACCTCATCCTCACATACGCTGCCCGCCGTCTTAATCTCATAATTTACCACTCCGGTATCGCCGTCAATATCCGGCACCAGCGTAATGTCCTCAATATAAGCCGCCGGCGTCGTATAGATGCGGACCGGACGGTTGATTCCCGCATAATTAAAGAAATCAAAATTCGGCAGATTCTGCGGTTTTCTCCATACCTTCGCCGCTTCAACACTCGGCACGCCCGGATTGTCCGATCCGAAAAATGCCGTGCTGCCCTCATTTCCGACCGGAAGCGTGCTGTGATTTACCCTGTTGTCCGCCGCAACGACGAGTTCCGCCGTCTCTCCCGGCACAAGCTGATCTGTCACATCCACCTCAAACGGAAGAAAGCCACCTTTATGCGCAGTCAGAAATCTGCCATTTAAGTACACCTTTGCAGCATGTGTAACCGCGTCAAAGCGGAGCACGAGACGCTGTCCCTTCAGATAGGACGGAACCGTAATCTTCCGCTCGTAATACGCCCAGCCGTAATGGTTCCGGTATTTCGGGTCGTCCTTCTGATCGTTGTACGATGCCGGCACCGCCATCAGCTCTGTGTCCTCCCCCATCACAAAGGAATCTCCCGGCTCCTTCTCATCTCCCAGTTTAAAATTCCATACTCCGCCGAGATCTATCACCCCGCGCACTCTGTTCTCTCTTGGATACAACATCTTTTCTTCCTCCATTCTTTCTGCTGATTTCTTCCCGATAGCTTTTGTCTGGGATTTCTTTTATTTTACATTTCTTTTGACTGCTCTATGCCGTCTATCGCAGCATGGATTTCCCCATCCTGTTTCGTGACAGTATACATTTTTCCACGCACCCGCACGGACGCATGGAAGTAATCCACTTCCTTTGGAATATGCGGTGCAAAATCGCAGCCGCCTTCCGGCGACAGATGGATTCCGGCGATCTCCTCTAAGATCACAGGCACGGGCGCACTCGCCCACGGATGACACAGGCTCGTGTTCCACTTCTGATCTTTCCCCCACGCCTCAAAGCAGGTCGTCGCTCCCTCCCGCAGCATGTTACACCACCCGTGATCGCTGTCGTTTAGCAGCAGCCTGTACACACTTTCATACCGCCCCCGCCGTGCCAGTGCAAGCAGCAGGTAATAACTTAACATCACGCCGCAGGAAAATCCCCGTTTTTCCAGAAACTCAATGACAGGTGCTTCCTCTGCCTCCTCCAGAAGCCCGAAATACAGGGCATACACGTTGGAGTGAAGCGATGTGTGGCTGCTTGTTTCACTGTCTGCAAGAAGCCCCGTCTCCTTCCGGTAAAACGCCCTGCGATACGCGAAAACCGGCTTCTCCAGCTCATACGGTTCCTCTCTGCCCAGCACACGGGCGAGCCCGTTGAGCGTTTTTTTCGCACCGAGATACAGGGCATTGATGACATTATGGCACCCCGCCCCCACAACGGGTCTTGTCAGCGCAAAATCATACTCATCCCGCAGATTTTCGGGCCAGTCGACCAGATTCCACTTGTCTGCCACCTGCACAAGCAGCCCGTCCGCGCGCTCGTACTGCGCAAAATGCCGGATCATGCCAAGCGCCGTCTTATAGTATGGAAGCAGCGCAGCCGCGTTGCCGGTGTAACGGTAGTATAGTGCCAGCAGCTGCGGATACATCAGGGAATAATCGGCGATCTCCTGCATCAGTCCTCCCGGTGCAACCGCCAGAAGCCCCGGGCAGACTGCCCTTGTCTGCGCAAACTGATCAATGCATTTCAAAAGCATCTGCGTCTCCCCGGTCAGCAGTACCTGCGCATGCGCCGTCACAACGACATCCCCGAGATATTGTCCTTTTTCTCTGGTCGGGCAATCCACATAGCCCTCCTGCGTTCCGTATTTTACCGCGTTCTTACAGATGGAAAAAATCTGCTCCAGCCGCTTTTCGGAGGACGTCACCTCTGCGCCCTCCTCCATCGGATAGTGGCGTGTCTGCACAAAAATCCCGCGGATGTTCACGCCCTTCCCCGGAAGCAGCTTTGCGTAGCGGAATCCCTTGTAATCATACGGTTCCAGACTGCAGCAGCCGTCTGTGAGCGTCCAGATCTCGTGGTAGGAGCAGTTGCAGCGCATCTCGTAGCGGACGCTGCCGCTCTCATCCAGTTCCTCTCCGCAGAAGATTTCCACGGTATCCCCCGCGCTTCCCTCCGCCGTCAGGCACAGGCTTCCGGCGACTTCCTCTCCCACATCGATCCGGATGCTGCCATCCTCATAGATCTCGACTTTTTCCGGCTTGATGCGCTCCCCGCAAAGCATCCGCGTCGGCTGTAAATACAACCGGTAATCCGCCCACTCTGCCGCAGCCGGCGTCTTCCATCCGGCATCATCAAATCCCGCACTGCTCCATCCTTCCGGGAATTTTCTGCTGTCAAAGTTTTCCAGAAACTGCGTATCATATCCGATCGTTCCACCGCTGTACGCATCCGTCCTCTCATAGCAAAAACGAAGCGGTATCCGGCAGCCCTGCGCATCCATCAACTCTGCGGCAAACGCAAAGCGCAGGTCGCCGCTGTTGTATACACGGTTGATTAACCCCTGATAATATAAATGCAGTCCGAAGCAGTGCTCTCCGGCCTCCATCTTCCCCAGTGGAATCTCGTTGTAATAGTAGTGATCCGGATAACCGGGCGCAGGTCCCTCCGCCACAAATCCGGACTCCACGTACAGCTTGTAGTGATCGTCCGCCGTCAGTCTTAACGTCAGGTTCTCCTGCGCCGTCTCAAGCATAAAACGCGCACGCACCAGAACATGCAGATTCCGCCGGAATTCCGCTGTCAGCTGTTGCTCTGCCTCCGGTTGTTTTTCCCCTTCCTCCTGCTCCTTGTGAAACAGATTAACCGGTGTGATATGTGAAAATTCGCGGATCGTAAGCCACTGTGGACTCCATTCTGCTTTTTCTCTGCTCATCTCTTCCGTCATCCCGCCATCCTTTCCGGGCGTTTGCTCTTCTGTCTGCAATTTTCCTGCTTCCTTCTTCCGAGCAGTCGTACTGCACAGATTCCCTTACAGACAGCTTCCTGATTTTTTATTATGGTATAAAAAAATAGTGCATTTTTCCATAGACTTTCTTATGAAAAAATACACTATTTCTATGTCATTTTTATGCTGCCTGAAATTACTTACTGCGGCTGTTTTCCGATGTAAGCAAGGATACCGCCGTCCACATACAGTACGTGGCCGTTGACAAAATCAGATGCATCCGAAGCTAAGAATACTGCCGGTCCCTGTAAATCCTCGGCGCTTCCCCATCTTGCTGCCGGAGTCTTTGCGATGATGAACTGGTCAAACGGATGTCTGCTTCCGTCCGGCTGGATCTCGCGGAGCGGTGCGGTCTGCGGAGTCGCGATATAGCCCGGTCCGATACCGTTGCACTGGATGTTGTACTCGCCGTACTCCGATGCAATGTTTCTGGTCAGCATCTTTAAGCCGCCCTTTGCCGCTGCATAAGCGGATACAGTCTCACGGCCAAGCTCGGACATCATGGAGCAGATGTTGATGATCTTGCCGTGTCCTTTTTTGATCATGGACGGAATCACCGCCTTGGAAACGATAAACGGTGCGTTCAGATCCACATCGATGACCTGTCTGAACTCTGCTGCGGACATCTCGCACATCGGAATACGCTTGATGATGCCGGCATTGTTTACCAGAATGTCGATCACGCCGACCTCTTTTTCGATCTTTGCAACCAGTGCGTTTACCTGCTCCTCATCTGTGACATCGCAGACATATCCGTGCGCCTTGATGCCCAGCTCCTCATAAGCGGCAAGTCCCTTGTCGACAAGCTCCTGCTTGATGTCGTTGAATACGATCGTTGCACCCGCCTGCGCATATGCAGATGCGATTGCGAATCCGATGCCGTAGGATGCGCCTGTTACAAGCGCTACTTTTCCCTCTAATGAAAAATTAACCATAGTTTTCCGTCCTTTCTTTTTCCCTCTTATTACTCTGGTACTGCTCATTGCTTACACCTAGTATATCAGATATGTTATTCCATTTCCCGCAATATTGTATTATAAATCTTGCAAATATTGAACTTTTGTCCTATGCTGTGTAAAGAGACATGCGCTACAGAACACATAACACCACAAGGCACATAGCGCCACTGGCGCATTAAAAAACGGCGGCACTGCCGCCTGGAATCGTAAGAACGGAGAACCTATGAATAGCTGTATAACCTGCAAAGAAGCCATCGAACACTGCATGAGCACCCACACATTCGCGTTCGCCCATCTCTACGGCGATGAGAAGATCATGGACATGCACATTCACAACTGCTGCGAAGTCTATTACTCGATTTCCGGCGGAAAACAGTTTCTGATCGACCACTGCCTGTACGACATCCGCCCCGGCGATCTTTTCTTAATCAACCAGTTTGAAAGCCACCACCTGACACAGATCGATCAGCAGACACACGAGCGGATCATCCTCTCCATCGACCCGGAATACTTATCGAAGCTCTCCACCGGCGTGACAGATCTTGGTCATTGTTTTTCTTTCCGTGACACCAGAATGCCGCACCAGATCCATCTCTCCCCCAAGGAGCAGAACCGCTTTATGTACTTTATCCACGAGCTGCATGACGATGGCGGCATGGGGGAAGACCTCTTAGATCAGGCAATCTTTCTGGAACTGATGGTCTTTTTAAACAGAGCCTTCGCAGCCCGCTGCACAGACGCCGCAGCCCCCGCCCAGGCTCCATCTTCCAATTACCACGCCCAGGTGGATGCCATTTTATCCTACATCAACTCCAATATCGGCGAGCCGCTGACGCTCGCCGGTCTGTCCGCGCATTTTTTTATGAGCACGTCCTATCTGTGCCGTATTTTCAAGGAGGCCACCGGCACCACCATCAACAAATACATCACCGCAAAACGCATCACCCTGTCCAAATCACTGCTTGATCAGGGCTGTTCCGTCTCGGAAGCCTGCGAAGCCTGCGGCTTCAACGACTACAGCAATTATCTGCGTGCCTTCACAAAAGCAGTCGGCATCTCTCCGAAAAAGTACGCACAGTTTCACTCCTGAGGTTATGCACGTTTCCTTTGTCTTCTCACATATGAAACGCCGTGCCCAGCAAGCACGATGAGCATGCTGACGCAAAACGGCACATAGAAATCCATGCCGCGCACCAGCACCATGGACGCCTTCACATACTGTGCGCCAAACACTCCGCCGAACACCGCCGCATACATAAGCTCCGTGATTCCCTGCGCACCCGGAACCGGAAGCATGTCCACCGCAATGTACACCGCCGCCTGCACTGCCAGAATGTGAAAAAGACTGCTCCCCGAAAGTCCGAAGCCAAGGTACACCATCCCCGTGATCAGAAACACCGTGCTTCTCTGTAAAAATGTCACCGCTCCAATCACAACCAGTTCCCCTTTGTGCTCTCTTAAAAAATGCGTGGTCTCACGGTACCGCCCTGCAAAAGCCGCCGCGTCCTGCCGCAGTTTTTCCCCGTTTTTTACGATGCCGCACCTCTCTCCCGCCGCCAGTACGCCGCACATGATATTAAGGATCAGCCCCGGCGAAAACATCACGCCGCACAGCAGCGCCACGAGCACGACATTCAACACGATTCCGACCACGTACAGTCCGAGCCAGGAGCCGAGATACTCCCTCATATGTCCCAGCCAGACCACCGGGAGCATCAGGCCGATCACAACCAGAACCAGCTTGTAAAACAGCGCCACCACCATGAGAACGACCGTGCTGTCGGAGGCATTGTTTCCGTCCTTGCACATCTCGTAGAGTTGCGCGGGCTGCCCGCCGGTCGCGGACGGTGTAATGCCCGAATAAAAATATCCGATAAACGAATACCGGATGCACCCCGGCAGGGTGGCGTCATTGCCCGAAAGCCGCAAAAGCCGCCAGATCATATAACCTTCCAGGCAGACAAAAAGCAATCCCAGAAACACTGCAGAAAGCAGACAGACGGGATTGCTTTTTCTTATCAGTAAAAGAAGATCGGACCAGTTCTGTCCCCGGAAGAGAACCGAGAGCGCCAGCACCGTGACCGTGATAAAAAACACTGCCTCAAATATCTTTTTTCTATCCTTCATACACTGTCTCCGTTCCTGCAAGCAGCATCGCGCGCTCCCGCACGGGCTCCTCCTCCACAAGTTCTCTCAATTTTCCGCGGAAAATGCAGGTATATCCATCCCACTCATAAAAATCCTTCGGCGTCACAAGCGATTCATCCTTCGCAAACGATGTGATCCCGGCGTCCGAAAGAAACTTTGCCGCGAAGGAAGAACAGGTAAAATGCCGGCTCCGGTGTACGGCACGTCCCATGGCGATAAACGGAAGCTCCATCACCGCATAGTGATACCGCCACCGATGCTCATACCAAAGCCGCATTTTTTCCCTGATCTGTTCCTTCTGCTCCGCGGTACAGTCTATCGCTCCGATCATGTAATCCGCATCCGGGAAAGAGCGCAGGATCCGCTCCTTATCCTCCCGCTCATACCCTGCCACAAGCGGAACCGCCGGGTTGCGCCTGCCAAAACTGTACGCCTCATCCAGATTTTCATCGAGCGAGAGTAAAACATGAATATATTTCTGCTTCAAATATCCGTGCAGCGCCGACGCAAACAGTCCCGGCGTGTCCACGAATGCAATGTATATCTTTTCCATGTAATCCTCTCCCGTCTATTGAAACTGATAGAGTTTTCTGGCGATGCGATACCCCTGCACGGTAATCTTCCCTCCGACTTTTCCCGGAAGATAGGTAAATCCGCTCAGCGTCGTGTACTTCAATCTGAGGTAGAGCATTTTGTCCTCCTCACGGATGGTATTCCACAGAAGCTTCCGCTTCTCCAACGCGGCGCGGTCGTTGATCAGAAGGAGATGGATGGAGGAAATTGCCATCATGATGGAAATATTTCTGCACATATAGACGGCAAGCTTCGGATATTTCTGCCGCACCTCGTCGAGATCGACGCAGGACGCCACAATCTTCGTCACCTTAATCTGCTGGTCAATGCGGCGCATCATCACTTCCTCGTTCACCGACTGATCCGCTCTTCCCAGAAAATACTGGTACAGATCGATGTCCATATAGTAAATCTTTTTCACATACGGCAGCGGCTGATACGCAAAAATATTATCCACATAAAACGTGTGCTCCGGCAGGCAGACTCCCGTCTCGCGCAGCACCGATGTACGGTAGATGAGCGCATGCATAATCAGATACTGGGACGGTCTGAAATGTCCGATGTCATTCCAGGTACAGGGCGTTTCCGCCGGGAATACATTCCGGTACGCCATCGTGTGCGCCGTTCCCTCCTCCAGGTGATTGTAAGTATAATTGCACACGATCAGATCCGGCTGATCCATAAGTTCTGCCACCGCTCCCGTGCAGAACTCCTTCACGCGCGCAAGCAGTCTGCGGTACGCATCCTCCGAAAGCCAGTCATCCGAATCCACCACTTTAAAATAACAGCCCGTCGCAAGGTGCAGTCCCGCGTTGACGCCGGAGCCGTGTCCGCCGTTCGACTTGTGTACCGCACGCACGATTCCCGGATAGTTTCGCTCATATTCGTCCGCGATCTCCCCCGTCCGGTCGGTCGATCCGTCATCAATCAGCAGAATCTCCACATCCTCCCCGCCGATCAGCAGGGAATCCACACAGCGCTCCATATATGCAGCCGAATTGTAACACGGCACCGTAAATGTAATATATTTCATTTTTTCAAACCGTCCTTTCTCTTTCGCTTCATCATCTGCTCTCTACGATACTGCCTGTAGTTAAACATTTCGTGCAGAAATTTTCAAAGATTTTCCAAAGAATCCTTTATTTTTTATAAAACCTGTTCACTGCGGAAGCTGCTCATCCATTTTCACCGTAAGATCCACCGAGTTTGTGACTGTCATCTTGGCTAAGATCGCCGATCTCTGATCCGGTGTCATCTGTTCTAAAATCTTTACCACCAGATCTGTCTGATCCGGCATCATGCTGTCAAACACCTTTGCTGCATCTTTGGGCTTCATCGACGCGTAGGTATCCACATAATCTTTGAGTGCCGCTTCCGAGTCCGCTACCGCCTGTGCCGCCGCTTCTGAGTCTGCTGCTGCCTGCGCCTCCTTTTTCCTCTGTATTTTATTTTTCTTTGCTCTCTTAACATAAAGGAAAACCTTAAACGATACACACACACTTTCTAAACAATTTCTAAACGATTTCACAAAAAAAACCGTCAGAGATATGCATTTCTGCCATCCCTGACGGGTTTTTGATTTCTTATCTGATATTCAGGCGATACCCGGCGCCCCACACCGTCTCTATAATCTTTGGATTCTTTGGATCTTCCTCGATCTTCTCACGGATACGGTTGATATGCACGGTCACCGTTGCACTGTCCGACATATAATCATATCCCCAGATCCGCTCGAACAGATGCTCCTTGGAAAACACAATGTTCGGGTTCATCGCAAGATACTTGAGCAGTTCAAATTCCCGGTTCGGGAAATGGATCTCCTCACCGCCACGGATCACCTTCCAGCTTTTTGTCAGAATCTTCAATCCACCAACCTCAATGCAGTAGTCGTCGGCATCATACTCTTTTCCTTCCTGCGTCGTCCCATTCTTCCCCGTCAGACGCTCATACCGGAGCAGATGACTCTTCACACGGGCAACCAGTTCCATGGGATCAAAAGGCTTTACGATATAGTCGTCTGCTCCCAGACCAAGACCGCGGATCTTATCCACAGACTCCGTCTTCGCCGTCACCATGAGAATCGGAATGTCAATCTGCTCCCGGATCTCGCGGCAGATATCATAGCCGCTCTTTTTCGGCATCATGATGTCAAGAATCAGAAGATCAAACTTCTCCTCTCCGATCCGCTTCATCGCCTGCTCCCCGTCCGGCGCAATCACCACCTCATGTCCGCTCATCTCCAGATAATCCCGCTCCAGATTTGCTATCTCTCTGTCATCCTCCGCCAGCAAAATGCGTGCCATATCCATTTCCTCCCATCGTCATCCGGCTCCCGGTCTGCTGCCCTCTCATTCTCTGTCAGCTTCCGTTCTGTCTGCTGTCCTCTCAGGCTCTTCCAGCTTCCGTCTGCTGTCCTCTTACACTCTTCCAGCTTCCGGTCTGTCCTCTGTCGTCTCATGCTCTGCCGACTTTGGCAGGCATATCTCCACATGAAATCCGTCCTTCGTGTAGGCGCGGATCTTTCCTCCATGTTCCTTTATGATATATCTGCATACATAAAGTCCCAGTCCGTTTCCATCGCATCCGCTGCTTCTGGACTCATCTCCACGGTAAAACTCGTCAAAGACTGCTCCCATCTTTTCTTCTTCCATGCCATCGCCGTTGTCCCCAAAGTCCACGACAACCCATCCGTCCTTTTCTGCAATATGAATGGAAATCCACAGATCATCGGGACGGTTCGCATATTTGCAGGCATTTTCCGTCAGATTGTCAAATACCCGGATCATCTGCTCTGGGTCAAGGCTGCCGTATACCGGAGCCTTTAATTCACTGACAACCTCCGCCGCAATCCGCCGCTCCGTAAATTCCGGCTCTTTTTCCTCCACATAATCCCGCAGGAACCTCTCGACATCACACTCGCGGAAGAAAAACGGCATATTTCCGGTCTCAAGCTTTGAAAAATAAAAAAGCTTTGAGAGCAGGACGTCCATATCACAGGATTTCCGGTAGGCAATCTTTAAGTACTCCGTCCTCTTTTCCTCGGTATTGGCAATCCCGTCAAGCATTCCCTTCACGTAACCCTTGATCGACGTGAGCGGTGTCCGAAGGTCATGTGAAATCCCGCTCACCATTTCCGTCCTCGCCTTCTCGTAGGCAGCATTTTTCTCCATCTCTTCCCGCAGATGCTCCTGCATCAGGTCAAAGCTGTCACATACACCCTTAAATTCATCCTCGTAAGGATAGCTGATCGGTGTGGTGAGGTCTCCGTCCATGACGCGCTTTGCGGCAACATCGAGCGCTCCCGCCGGTGAGAGAATATGCCGGATGAGTCTCCGCGAAAAAATCTGGCTGAGCAGCAGAATTCCGCCGATTGCCAAAATTCCCACCACGAGGAAGACAACAATAAACATCTCAAACATTCCGCGGTCCATCCCCCGGAATGACAGTTCACTCGGACAGTTGACCGCGTAGATGTCATAAAAGTTGTCGTCCACTGTCACCCTGGTTGCAAGCACGGTCGTGCTCTCCACAAGGTAGGTTGTGATCTTTCCGACATCGTTCGGCGTATAGAAAAGAGCCTCCGTTCCCTCCTCCTCGCTGTGCTTTGCGTTATTGTAGACAAAATTCCTGTCCTCATCGATCACGATGAGGCGGAAGCCGTAACCGGTCAGTTGTTCCGCCATACCATCCCAGCTGCCGCTCTCTAACATCTCCGGAAACCCGGCATACACTTCCGTGTATCTGTCCGCAAGCTGTGAGTGGCTGCCGTACCATCTTAGAAATTCATCCTTAAACAGGCAGATCATCGATCCGCCGATTCCAAGCAGTACCAGCATGGCAAGAAGCACCATAAATGTGTTTGTCCAAAACAGTTTTTTCCTGATTGTCATTCGTGCGCCGTCTCCCTTTTCTTACAAAACCTGTGTTTTTTCGCGAGCTCTTCTGCCGCAAGCCAGAATACTTCCGCCGCATAACTGATTCCGGTGCCAAGCAGTGCTCCCGCAAGCACATCACTCGGATAATGAACCCCCAGATACAATCTGGAAAATCCGATCAGCGCAGCAAGCACAAGTGCCGGGATTCCATATCGCTTCGGCAATTTCCGGAACAGAAGCGCTCCCACGGCAAACGATGCCGCCGTGTGCCCCGACGGAAACGAGTAATCCGTCGGAGGCGTAATCAACGGAATCAGACCGAGGATGCAGTCATAAGGTCTGCTCCTGGCAATCAGATGTTTCAACAGCATATTGTTGAAAAGCAGCGACAGCACAAGCGACAGCAGCCCCATGCAGCCGATCCGCCTTGTTTTCTTCGGTACCAGAAGGAGCAGTGAGATTACGATCCAGACTGCCCCCGCATTCCCCAGCGTTGTGATTCCGCGGAAAATCCGGGTTGCCGCATCATTTCTCACAAACTCCTGTATGTACATCAAAAATCCACTGTCCAGATCCATCAGCTGTTCTAACATGTCTTCCTCTTTTCTGCACCGTTTCGTAACTTTCGGGCGCCGTGCACCTATCCCGGTGCGATATGTTTATTCTAGGAGCCACGCCTAAACAGTATCTCGAAAAAAGTTAAACATTTTCTAAACAACCGTTACAGAATCATGAGAAGCGTTCCCGCCACAATCAGTACAAGACCAATCGCCGCCCTTTTCGTCAGCTTCTCATGGAACACCAGATAGGAAAATGCGATGGTGACAAGGATACTCAATTTATCAATCGGCACTACCACGCTCGCAAGTCCATCCTGCAGCGCTTTGTAGTAGCAGAGCCAGGAACCTCCGGTTGCAAGTCCCGACAGACAGATAAATCCCAGTTCCCTCCTGTCAATCCTGCCAATCTCCTTCTGCTTGCCCTTCGCAAATACCATGATCCATGCCATCACAAGCACCACCGCCGTCCGGATTGCCGTTCCGAGATTGGAATTGAGTCCCTCGATGCCGATCTTGCCGAGAATCGAAGTGAGACTTGCAAAAACGGCGGATAGGCAGGCATACAAAAGCCAGCTCTTTTTCTCCTGCCCCACGCTCTTTTCCGTCTCCTTCTTCTGGATCATAAGAAAGGTACCGGCGCCGATTAAGATGACACACACGATCTTAAGCGCGCTGACTTCCTCCCCTAAAAAAAGAAACGCCAGCACAATGGTCAGAATTGTACTGGACTTATCGATCGGAACCACCTTATTCACGTCACCTGCCTGCAAGGCATGAAAGTAGCACAGCCAGGATGCTCCCGTCGCAAACCCCGAGAGAATCAGAAACAGCCATGTCTTGCCGGATACAGCCGCAATGCCGTTCTGTGCCCCCACGACGAACACCATAATCCATGAAAAAACAAGGACCACGATCGTGCGGATCGCCGTCGCCACATCCGAGTCTGTATGGCGGATGCCGCATTTTGCCAGAATCGATGTAAGTCCCGCAAACAGCGCAGAACCAAACGCATAGAAAATCCACATACGAATGCCTCCTTTACGATACGCCTTTTCTCCCGCGTATCACAATAATGTCATTTAACTTTAAGAGAGTGTCCTTCTGCGGCAGGATGGATAAATCGTCGCGCAGAATTAAAAACACCGTCAGCTGCTGCTCATCCTGCACTTCTCCCACGGTCTTTCCCGCATATCTTCTGTCCACAAAAATCTCCGCAATCTCCTTGATGTCCGCATCCCGGATATTTGAGATGCTGCTCTTTCTCTGATACTGCTCCACGAATCCGGCGCTGATGATACCGGTCGGGATCGCTACCACGCCGACGCCAAGATACGCAATACAGATCGCCATCAGACGCCCCAGCGTCGTGATCGGATAAATATCGCCGTATCCGACCGTAAGAAGCGTTGACATGCTCCACCAGACGCCGCTGAATGCATTGCGGAACACTTCCGGCTGCGCGTCATGCTCCACACTGTACATGCACAGACTGCTCGCAAGCATCAGGATCACCACGATAAACACCGAGGAAATGATCTGATTCCGCTTCTCGTACAGTACCGTCGTGATGACATTAAATGAATCATATCTTGCATTCAGGCGGAAGAGATGAAAGATTCTTGCCACCCGGAGCATCCGAAAGATCACAAATCCGGACAAAAAGAACACCGGAACAATGGTCAGAATGTCCACCACGCCGTCAAAAGACACCATAAAGCGCAGTCTGGCGCGGCATTTGCGCATTCCCGGATATAAAAGATCCGCCGTCCAGATGCGGAGCACATACTCCACACAAAAAATAAACAGCGTGATGACCTCCACCACGAAAAAGAAACCGGACAGAAAGTCCAGTTCCTCAAACGTCTGTAAAAATGTAACCAGAATATTTGAGACAATCGTAATTGTGATAAAAATATCGAACGCACGGCTGATCCGGTTACTCTTATCTCCAATCTGGATAATGTTAAATATTTTTTCTCTCACCTTATGAATCCATCTCCCAGCGTAACTCTGATATTTTCGGTGTCCGACGGATCCTACCGGTCATGGACGGCTCCGATCAGTTCCCGGATATCCTCCACCTGATAGCGCTCCATGTAGGCGCGGATTCCGTCAACGATCTCCTCCGTCGCATGCGGATGATAGAAGTTCGCCGTACCGACCGAGACTGCGGTCGCACCGGCAAGAATCATCTCGATGGCATCCTCCGCCGTCTGGATTCCGCCCATTCCGATAATCGGAATCTTTACCGCCTGCGCACTCTGGTAGACCATGCGCACCGCGACCGGATGCACTGCCGGACCAGACATACCGCCCGTGCGGTTTGCCAGCGCAAAGCATCTTCTGTGAATATCAATCTTCATTCCTGTGATCGTATTGATCATGGAGAGTGCATCCGCACCGCCCGCTTCCGCTGCACGCGCCATCTCCGTGATGTCGGTGACATTCGGGGAAAGCTTCATGATGACCGGCTGCTTTGCATGGCGTTTCATCTCTTTTGTGACTTCTTCGACCATCTTCGGATTCTGTCCGAACGCAATACCGCCCTCCTTTACATTCGGGCAGGAAATATTGATCTCGAGCAGATCTACCGGCTGGTCGGAGAGGCGTTCCACCACATCAATGTATTCCTCCGTCGTATGTCCGCAGACATTGACGATGATCTTCGTGTCATATTTTTTGAGAAACGGAATGTCTCTGTCAATGAACAGATCAATGCCCGGATTCTGTAAACCGATCGCATTGAGCATGCCGCCGTAGACCTCCGCCACACGCGGCGTCGGATTTCCTTCCCACGGCACATTCGCAACGCCCTTGGTCACAACTGCTCCCAGCTTATTCAAATCGACGAACTCCGAATACTCCTCCCCGGAACCGAACGTGCCGGATGCCGTCATAACCGGATTCTTCAGTGCGACACCGCACAGATCAATGCCAAGATTCATCAGAAATCCACCTCCTCTGCCCGAAATACCGGTCCTTCCTTACAGACTCTCTTGTTCTTCACATTGGAATGCGCATCCTTCTCTGTGGACTTGCAGACGCAGGCAAGGCAGGCGCCGATGCCGCACGCCATGCGCTCCTCCATGGAGATCCAACATTCGATGTCTTCCTTTGCGGCATACTCCTTTAAGGCGCGGAGCATCGGAAGCGGTCCGCAGGCGTAGATCACATCCGCGGTCAGCCCGTTCTCGCGGATGGCGTCGAGCACATTGCCCTCCGTTCCCACACTGCCGTCCTCCGTTGCGATATAGACCTCTCCCTGTTTGCGGAACTCATCCAGCAGAAACAGCTCATCCCGGTATCCAAGCACAATCTGTTTCTCGCAGTTTAACTCTTTTGCGAGCTCTAACATCGGCGGAATCCCAATGCCGCCGCCGATTAAAAACGCCTTTTTCTCCTGCTTCGGAAAGCCGTTGCCGAGTGGTCCTATCACCTTAAGCTGCATGCCGGTGTGCATGGAAGAGAACTCTTCGGTTCCCTTTCCCGCCACGCGGTATACCAGACGGAGCGCGCCGTCCTTTCTGTCGATCTCACAGATACTGATCGGTCTCGGGAGCAGCCTGCTGCCTTCCTTACAGTAGACCGATACAAACTGCCCTGCCTTTGCATGCGCCGCGATCTGCTCGGTGTGCAGCCACATGCTGTAAATATCGTCCGCAATCTCTTCCTGTTTGATTATGATTGCCGTCTCTTCAAATTTCTGTTGTGTTGTATGCATGATCTTTTATTTTTCCTTATCTTCATATACCACTTGTCCGTTCACAAGTGTCATTCGCACTTTACCGGTGACTTTTCTGCCGTCAAACGGGGTATTCCTGCCCTTGCTGAAAAACGTATTCTTGTCAATCACGTACGTCTCGTCCGGGTCAAAAATAACGATGTCTGCGACCTTTCCAGGCTCAATATCTCCCTTGTCGATTCCGATAATCTTCGCCGGATTGTAGCTCATCTTCTCCGCCATCTGCATCGGCGTCAGATACCCGCCGAGTACAAGCTCCGTGTACGTTAAGCATGCGGCGGTCTCAAGACCCACAATACCGAACGGTGCGGATTTCATGGAGGTATTCTTGTCCTCAAACGTGTGCGGCGCATGGTCGGTTGCGATCACATCCATCACGTCATCCCGCAGTCCCTCTTTTAACGCCTGTACATCCTCCTTCGTGCGCAGCGGCGGATTCATCTTGTAATTCGTGTCCGCATCCGCCTCGATCGCCACTTTTTTCTCCGTATCCACGGTCGGCTCGATCTTCCTGATGTCATCGGAAGTCAGTGTAAAATGATGCGGGCACACCTCTGCCGTCACATGGATTCCCTCCATCTTAGCATGCTTGACCATGCTGACAGAATCCTTCGTGGAGCAGTGGCACAAGTGCAGTCTCGCCCCGGTATCCCGGCTTAACATGATGTCCCTGGCAATGATGATGTCCTCCACGGAATTCGTGATGCCGCCAAGTCCAAGTTCTCTGGCGTTGACATCCTCATTCATGACACCGCCGTTGACAAGATTGATGTCCTCGCAGTGAGCAAGCACCGCAATGTTGTACTTCGCAGCAAGTTCCATCGCCTCTCTGTAAAGCTGTGCATTCATGACGGATTTGCCGTCCTCACTGATGGCAGGAATTCCGGCTTTCACCATGCCCTCGATGTCGGAAAGCTCCTTTCCCTGCTGTCCCTTCGTCACCGCACCGACCTGCAGCACGTTGGCAGCGCCGACGGTCTTTGCTTTGTTGTGCACATAGTTCACAACATCCGGATTATCCACGACCGGCTTGGTGTTCGGCATGGCAAGAATCGTCGTAAATCCGCCGTGCACTGCTGCCCTTGCGCCTGTCTCGATCGTCTCCTTCTGTTCAAATCCTGGATCTCTTAAATGCACATGCATGTCGATAAACCCCGGCATGACAAAGCAGCCCTTCGCATCGATCACGCGGTCGCATTTTTCCTTGATACTCTTCTCGGTTCTGGCCACAACCCCGTTCTCCACCAGCACATCCAGTGTCTCATCCGTTCCGGTGGCAGGATTGATTACGCGTCCATTTTTGATCAATATGGTCATCTTTTTTTCCTCCATTGTATGAGTTCATCTTATCATATCCGCCTACAGTTTTCCATACAATTCCAGCGGCACATACGCCTTCACATAGATCCCCTCCGGGCGGTAATCCTCCTCTAAAAGCTCTCCCTGCTTTCTGATCTGCTGCAGGATTCCGGCATCCGCATAGGCGATGGTTCGCTCAATCAGAACTTTGTTCTCGCGCAGAAGTTCTGCAAGCAGTTCTTTTAACTCGTCGAGCCCCGTTCCCTCTCTTGCCGAGACTGCCAGGGTATGATCTGCCCTTAAATCGCGCAGCGGCTCCCGCTCCGTCACCGCGTCCTGCTTGTTAAAAAGCGTGATGACCGTCTTTTCCCGGATGTCCAGCTGATGGAGCGTGTCATAGACAATGTGCATCTGCTTCTCGTGCTGCGGGTTGGAAGCATCCACCACATGCAGAATGTAGTCCGCGTATTTTGCCTCCTCGAGCGTACTCTTAAACGCCTCGATCAGATGGTGCGGCAGCTTCCTTATAAAACCGACCGTATCGGTCAGAAGAATCTCCTGTCTGCCCGGAAGTTCTAAGACGCGCGTTGTCGGGTCAAGTGTGGCAAACAGCTTGTCCTCCTCTAACACCCCGGCGTCGGTAAGCCGGTTCAACAGTGTGGACTTTCCGGCATTCGTGTAGCCGACGATCGCCGCCACAGGCATCCCGTTTCTCGTGCGCTTCGCGCGTGTGATCTCGCGGTGCTGGCGCACCTCCTTTAATTCCCGGTTCAGCTGTGCGATGCGGTCTTTGATGAGACGTCTGTCCATCTCCAGCTTTTTCTCACCCGGCCCTCTCGTTCCGATTCCGCCGCCGAGTCTGGACATGGAACGCCCGAGGCCGGTCAGACGGCTGAGGCGGTATTTTAACTGCGCCAGTTCCACCTGTATTTTTCCCTCGCTCGTCGTGGCGCGTGCCGCAAAGATATCCAGGATAATCAGCGTGCGGTCCATCACCTTGGTGTCTAACATCTGCTCTAAGTTCTTAAGCTGTGCCGGTGAAAATTCATCGTCACAGACGATGCCGGTCGCGCCCCGCTCTGCGATCATCGCCGCGATCTCCGCCACTTTTCCGGTGCCCACATAGGTGCCCGGGTGCATCAGTTTCCTCTTCTGGATCAGTGTGCCGACCACGACAGCTCCCGCTGTCCTGACAAGCTCCGCCAGCTCTGCCACAGAGTCCTCGGCATCATCCCCATCCTGCTCGCTCACGCCGACCAGAATCACCTTTTCGATCTGATCTTCCAATTCAATAATTTCTGCCATGCTGCTCCTTTTCTACTGTCCGCTGTCTCCGCTTCCGTCTGTTCCGGCATCGGCTCCGCTGTCGGTTCCATCTGCACCGTCTGTTCCGTCCGTTCCGCTGCCGGTTCCATCCGTTGCGTTATCGGTTCCACTATCCCCCGGCACGACCACCTCGCCCTGCACTTCTGTGCCCGCCGGCGTATCCACCCGGCTTTTTAAGAATGTGTATTCGCGCAGTGCCTCCGCATCATCAGGGTACGCGGCTGTATAAGCGGTCATCACCTCATAAGCTCCCGCAAAATCTCCGGTATACTCCATGCAGATGATCTGATTCTGCAGCAGCGCACGCCGGTTCGGAACGCTCTCCATCGAAAGTCCCTGCTCGATATAGGGAAGCGCACCGCTATAATTCAGCTTGCCCATCTCAATCTGTGCCAATGCATTCATCGCTTCCGAATCTGCGACACCCGCATCCACATAAGCCTGATAATACGTCTGCGCGTTCGCCGTGTCCTGCTGTGCCTCATATACCTGCGCAAGCGTCAGGTTCGCCGCTGCACTGCCTGCATCGATCGCGGACGTCAATTCTTTGATTGCGTTGTCATACTGCCCCAGCAGGTAATAAATCTCCCCTCTGTATGCAAGACTTTCCGCATCATTTCCCTTGATGGAAAACGCATCGTTTAAGTACGCCGTGCCGTCCTCCGCCAGATCATAGGCGGCAAGATTCTTGTAAATGTTGATATAAAGTTCATAATCCGAATGATTATACTTGACTGCATCCGCAAAATCCTGCTTTGCCCCGTCCGTATCCCCGGTGTCAAGCTTTAAACATCCGCGCAGATAGTAAGCGTTGGCGTTCTTCCTGTCATAATCAATCATGGCATTGTATGTCTCAAGTGCTCCCGCAGTGTCCTGTGCAGCATACTGGGCTGCCGCCTTGTAATAGCAGATGTCGATCTCCAGATCGGTAATTTTTCCGGTGCAGCACGCAAGCGCTCCGTCAAATGCCGCCAGTGCCCCCTCATAATCCCCGCTCTGCATGCTCTCTATGCCAATCTTGCGGTAGGAAAGCTCATCCTCCGTGCGCTCGCTCGCACATCCGGTAAGAAGTGCGGCTGTCACAAGCAAAAACACCGCCGCTTTTCCCCTGTATGTCCTATGGTGATTGATTTCCATTCGTCTTCTCATCTTAATTCCTCTTTTTACTATAATGAAGCCACCAAAAAGTATAAACGATATTTTCCTTCCCCGCAAGGTGATTTCCCGCTGCAACAAGCGATATCTTCCAGGTACATGACTTTTCTATCTCATGCCGTCCCGAATCACGCGCGCCGTGTTTTTATATGCAATCTGCTCCACGGCGTCTTCGGAGAGTCCTCTCTTTCGCAGCGCATCGAAAAGCAGCGGCAGTTTCGTGCAGTCACTGATCTCAAATTTGCCTGAGATTCCGTCAAAATCCGTGCCGAGTCCCACACATTCGATACCGCCCCTGTCAATCAGATGCATTGCGTGGTCGCAGATGCGCTCGATACGGCTCACCTTATCCGTCTCGTCCTCATTCAGAAAGGTCGGTTCCAGATTCAGTCCCGCCACTCCGCCACACTCTGCCAGTTCGCGGATCATTGCGTCAGTAAGATTGCGCGTTGCCGGCGCCAGTGCCCGGCAGTTGGAATGTGATGCCACGAAAGGCACGCCGCTTCGTCTGGACGTTTCCGCGACATCCCGAAAACCGCCGTCAGATAAATGGGAGACGTCGACTAAGATTCCCAGTTCCTGCATATAACTCACTGCCTCTTTTCCAAATCCGGTCAGCCCGCGGCTCATCTCCTCCGGCTTTTTGGAATGGCAGTGTCCCAGACAGTTGTCGTCATTCCAGGTCAGTGTCACAAGTCTTACGCCGAGATCGTAAATTTCCCGGATTTTGTCCATTTTCCCATCAATCAGAGCACCGTTCTCAATCGTGAGAAACGCCGATATTTTCCCAGCATCCTGATTCTGCTTCAATTCCTCCGCGTTGTGCGCCGCGGCAAACCGGTCGCTGCACTGCTCCATGGTATGGCGGAAAATGGCATACATTTTCCTCATGAGTGCTTCCGCCGGCGGCATCTCTTCTAAGCCGAACCAGTCCGGATCATTTCTCTGCGGCAGAAACATCGCAAAAAACTGCGCACCTGCCTCTGCCTGCTGCAGGCGCAGTCCATCTACCATCGTGTGATCAAGTTCCAGAAACGTCTCTGTTTTCTGCGCTAACGCGCTTCCCAATGTATCACAATGCATATCAATATAACGCATCATTTTCTCCATTTCCGGGCAGAGTTCCTTCTTGTTTTCCGGACTGCTGCCCTGTCTTTTTCTTATTATAAAGAACCCGCGGACTTTATACAATATGCCGGTCGCTGGATTTTGTACAGCATTTTCTCTGTTTCCACTGTTTTCATACAAAAAGGAGCGCCTTGCGGCACTCCTCTCTGTGAAAGAAATATATAAATTTTGAAGCAAGCTTTTTCTTCCGGGCGGTTTCCCCGGTTTTACAGATGCCAGATGTCCTCATTGTACTGTGCGATCGTACGGTCAGAGGAGAAGAATCCGGCTTTGCTGATGTTGATGAGCATTTTCTTCGCCCACGCCATGCGGTCTTCATAATCCGCATAGATGCGCTCCTTGGTTGCCACATAATCCTCGAAATCCGGAAGCGTCATGAACCAGTCTTTGTTCAGAAGTTCGTTGTAAAGACGCTCTAAATTCTCTCTGCATCCGACTGCCATCATCTCGTCGCTGACGATAAAGTCCACTGCACGCTTGATGTTCGCATCATTCTCATAGTAGCTTCTGGACACATAATCTGCCTTCTCGTAGTGCTTGATGACTTCCTCGGAGGACTCACCGAAGATGTAAATGTTGTCGTCGCCGACAAACTGATGCATCTCCACGTTTGCACCGTCCATGGTTCCGATCGCTACCGCACCGTTTAACATGAACTTCATGTTGGATGTTCCGGATGCCTCCTTGGAAGCAAGGGAAATCTGCTCATGGATATCTGCAGCCGGGATCAGCTTTTCAGCCAGCGTGACATTGTAGTTTTCTACCATCACAACCTTTAAGTACGGAGATACCTCAGGGTCTTTTGCAATCAGTTCGGACAGGCAGAGGATCAGATGAATGATATCCTTTGCAATCACGTAAGCCGGGGCTGCCTTGGCACCGAAAATCACAGTGATCGGACGGGTCGGCTTCTTTCCTGCCTTGATCTCGAAATATTTGTGGATGACATACAGCGCATTCATCTGCTGTCTCTTGTACTCGTGCAGACGCTTGATCTGGATATCGTAAATGGAATTGTCATCCAGCACGATTCCCTGTGTTTTTGCAAGATAATCTTTCAGCTCAGTCTTTCTGCTGTTCTTGACATCAAGCAGGCGCTGCAGAACGGAAGCGTCATCGACAAGCGCGCCGAGCTTCTCCAGTTCCATCGCATCCTTCTTAAAGCCCGGTCCGATCAGGGATTCGATCAGATCTGCCAGCTCGTGGTTGCAGTGCAGCAGCCAGCGGCGGAAGGTAATGCCGTTTGTCTTATTGTTGAACTTCTCCGGATAGATCTTGTAGAAGTTGTTGAGCTCCGTATTTTTCAAAATCTCCGTGTGCAGGTAGGCAACGCCGTTGACACTGTAACCGTAATGAATATCCATATGTGCCATATGCACACGTTTCTCGTCATCAATGATCGCAACCGACTTGTCATCGTATTTGCGCACCACGCGGCTGTTCAGTTCGTAGATGATCGGAAGAAGCTGCGGAACTGCCTTTTCCAGGAAATGAATCGGCCATTTTTCCAGTGCCTCCGCAAGGATCGTGTGGTTTGTGTACGCGCAGGTCTTCGATACGATCTCAATCGCCTCATCCATCAGAATTCCACGCTGCATCAGAAGACGGATCAGCTCCGGAATCACCATGCTCGGGTGTGTATCGTTGATCTGGATTGCCGCGTACTCATTCAACTTGTGCAGATCACCGCCTCTTGCCAGCGTCTCATCGATGATGAGCTGTGCCGCATTGCTGACCATAAAATACTGCTGGTATACACGCAGGATGCGTCCCTTGTCATCCGAATCGTCCGGGTATAAGAACAGCGTCAGGTTCTTTGCAATATCCTCTTTGTCAAAATTGATGCCGTCCCCTACAAGGCTCTCGTCCACGGTCTCCACATCAAACAGATGAAGCTTTGTGGTGCGGTTCTCGTAACCAATCACATCGATATCATACAGTCTGGACTGTAAGGTAAAACCGCCGAACTGTACCGGGTAGGTCACGTTCGTTTTTGTCAGCCAGCTCTCCTTCTCGATCCACGGGTTCGGCTCCTCGTGCTGTAAATTGTGCTCAAATACCTGTTTGAACAGACCGTAGTGATAATTGAGACCCACGCCGTCGCCGTTTAATCCGAGCGTTGCAATGGAATCCAGGAAGCATGCTGCCAGACGACCCAGACCGCCGTTTCCGAGAGACGGCTCCGGCTCAACCTCCTCGATCTCTGCCAGGTTCTTGCCGTTCTCCGCCAGAACCTGCTTTACTTCCTCATAAATACCGAGGTTGATCAGGTTGTTGGATAACAGCTTACCAATCAAAAACTCGGCGGAGATATAATAAAGCTTGCGCTTACCCTCGTTGCTCTCCTTTTCCTTCGCCATGCTCTTTGTCATCTCAAGCAGCGCGTAATAAATCTCTTCGTTGGAGCACTGTGCAATGCCCTTACCGTATCTGTTGTTTACGATTTCCTGTACGTTCATGTGAATCCTCCTTGTTTTGCGAAGCAAAATCCGAGTCCTTTGACGAGGAGAGGATTTTACTCCTTGTTTTGCGAAGCAAAATGTCTGCTATGCCTGCATAGCATGCGCCCTTGCAGGAGCAGAGGATTTTACTCCTTGTTTTGCATCCCCAATTGCTTTTTGTATTTCCCTGCTGTATGAGAACATTATATGCAGAAGTCCACTTTTTTTCTTGTCATATTATCCCCAAAAGTGGTACAATCCTATCATGAACATTTTAGAGTATGAAAACTATCAGGAAAAAATTCCACATGGCAACCCGCTGTTTCCTTATATCACCTACCCTTGCTCGATTCCGCTTGACTTTTCGCGCGTGCCTCTGCACTGGCACGATGAGATGGAAATCATCTATATCAAAAAAGGAATCGGAGCAATCACGGTCGATTTCAAATCCTACGTGGTAACCGCGGGAACCATCGCGCTGATTCTGCCGGGCAGGCTGCACAGCATTGAACAGTACATGCAGGAAAGCATGGAATACGAAAATATCATTTTCCATCCGGGCATCCTCATTTCCAAAAAAACGGACACCAGCAATACCGAATTTCTTGCGCCGCTGTTGTCGGGCGTCCTGTCCGTTCCGCTTCTGTATCAGCCGGGATCTCCCTGCTATGCGGAGATTGCCGCCTGCATTGACGCCAACGATGAAATCAGCCGGACAAACCCGCCCGGCTATCAGTTCTTTATCAAGAGTCAGCTCTTTATGCTTTTTTACATTTTATTCAGCAAATGCCTCTTAAAAGAGCCGGCAAAGCGCGACCACAAAGCGCTGGAGAAGATGAAGCTAATCTTAAAATATCTGGAGAACCATTATATGGAGCGCATTACAATTGCAGATATCTCGGTGGAGGTCGGGCTGAGCCAGTCGCATTTCATGAAGTATTTCAAGAATACGATGGGCACTTCCTTCATCGAATATCTCAATGAATACCGCCTGACCATGGCTTCCCGCCTGTTGATCTCCTCCGAATCCTCGATTCTTGCCATCGCGGAGGAAGTCGGCTACGAGAATCTGTCGTACTTTAACCGCACTTTCAAAAAAAGATTCGGCATGACGCCCCGGGATTACCGCAAACAATCCACGAAGCAGTTGTAAAACGGATCCCACAGAGGATTTTCCTTGTTTTAGACCCGTTTTTCTTCATTTTTCCAGTCAAAATGGTGCTTTTTCTATGCAAAACGGGTCCAGAGCAGATTTTTTCCTCTGCCAGACCCGTTTTTTGCAAAAATCCGGGTCTCACAGTCATTTTTTCCTCCTGTGGACCCGGATACCTCTTTTTCACACGTCTGAACATACCATCTGGACAGTTTTTCTTTTTCTCGTGCTTTCTCTTACGATTCTATATCAAAGTCAATGCTTCCCATACCGCAGTCCAGATCAATCGTTCCCACAGCCCCGGCATTCGTGACTTTGTAGCTTCCGCTGAGATCGGAATAGCTTTCTCCGTTTACCGTGAGATCCCCCATGCCGCAGGACATCTTATAATTATAGTCCTCTTCCCTGCCGCGCAGGGTGATGCTGCCATCCCCCATGCCGCAATGCGCTTTCACATTCTCTGCCACAATGCCGTCCAGCGCAAATGATCCCATACCGCAATCCAGCTTAATATCTTTATAGGTGCCTCCTTCCAGATCAATATCACCGGCTCCAAGCTTGATGTCCAGGGTTCCTGTCACAGCAAAATCTGCTCCCGTCAGTTCTCCTGCTCCCACATTCAGCTCCATCGTTCTGCAGTTCACACTGCCCGATGCAAAATCTGCATCTGCCGCCCCGATGTCAAAGTCCATGGTATCAAAGGTCATTTTCTTAGGAATCTCAATCACAATCTGCGCATCATAATTGTCCGGAAACTGCTTATGAATCTCATACTGAATCTGAAGCGTATCTTTATTATTTATATCCCCTTTATAATATTTTTCTTTGCAGCCGTAGGTTCTCACCACAAGGTTTTTATCATCCGTCCCCTGCTTGACATAGATTTCCGCAGCATCAATATCAATATCCAGATTTTTTATGCCGGCTGCCTCATAGGTATAAACTTTTGCATCGTCGTCTGCTCCCCAGTCATCCTCTGTGTCTTCTTCATCCGAAGAATAGTAAAGTTCATATGGCCGGATATGCCAGTTGCCCGCATCCAGTTCTCCTCTTTCCGCCATGCGTCTGACTGCTCCAAAACCGCCGCCAAGCAGAGCGGAGATGCCACCGAGCAATAATCCCATTCCCCCGAGAACTGCCACAATGATCAGGCAGATTTTTGAAAATTTTTTCATGCTGCCGCACGCTCCTTTCTCTTATTAAATGGCTTTTTGCAAAGCTTCCAGATTCCTTTCAATGCCCAGGGAAGAAATCCTCCGAAAATCCAGACCACGAGCACCACCGCAAGAATACCGATTGCCAGCACAATGAGTCCCGCTCCCATAAGTCCGATTCCAATTGCAGGATTTCCTGCAATTGCGGTTCCGATTCCTGCACCAAAGAGCACCACACCGCAGATTAACAGTGCTCCCATGACTGCCACAACCGCTATTGCAATTCCAAACAGCGCCGCCACAATGCCGAGCAATGCTGACAGTATGACCAGAATCATTACCAGCCACACCGGCGAAGTGATGACCAGAAGAACGATCGCCCATCCCGGCATTCCATCCTTCTCCGGCGCAGAATACGCTGCATTCTGCGCTGCTCCCTGTGGTACTCCCTTCGATGCGTTCTGCGCTGCTCCCTGCACTGCCGGATTCCACTCTGCTCCTGTTGCTGCTCCCTCCAGTGCGCTCTGCACTGCCGGATTCCACTCTGCTCCTGCCGATGCTCCCTGCGCGCCGGAAGAACACGCTTCCCCGGGCTGCACACCCAGATCTTTGATAATGCTGTCCGCCACTTTCTGCGGTGATTCCAGTTCTTCTAAAATCTTTGCCTCATTCGCCTCTCCGGCGTCCTCAAAATAGCTGCGGTAGAATGCAAGCGCCTCCGTTCTTTCCTCCTGTGAAATCCCGGACAACAACACTTCCAGCTGCCTTAAAAATTCATCTTTATTCATCTTCAAACTCCCTCCTCGGAAAATAACTCTGATATTTTCGAAGAATAGTCATCCCATTCTCTGCGATAATCGTCCAGCTTCTTTCTTCCCTCATCCGTAATCCTGTAGTAGCGCCTGTTGCGGCCTCCACATTCTCTGTCATACACCATAAGGCATCCATCTTTCTGAAGTCTACGCAACACCGGATAAAGTGTGGATTCCGAAACCTCAATCGCCACTCTCACATCCTGCGTGATCTTATATCCATATGTGCCTTCCTCCTCCTTGGAGACGACCGCCAGAACAATCGCATCCAGCAGGGCTGCACCTGTATTGAACACCATATTACCGGCTCCTTTCCTGTTCTGTCTGATATTACTTATATGTTTATAATATTATTTTGTTATCAATACTATATATCATATAATATAGTATTGTCAATATTATTATTCAAAAATGATACATCCATTTTCTAAAAGAGAAAAAAAGAATCCCGCAAACAGGATTCTCCTATAAATCAAAAAATCGTACATGCATGTGTAACGCTTACACAACATGTACGATTTACATTTTTGATTCGCTTTATCTCCGGCTTCTGTCTGCCCTACGCTTCCCAGTCCGCGCGTTTGATAATCCCCACGCCGATCGGATACGGTCCGGTATGAACGCCAATCGTTGCGCCGATCTGGTAAATCTCAATCTCATCAATCCCCAGGCGCTCCCTCACGAGATCTTTTAACATCTCACGAAAATGACAGGCTTCCTCATAATCATAGCCATAGCCGATGGCAAAACTGTATTCGCCCGGCTTTGCGGTGCGTTCGTCCAGATAAGCCTTGAGCATCTCAATTACTTTCTGCATGGATTTTTCCCGGCTCCGCGCAATGCCGGAGGCAAAAATCTCGCCCTCCTTCAGTGTGATGAGCGGCTTAATTTTCAACGCGCTTCCCGCAATTCCCATCACTTTTCCGATTCTTCCGCCATGCTTTAAGTAATCAATGTTGCCGATCGTAAAGAAGATTCTGCCGCTCTCCCTTATGGCAAGGAGCCTCTCCACCATGCGGTCATACTCCCAGCCGAGGTCGCGCAGCCGGCATGCCTCAAGTACATACAAGCCCTGCAGCACCGTGTTGATCTCTGCGTCAATGACTGTGATGCGCGCCTTTGGATATTCCTCTAAAATCATATCTCTGGCAGTCGTCGCTGACTGCATGGAGCCGCTGAACTTCGTCGTGATACAGATACAGATCATCGGAACATCCTGCTTTGCGAGCGGGAGAAAAACCTGATAATAATCATCCACCGACGGCATCGACGTCTTCGGAAATACATCCGGATGATCCACCATTCTCTGATAGAACTCGCGGATATCCAGTTCCACCCCCTCTTTCATATAAGTTTCTCCATCAAAAGATACATAGAAAGGCACCACCAGAATATCGCACTCTCTTGTGAGCTCTCTTGAAAGGTCTAATGACCCGTCGCTGATAATTTGAATCTTTTCCTGCATAAATCTCCTTCATAATCTGTTCATCAGAATAAATAAACACCGCGCTCCGTGACACGGATCTCCGGGATTACCGTAAGCGCCATAAAAGAAAGGGTAACAAACGGATCTACATTCTCTGAGATACCAAGTTCTCTCGTCTCCTTCTGCATAGCAGAGAGCTTTTCCGTGACTTCCTCATACCGTCTGTCGCTCATAAGACCCGCGATCGGCAGCGGCAGTACATCGATTACCTTTCCGCCGGACACGATCGCATAGCCGCCCTGCTGCTCCTCCACAGTCCGGATGGCAAGCAGAATGTCATCGTCATTGTCTCCCGCCACAATCATATTGTGGGAATCGTGTGCAACGGACGTCGCTACGGCACCGCCTTTTACGCCAAAGCCCTTGAGCGGTGCCACACCGATCTCTCCGGTCTTGCCGTGGCGTTCCACCACACAGATCTTATTGTATACTTCATTCGGGACAAAATATCCGTTTTCTGTCGGCACTTCTTCCACCAGATGCGTCGTCACGATCTGATGCGCATTCATCTGTATCACATCGGTCTTTCCGTTGCATGCAAGCTGAATCCGCTCTCTGGAAAGCTCCCCGACATGAACCGTGTGAAGCAGTTCCTCCGGCACTGGAACCCAGTAATCTTTCTTATAGTCTTCCTCTCCCAGGATCCTGCCGTCCTTCATCACATCGGTCGGACGCACCTCCTCCAGATTATCGAGGAACACAATGTCGGCGTGATATCCGGCTCCGATGGCACCGTATCCCTTGAGCCCGTAAAACATTGCCGGCTGGTAGCTTCCCATCTTGTATGCCTTTGCCACCGGAACCCCAAGTGCAATCGCCTTGCGGATACAGGTGCTGATATGTCCTTCCTTGCGGATTTCCTCGATATGCTTATCGTCGGTGCAGAATGCGCACTGGTCGAGCGCCACATTGGCATCTAAAAGCGTGCGGATTAACGTTTCAAGATTCTTGGCACCGCTTCCCTCACGGATATAGATGTGAAAACCGGCGCGCAGCTTGTCGAGCACTTCCTCGGAGTTCGCACACTCATGATCATTCTCCACGCCAGCCAGACGGTACGCCTGTACCGCCTTTCCTGTAATGCCCGGTGCATGTCCGTCGATGTGCTTCTTTGCAAAAAGTTCCAGCTTATCCGACATCCGGCGCTCGCCCTGGTAACACTCCACAAAACGCATGGTCTCCCCGAGTCCCAGCACTCGTGCATCATCCACATACTTCATCATATCGGACGCCAGAAACTCCCCGCATCCGTTTGTCTCCACATCGGTTGCCGGAACAGAGGACGGAATCATGAAGAAAATATGTACCAGCGCCTTGCCCGCACATTTCAGAAAATAATCCATTCCCTTCACACCGCACACATTGACAATCTCGTGCGGATCCGCAACAATGGTCGTCGTTCCCGCCTGCACCAGCACCTTGGACAATTCGCCCGGAGATACCATACTGGATTCAATATGCATATGGGCATCCAGAAATCCCGGTACCAGATATTTTCCGGTACAGTCGATCTCCCGCTCACCCTCGTAGGAACCGACTCCCACGATCGTATCGCCGCAGATTGCCACATCCGCTTCCAGAATCTCCTCCGTGAATACGTTCAATACTTTGCCGTGCTTTAATACAATGTCTGCTTTCCGGATTCCGTTCGCGCAATCCAGCCGTCTCTTTCTGTCTACCATAGATTCCTTCCTCTCCTCCGTTTACGAAAACAATCCCTTAAAGAAGTCCGCGATCGAGCTGAATACATTTGAGAAAAATGTGCCTACGCTCGAGAGCACGCTGCTGTCTCCTCCGCCGTCCTTAAAGGAATGGTACAGTGACTCCGCATAATCCACAAGGCTGTCAAGATTGATTCCCAGGGATGTAATCTTTAAGAGCAGATCCACGATCTGCTGGCGCTCGGAATCTGACAGTGTCACATTATATTTGCTGCAGGCATCATCAATTGCCTGATTGATGCTCGCCTCATCTTTCAGATCATTCTGTGCAATGACCGACTTGATGTAAGCGATAAACTCTTCCACTTCCTCATCGGAAAGTCCGGCAATCGACTGTTCTAACTGCCCGGTAACCACGAGCTCATTTAAGGATGCGTCGATGATATCCGCATTGATCGTCTCACCTGTCATCTCTTGGTATGCCTTGAATACGCCGACAAGCGCCGCCGTACCGGAGATCTCCTGCGGTCCTGCAACGATGATATCCGCATCGGTAATACCCGCCGTTGTCAACGCATTTTTGTACATGCCGACTGTACAGTAATTAATATTCCTGGTTGAAATATTTAATCCGTTTCCCTTATCGCGTTTTACGATCACAACGGAAGACCATGACTTGCTTCCGATCTGTGAGGAACTGATATAGGAATCCAGATACTGATGCTCCTCTGCATTCGTTGTGTAGACCACATCATAATTGCCAAGGTTCGCCGGATCAATCCCCATCAGGGAAAGCACCGTATTCTTCTGGACATCCGTCAGATCCGCTCCCAGCGCAAGATATGGCTTATCATCCGCCTGGATTGTCACGTTATCACTGTTTGCTCCCGTGGCAGCGTCCTCCGCTGCCGAAGCCTGTGACTGATCCTGCGCCTCTGCCGAAGTCTGATCCTGCCCTGCCTGATTCTGTGACTCTGCTGAAGTCTGATCCTGACTTGTCTGGTCTACGACAACCTCTCCCTCTACATTCGCTGATGTATCCGCCGCGGACGCCGTGACTGGCGCCGATGCAAGCATCACCGCAGCCAGAAATAAACTGGTAACTCTCATTCCATTCTTTTTCATGTGAAATCCTCCTTCCAAAACAAGTCTCTATTTTACTACGAACTTTCCTTAAAAACAACCGGCGTTTTCCCTCCGGTAGTTTTATTTATATAAATTTAAGAAACCTGTCCGGCAAGATTACAGTTCCACATGCACGTTCAGCCAAGCCGCAATATCCGCCATGACCTGATCGCGGTCTGTCTCGTTTAAAATCTCATGGCGGTCATCCTCGTACAGGCGGTAGGTAATATCCGAAATCCCCGCATCTTTGTACATCCCGTACACCTTCTTAACTCCCTCTCCCAGATCTCCGACCGGGTCATCCGCACCGGATACAAAAAACAGCGGCAGATTTTTCGGGACCTTTTTTATATTCTCCATCTGATTGTCAAACAATACCGCCTCCATCAGGCCTTTGTAGCCGTTTACGGTAAACAGAAAAGTACAGCGCGGATCAGCATAGTATGTCTTGACATTCTCCACGTTCTTGGAAAGCCAGCTGTTGGCATAATCCTTTCCATATAAATCGTAGCGCTTGTACGGCTTGCTGTAGGAAAGGCTCTGCATCAGGCGGCTTCTGTAATGCCATCCACGGAATAGTGCGATCGTACGGCATAAAAACAGTCCAAACTTCATCGTGCTATCCGGCATTGCCCCGGTTCCCATGATGACGGCGCCAGCCACTCCCTCCGGGTGAATACACAGGTATTTGCGCAGCATGTAAGATCCCATGCTGTGTCCCATCATAAAATACGGCACGCCGGGGTTCTCTGTCTGGATCGTCGTGCGCAGCGTGTGCATATCCTCGACGAGCGTGTCACTCGGATCCGGCTCTGCAAAATATCCCAATTCCTCCTCGGATGCAACCGACGCACCATGTCCCAGATGATCATGTCCGACCACAAGGACCCCCTGGTCATTTAAAAATTCCGCGAACGGCTTATAGCGTTCAATATACTCCACCATGCCGTGCGTGATCTGCAAGACCGCCCGGTACTCTCCGCTCTCCGGCATCCACTTTACCGCATGAATCTTCGTCTTCCCGTCCTTTGATAAAAAACTGAACTGTTTTTCTTTTGTCATAGCATTGTTCCCTCACTTTTTATTATTTATACTCTCTGATTCCTACTCTCTGCTCTGTATCCTTTGCAGCAAAACCGGCATCATCCGGCTTCCCCTGCCGACTGCAGGATGCTCTTGCAGACATTCTCCAGTTCATCCGCGCTGCTCTTCTGCTCTGCCAGTTCCTCCTGCATGCCGGATACATATTTAAGGAATGCCTCCCTGGCGCGCACATTTTCGTCCGCCGACTGCTGCAGCACATCTGCTCTCGCGACCGCCGTATCCTGGATCAGCCCCCTCAGCCCGATCTGTCCGGTCTCATAAGCCACCATATTCTGCGCACAGTCGCGGTAGAGTTTTCCCATGGAAATATTATTCTCCTTGAGCAGCTCGTTTAAGTGGTGTACCTGCTCCTCCAGAGACGTGATCCGTTCTTCTGCCTCCCCAAGCTGGGCTTTTAACGCCAGCGCCTCCTGCTCATAATCGTCCGCATATGCACGCACCTGCTCTGCCGCCGTCACAAACCGGGTTCCGCTCTCCCCCATTCTTCCTGCTTCGATCGCAGAATTGAGCGCCAGCACCCCCATCGTTTTCGACAGTTCCTCCATGCGCTCTGCCCTCTCACCAAGTGCCTGGCGCATCTCGCGAAGCGCCTGCGGAGCCTCCGAGATATGCTTCATCGGCGTCGTAAAGTGCTTGTTGTTCTCCACGATCTCGACGACCTTTTCATTCTGCCCCTTCACCTGCTCCATAAAAACGCTGTGGTTGGCGTCGAACGTCGCGATTCCGTTATTCATTGTGATCAACGTATTGTGAAGTTCTCCCGCCGCCTGCGCGCCGTTCTCCGACAACTCCCCGTTCTGCTGCATCTGCTGTTCGATCTCTTCGATCTCTTTTTCCATCTGTGCACGCGAGGCTGTCATGCGTGCAAACTGTTCCTCCGCGGTATCCTTCTGTCCTGCGATCTTATGGAGCAGCTCCCTCTCGCGCTTCTCCGTCTCCCTTAATGCCGCAAGTTCCTCTTCTAATAAAGCCTTTTCTCTCTTTCCACTAAACATAGCTACTCCTTCTGTCCACCCGCCACGTTCTATTTATAGTTGCGAATGATGAGCTGGACACTCTCCATTCCCTGATATGCATTGATTTCCGGATAGTAAATCACCGACATCCGGATGGCATTCGCTCTTCCGCGAAGCGCCGCGTCCACCTCCGTCTGCCCGTATTTTTCGCTGTAATACTGCTTCCATGCCTCCACATCCCCGAAGCAGACCGCAGAGACATGTTCTCCCGCCGCCGTCATAAGGGACAGCTTCAGCACATTCTGATTCCTGCCCACCACTGACGCCCGCAGCAGCGCAAGCTCCCTGTCCGCGAACTGTGGCTTGCTGTTGCCGTTTCCAAACGGCTCTAAGCGCTCCAGCTCCCGGATCAGCCCGATCGTAGGATATGCGGCAGGCATTGCCATATCTATCCTTATCTTAGGTATAAAATCTTCTTCTGTCAATTCACAGCAGGCATTTATTTTGTCGCGGAATACCGCCACATCCTCGCGCAGCGACAGCCCTGCCGCCATCGGATGTCCGCCAAATTTTGAAAAACATTCCCGGCACTTGCACATCTCGTCATACATCGAGTACGCTTCCGTGGATCTGCCGGACCCCTTCACTCCCTCCTCGCCGTCCGTCAGAACAAATACCGGCTTGTGGTAGGACTCCCGGATTCTCCCCGCAATGATCCCCGCCAGGCTTTCATGCACCCCGGGCAAATAGATCACCAGCACCTTCTCGCCCGCTGTTCCCTCGTCGACGATCTGTTTTGCCAGTTCCACGCCGTCTGCCGTCATGCTTTTGCGCTGTGCGTTCAGTTCCACGAGTTCTTTTGCAATTTTCCCTGCATCAGTCTCATTTTTTTGCAAGAAAAGATTCAGCGCAATTTTGGCTGTCTCCAGCCGCCCGCTGGCGTTGACGCAGGGACCAAGCACAAATCCGATATGGTACGATGTGATCTGCTCCGGCGTCAGCTGATTCTGTAAAATCAAGGCGCGCATGCCAAGGTTCGCCGTCCGGTGCAGCCGCTTTAATCCCTCCCGCACCAGAATCCGGTTCTCATCCGTCAGTTCCATGACATCGCCCACTGTCGCAAACGCCACAAATTCCAGAAACGCGAATGCCTCCTCCGCGTCAATACAAAACTTCTCGTAAAGCAGCTGTATAATCTTCCACGCCACCGTCGCCCCGCAGAGCCCTTTGTACGGATAGGAACACTCCTGCTGCTTCGGATTCACAATGGCATCCGCCGCGCTCCGCAGATACCGCCGCACTCCCTGCTCCTCCACATAGGGAATCTCATGGTGATCCGTCACCAGAACCGTCATCCCCAGCTCTTTCGCATGCGCAATCTCATTGATGGCTGCAATGCCGTTGTCGCAGGTGATGATCGTGTCCATCCCCTCCTCATACGCCGCATCGATCAGATGCTCGTTGATGCCGTAGCCGTCACGCATGCGGTCGGGAATCGCGCAGGACACACTGCCGCCGCATCGTGTGATCCCCTGATACAGAATATAGGTAGACATCACGCCGTCGATGTCGTAATCTCCAATGATCCGGATCGGTCTTCCCTGCCTTATCTTTTCTGACAGGATACAAACCAGCTTCTCTGACTCATAAAGCAGATGCGGATCATACAGATCCCTGCATGTGCCGTTCAGATATTTATCAATCGCCGCATCACCGATCACCCCGCGGTTGCGGATCAGCCGCGCTGTCACGGGACTGATGCCAAACCGTTCTGCAATCGCCTGAAAATCGGCGCCTTTTTTTATTTCATACCACTTTTCCATCTTCACTTATGCCTGTTCCATCGTATTCTGCCCGTCGTCTTCGTATTCCACGGAGAGAAGCGCCAGCCCCAGCGCCGGTGCCGTGTAGCCCGCCGCCTGTCTGTCCCTCCTGGCAAGCACGTCCGTCATACTCCCCGGCTCTCTTCTGCCGTCTCCCACCTCAATCAGTGTCCCCGTCAGAATCCGCACCATATTCTGTAAAAAACCGTTCCCCGTGAAAAAAAGATCTATCTCTGATTCGTGTTCCTCCACACAAATCTCATAAATCGTCCGCACCGTCGACTTTTTCATTCTTGTGTTGCCGCAGAACGACTTAAAATCATGCTCCCCCAGAAGAAGTCCCGCCGCCTCCCGCATCCTTTCCACATCAAGCGGAATCCTGTAATCATACACATACCTGCGCGCAAAAACATCCGGCACCGCGCCCGTATGAATCCGGTAGCGGTAGGTTTTGCACACTGCCTGATAGCGGCTGTGAAACCGCTCGTCCACCTCTGTCAGGCTGCTTACGGCAATATCCTCCGGAAGGTAACGGTTCAATCCATCCAGCAGCTCCCCCGTATTGCGCGGCTGCTTAAGATGAAAATTGGCAACCTGCCCGATGGCATGTACTCCCGCATCGGTTCTCCCGGAACCTATGACATCCATCTGCTGTCCCGTCATCCGTGTCAGAACAGTCTCAAGCTTGCCCTGGATCGTCGCGTCCGTCGCATGCTGGCTCTGCCATCCGCTGTAGCGCGTGCCGTCATACTGTATTGTCATCCTGTAATTCGCCATAAAATTCTCCAAAAAAAATCCCCAGTTTGTAACTTATTCTATCACAAACCGGGGAAAAAACCAACCTCTAAACCAGCTCCGCAATGCGCGTAACCGCGACATAAATCTCGGAAATACGGTACCAGGTCCGAAAGTCGATCACTCCCGTGACCGGAAGTCCGAAGATACTCTGGAAACGCTCCACCGCCTCCCTGGTTTCCGGCCCGTAGATTCCGTCCGGCGTAATCGTCGGAATGGCCGGGTAGGAACGCGAGATGCGCGCCAGCTGTTCCTGAATCTGCCGGACCTTTTCTCCCGTCGATCCGACCGACAGATCGACTCTCGGCCAGGACGCCGGGATGCCCGAGACCTCCTCCGCCGTGTTGATGAACATGTTATTGCCGTAATAGTAGCGCAGAATCTCAATCGTCTCATAATTCTGATCGCCGAGATACTTGCTGCCCCACTGGCTCAGCCAGTTGCTGCAGGTCACGCGCTGCCCGTCGCAATACTGCGTTAAGATCGGCTGTCTGACATTCGGTCTGGAGAGATAGTTCTGGAACATCTCATCCACCACATCCGAGATACTCTGGTAAATGTTGCGCCCGTACATGAATTTCTGATCATATGCCGTGGAGGACGTGATCGTAAAGCTGTAGCCTTTGTTGCGGTACATCCACACCACTGGATTCAAGTAGTTTTTCGTCCAAAAAATTATCAAGACGAATCTTGAATTTTATGGTGATATCATCATCCTTTACTATGATTTTGTCTATCAGGGTGGATAGTATCATCTGTTTTGTCTGTGTATCTGAATCTTTAAAAATCTCACTCCATTTTGGCATTGCGTCCACATAAGCCAGTAACTCATTCGATTCTACAGACACCTCATCCAACTGCTTTTGCAATCTGCTTTTGTTTGCTTCTATTTCCTTTTTTGAAGTCTCTTTATCAGATATTATAGCAGATAATTTATCAACACTAAATGCAAATTCACCTCTTATTGCTTCGGGTAATTTTTCTTCCAGTGTTTCTATATCTGCTGTAAGACTTTTTATTGTCTTTTCTAAGTCCTTGATTTCACGCTTAATGTCCTTTGTCTGCTGTGCCTGCATATCTTCCAATTCCTTAGAGATATCTATTTTCTTTAGATTTTCAAGATATGTTTCTACTGTAGCAAATACTATGCTTTCTAAATATTCCTGTGAGTAAGTGCTTCTAGGCTTACACCCATTCGGACATCCATAACGCCCTACATATGAGACTTTTTTCTCCCCTGTTTTCTTACATGTCCAGTGGTTTGCATAGCCTGTGTTCTTTAATCGCTTTCCACAGTACCCACAATAAACCATACCTGTAAGTGCAAGTCTGCCCCTTGTAGAGAATGGTACATTATATTGCTCCATATACAACTCATTTGTAGCCTGCCTTGCAGCGTTGATTTTATTCTTTCTGGCTTCTCTGATTTCCTGTGCTCTCTCCCACAGTTCCTGTGATACTATTGCAATCTCTGGATTCTGCTCTCTGGCATAAGTCCATTCTTTTCTGTCTAAGCGTGTACTGTTTGCATGACCATTTTTCCTTCTGTTGTACGCTACGACCCCCATGTAAATAGGATTTGTAAGAATGCTTCGTACTGTTCCATTTTTCCATTGTTCTAATATAGGTGCTGGCACACCATTTTCATTAAGAGTTTTTGCTATCTTCTGGAATCCCATTCCTTGATTCACTGCATAGCCAAAAATCTGTCTGACTACTTCTGCCTGCTCTGGCACAATCACTAACTTATGTAATGCTCTTCCATGATTGCTTATCTTTCCAGACAAGACTAATTTGTAACCATAGGGAGCTTTTCCACCTACAAACCTTCCATCCTTTACCATTTCCACCATGGTATCATGTACTCGCATACCTGTCTTTTTGCTCTCTCCCTCGTTCTGCCAGAATCGTATATAGTTGAGAAGCTTATCTATATGTTCCTCTGTTTTTAACTGTCCATCCTTGATCGTCCATACCTCAATTCCCATGCGGTTAAGTTCTGCTACATAGAAACTGTATTCTTCCTGTCTGCCTATTCTATCTGACATATAAGCAAGAAGAATTTCAAACTCTCCCTGCTTTGCGTCCTGCATGATTTCTTGAAGTACTGCTCTGTCCTCTACTCCATTGTGGTAGGCTGATATTCCTTTTTCCAAGTATTCCTTATCAAATACCCAGTCTTTCTGTTTTGCGATAAACTGCTCCGCTTCTGCACGCTGAATTGGTATGTCATCATCATGCAACTGTTGTCTTGATGATACTCTAAGTAATGTTCTTACTCTTTTACTCATGGTTCATTCCTCCTTGTGAACTTGTTTCACAATGTGAACTTGTTTCACATGCAAACTTGCTTTGCATTTCCCCCTTTGGGGTTGGGAATGATACCGCTTGTAAACTCCTTTGTAAAGACCCTATTTGAATTTTGTTTAAATAAACTTCTTTTAGCATATGCTCAAATCGGTCTGCATCCCTAGGGTCTACAGTATATGGAAATTCTAAGGTGATTTGCACCTTTTTATTTCCCTGCACTATCTCTTGTGAATATGTTTCCATATTCTGCATATTGTTTTGTTCTCTTATCTTGCTTTTTACATCTTTATGACTATCTGCAGATTGATATTCATTCCATTGCTTTTCCATGATAAATAATCTGTTTTTCTGTTAACTCTACAACTTCTCCCTTTGGTAAGCTGTACGCTTCATAACAGATAGCTCTTGTTCCTAAAAAGATTTCATTTGTTACTACTAATTTTCTACACATATTGTTTTCCTTCTGCGCTTCGCATTTATTATCTTGTTTCGGGCTTTTCTTTTACTGCCCTCCTTACATTTAATACAATAACGCTAGGAAAGTATGGTGTCAGTGGTGGTAATAGCCAAGGATTTTGATATGGGATTAGTGATGTTGTAGAAATATAAAAGGCACACATTTTACTGTGCGCCTTCATAATTTAGATAATTGAATTTTCGTAGTCCTGTAACTCATGGTACATGCCTTCAATAATTACTTTTTTATCAATGATACGATAAACAAACAGATATCTATGCTTAACAAATTTAATTTTATGCAATCCCATTTTTTTCAATCGTTTACTGTTACAATATCCAAAGCTGTCTGCCATCTTCTCTAATTTCTCAATCGTATCATCAAAATCATTTATTACATTTTCCAATGCCTGTTGATTTTTCAATACGTTAGAAATATACGAGAGAATATTATCATATTGAGTTTCTGCCAATTCTGAAAGTTCTACATTAAACTGCATACTTCTCCCTCATGCTCTTCGATACTGCTCGTGCTGACTTTGTTGCTCCCATGTCACTTTTTCTGATTGATTCAGACAACTCTTCTACTAACTCGTCCTCACTGATCCTTTTAAGTCCACTTGCTTCTGATTTCTCGGACAGTCTGTTTACAAGCATGATTACCATATTATAATCTTCTGCTGACAGGCTCTCTATTTTAGCCGTCAATTCTGCGATACTCATGTACAAACCAGCTCCTTTCGTGAATCTGTGTTCAATTTTATTATAAGTGCTATTTTCAGAAAAATCTATAACAATTTATTCCAAGTTTCTAACTATTATACAAGCCTGCAATTCTATAATACTGCCTGCTTGTCCTATATTTTCTTTTCTCCGGATAAACCACCAGTTCCCTATAGAAGTACTTACTTTTTCTCTCCAAGACTTTACTTGAAACTATTTGCCTACCTACCACTCCGTGTATACACGATTGAGCGTAAACGACATGATGGCAAGAACATTCGCCCGGATCGTTGTGTCCGGCCAGGTCGAGTAGATCTCGCTGGAGGCAACATTCTTGATATAATCTCGGTAACGGACATAGTAGTCTCTGGCTGTCGGATCACTCGGAGCGCCGTCATGTACAATCACATATTCCGGGATCACCACACGGCTTAAAACGATCTCTCCGGTTTCCGTGACGGGTTTGATCTCGGCTTCCGCGATCTTGGGCGGATATTCCGCAAAAAGGGTATGTGCCGGAATGACGATATTATCGGTCATGCTTTCGGCGGCTTCCTCTGCGTCCATCCGGATTTCCTGCAACGACAGCTGACCCGAAAAGACCTCAATGCCGGAGATATTGATCGGACGATATCCTTTTGCAGTGACCTGAATGGTATACTCCGCGTAAGGCTGCACCTCGCTCGGCTGCATTGACAGTTCAAGCGGAGGCGTATCAAGCGTAAGTGTTTCGGACATTCCGGAAGCATCCGTGTTCACCTCCTCGACCGTGCTGTCGGGATCTCCGGAATAGGAGATCGATATTTTCGCATCGTCGATCGGTGTACTGGTTCCCCGCTCGATGACCTGCATCCTGAGATCTCCGCGATCCACATTCTCGTTCTGTGCATATCTGATGTCTGGCATAACAACCTCATCGATTCTTTTCGTATTATCATATGCCGGCGCCAGCGGAAATGTGCGCATCCGCCCTGCCGAATCCGGCCGTAAAAAACGGGCCGCCACTTTAAGCAGACAACCCCTTTTGCACGACGAGGAATAGAATGGGAAGATCATGCCTATCGATTTCTGAGGGAATGCATCTGGAAATTCGGTTCAAAAAATGTGGCATTTCTAACCAGCCGAATGTTTGCATCTTCGATGATCCGTGTCTTTCCAAGTTTGGAGCACTCCGCGGGTC